>Ga0210114_1000120_pt1 | contig 18550 bp, 18 predicted proteins | sample MayberryNW_TuleA_FD_185524 | JGI IMG/M metagenome (GOLD analysis project Ga0210114, IMG submission 185524) | Wetland microbial communities from San Francisco Bay, California, USA, that impact long-term carbon sequestration - MayberryNW_TuleA_D2... | ecosystem: Environmental > Aquatic > Marine >...
GCACCTGGGCCTGAAAATAACCTTCTCCGTCCTATGCCCGCAATCTCCAGGGCTCGGCCCTCGGTCGCTTTGTTAGTTCCTTAATGATGGACTCCTTAATAAGAGTCACTACACTAGTAAACGGCGTAAACTGGCTTGCTACGTCTCGTCATTCTGAGTGAATGCCTAGGGTTTGAAAAAGATTTCTCTCTTCAGCCGGTGACAAGCCGCGTCTTTTGATCAATACCGCTCAGCTTGCTTGCGGCTCTGCCGCGCTGGCATTCGTAATGCGCTCGGCTTGACTCGGCTAAAACGACTGCCATATAACTCGATCATCTTCGTGTGCTTTTTCGCGAAAGGAATCTCTGTCATGCGTAAGATTTCCGCTCTGTTGTTCGGATCATTAGTCATGTCTGGCGCTGCGATCGTTTCTGCCCAAGATACCAAGCTCGTTCAGGCGGCCAAGAAAGAAGGGGGCAAGGTCATCGTCTATACTTCGATGGAAACGTTCACCGCCGACGCCCTCAAGAAAGCCTTCGAGGCGAAAACCGGCTTGCAGATGGACTACTGGCGCGGTTCTTCAACTGAAGTCATGGATCGGGCTCTGAGTGAGCATCGTGTCGGCAAACCCCTTTATGACGTAGTTGCCACCACGGGCGATCACATGCACCTGATGTTTAAAGCGGATGCATTCGCAAAATATGATTCACCCTCGCTCAAGGGGTTTTCCGCGGATGCGATCGATCCGAATCTCGGCGCCCGCTACCGCAATGTCCTTTACGGCGTCATCTACAATAAGGCTGGCATCAAAGCCTCCGAAGCGCCAAAGACGCTCGAAGACGTGACCAAGCCGCAGTACCGGGGTAAGCTGGTCATGCCCCACCCGGTCAATCACACATTGACGACTCAGTGGCTCGCCAGTTTGGACAAAATCATGCCCAAGGCACGAGCGGAAAAATTCATCCGTGATCTTGCCGCCGCGAAACCGATCTTTGTCGAATCCATCGTCCCGGCGGCCGACCGGGTCGGCACCGGCGAAACCCCCGTCGGCATTACCTTCGTCCGATTCGTCCTTACCTATAATAAACAGGGCGCCAATCTCGACTACGTTCGCGACTACCGCATGCTCGGCGACGGGCAGTACATCAGCTTGGGCGCCAAGGCTCCGCGGCCGAGCGCGGGGAAGGCCTTCATCGACTTCTTTCTCGATGAAGAAAGCATGAAAATTCAGGCGGCCACGGGCGAGTTTGTCAACCGAAAAGGCATCCACCCGCCGCTCGCCGACGCGGATAAGATCAAGTTCGTGCAGATGTACCAGTTCGGGAAAGAAGACTACGCGGTCAAGAAAAAGGAATACCAGAAAATTTTTCTACAGTAGTTCGGAGCACGCGACTCATTTTCGTGTCATTCTAACGAAGTGAAGAATCTATCGGTTCTGTGAGCGTCGAGCCAAAGCAGATTCTTCGGCCTGCGGCCTCAGAATGACACCCGCTGAGGGCCACAACGCAAAAAATTCTCGAGGCGCAAAGTTAGGAGGCACTCAAATGGCAGAATTTGTGATCGACGCAGACGGCCACATCATGGAAGACCACAAGGATATTTTTTCTCACATCAAAGGAAACTTCGGCGAAATGAACTGGCACGCCACGTGGCCGATGTTCGATGCCGACGGTTGGCAGCGCGGGTTATCTCGGAAGGGCAAGCGCGAGGATCCTGATGCCGAAGCGTGGATACGTTTTCAAGATGAACACGGCATCGATTGCGCCGTCCTTTATCCGACCTCGGCGCTTGCCATAGGGATGATCCAGCTCCCGGCCTGGGCCTCGGCGATTGCGCAAGGCTACAACGACTGGCTGTACGAGCGGTTCATCAGCCAGTCGCCTCGACTCAAAGGTGTGGCGCTGCTTGCGCCACAGGACCCCAAAGTCGCCGCCGCCGAACTGCGCCGCTGCGTTAAGGAACTCGGCTTCAACGCCGGGCTTTTACCTTCGGTGACCAACAACCGATTGCCGCTATACGGCTCGCCGGTGTTTCATGAAATTTACGACGAAGCGCAGCGGCTCGATGTGCCGCTCACCGTCCACGGCGGCGTGAGCCAGAACCTGGGTCTCGATCGCGTAGCCAGCTTTCTCGAAGCGCACATGCTCGAGCATCCGGTCGGCCTGTTCCTGCAAATCACCAACATGATGTTTCAAGGCATCTTTCAGGAATTCCCCAAGCTGCGCATGGCCTATCTCGAAGCCGGCGCCGGCTGGGTGCCGTTTATGATGGACCGCATGGAAGAAGACTACGAAAAATTCGCGGCGCGCCTGGCGCCCCATCTCAAGGATCCGCCCAGCAAGTTTTTTAAGTCCGGCAATATCTTCGTCACTATGGAAGTCGAAGAACGCACCGCCCCCTATATCGCCGACCTGGTGCGCGACGACGTCATCATGTGGGCGTCGGACTTCCCGCACGAACGCGAGCGCGACCAGTTCGGCGGCGACCTGCCGCACCTCTACGCGCGCAAGGACCTGTCGGATGACTTCAAACGCAAAATGCTCTACGACAACCCGGTGCGCTTCTACCGTTTCAGCGAAGGCGACATCGCGGCGGCGCAGAAGGCAAAAGGCAACTGACGCCGATATTTAACCCGGCGTCTTTGCCTCACGGCTCGTGTTTTCATGGCGCCGGCCAAAAGGTTTGACGACTACTAAGGCGTACGTTTCGCGCGAGTGACGATCCACGCTGCAAGCCAGATGCCGCCGATGAACAAGTGGAGCGCGACAAAGTTCACAAATAGGGCATCGAAGAAGCTTGGATTGTCCACAAACCACCGGGCAATCAACCCATGGTCACTACGCCGCCCCACGGCATACCGGTAACCTGGCCCGGCCACAGCGACTAGCAGGATCAGTCCTTCCGAGAAGAGGATCCAGCGGAGCCAAGCGGACTTGCGGTTCTCTGAAGTGCCAAGCGAATTCATCAAGCTGGCAAATGCTGTGATTTAATCATCGGCGTCTAACCGTCTAGCGTGAGTGGCGGCTCACCTCTGTTTTGGAAAATCTCGGTGCCCCTGTTGCTGAGAACCTGACCTAATGGGACGATTGGATAACCGGCCCAACTCTTATAAGTGAGCTGCGCGTAGGTGGCGACAAAAGCCGGTCGCCTCATTTCCTTTGGAGGGGACCAAAACCTAAATCAAGATCGGTCGCAATATCCACCAGCTGCCCAATTTGTCAACGTTAACTTTTCCGCGAAAAGCCGTCCGGGCCGGCGGCTTATCCCCCTAACGATCGGGCAGCCAGCTTATTTCGGCCAACTTATTGAGTGGGCCTACCGCACCTTGAGTTTTTGCAGGAAGCCTTCTTCTTCCAACTTCTTCAGATAACGGTCGGTGATAAATTTTTTCGCGTCTGCCCTGGCTGCCGTTGGATCGGTCTCCGCCAGGGTATCCACCACGGCCTGCATCGCCACCAGAGAAGGATACGGAATGTCGGGGATTCGCGCCCTAGTGTACTCGTAAGCCTCTTTAAGCAACTCCGGATCGTTCACTTTGGCGAACTGGGAGAGGGCTTTCAAAGTATATTCCGGCTCGGTTTTAAAAATCTTGATCGCCTCCAGGTAAGCGCGCAGGAAATTCAACATCCGGCCCTCATTTTTTTGCATCATTTGTGTGCTTCCGCACATCCCCGTGTTGAAGTACGGAATATTGAGCGCGCCGGCGTCGGCGAGAATATTGAAATTGAATTTCTTCGCCTCGGCGCCGAACGGGGCATTAAAAATCGAGCCATCGATGCCGCCGGACTTGAGTGCCGCCAGCCGCTGGGTTTCATTGCCGATCTGAAGAATCGACGTTTCTTTTGGATCGATGCCGATTTTCTTAAGCAGAACTTTGGTGCTGAAGTCGGACGAAGAACCAAACCGGCTGATGCCCAATCTTTTACCCTTTAGATCGCCGGGCTTTTTGACATCCTGGCGTGTCACCAGTTGATAACCCATTTTGTCATCGGTCATGGCGATATAGACGACATCCGCGCCTTTCAGATTGGCGATGACGCCCGGAGGGCCGGTCAACTGAGCCAAGTCGATGTCGCCGGAAACCAGCGCTTGAATCGATACCGAACCTCCAGGAACATAAACCAGCACCGACGATAGGCCATACTTGGCGTAAAGTCCGCGCTTCTCGGCAATCCATGCCAGGAGCGCATGAGGATTGACGGAGCTATAGGCGATCCGAATGGGCTCGGCAGCCCGGACGGGAACACCCGCAAAGAAGAAAAAAGCGAAAGTGAATACAAACAGAACGATGCTGCCGAGAAGTCGTGCCATGAATTTGCCTCCCGAAAATTTTCTCAAAGCGCGAACAGATCCTTCGCGTTCTTGTAAAGGATTTTTTCCTTGATCTCGTTCGACAGTTGTTTGTGTGTCTGCAGGTCGCGCAGGTTGTGCGGAAACTCGTTATCCCAGTGCGGGATATCGGAGGCATAGAGAAAATGATCGGCGCCGACGTAATCGACCGTCGCGGCAAGCTGCGACTCGCCGGGTTCGACACTGAAGTACATCCTCGACTCGCGGACGATCTCGCTGGGCTTTTTCTTGAGCAGCGGCATCTCGAACTCAGCGCGTTTTTCCCAGTGCTCATCCAGCCGATCGAGATAATAGGGCAGCCAGGTCGCGCCGATTTCGAGGAAAGCGAGCTTTAACTTAGGGAACCGTACCGGCAGGCCCTGGCAGACGATGCTGGTAAATTGCAAAAGAATACCCACGGGAAAGGCGTAGGAATGCACTTCTGCGAAGGTGGCGAGCCCAGACGTGCCCAGCTCACGCGACGTGTTGCGGGTGCCGTGAATGCCGAGCACCACTCCCAGGCGTTCGGCTTCTTCATAGATCGGATCGTAAAAAGGATCGCCGAGCGCTAAAGGTAACCCGGTGGGTAGAATCTCGAAACCTTTTAAGCCTAACTGCGTCGCTGCCCGCCGCAGCTCCTCAGCGGCGGCCTGCGGCGAACGCATCGGCAGGCAGCCGACACAAGATAGCCGATCGGAGCGCGCGTTGTATTCCTTGGCGAAGTGCGTGTTGCTAGCACGGCTGACGGCGATTTGAAAAGGCACTTCCTGATTTTTAGCGATGTTGCCGGAGCCGGTCGGAAAACAGATTGCCTTTTCGATGTCGTATTCGTCCATCAGCTTGTGCCAGCGGTCGACTTGCTCGGCGGCGCTAAGCCCTTTCCACTCGCGCGCCATCTCGAAGGAGTCCATCATGTCGTTGTCCCAGGGCTGATCGCCGGGCCAGAGCGGCGTCGGCCGCTTGATCCATGGCTCTTCGAGATATTTCCGAATATCCGACTGCCGTTCGAGAACGTGACCGTCCGTATCGATGACCGGAAAAGCAGCCATGAGAAACTCCTCCTTCGCCGCTTACTTGAACTAACGACTTTGTAGTCCCGAAGGAAGACAGCTGTCAATCGGACCAGAATTGGAGTGTTGGAGTGATGGAGTACTGGAGTGATGGGGTTTCGGAAAAATGCCAAAATTGAGGTTATAAATTCAACACCCGCATTTCGTTTCACCCCATTACTCCAATACTCCAACACTCCATTACTCCACATCTCCCCTCATATACGCCGCCAGCGCTTTGTGCCAATCACGCATCGGCGGCAGACCGATCCGCTCCGAGATCAAGCAGCGCAGCGGTGTGTAGCGCGGCCGCGCGGCGATGCGGCTCATGTCGCGCTCGTGGGTGATTTCGATGAGCGGATCGATATCGGCGCGCGAAAGACCGAGCAGCCTTCCGGCTTCAAGGGCAAATTGGTAATAGGTGCACACGCCGGCGTTGACGACGTGGAAAGTGGCGTAGTGGCGCGTTCGGAGAATTGCCAAGCAGCGATCGATCAGGTCTTCGACGTAGGTCGTGCTCGACCAGATGTCGTCGATGGCGCGGATTTGCTTACCTGCTCGCAAGTGCTCGTGCACGTTGCACAGGAAGCTGTTTTTACCGCTGCCATAAACCCAAGAAGTTCGAACGATGTAACTGCGCTCGCATGCTTCGCGAACGGCTTGCTCGCCCGCCACTTTGGTTTGGCCGTACACGTTGACGGGCCGGGGCTGATCGTCGCTCGTGTACGGAGCACGACCGATCGGCTCGCCGCCAAACGCATACTGCGTGCTGAATTGCACGAGCTCGGCGCCGGCCTCGGTCGCCGCCTCGGCGAGATAGCCGGGCCCGGCGGCGTTGATCGACTGTGCCCTAGCCGGATTCTTCTCCGATTCGTCGACCTGGAGGACCGCGCAATTGAAGATCAGCGCCGGCCTGGCATCCGCCACCACTCGATGCACCGCCGCACGATCGGTGATGTCGAGATCGGCGTGCTTCAGCGCCGCCACATCGTGCTCGCGGGTCAACCTGCGTGCGAGATGGCTGCCCACCAGCCCGGCCGCGCCGGTAATTAAGATTTTCACAAGGCGCGAGTCTAAAACGGCTTTGAAAGCTCCTCAAGAGCGATGCAATCGACGAGGTAAAAAAAAGGGGGCAGATGCCCCCTTTGGAAGAAAGTCGGTTCGGAATTTTCGGTTAGTATTCGGGCCGTCGTCTCAGATCTTCGAGTTCACGGCGCTGGCGCTCGAGCTCCTGCTGGTTCTGATAGATTTGCTGGTCCTGGTCATAAGCGGCATTTTCCCGTCCCTGCAGCTGATCGCCGATCAGTGCGCCCGCGCCCAGACCCAGTGCCGCGCCGATCGCTGCGCCCGCGCCCGGATGGCGTACCGCCGAGCCGATAAGACCGCCGGCCGCGGCGCCGCCAAGCGCGCCGATCCCGGCACCCTTCTCACGAGTGGTCAGCGACCCGCCCGCGCAACCCGCCAACAAAGCGGCGACTAAAGCCATACTTACGACGAATCTGGAATGATTCTCCAAAGCGCGTGATTGAGCGTTCATAGTATTCGCCTCCCCTGCAATGTTAGACGGGCCGACCGGGGTTTTGTTTACTCAATCCAATCGTTAAAGATCGTGAGATTTACCGAAAGTTACCTGAAAACGGAATTAATGAAGCCGTTGAATCGCCGCGATCCGCTCATCGATCGCAGGGTGGGTCGACAGAAATCCGCCCGCGCCTGAGCCGGAAACTCGCCGAATCCAGGTTAGCGCATCGACGAGGTCGTCTTTGGAGTATCGGGTACGGCGCAAGATCTCAACCGCGTGACGGTCGGCTGCAGGTTCTTCGTTACGGCAGGCCGGGCGCCACCAGTTCGCCGGCAATCGGGGCGAGGGAGCCCGTGGCCCCGAAACAATGGCTGCAGGCCGGCGGCCAAAATATTGAGTCCGGCACCGCTGGAAGCGAGATTTACGATGCCGGCCCCGGTGATTGAGCCGCCGATTGGGTCGGCCGCTTGTAATCTGCCAATTCCAGGTGAACGCTGCCGAAAGCGATTTTGCTGCTAAGCTTAATCGGTAAGCGCCGTTCATCCGCGGAAATCCAAATCGTTGCCTCGCTAAACCGGCTGGCGTAGCCTTTCTTGGTGAGATTTTGAACGCGGGGAATGATTCGGTAAGCTTCGACGGTTTCGCCTGATTCCAGTGCGACGGGCTCCTTCTTTTCGACAAACAGTTCGAGCAAGTATTGATATCGCCCGCCAAAGACTTTGAAATAGAGCTTATCGCCGACCTTGAAATCGGTACTGCGGGCGAGATAGACGGCGGTGATCGGATCGAGCGTGTTACTGGAACTGAAATGATAGACCCTCGGCTGCTTGCCCGCTTGCTGCCGGTTGACCGACCAACGCTTGTTCGAGCCATCAAAACGGGCCTCGGTATCGATGATTCGTGAATTTTCCCGCTGGTTAAAAATGAAGCGCGACGGCAACAGCGCCTTGGCATCGAAGGTCGACCTGATCGTATCGCGCATCTTCCAAATTAGATCGAGAGCCTTGGACGTCTTAGCCTCAACGCGTACCTGATACACTTTCCTGCCGTCGATCACGGTAGGTGTGGTGTGGATTTCCGCGGTAGCGACGGAAATCATGCCATTCCACGTCGCGTGATAAACCTCTTTTTCGCCGTTAGCGAACGGAAAATGCTTGGGGCGATAGGCCGGCACCGCATCGGCCTTGATGATCGCTTCTCCCGCCTCGGAGACCGAGTAGATGATAAGACCGAGAACGATGCTTAACGCGGCGAGAACTTTGACCTGAGACATGCGAGAAATTTAGACGCTTGAGAGTGCTTTTCGTTTATCGGGTGAGATTACCACACAATGAGACTTTTGCGAATATTCTTCTTGGCCCAATCTCGGAAAATCGCCTGCTTCACGCTAAACCTTTGAATTAATTGCAGCGAGTCTCGCTTCGGGCTAGTATGCAGTGACTTTAAGGACTCCAAATGTTGTCACACCACGGCGGTAGGGCGCCAGGACTGATTTTCGGCTGGCTACTGATACTGGCGGCAAACAGCGCGGCATTCGCCCAGCAATCTACCCCCTCTGCCTCGAGCTTGCCGGCAGCTCAAGCGATCAAGTCTTGTTTGAATAATATCCGCGGCGCCGAATGTCTCGATCAACTGTTCGGCGAAGCGCTCAAACAACACTCAACGCTCGAGCTTATGCAACTGATCCAACGCCTCGAGAATGAGGACCCGGAGATCAGACGCGACTGCCATCCCGTCGTGCACGCCATCGGTCGGGAAACCTACCGAATCAAAGGAAATATTCACGACTCGTTCGCCGCCTGCGATCAGACCTGCCATTCGGGCTGCTATCATGGTTCGGTCGAGCGCTTCTTGCGCGGTGAGAAGCTCTACGCAGAAGTGGGTAGACATCCGAGCACGGCGGAATTGAAACAAAAAGCGGCGCTCGCGTGCGATCCAAAGCTTCCCGTACGTTTGCGCTTTCAATGCCTTCACGGGCTTGGCCACGCGCTGATGTTTTTTTCCCGCTATCAGTTGTTGCCTTCGTTGCAGGCGTGCGACGCGCTGCCCGAGGATTGGAGCCGCAGCTCGTGTTACGGCGGCGTGTTCATGGAAAATGTGTTTAATGCGACCCCTGAAAGCCGCGATTTAAGCCCCATCGACTACCACTATCCCTGCAATAAGCTCGCGCACCAATATCGCAGTGAGTGCTACGTCATGCAGACATCGCGCATGACCGAATTGGGACTGGCGACCGAAAGAATCTTTGAGGAATGCGACCGCGCCGGTGAATACCGCCGGCAATGCATGCTCTCGGTCGGGCGTGACCTTTCCAATGATGTTCGCCTGGGCAACTCCCGGGAGACCGCGCAAAAATGCCAACGGGTCAGCGGTGACAGTCGCCTCGCTTGCATGCAGGGTGTCGTGTACGCGCTGATCGATAACACCTGGGACGGTCGCTACGCGCTGCCGTTTTGCGCAACATTCACTCAGCCTAACGACCAAAACAGCTGCGTCCGACTGAGCGTCGAGTATCTCACGGACACGTTTGAAAAATCGCCCGCGGAAATCGCCGGAGAATGCGCCAAGCACTTGCCGCAACCGGCGCATTGTGCCGAGCTCGCGTCGCGTTGATCGGTTTTCCGCCCAGCCGTCCGGAACAGCTCGCCTGGCCTAAAACCTCGTGCGCGACATTGCGGCTCTTGTGACGGCGGATTTTAAGTGAGACAGTAAGCGGGCTGAAGTTACTGTTTCCGATTCATGCGACGACAATGAACCCGCCGGTGCTCTTGCTGGTCGATGACGAGATGGGCGTGCGCGAGTCGCTCAAAATGGTTTTCAGCAAGGGTTTTCAGTTGCTCGAAGCCGATTCGGTCGATGCGGCCATCGCCAAAGTCGTCGAAGCGCGCCCGCAGGTCGTCCTACTCGACGTGCTAATGCCCAAGTCCGATGGCCTGCAGGTGCTTCAACGTATCAAGGAAATTCACCCGGGTTGCGCAGTGATCATGCTAACGGGCGTTAACTCGCAGCAGCTGGCCGCCAAGGCGATCGACAGCGGCGCCTTTGATTTTGTCGGTAAACCGTTCGATGTCGTCGACCTGCGGCAAAAAGTCGCGCGCGCGCTCGACCACGTGGCTGCAAAAATACCCGCACCGTAAGCTCAAGTTCCCTCCTGAATGATGGTTTCGAAGCCTCAGCGCTTTTTTAGGCTCGCCCTGGCCGTCGCTCTGCTGATGACCGGCTGCGCGCAGCTCAAACAGTGCGCCTACGCGGGCATCAATCGGGACGAATGGCAGCAACCCGAGAAGGTCATTGCCGCGCTTAAAATTCAGCCCGGCGCCACTGTTGCCGATCTGGGATCGGGCGGCGGCTATTTTACCTTTCGACTGGCGGAAGCCGTCGGCCCGACCGGGAAAGTTTATGCGGTGGATATTGACCGCGACATGCTCGAGCTAATTGCGGAACGCGCGACTAAAGAGGGCCGATCAAATGTCCAAGTCATCCTCGCCAGGCCTGAAGACCCCTCATTGCCGGAAGCTGGCGCCGACCTTATCTTTACCTCCAACACTTACCACCACATTGAAGATCGCGTCGCTTATTTTGCTAATCTCCGCAAATATCTTCGACGAAATGGCCGGGTCGCGATTATTGAATTCGATCGCCGTGGCTGGCTGGAAGGTTTATTGCGCCACTACACGCCGAGTGAATTCATCAAACGGGAAATGGAGCAGGCGGGTTACATGTTGCAGAACGAATTCGACTTCTTAAACCGCCAATCCTTTTTGATCTTTGTGCCAAAACGTTAAAGCACAGATTTTGTGCTCGGGACTAACTCTTGGTCATGATCGCTAAAGCGTACCAACCTATGGCATTTAAAAATCAATCGTGTCGCAGGCCGCAGATGTCATCTCTTTGATTACTAGCCAGCGACTAACAATGCGATCGCGATCGCCATGCCGACGATCCAAATGAGGCTTAGCTGCTCCATCCTGCATACCTCCTCAAAAACACCCTGTCAGACCTTCACTGGCAAGTGCCGTACCAAGTTTCTGAATGAAGCTAACTCGCGCAAATGCAAAGGACGTGGCAAAAACGCGAGCTTAAAAAGCGGTGCCTTGTATGAGATTCCCTACGCGAACTAACGCAGGGATTCATCTCCGATGAAGGGAAAGCGCACCGGGGAATGTAAATCTCCGCGCGATCTGTTCGCTTCTGTTAAGTCTAACAGCATGACTTCGAAAACGCGCAGAGGAGCAAGGAAATCTCCGCGCCGCTCGGAGTTGCCGTTGTGTCATGCTGAAATGGACATGAAGCATTTCCTTTGACTTCCCGGTTCATGATCAGGAAAGAAAAAACAGATTCTTCATATGAGAGTGGCAGGTGGCGGAGAGCCTTGTTGGTCCTTCGTGGCTTTAATGATCTGGCGCTTGCCGGGTTGCAGGCAGGTCGTTTGGGCACCAGTCACAGGTCGGCTTCCCGGGTTGAAAAGATTTTTAAAATCGCGGCTTGAGAAGGGCGCGGAAGCTTGCTCCCCTGGCCGAAAATAGGTAACTTACCTTGCAATTGGAGCTTCCTTGACGACGACCTATATTCTTAAAAACTTCACGTCACCCGTCATCAACAACTCAGGGCTCGACTACCGTAAAGAGTTAAACGACGCGCAGTATCAGGCGGCTACTGCGATGGATGGGCCGCTCCTGATCATCGCCGGCGCCGGCACTGGCAAGACCCGCACACTCGTCTACCGCGTCGCTCATCTCATCGACCGAGGCATCGATCCAAGATCGATACTGTTGCTGACTTTCACCCGCCGAGCCGCCGATGAGATGCTAAGGCGCGCCAGTTTATTAATTGACGGACGCTGCAATCAGGTCGCCGGCGGGACCTTTCACTCTTTCGCCAATCTGGTGCTGCGCCATTACGGCCGCCATCTCGGCCTGGCGCCGTCATTCACGATCATGGACCGGTCGGACAGCGAAGACGTGATCCAGCTCATACGCAGCGACATGGGACTGAATATCAAAGAGAAGCGCTTTCCGCGCAAGCAGACTGTGGCCGAAATTTTCAGCATGACGCACAACAAGCAGAGCCGCCTCAACGACTTGCTCGAACTGGAATATCCCCATTTAATCGACGTCAACTTCGAGCTTTCCGAGCTTTACCGACGCTACGTCGACTACAAGACAACCAAGTCGCTACTCGATTACGACGACCTGCTCCTGAAACTGCGCGATCTTTTGGCCGGTCAAGCCGAAGTCCGCCAGCGGCTTTCGGACACTTACCGTTACATTATGGTCGACGAGTATCAGGACACCAATCATTTGCAGGACAAAATCGTTCGCCTGCTCGCCACGACCCATGAGAATGTCGCTGTGGTCGGCGACGACGCTCAAAGCATCTATTCATTTCGGGGCGCCAATTTCCGCAACATCATGGACTTTCCCAAGCAATTCCCGAGCGCCCGTATCATCAAGCTGGAGGAAAATTACCGCAGCACACAGCCGATATTGAATCTGACTAACGAGATCATCCAGCGCGCCAAAGAAGGCTACGAGAAGCGCCTGTTCACGCGGAAGAGCGTCGGCACCCGGCCCAAACTGGTTCAAGCCGGGAGTGAGCAGATGCAATCGCAGTTTGTCCGCCAGAAGATTCTCGAACTGCGCGAAGAAGGCGTACCGCTCTGGGACATTGCGGTACTGTTCCGCTCGAGCTTCCATTCTTTCGACCTGGAAATCGAACTGGCGCGCCACAACATCCCGTTCGTCAAACGCGGCGGTTTTCAGTTCATGGAAACGGCCCATGTGAAAGATCTTTTGGCTCACATGCGCATCCTCGCCAACCCGCAGGACGCGATCTCATGGACCCGCGTCCTCCTGCTGCTCGAAGGCATTGGTCCCGGTGCTTCCCAGAAAATCGTTAAATGGCTGCTCGAAGGAACCCATGCGGTCGAGCGCCTGCGCGCCTACCCGGCCAAGGGTAAGATCGCCCACGGGCTGAGAACACTCGCCCAGGTGCTCGACGAGGCCAAGCAGGCCGAGTTGCCTTCGGAGCAGGCACAGTATTTGATGCAATATTATGTGCCGATCTTGAAACAGAATTATCCGGACGATCACCCCAAGCGTCTAAGAGATATGGAGCATTTTCAGGGTATGACGGAGCGTTACCGCAGCCTCGAACGATTGCTCAGTGACATGGCGCTCGAGCCGCCCAACGACAGCATCGGCGGCATTCTGGCCGTCGACCCGGATGAAGGTCCGCTGGTGCTCTCAACCATTCACTCGGCGAAGGGTCTGGAATTTCACTCGGTGTTTGTCATCTGGGCATTGGAAGGCCGGTTTCCATCCTTTTACAACACCAGCTCCATTGAAGAACTGGAAGAAGAGCGCCGCCTGCTCTACGTGGCCGCCACTCGCGCCAAGCAGAATCTTTTTATCAGCTACCCGACCCGGGTTTTCGACAAGAGTCTGCGCATGGTGTTGTCCCGTCCATCGCAGTTCATTGACGGCATACCGCCGAGATTGCTCGAGCCCGTCGCGCTCATGCCCGAGGGATCTTACTGGGATTGGGAGAGTTAAACCATGCTGCAGTTGCTGCACTACATTGTCGTCTTCGTGAGCGGCGCCGTGCTCATGGCTCTGGAAATCGCCGGCAGCCGGGTGCTGGCGCCGCACTTCGGCAGCTCGATTTTCGTGTGGGGCAGCCTGATCTCCGTTGTGATGGCGGCGCTCAGCGTCGGCTACTACTGGGGCGGTTGGCTCTCCATGCGCGAACCGTCTTACGCCAAGCTCATGCTCTTGCTGATCATTCCCGGGATCGTGGTTTTTTCCCTGCCGTTCATCTATCCGGCCATCAATGAGTGGATCGCCATGAGAGACTTCGGCAACCGGATGAATCCGCTGATCGCTTGCTCCGCGCTGTTTTTGTTGCCCGGAGTCTTTATGGGCACGATTTCCCCTTACGTCATCCGCCTTGCTGCCACGCAGCTCCATACGGTCGGCAGCACGGCCGGTACTCTCTACGCGCTGTCGACCTGCGGCAGCATTTTCGGAACCCTGCTCACGGCGTTTTACCTGATTCCCGTCCTCGGCGTGAGCAACATCATCCATGCCCTGGGCATCACACTGGTATGTCTGTCCCTACTTGTAGTACCTTTGATCAGGCTGCAGGGCGTTCCATTGTCGCGAGCTGTTGCCACGACACTATTCATCTTCGGACTTACGGGTATGTTTTGGGCGCCCTTGGCTTGGACGAAAACACTCTTGCAAAAAGACACCTTCTACCATCGTATCCGCATCGAGGAGGACAACGAAGCGCGCTACATGTATTTCGACCGCACGCTGCAGAGCGCCATGAATCTGAAGGACCCGACGGCGCTGCGGCTCATCTATTCGCGCTACACGTCCCTGGGCTTCACCTTTCGGCCCGACGCCAAGAAAATGCTGGTGATCGGACTCGGCGGCGGCTCGATTCCAAAAAAGATTCAGAAAGAATTTCCGCACATGGAAATCGACGCCGTCGAGATCGATCCCGAGGTGATTAAGATGGCGAAGGATTATTTCAACATCAAAGAAAACACATTGCTTCGGCTTCATGCCCAGGACGGGCGTTTGTTCATGACGCGGACACGCCAGCAGTACGATATCATCCTGCTCGACGCCTACTTTACTGACGCCATGCCGTTTCATTTGACGACCAAGGAGTTTTTCGAATTGGCCCAGAAAAAACTCACGCCGAATGGCATCATTGTCGCCAATCTGATCAGTGCGGTGACCGGCCCGTCAGGTAAAATAGCCCGTGCTTTCGTGCGCACCCAGCGCCAGGTTTTTCCGCAAACCTACGTTTTCGCGGCGCGGCGCGCCGATAACGTGAGTTTGGATACAATTCAGAACGTCATCGTCATCGCGACTCGTGAAAAACAAAAACTGGACATCAAAGAGATCGTCAAGCGCGCCGGCGCCATCGATAAGGGACTGTTTCCCGACCCGATCCAAGACATCGCCATTGCCTACTTCGACAAACCGCTCCCCGAAGACGTGCCGATACTGACCGATGATTACGCGCCGACGGACAATTTGCTTAATCCTTAGCGCGATTTTTACTTATTCCTGTTCCCTTCTCCGCCCCGATACACCGCAGCGCCTCGTACGGATTAAGGTGCTCGCGGACGTTGCGTTCCGCGCGAGAAATCAAGACTGGGCCGACGAAGCGCGCGGCCTCATCGAAGCGGCGTCCGACTACTACGAGCGCGAATTCGACGTCCGGCTCATCACTGAAAGCGTTTCCGCCTGGCCGGCCACCGAACGAGTTGATTCCACGCGGGCGCTGCTTTCCAGGATGCAAAAAGACTTTCCCGTACAATCGGGCAATGACAGCTACGAGCTGATCGTGTCGCTTACCGGCGAGAACACCAGCCGATATTTGACGGCGGGACGACCGCGCGTCGATCGGATCGGCGACTGCCAAAAAGGATTGGCCACTTATGTCGTTCTCCCGGTCAGCCAAATCTTCCGTTACCAGGGAGCCAACGTCGAACCGAGCTTCGACGTGCTTGCGCTGGTTCACGAACTGGGGCATGTATTCGGAGCCGAACACGTTGACGATACCAACTCGGTCATGCATGAAAACTTGGCCTACCGGACCGAATTCGACGCCGGGAACCGAACGATCATTCAAAAAAACCGCAGCTGCCCGTTTGCGCGATAGGCGGTTCGGCGGTAGTGCTGTTTTGGATTTTGGCTTTATCGATTGGAACCGGCGTGGCCGAACGGTTCAACCCGGTTCAGTCGTTCGGACTTGTATGTTGAGCAATCTCCGCATCGTCATGGTTCGCCCGCACGGCTCGGGCAACATAGGATCGGTGGCGCGCGCGATGAAAAATTTCGGTGCCGCCGAGCTCGCCATCGTGGGGCAAGCGCGCACGCGAAGCTTCTGGGCGCGCGCCATGGCCGTGCATGGCCGAGACGTTCTTGCCGATGCCAGATGCTACGATTCGATCCGCGCGGCGATTTCCGACTGCGCGTTGGTCGTCGGCACCACCTGCCGTTCCGGACTCTATCGACGCCATAGTCGGACGGCGAGAGAGGCTGCGCCGGAAATTACCTCCGCCGCGCAGAAAGGTAAAGTCGCGCTGCTTTTCGGTCCGGAAGATCACGGCCTGAGCAACAAGGATCTCGAGCATTGTCAGCTCCTGGTCACGATTCCTAGTCATCCCAGCTATCAATCTCTCAACGTCGCGCAGGCCGCGGTGATTTGTCTCTACGAGCTTTACGGTGCGGCGCTGGCACCGGCCGAGCAAGGCGGCATTGAACGCGCGGAGGCTGAACAGGTCGAAAGGCTGTTCGACATCATGCGAAACTCACTGCTCAAGATCGGCTTTTTGGATTCGGAAAACCCCGAACATATGCTGCTTGCTTTTCGGCGCATTTTCGGCCGTGCAGGCCTCGAAGACAAAGACGTGCGAATTCTCACCGGCATGTTTCGCCAGATCGAATGGTACGCCAAAGACGGTTGGAAAGTCATCGAAGAGAAGGAAAAGAAGGGCGTCAAAGTTCGCTAGGAGAAATCGACATGAATGTCAATCACTTCAAGCTGGAGAAAACAGGCGTGCTGTTTTTCGATATTTTAAACGGCTACGTTCCGGAGTCTGAACCCGGCAGACCGCGCGCGCTCAAACCGTGGATTCAAAATGCCGTACGGCTCAGCAAAGCCGCGCGAGCGGCCGGGCTGCCATTTTTTTTCGCCAAGGGCAACCATCGCCCGGACAACGCAACAACTGCGCTCTTGCTCACCGACACCAACAACTCCCTGACACCCTGGCCCAACGGCGAAGTGACCAAACCGAAAATGCATGTCATCGCCGGCGACAAGAGCTCTGACGTGCTCGCCGACCTCGGTCCCCGACCGGAAGACTATTACATCGTCAAATACCGCTGGAGCGCCTTTTTCCAAACCTATCTAGATCTCGCGCTGCGTACCCGCGGCATCGACACGATCATTATTTCCGGCGGATCCACCGACGTCGGCGTCACTTCAACTTTGTATTCCGGCCGGGACTTGGACTATAACATGATCGTCGCCAGCGATGCTTGCGGCACGTCGCACGACCAGCGAGCTCACGACACGCTTATGGAGCTGATTTTCCCGCGCATGGCGCGCGTGCGGACGACGGATCAAGTGATCGAGATGATCCAGAGGGCTCGGGGATAAAAGACCCATAGAATAAACCGATTCTTTGAGGCCGTTCAAAAAGGTTAGTTGCGAGGCGCGCGATGGCCGGCGAGCGGAGGCGTACAGAGGAAGTACGTCGGAGCGAGTCGAACGAGTGCAACGAAGCCAATGAGCCTTTTTCAACGGCCTCACCCAAAAGGAGGACAGAATGGCATCCAATGGTACAGCCCAGGTCGGCATTAGTAAAAACATCAGGCAGATCGGCCGCACAGATCTCCCCGGCGGCGGTTCGATTGTCGTGGAAAACGGTTTCGCTTTCGTCGGCCACATCGATCCGCCGCACGGCACTTCCATCCTCGACGTGCGCGATCCCAAACATCCCAAGCTCGTTGCCCAACTCGAAGTCCCGGAAGGCATTCATTCTCACAAGGTGCGCGTCAGCGGCGACCTGATGCTGATCAACTATGAACGGTATAAAACCAAGAAAGAGCCCGATGCCGGCCTTAAGATCTTCGATATCTCCGATCGCTCCAAGCCGCGCGAGATCGCCTTTTTCAAAGCTCCCGGCAAAGGCCTGCATCGCTTCACTTTCGACGGGCGCTATGCCTATCTTTCGCCCACGATGGAGGGTTACGTCGGCAATATCGCCATGATCCTCGACCTCAAGAAGCCTGAGAAGCCGGAAGAAGTCTGCCGCTGGTGGATGCCGGGGCAATGGATTGCCGGCGGTGAGACACCGAACTGGCACGGCACCGACACTCGTTGCCATCACCCGATTCGCCGCGGTGACCGTCTTTACATCAGCTATTGGCACGGCGGTTTCGCTATCGTCGATATTTCCGACATGAGCAAGCCCAAAACCATAAGCACGCTCGACTGGAGCCCGCCGTACCCGTGCCCGACACACACCACGCTGCCGATGCTGAACAAGATCATGGATCGCGACTGGTTGATCGTCACGGATGAAGAAGTCGGTGAGAAGCTCAATGAAACCCACAACGCCTTCCTCTGGGTCGTGGATATTACCAAGGAAGAGCTGCCGCTTCCCGTTGCGACGTTTATCGTGCCCTTTGAAGGGAAGTCGACAGGTCGTCATCGGTTCGGTGCGCACCAACCCGCCGAGCAGGTTTACGGCAACACGCTATATGTCACGTGGTTTGGCGGCGGCCTGCGGGCAGTCGATTTTTCCAACCCCTACGTTCCCAAAGAAGTTGGCTACTACATCCCGAACCCGGGCAAAGGCCATGACGTCGTCATGAGCAATGACGTTTTCCACGATAAGGACGGCAAGCTCTATTTGATCGACCGCTATGAGGGGTTGGAGATTTTAGAACCACAGACTTAAGAAAAACCCTGTTCAAAAGTTCAACCGTTCAACGTTCAACCGTTTCGGAGCTTTTATAATCAACTTCCGGTTCCGTTTCCCAACCTTGAATCTTGTCGCGGTAGGAACCGCCCTCGCGGGCGGCCCCCCGCACGGACCCGGACGTGCGGAATTGCCGCATCCGGTTCTTGCCTTGGGTGA
>Ga0210114_1000121_pt1 | contig 18512 bp, 12 predicted proteins | sample MayberryNW_TuleA_FD_185524 | JGI IMG/M metagenome (GOLD analysis project Ga0210114, IMG submission 185524) | Wetland microbial communities from San Francisco Bay, California, USA, that impact long-term carbon sequestration - MayberryNW_TuleA_D2... | ecosystem: Environmental > Aquatic > Marine >...
GTATCCCTGTTCATAATCAGGATTGTATTCGTCACATCCATGATCTCTATCTTTATTGAAAGGATTATCGGCTTTACCGTCTTCAAATCCATCGTTCCAACAGTTCTGTGCATTTTCTTGCTGTAGTGCTTCGTGATCTTCTATATCCACTGGATTGTTCTTGAAACTCTTACATTCATCTGGCATATATCCGGCGTCTTTGCAAGCATATCCCCAAGCTGAATTGTACTGATCAGTCCCTGATCCTAATTCTGATCCTAATTCTTTACATTCATCAGCTCTACTTTTATCATATTTTCCTGCAAATCCTGCATCATATCCATCTACCCAACAATCTGCTTCTTCTTTTGTAACATCATCACCATAATCTAATCTAGGTCCTCCAGCATATACATTAGATATAGTTGCTACCATCAAAAGGGGAATAATGGCTAAAAGTAATTGCTTCATTGTTCTATCACACACCTTGAATCAGGTGGACAGTTTATGATCGTTGTAGTCTGCTCATTGTTTTGGCTCTGGCTCTGACTTTGTTCATTATCTTGGTTCTGGCTCTGCGCTTGGCTATTATCAACTTCAGCATCTGGTGATTTTCTGTTTTCTTCTACTAATAGGTCAATGAATACACGTTCAGGTTGTTTAGCTTCTGAGTTATATCCAGTATCACAGGCTGATTTATCATAATTAATTGTTCTTACACAGGTACGAAATTCACCTGTATCAATTAGACCACTTGGATATTGCAATGTAACTTCATTTGAACCTGAATGAATAACAGCGTTGTGTGTAAAGACTCTATCTCCATATTGGTACGTATTTATTCTAACGTCATCATTTAGGTTTGTATCTATCGTTAGGTAGAGCTTTAATCCTTTACTGCTCGCCAGTAATGTTGTTGTTAATGGAGTTAATAACATGCTAGACATAACCAGGGCAGATGTTATTATCAGCCCTACTGTAAATATCTTCATACTCTTCATGGTTCTGCCCTCATTTCATGTGAATACCTTGTTAAAGTGCTAGCTATGCTGTTTACTTCATCTGATGTATCTACGTATGAGTTTAGGCAATAACCCGAATTCAAATAGATCACCCATAAGGTATTCAATAGGATGGCTCTGCGATGTTTGAACTGTAATACATACACTCCTTTCACTCTGTTAGCAATAGTATTCTCTTATGCATTTGAATCTAATGTAAGGCATGAAACTCAGCCCCACAAGCAAACCCATACAACATATTATATCTCATAGGTTCTAACAAATGTATAGCACAGCCAATATTCTGAATGTCCCCATATAGTCTGGCATCAATATCCATGTCCTTTGAGAAGCCAAAATCGACCAGTCTATAATTTCCTTTGAAAGAGTTTAGTGGATAAAATCTCGAAATCATCCGTGTCACTCTATTGGACGTGTTCCATACACGGCCATCCTCATGATAAGAAATATGACTATCACGTCCTTTCAAAGTAAACGAACAATAGATTCCATCTCTTCTGATTCTGATCCATATTACCCGCCTCTAAGAAACCCCATTAGTTATGACTACTTCCAACCCGGTCATTGAAGACACCATGCAATAAACCAGTACTATCAATCCCCAGCTTCATATGAAGATACTGTAAAATAACAAGTAGTAAACTCTTGGATTCTAGTAACGTCCTACTAAAGATGTCATGCAGTTCTGACATTAATTTGAACAAGAAACGCCCGATCTATGTTTGAGTATTACTTGTCTTAGTTAGTTTCAGCATTGTAGAAATGGCAGAAGTCGCAAGGAAATATCGTATTTAGAAATGGTCCGCTCCATTCGTAAACTATCGTAGTTGGAAACTGCTCATTTTTATTGATATTCCGTCTCCTCTATGAATCCCATCGACAACTATTCTTTTGTTCTTTAAAGAGTCATAAGCGCTCACAATGATCAATCCAGGTCTCTGGTAGGTTGGATCGTCACCATGTAGCCCAATCTTGCAATGTACGGTGTCTAGCCTGAGGGGCAAACCAGTCTATATCATTTCCTCGATCGTCGCAATAACTAACTACAAGACATGTGTTCGCATATGCTTGCCATACCTCTTGAGAAGAAATCCTACATTGTCTAGAACGTATGCCTATCCTATTACATAGAGGTCGTAATATGCTATCCGATATACTAAACCAAGCAATCCTTACTTCTTGGCGAGAGTGGTTTGCAAGAATACCCATATCAAGATCATCCCACGGAACTTGAAACGAATCAATTGCCATGCTTTTGAGTTCCTCGTCTTACTAGTGAAGGTGAGAGGGTATTATTCTGTGTTGTCGGGGGTGCTTTGTATCTGATTGATCCAGCAGCTGGTGAGATGGCAAGACTGTTGGGTCCATCTGTAGGATGCAGGTGAGTCGAACGCGAACGGATTTAGGTTATCACTGCAGTTTCGCAGTTAGTCCCCTTCAAAGCGTCTTTTTTACCTTTATCATATACTTCCTTAATCCTTCTCCAAGCTGCAACAGGTTCGTTATCAAGGGCATGTCCGCCTTTAGCGTCGAGCCATCCCAGCCAGTAGGTTAAGATGAGATTAAATGCAAGTAATCTGATAGGAGGGGCTTCTTCATAAGGTAGTTCCCAAGCAAGTGTCCCATCAGTAAACGTCTTGCGATATGGCATTTTTGTTTCCAACTGCAGATGTCTCGCACAATAATATGACATGTGATTAAGTTCTTTTATCACCACGTCCCACCAAGGGCCCTCTGAGATCTTATCTGCCGAATCTATTTCGCCTAGTTTTCTCTGCAGACGATCGAAGTATTCTTCGAGTTTTGAATCTATTTTATACATAGACATTTCAACCTGAGGAGTAGGTTTTGTTATGTTTATGCGTTACTAGTTCAAGAGTAACAAAGCGCTGAGCATGGAATTGCTAGTGATATCGCGCTAGTACCAGCTGAAAAGCAGTTTATAACCAAGATAACATGGATGTAATCTACCGCCACATGTATGGAGATTTTATATCATATTGTATTGGGAACTACTAAACATTTCTTGTTGCTGGAATTTCCTTATAGTATCATGTCCAGGAACATCACTACGGAACGGTATCAGATTTTAAACCGGCATAGTCGTTTGAGGACGCAAAGTCGGGTTTCTTTTCAATAATATTACTTTCCGACATATCAAATGTAAGAAGTATTGGATATTTGTCATGGCAGTAATTCATCAAATAACTTGACTTCGTGTGGTATAATTGATATGGATTGTTGATGACTGCACAAGCAGAAGAGCTGTTGCAACAGGACAAGGAGTCAAGAATGTCGACGAATGCGCTAACATCACGTAATTGGTTGTTGAGCTCATTTCGATATCAGTCTGATCCAGAAAATACCAAGAAATAACGTGTTATTGTCATAGGATAACAAAAAGCTAAATCATCTTAGATACGAATGATAAGTCTGGTACAAAATATCTAATAGCGACATCAATTGGCACGAGCACACCTATGATAACAAGTACCGTAGGTTCAATTCCAATCTGAAATACACCGCTAAAAATAGAGATATCATTATCATATCATTATAATTTCCTTTTGAAGAGGAAATTTGTCTCCCACAATCATATTTATCTCTTGTAGTAAGTTTCATATTCAGAATCCTTATTTCGTACAAGATTATTTCAAATCGTATTGGTAGAAATAAGTTGTGGTATTCATTCAATCGATGGCTTGGAACATCCGTTTATTCCATCTGGAATTACTCCTTATCTTGTGGAGGAGGGACCAAATGATTTAACGCTCATAGATACCTGCTTTCTTAAGGACCTGCCAAAGCTGGGGACCCATATGCGAAATATAGGCTATAGCATAAAAGACATTAATCGTATAGTTCTGACTCATGTGCATATCGATCATATCCAAGCTGTTAATGAAATAAAGAAGCTCTCTGGAGGACATGCAAAGATATATTCACACTGGGCTGAAGCAGGGTATCTGGCCAATAATCCTGACTATCAGGGACCCCCTACACATGAAGCTATTTCCCAGATACTTCAAAATTATGGAATTAGGAATGAGGATCTAGTAACTAAGTTTGGAAGTTTTGAACGTGAACCGATTATCGTTGATCAAACATTAATAGATGGTGATATGGTAGGGACGAAGCTGCGGGTGATTCACACTCCGGGACACACCCCCGGACACATATCACTTTACCTTGATAAAGAAAGAATAATTTTCGGTGCAGATTCCCTTTTTAAATCTGTAATGAGTGTAGATGGTCTATATGTACCACCTTCGCAGGTCTCCATAGATCCAGCTACAGCAGCAATATCTGCACGCAGACTTTCTCAAATAAAATGTGATAAATTACTTTTGGCTCATCAAGATTCTCCAATATTGGAGGGAGCGCAACAGGCTATAGAACATGCCGCTAGATTAGCATTAGGGAGCTGACGTAGCGATTAGTAGTGTGATTTAATGACACCCATCGACTAACACACGGCAGCTATTTTCAAAGGTTACGATATATTCCTGCAGTAGGCCAAGAGTTGTCTCAATCATCTCATTGAAGTCAGGTCGTGGAGTAGTAGTATACTTAGAATACTTAAAATTCTTAGTTTTTCCAACGATAAGAACTGGGTTAGTCTTCTGGATTCTACAAATTATTCACTCTATCATTATCCGTCGAATTCTTTACCTCATCTATGACCATCTGTAGATATTCTTTCATTTCATCGTTAATAACACTGTGATCAGTAATATCATTTTCTCTATTCATGCAATAATAATATGTGTTGTTTGGTAATCCTATAGTGGGATAATCATTAAATGGAAACCCATTTTCAATGTAGCTAAACTTTTCACCTAACGTAGATGATATCTTTTGAGTTAATCTATGATCTTTTAGGGATGAAGGATTATAATTAAGACTTACACCAAGACTTTTCGCAAATATCTTATTTTTGTTTATCTCCTCAAATATTCTGTCTTGTAATTTTTTGTTGTTATGTAAATAGTAAAGTACATGTCCAAGACCTATTCCTAGACCTCTAGCTAGTGAGTGCTCCTTCGACTTTTGCAGTATTTTGTCTTGTAATTCATCACTAAGATAAGAAAAGACATAACCCAACCCTTCTCCTAAGCCAATAGCAAATTGTGTGTTTATTGCTGCTTTTGCAAATATTCTAAATTCAAGGCCTTTTCTTATATAAGCAAAATTTTTTCCAAAACCAATTCCTAGACCCCTACTAAAGCCGTTACCTTTTATTGTAAATACGTGATCTTGTTTATTACAAATGTTATTACCTTTATGGCCACTCATTTCATCTAAATCTTTAAGTACCGTATCTCTTATTTCATTCTTTAAATAGACAAAAATGTGGCCAAATCCTTCTCCTAAACCAATAGCAAACTCAGTATCTTTATGAGCTCTTATAAACAATTCTGATTGATATTCTTTATCAATAAATGGGAGCATTTTTCCTAAACCAGTTCCTAACCCTTTCATAATTTCACTATTTTTTTCAGCTCTTTTGAATATCTCTTCTTGAAGGTCTTTATCGACGAACATAAATAAATTAGTTAATCCAGCACCTAATCCTTCAGCGAAGTGGTTGTTTGTCTCTGCTGTCTTATACAGATCGTCTTTAAGGCTGTCTTTTAGGTAGACAAAAATGGAGCCAAGTCCTATTCCTAATCCATATGCAAATTTTGTATTTTTCTCAGCTATGTGCCGTATTTCTACTTGTGATTTTGTTGATAGGTATGCAAAGCTATTACGCAGACCAATACCTAAGCCTATTGCAAACTCTGAATTTTTTTCTATTAGTCTGAATACATCTTGTTGTAGTTTTTCACTTTTAGAGAAGAAGAAATACCCAATACCATCACCCAATCCTCTTGTAAACTGACTATTTTTTTCAGCTCTTTTGAATATCTCCTCTTGCAGACTTGACGGCAAATATTCATAGATAAGTCCAATACCTTCGCCCAAGCCATAGGCAAATTGACTGTTATCTTCCATTCTTGCAAATGTATCTTTATGAAGGCCGTTCTCTAAAAAAGAAAAGATATAGCCAAGACCGTAACCTAACCCTTTTGCAAATTCACTATTATGCTCAATTCTTGCAAAGAGATCTAGACGAAGTTGTTTTGGAAGGTAATTGAATATGAACCCAAAACCGTAACTTAGGCCATAGGCAAATTGTATATTTTGTTCTGTTAATCTAAATAGCTTTTCTTGAAGTTCCTCATGTAAATATGTAAATGAAAGACCCAGCCCAAGAGACACACCAGATGCAAATTCACTATTTTTATCTATTTTTGTAAATACTTCTCTCTGCAGTTCTTTGTCCATAAGGTTAAAATTGTATCCTATCTGATAGCCTAAGCCATAGGCAAATTGCATATTCGCTTCTGCTCGTTCAAAAATTTCACTCTGAATGTCTTTGGATAGAGATGCGAAGGTATTGCCTAAGCCCATTCCCAACCCTCTTGTAAGTTCACCATTTTCTTCTGCCAAATTGAAAATTTCACACTGAATGTCTTTTGGTAAAGATGGAAAGATGTTACCAAGACCGTAACCTAACCCTACTGCAAATTGATAGCTTTTAGTCATAAAATTAAATACTCTGCTCTTAACTTCGTCGTTCAGTTGCAAAAAGGTCAGGCCAAGCCCCATTCCCAGGCCTCTTGCAAATTGATAATTCTCCTTTATTAGAAGAACTCTAAATACCTCCTCTTTAAGTTCCCGTGGCATATCTATGAACTTATACCCTAAACTTTCTCCTATACCTCTTGCAAAGGGAATGCTCTTTCTTATCACTGCCTCCAGGATATTGAGTTGATGTTCTTTGTCAAGCGATACAAAGCTGTAACCTAAACCATAACCTAACCATTTTGCGAACTCACCATCTATTTCTACACGTCTAAGTATCTGATCTTGAATAGGATGATCTAGTGAAGGAAAAATCTCTCCGGCACCTTGACCCAAGCCCGCTTCAAAATATCTTTTGCCTTTCATATAACGATAGATATGATCTGGCAGAAAATCGTAGGCTGTGCTTTGTACTATGTCAATGTTCTTACCAAAAAACATGCCAAAAGAATAAATTTGATTATCTTCCTTAGGAATCACCTTTAAAAAATTATCTGCTAGGTAACTAATTATTTTCAATTTTATATCTTTGGAAAATACTATAGCTTCTCGAGGCGCATCGTGCATAGAGTAATACTGCCCAGATAAATAGGTCCATGTACTAAGCTTTCGAGTGGGTTCTTTGGGTGGAATGCTGTTAAACATACCTTTTTGTAACTCGTGTGTAAGAGCAAGAGTTCTGCTGAGACTTAATTCATAACATAGCTTTAAAGTATACAGAAAGTCTGTGTCATTTTGTCTATCTTCTAAATTATTGATGAGTGCAAATTGGTGTTTGTAATAATCAGTGCGACGCATTAATCTTTCAGCCTCTAAAACAACATCTATTGATTCCCCCTTCATTTCACACTGCTTGCGAACTAATTCTCTGTAGTAAGCAATAATGGTTATTGGAAGAGGCTCCTTTTGCCATAATATTGCAGATATTTGATGGATTTTTGGTAAGACGTATTTCTCATATGCATCTGTGAATTGAATCATATTTTTTCCATATGACATGATTATAGACCTCGTTCTTTCCCTATCATAAGCAATCTCGTAGTCATAAAGCTCAGGCACTTTTCTTGTAATTCCTCTGTAGACTTCTAGATACTTGGGCTTAAGAGCAACAAAAAGGTTCATTACATCTTTAACGCTGATTATTTCAATGACTTCCCGTGCGCTTTCAACATCCCTTTTTAGTAAATCGTCAGGAAAATTATCCCAGATTACAATGTCTTTTTGATTCAATGTGTTGGCTAGTTCAGATATGCTAATCCTGCCTGACTCTTCGCCTACTGTTTGTCTTGGATTGATGACAAGGATTTTTTCAACATCATTGAGCCTATCTTTTACAAGTTCATAAATACATCTAGATTTCCCGCAGCCACTTGGACCATAAATAAAGAGCTTATCTTGATGCTTAACAGTGTCAAAATCATTAGAAGAGATCAGCGGAATACTTTGACTATTCTCTAAAGTTAACTGAAGGTTAATGGCAGCAACTACTTTTTGAATAATATCACTACGATTTCTTTGATTGACTGATCTCAGTATAGTATATGAAACCTCAAGAGGTTCATCCGCTTTCTGCCGTCCTTGCCCCATTTGTTTGGATGACTCCATTCAATCTCATTCTCTACATGTTATGATTAGTCTGTTAAATAATGGATATGTAATGGTATCTATAATGCTTTACTATTTCCATATTGTTTCTCTACCTGAGTTTCAGGTAGTTCCAGATGTAAACTAGATTCTAGGTCGTATGTCCCATGTGATTTTATTAGGTCTATAATCAGTCTGTATAAGAATCCATGGAATGAATTGACTTTGCCTTCACGTCTATCGCCTATGTATTTCGATATTACAGGTAATAGTCGCTACGAAGGCAATAGTCAAGCCTTGGTCTCCCAGCATAATCGCTAGGAATTATTGCGATAGGCCACCAACTTTAAATGAAATAAAAAAATTGTTGGAATATCCTGATAAGAGGATCAAACCTATAATACTAACAATGATTTCCTCGGGTATACGACTAGGAGCATGGGACGAAATGAAATGGAAACATATTACGCCTATAGAAGACTCTGAAAAAAACGTAATTGCTGCCAGGCTACTCGTATACCCGGGCGACAGGGAAGAATACTACACTTTCATGACACCGGAGGCCTATAACTTACTGAAAGAATGGATGAATTATAGAGAAGCCCATGGGGAGAAAGTCACCGGTGAGTCATGGGTTATGCGGGACATATGGCAAACATCCGAAAGGAGTTACGGCGCTTATTTTGGTCTGGCTGAAAATCCGAAACAACTAAAAAGTTCAGGGATCAAAAGTCTTATCGAAAGGGCAATTCATTCCCAAGGCCTCTGGAAGCCTCTCCACGAAGGAAACAGAAGAAGAGACTGGAAAAGTGTACATGGATTCAGAAAAACCTTTATGACACAGGCAGAACAAGTGATGAAGTCAATTAACGTAAAGATATGCATGGGCCATAATATAGGAGTATCAAAGTCTTATTACAAACCCACTACGAGGGAAGTCTTGGAAGACTATTTAAAAGCTGTGGATTATTTGACCATATTTGATGAAACTAAACTTTCGAAGCAACTTCAAGGGTTAACCGAGAGGGAAAGAGAAAATCAATATATTATCAAGGTGAAACTTCAGGAAAAAGATGACCAGATCCAAAATATGATGCGTAAACAAGAACAATTTGGGCAGCTAATTCAATCACTTATTGATTCAGGACAACTCAGACCAATTAATGCTCAATAGATATCAGTTTTAGTGCTTCAGAAACCTTATCTTGTAAGATGTTTATATCTCTCATCCATCTGTAAAACCATTCTCTCAATGATGCTTTTCCTTGATCTTTCTGAATGATTAATGTTAGGCATTTCTTTGGCATTAATGATACTGGAGTTCGATAGTTACGATCAACAGAAGAATAATACTTTTTTGGCGTACTAACTCTATTACTAAATTCATACTCATAAAAAAGATGAAAATAATAAAGAGCTGTTATCTCATCAGCAAACTGCTCCTCAAATTCTTTTGACATCGCTCTCAATTCATTTGGTTGCAACTTAATTGATACGGAAAAACCCTGTTCAATTGGATTTAATCCACGTAGAATTTCAGTCAGCTTTTGCCTTACAGCTTTGCATCTCTCTTGATCGGACTGACCTTGAATGTCTATGTCATGAGTTAACATGTAGTCTTCAAATTTGTTTTTTTGCACTTCAAACTTATACGGTACAGCTGAGACATAATTTAACCAACTTGTCCTCCCAGCGTTCGCAAATGCTCCCAATTGTTTTCTGGTTTGCAATACAATTTCTCTAATACTATCAATTAACTCCTTATTCCCGCCTCTGATTACAGAGTCCCTGTCAGAATCTTGCTTACGAATTTCCGTATTTACGATTACATCAAAGTTGTATGCCGAATATATTCGCAATGTATCTTTAAGAAGCTTCCATTTTCCAAAGATTAGGGGAAGTTTATCCGCATAGTTTTCTGCGATTCGGTCATAATAATCTCCAAATGAAATGTTGTTATGATACAAGCCATGATTCAGCTTATCCATGTCATGAAAGCGGATGAGTGTCAAAGCTAATATTACACCAAATAAAGATAGCTCGTAGACTCCTGTACTACCTTTGTTGTCCTTTGTTATAACTGTATTATGCAAAAGGAAATCCCAGTATTTCTTGTTATATCTTTTCCCAATTACATTTTGGTAAATGTACACCGTTTTATCGACTAGCGGTGTATAAGATTCTAATGTATAGGTTGATAACAAGCAGTTTTTTACTTCTGATTTGTTAGCCGCTGTCTTTTCGACTAGTTGTTCAAACGTTATTCCTCTATGCAGGGCCAGAACCTCTACAATCTTTTGTTCTACACTCATTTCAATTGGTTTTTGTATCATTTCATGAAACCATTTATCACGCATATTATCAAAAATATCTAACTGAAATGAAAAATCTCTGTTTTTATACTTTAAATACTTTTTCAGGAAAAGCTCTGAATAATTATCAATCTCATCTCGAGTTAATCTTCTGGTTGAATAATGATGACAGTAACCAAGTATAGCCTTCCAGAATTTAAGAGGATGTGGATCATCAGTTATTAGTAGCTCTAAACCCTTTGGAGTTATCTTGTAATAGGGTTGCGCTAATCCACTCCCCAATTTTGCTTCCTTTAGTTTTTTGATCCGGCCGGCTGATTCTAACTCCTTAAACGCAGTGTATATGTCTGCATAGTTCTTAGTTTTTAGCAGATCCTTGATTGTGCTTTTTGTCTGTTTGCCGTTTAACACTAAATAGGCTAGAATCTTAAGACGCAACCTTGGCTTTCTGGTTTTATACCACCTGTTATTCTCTTGCAAATATATGGTATTTACGTTATACCATATAATATCTTACTGAAATATATTCAGGCCCTCACGCCATACAGTTTACAAGTTGAATAATTACGATCCGGCTATATCGAGAAAAAGAACCACGGTGTCATTAGATATTGAAGTATATAGACGACTCAGATCAAGGGGAGAATTTGGTCAAACATTTTCCGAGGTTGTCGGAAAAATCCTAGATCAGCTAGAGGTAATGAATGGAGGAGCTATAAAGTGATAAACTCCACCATTAATGATTTTACGAGTAGAGAATGCAAAAATAATGCCCACAATCTCTGCGTAGCTAAATGGTATGGTTACGGATTTGAAGTAATATGTATTTGCAGTTGCCACTTAAACAAAAAAAAGCGGCGTTACATTAGGTTGGAAGGCCAGTGAGTAACGCCGGACAAATCAAAGGAGCTATGCCCTATGACTACTACTAGTAATGTAAAACGATCAGATAAGCTTTTCTCTGAAAAGGATTCAGCCTCAGACAATATTGATGATTCGACTGTTGATGATGATTCGACTGTTGATGATGATTCGACTGTTGATGATGATTCGACTGTTGATGATGATTGGATCTCTTCATGTCCCCTAGTTAAGAGCCTACAAGAATCCAGTAACATTCACAAAATTCAAGAATATGAGGAAAGAGATATGACTGACCAGTTTCACAACCAGGATTTGGACTAATTGGCTGAAATTGATTTATCAAATACTAATAACGACGACATCATTGTGAAGGAGGAATCAGTACTATCAGTCAGTGAAGCACTTATAATACCAAATAACGAAAAAGGCGAGACTACTCATACGCAAGTTCTAAGAGTGAGGGGTATGATCTCTAGCATGAGACCAGTCATGAAAATGATATCTGGTGAATACGGCAGATGCCAAGAATGCGGAGAATTATATTATAAGAGATACGAAAAACCTGCTTTTGAGATGCTAAGGATACTAACTCCTTGCGATATGAATTCTGAGAAGCACATACCAGCAATCAATGAAAATACAGGTGATGTATTACACGATAAGGATGGCAATATTATTCGAGCCAAAGCATTACTTAGCACTTGGCCAGAGTATAGAAACGCATCAATTGTTGAGTTACAAGATCAGGAGAAATTTGATGATCTGGAAAGATTACAGGTGATATTGTTTGATGACGATACAAGAGATGTACGTGCAGGCGAACAGATGTTGGTAACAGGACAGATATATTTTGAAAGATTTTCAAAGATGGACAGTAAAATTAACTCAAGACTATATTCACATTCAATTATCTATGAAGCTAGGCGTGAAATATCGCTGTCAAGTATGGATGTTGATGCCATCAAGAGATTTGTAAACAAAAGTGGTAACAATTCAGTTGATAAGCTCGTGAAATTATTTGCTCCTAAAGTGTTTGGATTCTGGAACATAAAGAAGGGTCTGTTATTATGTGCTGCAAGCTGTTGTAATGATACCAAGAGACCACGAGCCAGAATGCATTCCTTATTGGTTGGTGAACCAGGTAATGCAAAATCAATGCTGGTAAGAGAGACAGTTGAAATTGTTCCAAACAGTAGATTTGAGAGTGCTCAAAATTCTTCTGGTAAATCATTGACTGCAATAGTATCAAAGGAGGGAAGAGAGAGTACTACTGTGCTAAGATTAGGACCAATCCCATTTGCAAAGGAGGCCATCTGCGGACTCAATGAATTAGGAAGAATGTCATTTGATGATCAAGCACCATTACTTGACGTAATGGAAGAGGGGGATTTCTCCATTAACAAATATGGAATGAATGCACATATCAGATCTCCAACTGTAATAGTTGGGAGTGCAAATCCAACAGGTTCAAAATGGACTAACATGAGCTCAGATGGAAGAATAAACATGGATGATATTCCTGCGATAAAACCATTGCTGGATAGATTCGATTATGTATTTATAATAAAGACCTCAAGGGATGAGCAAGCAATAAGGGATTATGCCAACGCTAGATCTAAATATGAAGACATTCCAGTTCCCAACTATAACCCATATCTAGAAAAGCATTTGATATACTCAAAAAGATTCAATCCAAAGATGTCCAAAGAAGCAACTATAATGTTAAATGAATACTATGTAGGAATTGCAAAAATAGTCGGTTCTCCAAGGGTACGAGACACTATTTTCAAAACAGCGAAGATGATTGCACGTCTGAAACTAAAAGATATTGTAGATGCAGATGATGCAAAGGAAGCTTGTCAATTCTACAATGTCATACTAAATGAGTATGATAATATTGTAAATATCCCTGCAGATCCAAAAGAGGTAGCAATCATTGAATTTCTTCATACGTTTGAGTCTGCTCATACACCTATTATATTTGAAGAAGCAGCATCACAGACTTGCAAGAGAAATGAATATGTAGGAACGTATATTGGTAATGATTACAAACTTCGAACTAACAAGAAACTTAGAAGCATACTAAACCGAATACTTGAAGATAGTCGAATTAAGAGAGTACAGATCAAACCAACTATTTTACAATGGATCTCCAAGGATCAGTCCAAGAAAGATATTCATACCAATGATGATGAGAAAAATACAGATTCCTCAGATAACAATGTGACCTATGTGACCAATGTGACTAGGGAACAAGTCCATACCAGGGTTGAAAAAGACAGTTATCAAGGCAAAGATTCTGCAGAATATCCTAAAGACAAGGATGTGACTGGGGCACATAGGGCACATAGGGCACATAGCATAACATCAGTACAAACAAACCACATAGATGCAACAAAAGAGGTACTCTCAGGTATATGGCCAACAACTAACAATAAAGAAATTCCAAGCGAAGACAACACTAACGAACCATCAGAGTCTATTACTACCTCAGGTACCTTAGATGCATCAGATTCATTAATTCCAAGACTAGCTCTAAAACATTCTCAAGCAGCAGTTGTGTTCACGAATGAGGATCTAGCGTCTGAAGATAAATCCTGATTTTGGTTTTCATTATGTCTTTAAATGAGAATAAGACAGGATCAAATCAGAAGACTCCTAACATTGAGGGCTATAGAGACGAAGTAATCAATTCTGCTAGTTTTGATTTTGAATGGATACCATTCAAGGGAAAATATCAACACAACAAAACCAGGATTTATGCAGGTTGTTTTTGTACTAATTGGGGAGAAAGAATTATCTTGCATATTTCTAAATATTCTGATAAAATAAATCCAGAAAGAGCTTTGCTTCAAGATATTCTATTTTATCTTGAACAATTCCATCTGACATTTGGTTGGTACACAACAGGAGTTGTGGTGTATGGCGATAAAGGAAATAGGGTAAGAGGCCGTGATTCTGATCTATTCATTTTACATCAAAGATGTTTATTGTATAGTCTACCATCACCAATTGAATTAAGAAAAACATATGCTCAATTCAAAGACAAGACTAAGAAACATATCGATTTGGTCAAAGTGTTTGAAAAACCAATCATTCAAAATGGCGTATTTGAAGGTAGATACAGAACAACAGATCTCAACACAGTATGTGCTTCTTTACTTCATATTGGCAAATACTCAGGTTTGAATGCAGGTTTAGTTGACATCATATCATTATCCATTGAAGAACAAGAAAAGTATGTAATGAGAGATGCTGAGTTGACTATGCTATTAGCACAATACAATAAGTGTCTTGTACTGAGAATTATGAAAATTTTTGCTCATTATGCTAAGCTGGACTACTTCATGACATGTCATACTAACATTAGCTTCTGGTATGCTAACAAATATGATAAGATGATAGAGAAGGGCGAATGCACTGTGTCATTCACACCAAATCATAAATTACCAAAGCTGCCTATAAGCGGTGGGCATCATTCAATACCTGTAAAAGGATTCTTTGAAAATACAAAAATATACGAATTAGACGTTAAAGGCCAATATCCATCAATAGTAATTAATAATAACTTTTCTTTTGACACATTGAATTGTATTTGTTGTAAAGATGATCAGAAAGCACAGCTAAAACAGGAAACAATAAACACAATAAATGACCAGCTTAAAGAAAATAATATCCAAAGACAGGTCACAAAATACTGGGTTTGTCAAAAAAGAAAAGGTGCTTTTCCAAAGCTGCTTGAGCAAGTATTGTCGGATCGTGAGAGATACTTACAACTCTTGCGTGAAGAAAAATTGAAGACAAATCCTAATCTATTCCTAATTGAAGATTATCAAACACATCAATTAGGAGCCAAGCTATTTGCTAATGCTGGATTTGGTTTGTTTGGCCATGAGTATTTCAAATACTCAAATTATCAAGTTGCTGAATGTATAACTGCGGAAGGGAGAAGAATTCATAAGGAGATGGAAAAGAAGGGAGAAGGTGAACCATATAATTTCAAAGTCGTCTTTGGATTCACAGATTCTACATTCTTCAAGGATGCCACAGATAGTATGGTTCAAGAATTTATCAGAGACTGTAAAGAGAGCTTAGGAATAACCGTTGAGTTAAAGAATGTGTTTACCAACTCTATCTTTTATGGTAAGAAAAACCGATTTGTTGCATGGGCTGGACTTGAGAAGAATGAACCTATTATAAAAGGACTTGATGGACTTGCGGATTCAAATCCGTTATGGGTCAGAAGATGGTTTAAAAATATTTTAATTGAAATCATAAGAAGACCAAATACTAGATTTGAAATAATACCACGAATGTTGAGAGAATCATTTGTTGAATTACATAAGATATATAGTGATAGGTTGCAGATTGAATATGAGCTGAAGTTTACACAGCGTTTAAAGAAGTATGTCTATGAATATGCAGGACATATTAGGACCGGAGTAATTGCAAGATTACTTGAAAAAGATAAGGGAGATACTATTCATTGGTATGAAACAGTAAAAGAAGTAAGAATTCACAAGAGTGGCAAGCAAAGAATTGTGAAAGGTTACTCTATAACACCTGAGAATGTGAATATAGAACTTTACAGAGAATTCTTAACTTCAAAGCTAAAAGATACTTTAAACTTGGCAGGATTTAATTTATCGAAGTTAGATTGTAATATTCCTCGAGTTGCTCAATAAAGAATCATCTCTTCTAAATGATCTTCTAAATGATCACTAATCGATCAAAATCTGAAATAACACACTAGATTTTGCAAAACAGTTTTAACAAGAAGTCAGTCTATTCAAAATCTTTTCTTTTCCATTCGGAATGATAATTCGATACTATATGATGAGAATAATGACGTACAAAATCTTTATTATTACCTTGAGCTCCAACCGTGACTTCGAATGCACAGTTTATTGTTTCAAAACGTTAAAGCGTACTGTTATGGATTGTTATTAGTTGTTCGTCCTGTGTTGTATCTCGCGAGTTATGTATATGCATATACTTGGTAACGGAGCATTAACCATAACAGTTGCCATGAAAATAAGCGGCATTATACGTATGACTTTGTCTTTCATTCTTGTTTGTAATGACTTTAAGAAGATTCGGCTTATGTGAATTCGTAAGCATAACACCACCACAAAAATCTCATTTCTTTTCTAATAAATTCAATAGTAAGAGCTATCGATGACCCATGCAGGACATCAAACAAATAGGTTAAATTCCAAAAATTATACATAATACAGTTACAATAATTAAATAGGATAAGTCATGACTGAAAGAACCAGTCCAAACAAGTTTAACATATGTGGACTGAGTACTTGTGTTGTACTTATAATAATAAGCATTCTGTCGTTTCCAGCTTATGCACAATCGGGTGGCCTCAAAGTCATAGTTGATAATGAAAGAGAAAGTGGGGAAGTATGTGTATTTTCCGAAAGTAAGACTCTACCGTGCAAGTATCTAAATTTAGGTGACTCCGAAGAATTCCAGTTTGCTCCTAATGCTGTTCCAGTAGGTGAAGAATTCCGGGTTTGTCTTGAAGCTTTTTGTGTAACTGATAGCAACAGTCCGGCGAATGAACCAGAACATGTACTTCTTTCTATTTCCGATTTAGATCAACCTAGTGGTACAAATCAACTACCGCAAGAAGATCAACCTAGTAGTACAAATCAACCACAACAAGAAGAGATAGATGATTCGGGAGACACTTCTAGATTAGTGCCAATATCCGTTTTGCTAATTGCTGCTGCGGCTGTAATAGGAATTGTAATAAAGAAACTATCTCGTAACAAGAAACAAGAAGAAAGACGTGAGTTTCCTGATATCCTAAAAGAGAGAATATTAAAAAAACAATATCACAGATGTGCTAATTGTAAACGGTTGTTGAATGTTGTTGATTGGGATCATAAGAACGGAAAGCGATATGATAATAGTGAATCAAACTGCCAAGCTCTTTGTCCCAATTGTCATGCTATAAAAACGCGTACAAGACGGTAGTTCTAGTTGGCATTACGGTTCGAGGAGTATTAGATCATGATATTGCTGCTATCATCCTGAATTGTTAAGTTGGTCTCTCCAGCTCATATGCATAATTTCTGCTATTTTACGTCGTGTCTTGCCTTGCTTGTAAAGCTCGATCACAAGCGCTTTTTTCTGGTGTCGATTTAGTGTTATGAAATTTGACATTGGATGAAATAAATTACAATAATAGCTTCGTAGATCTCGTTCAAAAACGTTGTTATCTCTTGATACACTCTGTTTTCAACTGCTATGCTTTGTTACAAATAGAAAGTTTCTCTTCTCCATCTCTTTCTATCATACAATCATTACATATCCATGAGCCGTCTATGACTAGCTACAGTTCCCATCTCCTATCCTCCTATTGTTGCAGGTTGTATTGCTTGTGTTGGTTGTGTTTTAATATTAAATGGATTGCTATTCACCACGGCTTCACAGCTCAGTTTCATGTTCCTGACTTGCATACACCTAGTAACAAAACCATCATTGTATATTTTATCATTATTTGTGTGAAGTTGATATGCGTGAAATTACGCAAGCAGCATGAGAGTGTACTGCTTGGGAATTATGATCCTAAAGCACCCAGAGGTATTGTTGAAGAAGCTATCAAAAAAAAGAGTACCAATAAAGAAGATACAGAAGAGAGTGGATCAGGTAAAACTGTTGAAGCCGGTCTGAATAAAGAGACAGCAGAATCTATATTGGGATCTCCTGAAGAGAAATGATGTTCTAGAAAAAACTTGTTTTGGACTGCCAGTTCTATGTCCTATGTTAGCCATGGGTGTAGGCGCGGCTATAGTGTTGTTGGTCGCATTACGTTAGGCATCTATAAAGCTCTCACAAGTTTCTCTAGTGTTCTCAGCTGAGATACAACCGGCTATGAATCCATTATAATATGAGCCAGAGTAATCATCACATCCACGGCCTCTTTCATGATCATATGGGTTATTCTGTCCATCTTCTAATCCATCATCGTAGCAACCCCGTCTGTTCTCTTCTTGCAGTGCTGCATGATTTTCTATATCTTGTGGATTATCCTTTATGTTGTTACAATCGGCTTCTGCTAATCCTGAGTCTATACAACCATAACCCCAAGATGCATTGTATT
>Ga0210114_1000124_pt1 | contig 18446 bp, 17 predicted proteins | sample MayberryNW_TuleA_FD_185524 | JGI IMG/M metagenome (GOLD analysis project Ga0210114, IMG submission 185524) | Wetland microbial communities from San Francisco Bay, California, USA, that impact long-term carbon sequestration - MayberryNW_TuleA_D2... | ecosystem: Environmental > Aquatic > Marine >...
AAATCTCTTTCCACTTGTAACCGACCGGACTGCGGTGCAGACCCGTGCGGGCCGGGAAGTTGTCTTCTTTATCGCGCGAGTCTTTGAGAGTTTCTTTCGGTCCCTCTTCTTCCGGAAGGCTCTCCCACATGCGGCGGTAGTTGGGAAAAAATTCTTCCTCGCGCACCAGCAAGGCCGTGTGCATGTCCCACCATGGGCTGTGGCCGGCGATGCGCTCATCGACCTGGTCAACCAGTTTAAAGACCAGCCGAGCTCCCGCGCGCATGCGCAGCACGAGTGTTCCCTCGGCCGTCTGAGAATTACGCTCAACCGCCATGCCGCAATACTTTTCGAAAAAAGCCGCAGTCCTGGCGAGATCGCGGGAGCCGTAGACTCCGTGGCTGATACGGCCGACCCTTTCTTCGGTGGCGATCTCCATGGCGCCTTCCGGCATTTTGACCGGCGCCCAGAATTCATACTGGTTGCCGTCCGGATCGGCGAAATAGATGACCGTCCCGTCTTCCCCTTCGGCGGCGGTTTTTACCGGATCGGTGTGCCGGATTTTGTGTTTGTCGAGCCGGCGCAGGTGCCGATCAATGTCTTCGGGCCGAATGTAAAAGCCGCACCTGGGGAGATCCTTCCCCAGTTCCTTCGCCGCCGGGTAGTTTTCCGGCTGGAGGAACGCGCCGATGCGGCACGAACCGCCCTCCCACCACATGAAACAGAAAATCGGTGTGCTCTTTTTTCTCATGTTGGTCGTAAGTCCGTTGATCGGCCGGATCGGCAGACCGGTGGCGTTGAGCGCCCAGTAGGTCCACGCCGGCAAGTCGTTCGTGCCGACCACATAATGATCGATCCAGTGGACGGCGCCTTTAGGTTCCACGCTGTTCATCGAAGGTCCTCCCTGCTGCTCATCATGAAAAAAGGCCAATACCCTCTACATCACAGGCCATACAGCGCTGCGGCGTTTTCGCGATAGATTTTCCTTTTCACATCGTCTTGAAGATGCGCCGAGTCTTTCTCGATAATCTCTTTGGAAAAAGGCCAGGTGCTATCCGGGTGCGGGTAGTCCGAGCCCCACATGATATGGCCTTCGCCGAAGAATTCGATGAGGTGCAATCCGACCCTATCTGTTTGAAACGTCGCCCAAACCTGACGCTTGAAAATCTCGCTGGGCATCGCTTTCAGAGGAATCTCCGCGGCCTTGCGGCGCTCGAATTGTCTCTTGTAACGATAATCCATTTCTTGAACGACGAACGGGATCCAGCCGATGGCGGATTCGGCGAGACAGAATTTCAAATTCGGATGGCGCTCCAAAGTTCCGAAGTTGAACATGTTCACGAACGGATTGAAAAACGAAGTCGCGCCGTTGCTGAGCCCCATATCGAAGGTTCCCGGGCGCTCGCCGGGCTTGACGGCGTCGATGGTCGCCCTGACGGTTCCCGACTGGGTGCTGCCGCCGACGTGATACGACACGACGATGCCGGCGTCTTCGGCGGCATCCCAGAACACGTCCCAGGGCTTCATATTCATCTCGAGCGTGACGTCGTTGACCAGAAAGTTGGCTTCTTTAAACCCCAGCTTGGCCACCCGGATGACTTCATCGCGCGCCGCTTCCGCGTCGACCGATGAGAGCATGGCGACGGGAAAGAAGCGCTTCGGCGCGGTCTTGCCGAACTCGAGCGCCCAATCGTTGTAGGCCCGCACGCAGGCATTCCTCAATTCGGGCTCGCCGACTTGCATGGCGATGATCGGCGGAAACATGAGCGATGCGTCGACGCCGTCGCGATCCATATCGGTGAGCCGCTTCTCCGGCGTGGTCGGCCGGTACGCTTCGGCGACTCCGCCTCGGTCGAGGGCCAGGCGCGTGCGATTGGTCTTGGCAAACCAGCGCTCGCCGCGATAATCGGCCCAGGTCTCGCCGTCGCATACCCAGTACTCGCCCTTCTCGCCGCGGTCTTCGACGTGGGGCGCGCGTTCGAGCAGATTTTTCGGCAGGCGCTCCGTCCACAAGTCTCTTGGCAGATACCCCAAGTCGATGTGATCGTCGGCTGAAATCATGGTGGCGGTCATCGTTGCGCTCCTTTGGCCTTACGTGGTCGAGTTCTTCTCGGGCAAACTCGATTCTCACGCTAACCACCGGGCTCTGTCAAGCAGCGCCACCCGTAAGATCACCGCAGCGTCGAAGCGTGTAGCATGAGAGGGCGGGATGATTCTCGAGGACCAGAGCGCCGTGCGGGCTTGTTTCGAAATGAGTTGTTCGAGTGTTAAGATGTCATCTACGCCGAGAGGCTCTCGTTCGATTGCGGCTCGCGCTGGAGGTGAAACGCTTATGAGAATGTCACTTTTGCGGGTTTTGGGAATCCTTTTTGTCGTTTCGGCAATCGCTGCTTGCGCAACGACCACGCCGATCGTCAGTGAATGGCGTAATCCGGCGTATACGGCGGGTGCGTTCAACCGCATCATGGTCGGCGGGCTGGGCGGGGACGGCAGCGTGCGGCGCAACTTCGAAGACGAATTCGTGACGCAGCTTCGGGCGACTGGCATCGATGCGCTGCCCAGCTACCGGTTCATTCCCGAGGATGAAAAGCTCGACGAAAGCAAGCTCAAACAGGCGGCACAAAAGGCCGGCGCGGATGCGCTGATATTTGCGCGGCTGATTGAGGTCGAACAGAAAAGCCAGTACGGTCCCAGCTATTTTCCGTATACTTCTTTCGGCATCTTCGGCTCCCATGTCGGAGCATCGTGGCACGGTCTCGGCGGCGGGGCGCGCGTTTATCGCTACAACGAGTATGTTTCGGAGACCACGCTGTACGATCTTGGCAAAAACGACGTCGTCTGGACCGGTACGGTCAAAACGACCGAGCCGGAGAACGTGCGAACTGCGATCAAGTCATACGTCGAGACGGTCCTGAAAACCCTCCAAGAGAAAAATCTTCTGCCTAGCAGGAGCGCTTGACCGAGTTTTTGTCATCCAAAACCGCGCAGTCTTGCGGTACTCGGAAACAAACAAATTTTCGCCTTGCAACGAGTCTTCGACTAGGCATAGGGTCAGCTGTGAAGATGGCGTCGTTCCGAACGATAGGAGGATGCTATGCCGAGAATCACTCTGGATCTCAACAATGCTGAAGACTGCCGCAAAGTGAAAGGGCAGTGGCGTGTCGGCCAAGGTCTCGTTCCGGGCCAACCGAACGAGGGTCTCGCGGCACAATTGCTGAACACTCCGGCACGCTTGCCGGACTACGACGACTCGAGCTGGGAAGTTTGCACCAACATTCGCAAGAGTATTTCCAAGGGATTTACCTTTGCCTGGTACCGGATCACCGTCCAGCTGCCGGAACAGGTGAACGGAGTCGACGTCGCCGGCTGTCGTGTATGGTTCGAAACCAATGTCGATAATTACGGCGAAGTGTGGATCGACGGTAGAATCGACCGTCCGACGGGCGCCATTGCCGGCATCAATGCTTCACAACGAGTGGAAGTAACCAACAAGGCGGCGCCGGGAACCAGGCATGTGATCGCCTGCCTGGTGGCGAACGGCCCGCTCGCCGAGCCGCGCGGCGGCGTCTTCATGCGTTACGCGACGCTGTCGTTTGAGACGGCAGGGTAGGCTCGGCTAGCGCCCGGCAAGATTTCACCACCAAAACTCAGCGCGCCAAGCCGGACGCAGAAAAAATAGAGAAGACGGATTTTTAGCCACAGAGGGCACAAAGATCCCAGCGTGGCAGAGCCGCAACCAAAAGAATCGGAGCATCTCCCGCAAGAGACGCAAAGGCCGCAAAGGAAGAGAAATATTGTTGTGAGCTTGCGTTCTTGGCGCCTTGGCGGGAGTAAGATCCGAATCCAAAATGTTTCATGTCTCCAAAAATTTGCGCAATCCTACGAAAACTCGCAACCAGGATTTTTGCCGGGTGCTTTCCCTACTGAATGCCGGCCGCGGCAAGCAGAGTTCTCGCCGCCGGGGATGAGAGATAGCGCATGAACTGCTGCGCGGCTTGGTTGAGGTCGCCCTCTGCAGTGAAAGTCGCGGCGTAAGCTGTGTAATTCTGAATTGCCTCGGGCAATGGGCCGGCGAATTGCACGCCTTTGTCTCTGTTCTCGATGATGACAGTAGTCGCCCCCAGGCCGATTTCTCGACCGTTGCCTCGACGGACATGTTCGAGGACGGCGGCGAAATCCGGGTAACGCGAGGATCTGGCTTGCAGCGCGGCGCCGATGCCGAGTCGATCGAACAATGCCTCGAGATAGATTCCAGTCGAGGCCTGGTTGTAAACCAGCGATTCGGCGCTCAATAAAGCCCCTTTGAATTCGTCGACAGTGGAGATCGCGGGCAGCGGCGCGCCATCGCGAACCATCACGCCGACGCCAATCCTGCCGACCATGATGCGGTCGGCCGCCGGAAATTTTCCGGTATTCGCCAGCTCATCGAGAGCCTTGGGCGGTGCGACGACTAGATCGACTGATTCACCGCCACCGATCTTTTTTAGAATCGCAGGCGCAGTCGCGAATGACAGTCGAACATCATAATTGGATTCGCGTCGAAATGCGTCAATGACTTTGGTCAGTCCGGGCTTCACGGCTCCGGCGCTGAGAATTGTTAGCTCATCTTCCATGATTTTATCTCGACCGAGGACGAATTATCGTCACCATAGGCAGGTATAGCCGGGGGATCAAGGGTAGAAAACTCCCGTTGACCTCTGGGTGAAGTCAATCCCAGTCGCTGCGTGTCCGGCTCCTAGTAAATCGAATAGTTTGCATCTCGTCAGTGAGAGGCAGCATCGGATTGGTAACAGCGCCAACAGACTTCAGGAGGTCATTTATGGAAAGCGCCGGATTGTTTTTCACGACTCGCCCCTTCGTCCCAGTAGGTCTACTGACTAACGAACTCCTTAGTAACCCCTGCGAACGGGACAGGATTTTTCAACGCTGGGGGAGTGATGTCTTGCTCCAGTCGAAGCCGTAAAGGGCGGCGGTGTTCTGATAAAGAATTTTTCCCCGATCGTCTTCGCTGACGCCCTGGAAGTCCTGCGCGATCTTTTCTCGTGAGTGGGGCCAGAAAGTCGCGCTGTGAGGAAAATCCGACGACCAAAGTATATTGTCGACGCCAATGTCCTGGCGATGGGCGATGCCGAATGGGTCGTCGATAAATGTCGCATAGAGCTGGCGGCGGAAGTATTGGCTCGGCGTGAGCTTGAGTTCAGTCGCAAACGCGCTGCCGCCCAAGCGCACGCCGCGGGCATGAAAACGCTCATCGAGGCGGCGCAAAAAGAAAGGCAGCCAGCCGCAATTCAATTCCGCGGACACGACTCTCAGGCTGGGAAAGCGTTCGAGCACGCCGGACAGGATCAACGTGGCGAAAGTCTTCTCGACTTCATGCGAATTGATCGCGAAGCCGACCGTTCTCTTTTGCGGGTTGGAGTCCCAGTCAACCCATTGCCATCCGGCGAATTCATGGAGGCTGAGCGGCATGGCAAGCTCCTGGGCCGCGGCCCAGAAGGGATCGTAGACCTCCGAGTAAAACGGCAACTCTTCCGGAGGTGAGGCCCATACCACCGCTCCCGCTAAGCCCTTCTTCGCGCAATCCGCTAAGTCCTCGGCTGCCGCTTTCGCGTCGTAAAGCGAAATGAGTCCTAGACCCTTGAGACGCCTGGGCGAATAGCGGCAAAACTCGGCGAGCCAATCGTTGTAAACGTGGAAGCAGGCTCTTTGAAAACCGGCGTCTCTGATCCAGAACATGCGAAAACCGAGCGTCGTATACAACACGTCGCCCGCCACTCCGTCCCGATCCATGTCTTCGAGACGCTGGGCGGGGTCCCAGCCGCCGCGATGCGCGCCGGCGTAGGAAAAATTTTTCAAAAGCTGCTGGAGTTCCTCAAGCGTCTTATTAGCGCCGAAGCCCAAGATCACGTTATGCGGCGGGCGATCCTCTTCGATAAACCACCACGCGCCAGGCCGGCCCTGGTATTCCGTTTCCATATGCGGCGCGATATCGCGGTATCTAACCGGTAAGCGCTCCTGCCAGAGATTCAAAGGCTCGCTGACATGCGAGTCGGCATCGAGCAGCATGTTCTCAGCCATGTGCTTTCTCCTCGCGTACGGTGGCCCGGAAATTCCAGCCATTAGGACGCAGCCGGGTCGAACCAGACGCACGCTAAGACAAGCGCGAACCTTGAGTCAAGAGGAAAGGGTTTGTGAGACGGTCCGCCTGAATCGACTGACTCCGGTCTTCGAATCGCAGTACTAGGGAATTGTTCCGTTTGCGACGGGGAGTCGAATTTGCCGTTCAGCTCCGTCCAGTTCATGACCGATCTCATGGCGCCGAAGCTCTATTAGGCAGCCCAATTTTGCGCCGCCTGGTCTGGCACCGCTGCGCAAGCCCACTGCACAATCGACCATAGGTATCTTCACGAGGGCGGGCATTCGATCGCGCGACGACACTCCCATGAGCGAAACCAACGCGCGGGAACGCAACGTTGAGATCGTCGAGCGCCCAGAACTGCCGTTTCAGTGGTTCGCCGACGGCCGGCGCGACTGGGAAGAAGAGGTTAGGGATCTCTATCGTAAGGGGCTGAGCACGGTCTCGCGCCACGTCAATAGGCGAGTCGCTGCTCGATAAAGAAAAAGAATTATCACTGCGCTGTAATTGCTAAGCCGAGCTAGCGGTTTTTGTAAATTTGATCGATGAATCCTTCCTTCACCAAGCGATCGATGATGGAATTGTCCGCGAAGGTCTCGATCGGCAGGCCTTTCTTGCCCATGAATTCCAAAGTCGTGGAGACGGCGTCAGCTTCGACACGCGGAACGCGGTCGACGTACTTGAAAGCGTCGCTGTAGATTTCGTCGATCGCCTTGGTTTCTTTGAGCCGGGTGTAGCGCGCGACCGTTTTCAACACGCGTTCCCTCTGATTCGCATCCCGCAACACCGCGACGCCCTCTATATAGGCACGCAGGATCTTCTCCAAGGTGTCCGGCGATCGGCGTTGAAAATCGCGCGAGACAACAAGCTGTCCCATGGAGTATTGAATGCCGGATTCGGCAAGCTCGATCAGAATTCGGTGCGGCACATCGGTGCGCAGAGTCGCGAGAACCGCGCCGTCGATTTGGCGGTGGCGAAAGGCGAGTCCGACTTCGCGCGTGCCGCCGAGCTGGCGAATGGTCACGGCGTTTTCCAGGCCAACCCGGCGCAGAAGAATTCTCGTCAAATTGTCCGTCGTCGCGCCGAAGCGGGACACCCCGAAAGTCTTGCCGCGCAGCTCTTCTACGCGATTGACTTCAGGGTGAACCCAAAGTCGAAGATAAGGTCGGTTGGCGAGACTCGCCACCGAGACGATTGGAGCGCCGCCGAGCACGGCCGCGATCACGGCGTTGGCCCCCGCTATGGCGGCCTGGACGTCGCCGCCGATCAGCGCCGGAACCATCACTGGGCCCGACGAAATGAAAACAAGATTAGGGTCGACGCCGTATTTGTCGAAAGCGCCGATGTCCTTTGCCACCCACAACCCAACGGCGGTCGGTCCCGTACTGGAATAACCGAGAGTGAGCTTGGCGCGTTCCGCGGCGTCACCTCGCGCCGCGATTATTATGACCAAGACGAGAAAGATGCGTTTGAAACATTCCGCTTGACGGTGCATTTGACCTCCGAGCGAGCTGCGGGATCGAAAACGAATCCATTATCGCCAGTGCGGTGGATAGGTGCGCTCGTAGCCGGGTAGAGATTCGATTTGCTGAACCCATCGGGCAATGTTCGGATAAACTTGCGACAACGGTCTCAATCCCAAGTTAAGCGGGCGGGCCGCCTCTTTGGATACTGCGCGTAACAGCAACTGCACCATGGGGAAAACAGCGATATCCGCCGCGGAGATCTGCCCGCCCACCAGCCAATTCGATCGGGCGAGGCGCGCATCGATAGATTTCCATTCCTGGCGAATCGTCTGCGCCGCTTGTTGAATCTCTTCGACTTTGTCCAAACCCTTGCCGAAAAAGACCGGCCGGACAATCTTGTTGCCTTCGCCGACGAGATAGGATTCGCATTCCGATATCGTCTGCCAAATTAAACCCGTTTCCTGTGGCGTTTGGCCGAAGAGAGGCGGCTCGGGATATTTGCGATCGAGATAAGCCATGATCGCGATCGATTCGTAGACGGCGAAGTCGCCGTCTTTGAGGGTCGGCACTTTGCCCCGTGGATTGAGCTGGAGATAGGCCGGCGTTTTGTGGTCACCCTTGGAGAACTCCAGGAGCTTTGATTCGTACGCCAATGTTTTTACCTCGAGCGTTAGCATCACTCGCCATGCGAACGGGCTGCCGCTGCCCCAGTAAAGTTTGATTGCCATGATTGAACCTCATTGATTAATTTTCAATCTAAACCAATTAGTGGCTTTGGCAATGCTCAACCATCGAGCTCGGGATAGTGGCGAAAGATGCCTTCTTGGTTGAAGGGGATGCGGCGTTCCGATGAGAGATACGCGGCCAATTGGGGCCGCACGGCGACGCGATCGCGCAGCGCGGTTGCACGCGGATGCTTGGGTTCGAGTCGCGCCATCGCGCGCGGAAAAGCATAGCGCAGCCCCTCGATTATTTGAAAGAGCGAGAGATCGACGTAGGAAACGTTTCTGCCGACAAGAAATTCGCTCCCTTTCACATTGCGCTTAAGGATTTGATCGAAGTAACCCAGATATTTCGGTATGCGATTAGCCGTGAAATCAGCGGCTCGGCGCTTGGCTGCGGCTTTCTGCTCATCATAATAGAGCCCGCTCGAAATCGGATGGTGCGTGTCATGGGCCTCGACGACCCAGTCGGCGATAGTGAGTTGTAATTGGTGCGCCCAGACCCGGCCGGCTTCGTTCATGGGCACCAGGTCGAGCCGCGGCGCGAGATAAAGCAATATGTTTGCGGTCTGCGCGATGACCAACTTGCCGGATTTGAGAAAAGGCGGCGCGAACGGCGGTTGTCCGATCGCGCGGCTTTCCATCAAGCGCATCATCGCCGCCATGCCTTTGGGCTTCCGCGCGATGTCGGTATAATCCGCGCCGGCATCTTCCAAGGCGAGCCGGACAAATTCGCCGCGGCCCTGGATCGACGGCCAATAGTAAAGCTCGTAGCGCATCGCGATTTTCCGTAATTTCAGAACGAAGTACGCAGCCCAGCGGCACGCGCCGTGCCCCTACTTGAGAATCTTGCGTGCGAATTCGCCGCCCGGTTTGCGCCAATTTTTAATGACGTCTTCGCCGTAAAACCTGACTTTCTCGAACTCTTCCGGCGACATCACATCCTTGGCTGCGGCAGAATCTAACTTGGCCAGCCACTTGGTATCGACATCGAGGCGGCGTGTGCCCTGGGTGAGCGCCCGGCTGTAGAGATCCTGGCCTTCTTTGCCGAGCAGCCAGTTGATATAGACTTTGGCGGCGTTGACTTGAGCGGAATTGCGCATGATCGCGACGGTGCCGAAGCCGTTGCTGCCGCTGAGTCCTTCTTTGATGTTGCGCAGCGCCTTGATCGGAATACCCGCCTTGATGTACGGGTCGATGAAGCGCTGCGATTGACCGAGGTTGAAGGCGAGCGTGCCCTTGGCCAGAGCGTCTGCGAGCTGTTTGCCGTCGCGGCTGATAAACAATTCCTGGTTCGCGAGCCTCTGCAAATACTCCTTGCCTTTGATCTTCATCAAAAATCCCCACAGGCCCTGGCCGGCACTCGGAACGCGCGGTTCGAAGAAGCCGATCTTGCCTTTCCACCTGGGCTGCAGAAAGTCGTCGTAAGACTTCACCTCGTCGGGCTTGATCAATTCGGCATTGTAAAATGGCGGAGTGGAGAAATCCGCTGAGTAGGAATAGATGAAGCGGTTGGTGTCGACGTTGTCTTCCCACATATGGCCGCCCCACCACTGGCGGGGGTCTTTGACCTCGGGGAGAATGACGAAGTCCATCAACGGCTCGAGCATGTTTTCGCGCATCAGCGGCTCGAGTGTGCCCGAGCCGCCGTGCAAGACGTCGAAATATTTTACGCCGGCTTTGAATTCAGACATGGCGCGCGAGGCGTTCTGGGGGCCGGGAGCGGAAATGAGCTCCAACTCGATGCCGAAGCGCTTTTCGAAGGTCTCTTTGAATTTTTGCCGCAGTACGCTGGTCGGCGGGCCGCCGACAACGACTTTACCTTCTTTCTTCGCGGCTTCGACGACCTTTTGCCATTCTTCCGGCGCTTCCGCGGCGCGCAAAGTATTTGCGAGCAAGCCGCCGACCGCGAAAGATATAAAAACCGCGAACAGCCGCTTCGGTGCCAATGTCCGGTTCATCGTTCGACCTCCGCAATGCTTACTTGGGCAAGTGCATAACGTAGAACGCGGCCGGAAGTCAAAGCTTGTTCGGAGTGGCGCTCACCGTCTTGCGCGCCGAAAGAGGCTGGGGATACGAAAGCTAAGGCGAGAACGGCGGCAAGCTTACTCCACGCGCTTAGGCTCGCGCGAGCTTTCGCCGGTTTGCGCCGAGTGACGATCCAGATCGAGCGCGACTTTTGCCGCTGGCTGGCGATTCCAGGGTTGCAGCCGCTGCGCGAACAAACGGCCGGAGCGGCGCATGCGGCTCCAGGCGAAACCCTTCGACCAATCCTCGAACATCGAGTAAGCCACGGGTGTGACCAGCAGGGTCAGCAGCAAACAAAGAGTCTGCCCGCCGATGACTACAACCGCGACGGCGCGGCGTTCTTCGGCGCCGGGACCGGACCCCAACGCCAGCGGCAGCATGCCCGCCACCAGTGCCAAAGTCGTCATCAGTATAGGTCGGAGCCGGTCGCGGTTGGCGCGCATGATGGCGGTGAGCCGTTCCGCGCCATCGGCGCGCAGCCGGTTCATATGATCGATCTGCAAGATCGCGTTTTTCTTCACAACGCCGAACAGGACCAAGATTCCCAGCGCCGAATAAAGATTGAGCGTGTTGCCGGTGAGCCAGAGCGAAAAAAACGCGAAGGGAATCGCGAGCGGCAATGACAGCAGGATCGTCAGCGGATGGATCGTGCTTTCGTATTGGGAGGCGAGAATCATGTACATAAAAATGATCGACAGGAGGAATGCCCACATGAATTCGTAAAACGTCCGCTGCAGCTCGCGGCCGCGTCCCGAGACGTCGGTCGTATAAGCGGCCGGAAGGTTCATTTCACGGACGGCTTCATGCAGGGCTTCGATCCGATCACCGAGCGCGAATCCCGGCGCGATCTGCGCGCGCAGACTCACCTGACGCTGGCGGTCCAAACGGTCGATGCGCGAGGCGCTTTGGGTGGACTCGACCTTGACGAGATTGTCCAGCCGCACTAGGCCGTTACGTCCGCTGGGCACATAGAGCCGCGAGATCGTTGCGACGTCTTCGCGATCATGTGGCGCCAGCCGAAGCTGGACGTCGTATTCTTCGTTGACGCTGGGGTCGTGAAAGCGTGATACCTCCTGGTCGCCGCCCACCATCAAACGGAGCGCGGACGCGATGTGCTCGGTATCGACGTGGAGATCAGCCGCGCGTCTACGGTCGATGACCACTCGCAATTCCGGTCTGTCCAATTCGAGGGTGGTGTAAGCATCGATGATACCGAGCTTTTCCGAGCGGATGCGCAGTTGTTCGGCGTAGGACGCGAGCGCTTTGAGATCCGGCCCGCGCAACACAAACTCGATCTCCCAGTTGCCGCCGCCGATGTTAAATGAGCGCATGTTGCGCGCCGAAGTGTTCAGGTCCGTAAATTTCTTTAGACGCGCGCGAACTTGCTGCATCACGTCGCGCTGTGAAATATTGCTGAAGGCGACCCAAGGCTGGCCGTTGAGCGTCTCTCGCCAGAGCCGGCTGAAGGAAAAGATCCGCTCCGCATGGGGCGCAATGCGCACGTAACAACCGCCGGTAGCAACTCCACTGATGAATCCACCGCCCGCGTCGCAAAGCATTAAGCGGACCAACGGCACCGCACGAATCTCGTTTTCAACGGCGCGCATGATCGCGTCCATGCCCGCCAGACTGGTTCCCTGCGGTGCCCTTACGTTTACTTCGAATTCCGCCTCGTCCACGTTGCTGGGAATGTATTCCTGTTGAACCAGCGTATAGAGAGGAATAGACGAGAGCACCACGAGTGCCGCGAACAGCATGACCGCCATGCGGTGCGCCATCGACCACCGCAGCATGCGCTCATAGTGGCGGTCGATCCAGGCGTAAAATCCTTGGCGCGAATGAGCTTGATCGCCCCCGGCCGCATCTTCCGCGCGCAGCATGCGCGCGCTCATCGTCGGCGTGAGCGTAAACGAAACCAACAAACTGACCAGCACGGCGACGGACGCGGTGATGCCGAATTGGTAGAGAAACCGTCCGGAGATGCTCGACATGAAGGCCACGGGAACGAAGATGACGACCAGACTGAACGTTGTCGCCATGACCGCCAAACCGATCTCCGCGGTCGCGGCGCGGGCCGCCTCGAAAGGGTTCATGCGTTTTTCTTCGACGAAGCGGAAGATATTTTCCAGCACGACGATGGCATCATCGATGACGATGCCGACCATCAAGACCAGGGCGAGCATCGTCACGCTATTCAAAGTAAAGTCGAGAGCCCACATCATGCCGAAGGTCGAGATCACCGATGCCGGAATCGCCACGGCGGCGATCACGGTAGAGCGCCAATTGCGCATGAAAGCCAAGACGACCAAGGTTGCCAGGATGCTGCCTAAAATCAGATGCACGTTGATTTCGTGCAACGCGGCATAGATGTAGCGCGATTGGTCCAGGATAATTTCGGTTTTCACATCGGCGGGGAGCTGCTCGGTGACGCGCGCAAGGTTTTGTTTGACGGACTCGATGACCGCAATCGTATTCGCCCCTGACTGGCGCCGTACTTGAAGTTGGACCGTCGGTACACCGTTTAGCCGCGCTAAGGAGCGCTGCTCCTTGGTGCCGTCTTCGGCTCGACCGATATCGCGGACGCGAATCGACGACCCATTGACCGTGGCAATGACCAGGTCATCGAATGCTTTGGGATCGGTGATCCGTCCCATGGTGCGCAGCACCTCTTCACGTGCCCCTCCGGTGACGTTTCCGCCGGGTATGTCGGCATTCTGCCGCCGGATGGCGTCGCGAACCGCAGTGATGGGAATCTGGTAAGCCGCGAGCCGGTCCGCGTCGACCCATATGTTGATGGCGCGTTCCAACCCGCCGACAAGACGAACCTCACCCACGCCCACGGAGCGTTCGAGTTGCACTTTCACGACTTTGTCGGCGATCTCGGTCAATTCGCGGAGAGATCGGTTGCCGGAGACGGCCAGGGTGAGAATCGGAGAGTCTTCGTTGTCGAATTTGGAAATGATCGGCGGATCGACTTCATCCGGCAAACGCCTGAGGACGGTCGCAACCCGATCACGTACATCCTGAGCGGCGACGTCGATATCGCGGTCCAGGTTGAACGTGGCCATGACAAACGAGCTTCCCTGTCCGGATACCGAACGAAGCTCTTCGATTCCTTCAACGGTATTGACGACCTCTTCGATCGGCTGCGACAGCACGATCTCAGCTTCTTCGGGGGAGGCGCCGGGCAAGGTAGTGCGGACCGAGACGTTGGGCAGGTCGACTGATGGGAAACGGTCTACGCCGAGCCGAAAATAGCTCGCCGTGCCCACAACCACGAGCGCCAGGATGATCATGGAAGCGAAAACCGGCCGGCGAATACAGATTTCGGCGAGTTTTTGCATTATCGAATCACTTGCACCGGCTCGCCGCTGACCAGGTTTCCCGGCGCGACGACGACTTGTTCGCCGGCACCGAGGCCCTCGATGATTTCGACTTGTTTATCGATGCGCCGCCCGGTGCGCACACGTTTTTCCGCGGCGGTGCCGTTAGTGACCGTCAGCACTTTCTCGATTCCTGCGAACGTGACAATTGAATCCGCCGGCACGGTGACGATGCGCTGGCCCGCTTCGACGACAATATGGGCTTTCGCGAACGAACCCGGACGAAGCATGCCCTGAAGATTGGGCACTTCGGCTTCGATCATCAATGTTCGATTGCTCTCGGCAATCGCAGGCGAGAGGCGCGCGACCCGGCCTTGATATTCGTTGGCATCGCCCTCGACGGTGAGTTCCACTATTTGACCGACGCGGACGAGTCGCGCTTCGCGCTCGGGGACCGCAAGACGCAGGCGCAAGGGATGAGTTCGGACTAAGGTCACCACCGGCGCGCCGGCGGGAAGATATTGCCCGACAGCCGCCTGGCGTTCGCTCACGGCGCCGTCAATCGGAGAAACAATGATGGTATCGGCAAGCTGCTGGCGCGCGATCTCGAGCTCGGAGCGGCGCTGGACCAAAATAGCCTGGCGGTTGCGCACCTCTTCGATGGCGTCTTGATAGCGGCCGTCGGCGACCGCGAGCTGGGAGACCGCGGCGTCAAGCTCGGCGCGAGCGACCAACTTGCGCTCCCAAAGCTCGACCATCCGTTCATGGCTGAGACGCGCTTCCTTGAGCACGGCAGCGGCCTGGCGAACCGTTGCGGTCTGTTCGACGTCGACTTTGTCGCTGCTTCCCTCCGCTGGCAAGCCCAACCTCACACGCGCTTGCTGCAGTGCGGCTTCGGCCTGCGCGACACGCAGGCGATAGTCGCTCGGGTCGATGCGCGCGATCGCCTGGCCGTCCTTCACGCGGCTGCCGAGGTCGACGCTAATCTCGCCCAAGCGCCCGATAACTTTTGTTCCTAAAATGAATTGCTCGTCGGCGGCCAATGTGCCGCTGGCGCTGACGGTGCGCGCGGCCTCGGTTTCGGTCGCGGCGGCCAATCGTACCTGACGCGCCGGTGTCGCATCCTGCGGAACCACGGTGGCCGGTGCATCGCCGTCACAGCCGGCCAGGGGCGCCACGCCGACGAGTAGAATCAACCCAATGGCGCGGCGCCTTACAGATAAAGTCAGCTTAGCGAGCTTCATCGGCGACGCCTGTTTTTTCGCGTGCGAATGCTCTCAACCCCGCCAACGAAAATTCGCTAATATGGTTGGCGAGCCGCGCGATGTCGTCGGAACCGTAACTTTGTACGGGGTAGAGACGCGTGAGCACCGCACGAGCATGATGATAATAAACGCATTGACCCATGATGCTGAGTGAACACAATCGCACGGCCTCATCGCAGGCGGAGCCGAGCAATTGACCTACGATGGCGGCTAACTCTTGGTGGAGCGGGCGAGCGACTGCCTCGAGAAGCGAATCGAGTGCGCGCGTCGGCTCCGCCAGTTCGCGGGCGATTATCTTGGCGTGCCATCCAGGCCGTCCAGGGTCGTAGACGCGATGGAGGAGAGCTTCCACGTAAACCCGCAATCGCTGCTCCGGCGGGACGTCGGCGTTCAAGCCGCGTCGCGAAGGATATTTTACAGCGTGCGCGTCGGGAACCGACCGTAACACAGCGAGATAGAGTCCTTCCTTGTCACCAAAATAATAGTTCACGGCCGCCACGTTCGCGCCGGCCTTTTCACAGATTTGGCGCACCGTGGCGGCACGATAACCGAATTCGGCGAAGATTTCTCCGGCGGCTTCGAGCAGGCGTTGCTCGGTATTTCCAACCTCATCAGTAGCGTGTTTGAGCTGCTTTTTAAGCATGTGTTTGAAACAATCTTATAAAACGTCTGTTTTAAGATCAACAGTCGCTTGTTCCAGGCGGAAAAAGCCCGGAAGATTTATCCTGATTCGCGTAGGATTTGGACTACGCTGTCGGGAAGCTAAGCCGAGCTGAATATGTCCCGGCTTGGGAATAAGATCTCCCGTCCCGGCGTAAGCTATTGATATCGTTTCGGTAACCTTCTCCAGGCACATGGCTTGCTCTTTTGTTGGCCAAAGGAGGTAATCATGAAACAGCATAAACCCTATATCTTTGGGTTAATAGTTTTCTTTGTACTGGGTTTGGCGCCCTGGGTGGTTGCCCAGGATGCTCCGCAAAAGAACGAAGGAAAGGCAAAAGTCGAGGGGCGGGCGGGAGACACTAATTTCGATGTGCGTGTCCAAGGCGGCGAGTCGAACCAAGAGCGCGCCCAACCCGGCAGTCAGAGTGATCGCGGAGTGCCCGGACCACAAGGACCAGCGGGTACTCCGGGGCCGCAGGGGCCTGCTGGTCCGTCGGGACCTGCCGGTGGAGAAATAATGGGTATGGATCCTACGGTTGCTCTGCTGGTCGGCTTAGGGGTGCTCGCGGTTGTGATAGTTGCTATTGTCGCGGCTTCACGCGGGCGCGAGTAGCCACTCCTTGTCAACAGCTAATCTAAACTCTGGCATCGGCGGATCCTGGTTGAAAGCTCAATCGGGATTCGCCGAATCAATCTCGTTTGACTAGGCGCGGGTCTGCGCTGCGACGTTCCACGCATGATTAGGGGTTCGAGGTCGGATTTCCTTGGTCGCGCGTTCAAGCTTTTCAAAGTGCGATGGGAGAACGCGGCCGGTGGACGGCGCCGCCATGATATCCTCGGGAAAAGCGACCACTTCGGTTATCTGAAACCCGTCCTCCCCTAAATTCTTGTAGCCGCGAAGATAACCGTCGCGAAACCCGAGGATGTGGCCGAACTCGTGCGCGAGTATGCGCGGAGTGATTGCTCGGGGCCCCAGGACGATTGCATAATCTTGAACGTGAGTTGTAAGGGCGCCGGTGGTGAGAATCGCTCCCCCTGAAGGAAACCGTGCAAAGTGGCGGCGCAGATCGAGCGGCGCGCCTGTGGCCGGTTTGACGAGACCGGCGTACAGCAGCGCGCTCGAGAAGTACGAAACCTCGAGCTCGACGCGGAAGGTTTTTTTTGGCCCCCTGATTCGCCACGTCGATTCGATGATTCGCTTCGCTGCCGCCACAAAATCCTGATCTTCGATGTCCGTAAATACGGGAACTCGAAAAACCCATTCATCATTGGACTGTTCCAACCTGATAAAGCTTGGGCTGTCGATACCCTGGAGCACGGCATGGACAGGTTGAGGGAGCAGCGCTTCAGCCTTGTTCAAACGATTTGCGATTCCGATCGGGTGCGGCGTTGTGTCGGGCGCTCGCACAGCAATCGACGAGGTCTTCAGCGGCGCAGAAACGGTTGGCATTGGCGCAAGAACGTTTGCATGCTGAATCAAATCTTTCTGGAGCAGCGTCGCTCGGTCGTACGCCGAGCGGTGGCTAGCGACCGCTGCTTGCCAAAATCGATTGTATCGAACATGGGCGTCGATATTGGCGTGACCCTCGTGCATCTTTCGATAATCGAGCACCAGCCTTTGGAGGGTTCTCCGGTTGGGCGTCGGCACCGTCGCGCCGGCGCCGCTGCGGAGCTCCGCCATCGCGCGCAAAATTTTCCGCCGCTCGACGTCGATCAGCCGCTCGGTCCATGGCCAGCTGTACGCCACTGCGCGCGCGGCCGATTGGCGGTCGGGAGCCGCGTCCGCAATGATTCTTGGCAAAAGCTGGTAGCCATAAGCTGATCGCTCCGGTGCGTGAAAATGCGCGAGCAGGTCCGGGGCGCTCTGTTGTGTAACGCGCAAGAGCGATTCGTAATATCCACCGAGGAGCTTGCTGTAGGCTCGAAAGTACTGCTCGGCCCGGTGACCGCGTTGGACGTAGCCGAAGGGAGAGTCGGCTAATCGAGACATGATCAGGGTGTGACCCGGTTGCAAGAGAAAGGCGAACAGGACGATCGACAGGAACGGCGCCGAGAAAGGCAGAAGTCTCAAACGTGGCATTGCAAAATTCTCAACAGGGTACAGCGATTTTGCGCATGTAGCAAGCCGATGCTTTCACCGGCATGAATTAGACCTGATGGCCATTCTCGCCGCAATTGATCAACGCTCTAGTTTTTCGCTGCCGCAATGGTTAGCATGGTGGGAAATCCACCGATTGCCGAAGCCTGATGGAAAAGAAAGATTCAAGAGAAGAAATTCAGCAGCAGGAAGCGATTCGGAGACCATTGATCGAACTCCACGGGGCGTTGCTCAAACTGCACAAAGCTTTGTTAGATTCCGAACGACTTGTCTATGAAAAGAATGTCGGCGCGATTAAATCTCCGAACCATTTCTTTCAGCTTCTTACCAACGACCCTTGGTTCGCCTGGCTGCGCCCGATTTCACAGCTGATCGTAGCCATCGACGAGACTCTGGACGAAAAAGATCCGTTAACGAATGCCAGCGTCGACTCCGTGATGACGCAATCCGTCTTCCTGCTGATTCCAGCCGAGACGAGCGGGGAGTTCGGCGAACGCTATCTCGCCGCCTTGCAGCGCGACCCGCGTGTGGTGCTCGCCCATGCCCAGGTGGCCAAGCGTATCGGGTCCAAGCAATCGCCGGCGTGACCGGTTTAGCGTCCTCTCACGGCTTGCGCGTTTCTGAGATGTTCATATTACCGAGTGGCGGTTGGATATCTATGATCTTCGGCGCCCTCATGGTGAGATATTCGGATCCTAGACGGCAGGCGTGATTCGCGTCGAGACCCCTACACGACGACTATGATTTCAGCGTCTTGTTGAAGTGC
>Ga0210114_1000125_pt1 | contig 18435 bp, 14 predicted proteins | sample MayberryNW_TuleA_FD_185524 | JGI IMG/M metagenome (GOLD analysis project Ga0210114, IMG submission 185524) | Wetland microbial communities from San Francisco Bay, California, USA, that impact long-term carbon sequestration - MayberryNW_TuleA_D2... | ecosystem: Environmental > Aquatic > Marine >...
TCGTTCAGGGTGACATGTCTACTCGTCCAGAATCTCCCGCAACCGTCTCATCAGCTGCTCCACCGTGAACGGCTTCTCCACGAACCCGGTGTTCGGCGGCATGACGCCCCCCGCGGCGATCACCTTCTCGGTGTAGCCCGACATGAACAGCACCTTGAGCCCCGGCCGGTGCGCGCGGAGCCGCTCGGCCAGCTCCTTGCCGCCCATCTCCGGCATCACCAGGTCGGTCACCACCAGATCGATCTGGCGCCCGCTCTCCTCGACGATCCGCATGGCGTCGCCGCCGTGCCTCGCCTCGAGCACGGTGTAGCCCTGCCGCTCGAGGAGCCGGCGCGCCGAGCTTCGCACCGCCGCTTCGTCTTCCACCAGCAGGAGCGTCTCCGTGCCGCCGGGCAGCCGACGGCGATCCAGCTTCGACGTGGAGGCCGGCTCACCGCCGAGGTGACGAGGCAGGAGAAGGGTGAAGGTGGCGCCCTCACCGGGCGCACTCTCCACGGTGACGTGCCCGCCGCTCTGCTGCACGATCCCGTACACGGTCGAAAGACCGAGACCGGTACCCTTGCCCGGCTCTTTGGTGGTGAAGAACGGCTCGAAGATCCGGGCGTGCATGGCCGGGTCGATGCCGACGCCGGTGTCGCGTACCAGCAGCGCGACGTAGGCGCCGGGGCGCACACCGTTCCCCCGCATCAGTGAGTCGGCCTTCAGCTCCCGGTTCTCGGTGGCCACCATGATTCGGCCGCCGCGCGGCATCGCGTCGCGCGCGTTCACTACCAGGTTGACCAGCACCTGCTCGAGCTGACCCGGGTCGGCGAGCACGTGCCAGAGTCCGGGCTCGCCCCTGATGTCGAGCACGATCTCGGCCCCGATGAGGCGGCGGAGCATCCCCTCGGTGCTCTCCACCACCGTGTTGAGCGAGAGCACCTTGGGCTGGAGCACCTGGCGGCGACTGAAGGCGAGCAGCTGGCGCGTGAGCCCGGCCGCGCGCTGACCGGCCTGGCGGATCTGCTCGATGTCCCCGCGGATGGGATCGCCCTGGCGGATCTCCTCCAGCAGCAGCTCGCAGTAGCTCAGGATCGCGGTGAGCAGGTTGTTGAAGTCGTGGGCGATGCCGCCCGCGAGCTGTCCCACGGCTTCCATCTTCTGCGCCTGGCGCAGCTGCTCTTCGCTCCGCCGCAGGGCCTCCTCGGCCGCGCGTTGCTCGCTCACGTCCTGATTGAGGACGATGGCCCCTTCGATGGCGCCGCCCGCGCCCATGATCGGCACCGCGGAATTCAGGATGATGCGCTCGGAGCCGTCGAAGCCCTGGATTCGGATCAGCTCATTCAGGGAGATCTCACCGTCGCGGATGGCCCGCGCCCCCGCCCACTCGTCCGGCGCGATCGGGCGTCCGCTCTCCAGCCACCAGCCTTTGAACTGGTCGAACCCGTCGATGCCGACGTAGCGAGCGCCGCCCCACAGCTGTTGGCCGGCGGCGTTGCCGTAGATGATGCGCCCATTGGGACCCAGCACCCAGACACCCACCGGCAGCGTCTCCAGCACCTGCTGGAGCAGCCGGGTGGACTGGGCCAGGGCCTCGACGTTCCGGTAGCGCTCGATGGCGATCCCCGCGAGGTGGCTGGCGATCCCCACGATCCGCAGCTCCTCGGCGGATGGCTCCCTCGGCTCGCGGTAGTAGTTCGCGAAGGTTCCCAGCACCGCACCCGACGTCGAGAGAACCGGCACCGACCAGCAGGCGCGTAAGCCGCCCGCCATCACGACCTCGCGGCCGGGATTGTCCCACAGCGGATCGGTGCCGATGTCGCGCACGACGACGGGCGTGCCGCGGTACGCCGCCGTGCCGCAGCTCCCGTGCGACGGCCCGACCGGCACGAGCCGCACGCCGATCGCGACCTCCGGCGGCAGGGACGGGGCGGCGGCAAGTCTGAGCTGGTCGCCGCCCGGCTCCAGCGTCATCAGGGAGACCACGCCGTCGCCGTGCTCCTCCGCGAACCGCACGATGGCCTCCAGCACGCCGCCGAGGTCCTCGCCGGCGGCGATCCGCTCGAGCAGCCGACTCTGGCCGGCGGCGAGCGATTCGGCACGCCGGCGCTCGGCGATGTCGGCGCGAAGTTCGGCCTCGACCTCCCGCTCGCGGCTCACGTCGGCCAGCGCGCCGACCACGCGCACCGCCTCGCCCGATCGCCCGGTCACGACGTAGCCCCTCGCGGTGACCCGGGCGTAGCTGCCGTCGCTCCGGCGGAAGCGATACTCCTGGTCCCAGGCGCGCTCCCCCCGCTCCAGCGCGCCCCTGATTCCGGCCACCACGCGCTCGCGGTCCTGGGCGTGGATGTGCTCGTACCACCAGTCGGCACTGGTGACCGAGCCCGGCGGCGAGTGGCCGAGCAGGCTCTCCAGGGCCTCGCCCCAGACGACCCGATTGGTGATCAGGTCCCAGTCCCACGCGACGTGCCGCGTGGCCTGCACCACCCGGCGGTAGCGCTCCTCGCTCTCGCGGAGCTCGGCCTCCACCTGCTTGCGGTCGCCGATGTCCTGGACCGCGTAGACCAGGTAGCGCGGCCGGTGGGCCGCGTCCGACACCAGGGTGACCGTGACGAGACCCCAGACCGGCTCGCCGCTCCGCCTGACACAGCGGTGCTCCGAGGTGTAGCTCGGGCACTCGCCCGTGAGCAGCAGTCGCAGCGCCTCGCGCTGCACCGGGCGGTCATCCGGGTGGACCATGCCTTCGGCCAGCGCGCCGATCAGCTCGTCCTCTCCGTAGCCGAGCAGCTCGGCGAGGGCGCGGTTCACCCGGACCCAGCGCCCTTCAGGGGAGGTTACGCCCATCGCGATACCGGTATCCTCGAAAACGTCGGGGGGCCGAGCACCGCCGTTGCCGGCGGGCATGACCACCGTCTCCCGCGCGTCCCTGAGGCGGATCTCGATCTCGGTGGCGGCGCATGCGGCCAGGTCGCGGAGCAAGCTCACATCCCGCTCCGACCACAGCCGAGGCATTCCGTCCACGACGCTGAATGCGCCCACCACCCAGCCGTCGCGGGTGACCAGCGGCACGCCGGCGTAGGCGATCCAGCCGAACTCGCGCACCGCGGGATCGGTGCGGAGCACCGGATGGCGGCGGGTGTCCTCGACGATCAGCGGCTCACCCGAGACCGCCACCTGGCGGCAGAAGGAGTACTTCTCGGGGGCGCTCCGTCGGCTCGCCCAGGGCTCCGGCAACCCCATGGCGCTCTTGAAGAACTGACGATCGTCGGCGACGAGGGTGATGAGCGAGACCGGGGCGCCGAGGAGGCGGGCCGCCATCCTGGTGAGGCGGTCGAATCCCTCCTCCGGAGGCGTGTCCAGAAGGGCGGTCCTGGCGACCGCGGCGAGCCGCGTGCTGTCGGTGGATGAGGCCATACTGGCCAACCAACTTAGCTCGGAATCCCCAACGCTGATAGCTCGCCGCCTGGGCCGGTGCTATCTTGCCGACCGCTTGCTTCCGCTACGCCGGACGTGACCGATGCGGCTCCTGCCTCGCGACGAGAAATTCTTCGATCTCTTCAGCGCCGTCGCCACCTTCACGGTGGAGGCGGCGAAGCTGCTGCAGGAGCTGCTCCGAGCGGACTCCCAGCGGCGGATGGCGATCGTGGACCAGATCAAGCGCCTGGAGCACCAGGCGGACCAGGTGACCCATGATGTGGTCACCCGGCTGGACCGGGTGTTCATCACGCCGCTCGACCGGGAGGACATCCACCTCCTGGCCTCTCGGCTGGACGATGTCATGGACTTGATCGACGGCACCGCCCGGCGCCTGCTTGTGTTCCATGCCGGGAAGGCTCCGGAAGGGGCGGTGCTCATCGCCGACGTCATCGGCAAGGCGGTGGCCGAGCTGCAGGTGGGTGTCGCGGCGCTGGAGAAGAACAAGGGTGGGACGGTGCTGGCCGCGTGCGTGCAGGTGAAGCGGATGGAAGAAGAGGGCGACTCCCTCTACCACGAGTGGCTCGCCCGCCTCTTCGACGGCCAGCCGGACCCGCTCGACGTAATCAAGTGGAAGGAGATCTACGACAACCTCGAGAAGACGCTCGACACCATCGAGGATGTGGCCAACGTGCTGGAGTCCATCTCCATCAAGCACGCCTGAGCATGGACGGGGCCATCGTCTACGTCCTGGTGATCGTCCTCATCGCGCTCACCTTCGACTTCATCAACGGCTTTCACGACAGTGCCAATTCGATCGCCACCGTGGTGTCCACCCGGGTGCTCACGCCCGGGGTGGCGGTGTTCTGGGCCGCCTTCTTCAACTTCGTCGCCGCCTTCGTGGTCGGCACCGCCGTGGCCAGAACGATCGGCAAAGGGCTGATCGACATCGACGTGGTCGACCCCAGTGTCGTCCTCGGAGGGCTGATCGGCGCGATCGTGTGGGACCTGATCACCTGGTGGGGTGGCCTCCCCAGCTCCTCCTCCCATGCGCTGCTCGGCGGATATGCCGGCGCGGCGATCGCCAAGGCGGGGTTCGACGCCCTGATCCCCGGCGGATGGACGCTGCCGCTGCTCTTCATCGTCGTGTCCCCGATCCTGGGCATGACGATCTCCCTCGCCCTGACGGTCGGACTGTCCTGGCCGCTGCGCAACGCTCCGCCGGGGCCGATGGATCGGGTGTTCCGCCGACTGCAGCTGGTGTCGGCCGGCCTCTATTCCCTCTCTCACGGCGCCAACGACGCACAGAAGACGATGGGCATCATCGTGAGCCTGCTGGTCGCGACCCAATCCCACTTCCAGGGCACGAGCGGCTGGCTGGGCCATTTCTACCTGCCCAAGGCGGACCACGTCCCGCTCTGGATCGTGCTCGCCGCCCACGTGGCGATCGCGCTGGGCACCGCGTTCGGCGGGTGGCGGATCGTGAAGACGATGGGCTCTCGAATCACCAAGCTGCGGCCGTTCGGCGGCTTCTGCGCCGAGACCGCGGGGGGCATCACGGTGCTGCTCGCGACCAGTCTGGGCGTGCCGGTCAGCACGACGCATACGATCACCGGCGCGATCGTGGGCGTGGGAGCGGCGCAGCGGGTGTCGGCGGTGCGCTGGGGTATCGCAGGGCGAATCGTCTGGGCGTGGATCCTGACGATCCCGATGAGTGCGGCGATCGCGGCGGTCGCCTACCTCGCGCTGCATCAGCTGACCCTGTCACCCTGACCCCGAGCGAGGTGAGGGGGGAGGGGACCATATCGAGCATGGCCCCCTTCCCCCTCACTTCGCTCGGGGTCAGGGTGACGAGCTCGCGTCAGGCCGCCCGGATCAACCGCTTCCCTTCCACCGCCTCCGCGTAGTCCGCCAGCAGCCGCTCGTATACCTGATTCCAATCGCGCTGCCTCGCGGTACGGAGCGCGCCCTCGCTCAGGTGCCGTCGCAGCGCCGCGTCGGTCAGCAGCCGTCTCAGACCCTCCTCGATCGCCTTCACGCTGTCCGGAACGACCAGCCAGGCATTGTCGCCGTGCTCCGAGAACTCCAGGACCCCTCCCGACGCCGCCACGAGGGACGGCAGCCCCGAGCCCATCGCTTCGAGCAGCGAGTTGCCGAAGGTCTCGGTCGGCGAAGGAAAGGTGAACAGGTCCGCCGACGCGTAGGCGGCCGAGAGGTCGTGGCCCTGGAGGAGGCCCGGCACGTGCACGCCGGCGATCTCGCTGCGCCGAATCTCCTCCTCCAGCGGCCCCCTGCCCACGAGAACGAGCTGGGCCGAGCCGCGCACCGGTGCCAGCCGCTCCCATGCCCGAAGCAGCAGCTCGATGTTCTTCTCCCGGGCGATGCGGCCGATGTAGGTGACCATGAGGTCGCCGGGTCCGACCCCGAAGCGTGCCCGGTACTCCTGGCTCCGGAAGCGGGGATGGAACCACTCGGGGTCTACACCGCGGCTCCAGAGTCCGGTGTGCAGGACGCCGCGGCTGTGCAGGTGCTGCTCGTAGATGCCCGAGGGGCAGAGGACCTTGTGGGCTTGCCCGTAGAACCAGCGGAGATAGTGCCAGCCGGCGCGGATCGCCCAGGGGACGCCGTAGCGTGCCGCGTAGCGCTCATAGTCGGTGTGAGCCGAGGCGACCAGCGGCAGGCCGAGCTGCCGGGCCGCCTTGACGCCGGCGATCCCGAGGGAGAACTCCGTGACCACATGGACCACATCGGGGCGGAACCGGGCCAGGTCGTCCACCACGTCGCGCATCCGCGGGAAGGCCCACTGAACGTCGGGATAGAGGAAGAAGGGGACGCTGGGCGACCGGTGCACCTCGGGGCGGTCGGACTGCCCCGCGGGCAGACCATAGCTCGCCGAATACACCCGGACCTGGTGACCCCGCGCCTGGAGCGCCTCGGTGAGGCGCAGCAGGGTCACACCCACTCCGCTCACCATGGGCCAGTAGACTTCGGAGAAGAGGGCTATCCGCACGTTCTGTAAGATCCCTTCACTGGTGACCGCCGGCACCAGGCCGACTCGCCCTTGTACCGTATTTCCAACCCTTCTCCCGTACAAGGGTGACCCCCAGCCGGACGCTCGGGTATGGGATAAATTGGACCCATGCGCGTCCGCGAACCGTTCAACGCCGGCTCCCATCTCATCGGTTTTCTGCTCGCGGGGCTGGGCACCTGGTACCTGCTGCAGACGGCGAGCGGTCGAGCCCAGCTCCTGGCGTTCGGCATCTACGGCGCGACGCTGCTGCTCCTCTATGGCGCGAGCACCTGCTATCACGGCCTACCGCTGGGCGCCGCGGGGCTGCGACGGCTCCGGACCTTGGACCACATCGCGATCTACTTCCTGATCGCGGGGACCTATACACCCGTCGCCGCCATCACCTTGCGCGAATCGGGAGGCCCCGCCCTCCTCGCCGCGAGCTGGACCATCGCCGCGGCGGGCATCCCCTTCAAGATCCGGTGGCTTGATGCCCCGGTCTGGGTCTCCACCGGGACCTATCTCGGGATGGGATACCTCGCGCTGGTGGCGGTGGTGCCGCTGGCGAGGGAGGTCGGGACCGGGCTGGGCTGGCTGGTCGCGGGTGGCGTCGCGTACACGGTCGGGGCGATCATCTATGCCGTGGAACGGCCGGATCCGCTGCCCGGTCGATTCGGACACCACGGGCTCTGGCATCTCCTGGTGCTCGCCGGCAGCGCCTGCCATTTCATCTTCATCGCTCTGCACGTCGCTTCAATCTGACACCCGATCGGTCAGGAGCATGACGGCATTCGACATCCGTGGGCCGACCGTGCCTGGACAGGATCGCGTCCTCACCCCGGACGCGCTCGCCTTCCTCGAGCCCCTCATCCGGCGCTTCGCTCCCGTGCGCGCGCAGCTCCTCGCACGGCGGCGCGAGGTGCAGCGCCGCCTGCGCTCGGGCGAGCTGCCGGACTTCCTGCCGGACACCGCGTGGGTCCGCGAGTCCGAATGGACGGTGGCGCCCTCCGCGGCCGACCTGACCGACCGCCGGGTGGAGATCACCGGGCCGGTCGAGCGCAAGATGATGATCAACGCGCTGAATTCCGGCGCCCGGGTTTTCATGGCGGACTTCGAGGACGCCCTCTCGCCGCCCTGGACCAATGTCGTTTCCGGGCAGCTCAACTGCATGGACGCCGTGCGGCGCACACTCGAGTATGCGAGCCCCGAGGGGAAGCGCTACGCCCTCGGCGAGTCCCTGGCTACGCTCGTGGTCCGGCCTCGCGGGTGGCATCTCGAGGAGAAGCACATCCTGCTGGAAGGCCTGCCGGTGCCGGCGAGCCTGGTGGACTTCGGGCTCTATTTCTTTCACAACGCGCGCGAGCTGCTGGCCCGCGGGAGCGGGCCGTATTTCTACCTGCCGAAGCTCGAAAGCCAGCTCGAGGCCCGGCTGTGGAACGACGTGTTCAATGCCGCCCAGGACGCGCTGACCCTGCCCCGCGGCTCCATACGGGCCACGGTCCTGATCGAGACGATCCTCGCCGCGTTCGAGATGGACGAGATCCTGTACGAGTTGCGGGACCACGCGGCCGGGCTCAACGCGGGCCGCTGGGACTACCTGTTCAGCATGATCAAGAACTTCCGTGACCGTCCGGAGTACATCCTGCCGGACCGGGCGCAGCTCACCATGTCCGTACCGTTCATGCGCGCGTATACCGAGCTGCTGGTGCACACCTGCCACCGGCGCCACGCCCATGCCATCGGTGGGATGGCGGCGTTCATTCCCAGCCGGCGCGACGCGGAGGTCAACGCCACCGCCTTCGCGAAGGTCCGGGAGGACAAGGGGCGCGAGGCGGATGCCGGCTACGACGGCGCCTGGGTAGCACATCCCGATCTCGTGCCGGTGGTGCAGGAGGTCTTCGACCGAGTGCTCGGGGAGCGCCCTCACCAGAAGGAGCGGCGCCGCGAGGAGGTGCGGGTGGGACGACACGAGCTGCTCGACGTCGGGGTCCCCGGTGCCAGGATCACCAGGACTGGGCTGCTGAGCGACGTTTCGGTCGCACTGCAGTACCTCGAGGCCTGGCTCCGCGGCTCGGGGGCAGTGGCGATCAACAACATGATGGAGGACACCGCGACCGCCGAGATCGCGCGGGCGCAGCTGTGGCAGTGGGTGCGGCACGCTGTCCGCACCGAAGACGGGGAGGCTGTGACCGTGGAGCGCGTACGCAGCCTGCTGGGGGCGGAACGGGACCGGCTGGAGTCGATCGCGCCGCCGGAGCATCGACTGACCGAAGCGGCAGCCCTGCTCGACGCCCTGGTGACCGCCCGGGAGTTCCCCGAGTTCCTGACGCTCGGGGCCTATGAGAAACTGGAATGAGCCCGGCGGTGCAACGAAGGAGAAGACCCGCGTTGCACCTCACGCTACTGGGGCGGCTGGGGTCGAACCAGCAACCTCCCGGTTAACAGCCGGGCGCTCTGCCGATTGAGCTACACCCCAAGGGAATCCCGCGGATCGCGGGACAGTCACTTTACACGGCCTGCTAGCAAGCGGTCAAGCCCAAGCGGGCCGGCGTCTTGACCGCTCTCGCCACCACAACAAAGTTGTCGGAAAATTCGACGCCGCCCCCAGGCTCAGCTCGCCTTTCCCTCTCCACACTCGTATCAGGATCCACTATGAGGCTGGAGTTCGCCGGTGCGCCCGAAGTCACCGTTTCCAGGGAGGAGGTTTGGGCCCGACTCATGGACCCGAATTTCGTTGCGGCTTCGGCTCCGGGGGTGGATTCGGTGGAGGTAGTGGACCCCACCCACTTCAAGGTGATCAGCGGAATCGGAGTCGGGCCGATGCGGGTGAGCTTCCAGCTGGACGTGGAGCTGTCCGATGTGGTGCCACCCGAGCGGCTCCGGATGACCGCCCTCGGCCGCGCATCAGGCTCGGCGGTGGACACCGTCTCCAGCGTGCGCCTGGAGCCCCTGGGGGAGGGCCGGACCCGCCTGAACTGGGCGGCGACGACGACGATCAGCGGCACCGTCGCGAGCCTGGGCGCCCGGCTGCTGGAAGGAATCGCGAGGCGACTCACCGAGGATTTCTGGACCGACTTCGCCCGGCGGGTGAGCCAGCAACGCTAGCCGTTAGTCGTCACAGGCGGGCACGCCCGAGGCCGGGGGAATTTTCCGCTCGGTTGCCGTCGAGGGACGGCGCGTCGGCTTGCCGTACCAGATGACGCAACTCTTCCCGGGCCGCGCGTGGTGAGTTGCGCGGGCGGTCCAGGAACGGGGGTCGGCGTGGATCAGGGTGACGGAAACTCCCCTCTGCCAGCCGAACTGCAATGGGAGCGTCTCCACCCGCCTGGAGTAGGTGCCCTGGGTGCCGAAGTAAGCGGTTTGCGCCAGGGCGAGCTTGCGGAGGTCCACCCTCATCTGCACGATCGGATCCACTGCGTCCAGGGCACTGGTCGTGTCCACGACCACGGGGGTGGCAGCGGGGGCGGGAGCGGACGCGCGGTCACCGGCAGGAGGTGCCGCCGGGCGGGCGGGCTGTGGAGGCATGAGGAAGTCGCACGCCACCACACCTTCCCGGGGGCTTCGATTCAGACGTCGAGTCGCGGGCACGGGGCCGCCGGCGCCGGTGAAGGTCACGCAGTCCCGCCCCGGCAGCGTGGGGTGAGTAGCCCGCGCGGCCCAGCCATCCCTCGCGACCCAGAGGAACTCGACCTGGCTCGCGCCGAGCGGGCGAAATCCCACTTTGGCGAGATCCGCGCTGTACGCGCCGTTCTCGGCGAAGAAGGACTCTTGCGCGACTACCAGCCTTCGGAGCGTCTGACTGATAGCTCGGAAGGCAGCTTCCGCCTCGGGACCGGTGGCCTCTCGGGCTCCGCTGTCACGGGGCGCCGCGCGCCGGGGCTTGGCCCGGGCGGAATCCGCCGCGACCGCGGCGACCGGCGCTTGCCGACGGGCGGGGAGCAGGTCTTCGCAGGCCGTAACCAGGAGCGTCGCGGCCACGATCGCGGCGGAACAACGTGTGCATCTGGAGGTCATGGGTGGGATCGCTCAGGGGTGATGGCTGATCCTATCTCCTGATTCAAGCTTCCGCCAACGGCGGCCGGCCCGGCTCAACCCCGGACGCGTAGATCCAGGTCCTCCTGGACGATTTCCCGGGTGACCGGCTGCCGGCGGCCGCGGTCGGCCGGCACCTGACTCCAGCCGGCGGTCTCCATCAACATCGCCGTCCGACGATCCACCTCGTCGTTCTGCGCCCGGTCGCCGGCGACGGCCGAGGCCAGGTCGAGCCAGGAAAGCGCCTCCGCGAAGGCAAAACGCTGGAGCGCACCCTCGCTGGCCCGCAGCGCGGAGCGATAGGCCCGCTCCCGGTCGCCCCCCTGTTCGGCATGGCGCGCGACGTCGCCGGCCACCCGGTGAACTTCGGCCTGAGGGGTGGCCGCTTCGAGCGAGGCCGCGAGCGCCCGGTGCACCTCCCGACGCCGGGTCGGCGTGAGACGATCTCGTACCACGTGCGCGATGACCGGATGGAGGCAACGGTACACCCCCGCGCCCTCGACCACCAGACGGCGCTCCGCGAGCGCGTCGCACACGGCGGCGGCGTGGAGCCGCGAGATCCCGTGGACGTGAGAGAGCACCTCCGGCCGGCACCCAGGTCCACCGGCGACCGCCACGGTGATCAGCACCTCTCCCAGCTCTTCGGGGAGCCCGTCCACCCGCTCGGCGATGACGTCGTGCACCGTGCGGGACAAGGGGAATTCCTTCCCTTCCTCCAGCGCCGCCGGACTCGCCGTCCACTCCCCGCTGGTTTCGTCCGCCGCGAGCAAGCCCTGGGCGAACATGGTCTTGATCAGCTCGAAGATGTAGAAGGGGTTTCCCCCCGTGATCCGATGGATCCGGTGGGCGAAACGGCGTGCGCCGGTCGGCGTGCTGACGTGCCCCAGCTCCCGGACCAGCCGCCACACCTCTTCCTCTCCCAGGCCCGTCAACGAGACGGTCTCCGCGCCCGCCTTCGCCCGGAGGGTCCGGCAGAGCCGGGCAGCGGGCGCGTCTCGCTCCAGCTCGCCCAGCGTGATCGTGCCCAGCCAGAGGATCGCCCCGCGCTCCAGCCGGCGGGCGAGGAACTGGATCAGCTTGCAGCTGTCCTCGTCGCACCACTGGAGATCGTCCACCGAGATCACCAGGGGTCGCTCGGCGGCGAGGGAGCCCACCACCTGGGCAACGCCCTCGTACAGCCGCCAGGCGTCGGCGGGATCCGCGGTGGGCTCGGGCTCCGCGAGTCCGGGAAAACGCTGTCGGAGATCGGGCAGAAGCCTCCCCACTTCGGTCAGCCATTCGGGGGCAGTCGCAGCCAGGCCGGGAGCGTCGAGACCGCTTCGCAGAGCGTCCACGATCGGGGCGAACGGCACGGCGGTAGTGGCGTCGTACCCGCGACCCCGGAGCACGGTCGCGCCGCCCGCCACGACGGTTCGGAGGAAGTCGTCCACCAGGCGGGATTTGCCGATGCCGGCCTCTCCCTCGACCAGGACGATCCTGCGCATGTCCTTCGCGGCGGCCTTCCAGGCTCTCACGAGAACGGTCCACTCCTCGGCACGGCCGATGAGGCTGGCCTCGAGCAAGGGCGCGTGGGCATACCACTCGTCGCCGGTCGGCCCTGGGCGCACCTGCGCGGCGTCAGCCTCGATCCGGCGTCCCAGCGCCAGCAAGGCGTTGGATGGCTCGCAGCCGGTCTCCCGCAGCAAGACGGCGCGATACTCGGCCAGTCGAGCGAGGGCGGCTCCCCGGTCTCCTGCCAGGTACCGCGCTTCGATCGTCAACCGGGCCGCCTCCTCGGAGAGTCGGTCGAATGCGAGCCAGCAGTCGGCCCGCTCCGCCGCTTCCCGCCACCGGCGCTGGTCCATGGCGTCGCGAGTGAGCGTGGCGAGGACGCCGGCGTATCGGCGGAGGAGGCCGGACCTGGTGTCCGCAACCCACTCGTCGAACTGTGGTGCGTGTCGGGTGGAGAATCCGGCGAGAAACTGCGGAATTTCGATTGCCGCCGCGGCCTCGGGGTCCGACTCCGCCAGGCGCAGGAACTCGGTCACGTCGCAGCGCACCGGCTCCGCCAGCCGGACCATCCGTCGATCGGAGTCCACCAGGCTTCCGAGGGAGTCACGCAGCTGCTTCAGCGCCTGACGTAATGAGGCGCGAGCTTCCGCCTCCGGCGACTCCCCCCATAGGAGGTCGGCGAGCGCTTCCCGGCTGTGCGGTCGGGGCTCGAGGATGAGGTAAGCGAGAAGGGCAAGCGCCTTGGCGCCTGGCTGGGGCCTGATCGGCTCACCGTCGGGCCCGGAGACGGAAGGAGAGCCGATCAAGGTCAGCAGGGCAGCCGGCACGGGAGCGTCCAGGGGGGGGTACCAGACGATTCTACCTGCCGTTCACGGAAGAGCAATAGCAATTCACGGGGGATTCACGGTCCGGTCCCAGATTGCCCCTCGGTTCTGCTGACCCATGACCGCGCGGGCAATACACCTTCGGAGGGTACAATGGACAGCTCCAAGAAGCCGACCCCGGACAAGAAGGACGAGATCCGCAAGGACGTCGAGACCGAGCTTTCGGTGGAAGAGCTGGAGGAGAGGATCGCCCCGACCAAGAAGTTCATCAAGCCGGCCTGAGTTCTCTCCGTTCGTCCCGAACGCCGGCGTTCCGCCCTCCGGGAGCCGGCGCTCGTGTTTCGGAGACCCCGGGTCGCTTTCACGGAACGCGCCTAGAGATTCACGACATATTCACGACGGGTGCGGACATTAACGCCCAGATCGTGCTTCTCACTCCAGCCGCACAACCTTTCGGAGGGAACAATGGAAAGCTCCAAGGACAAGGCCCGCAACGAGTTGACTCCCGAGCAGAAGGCCCAGGTCCGTCCGGCGACCGAGAAGGACGCCAAGGTTGTCGAGCTTTCCGTGGAAGAGCTGGAGGAGAGGATCGCCCCCCGGATGATCTAGTTCTTTTAATTCTTTGCCACGGTAGTCCCCTAGATCGCACCAAACTTTTTGGAGGGTACCATGGAGAGCTCCAAGGGCCAGATCCGGATCGAATTGACTCCCGAGCAGAAGGCCAAGATTCGCAGCGTGACCGGGAAGGACGCCGAGGCGGTCGAGCTTTCGGTGGAAGAGCTGGAGGAGAGGATCGCCCCCGTCAAGAAGTGGCCCAAGTAGTACGACCTCTCCCGTAGCCCCCGAGCGTCGGCTCTTCTTTCCTCCGGGAGCCGGCGCTTGGCGCGTCGGGACCCCGAATGCCGGGACGTCCTCTATCGCAACAGCGCAACAAACGCCATAATCCGGCATGACCGACGTCCTAGGCGTTCCACCGGCTGTGGTGGAGGAACTGCGGCGGGAGGTCGAGCGCCTGCAGTTGCTGCACTCCATCACCCTCGAGTTCAACGCCACTCTCGATCTAGACCAGCTGCTTCCCCAGGTCTTCGACCGGGTCCTGACGGCGGTGGGCGCCGGCGGCGGGTCTCTCTGGATCGCCGAAGGCGACATGCTGCACTGCCGCCTGGCCGTCGGCGGGTCGGCCTCGCGACTGGTGGGCGCCCAGATGCCCGTGGGCACCGGGTTCGTCGGCGATGTGGCGAAGAAGCAACGGACCACCATGGTCATGGAGGCCGTGCGGGATCCGCGGTTTCAGGAGGCCACCGACACCGTCGAGGACACCGTCTCCACCACGGTGATGGCGAGCCCGATGGTGGTCGGGGGGGTGACCATCGGCGCCATCCAGGTCGTGGACAAGCGCACCGGCACCGGAGCGTTCAACGACAAGGACAAGGAGCTGTTGGAGGGTCTCGCCGCCGCGGCGGCGACCGCGATCCGGAACGCTCAGCTGCACGGGGCCGAGCGGCGGGCGCGCGACCTCGCGCTGCTGCTCGAGATCAGTCGGGAAATCACCGGGACCCTCGACCTCGACCGGGTTCTCCAGTCGGTCGTGAATCTCGCCGCCAAGGCCCTCCCCTTCGACCGTGGAGCGGTAGGTCTGTACGAGAAGGGGCACTGTGACATCCGGGCGGTCGCGGGCCAGGAGACGGTGGACCCCAAGGATCCCCGTCTTCTCGACCTCGTGGCCCGGGCGGAATGGGCCGCCGGCAGGGGGGAGCCGCTCTACCTGTCCGACCGCGAGGACCCGGGCTCCGACGCCGAGCGGCTGTTCGTCACCATTTTCGGCCAGGACCTGGCCACCAACCAGGTGCGCAGCGGGCTCTATCTCCCCCTGAAGGACGAAGAGGGTGTGCTTGGCGTCCTCGTCTTCGAATCATCGTCCGCTGACTTCGCGGGAGAGACGCAGCGGGAAGTGGCCGCCATTCTCGCCAACCAGACCGGAGTCGCCCTCCGGAACGCCCAGCTGTACCACCAGGTCCCGATGGTGGACGCGATCGGGGCGCTGGCCGCGCGCAGGCAGGCCTTGCTCGCCCTGCCTCGCCGTCGGCTCCAGCTCTACGCCGCCGCGGCCCTGCTCCTCCTCGCGGCGGTGACATTGATCCACTGGCCACTCCGGGTCTCGGGATCGGATCCGTTGCTCCGCCCCAACGGGTACACGCCGGTGCGAGTCATGGTCGACGGCACGATCGAGCGGGTAGCGGTTCGGGAGGGAAGCCGGGTCCGGCAGGGCGACGTCCTTGCGGTTCTCAGGGCCACGTCTCTGGCCGCCGACCGGGAAGGCATCGCGGCGGACGCGGTGACCGCCGATCGACTGGCGGCACTGGCGGCCAGCCGAGGCGACGCCGCGGAGGAACGGCTGCACCGGATCCGGGGCGAGGCGCTTCGCCGCGAGCTGGCGCTGCTCGACGAGGAGCTGAGCCTGACGACGGTGCGGGCTCCGGCACCCGGCCTTGTGCTGACGCCGCGGATGGAGGAGCGCACCGGGACATCCCTCGCCGAAGGCGATCAGTTGCTGCTCCTGGGCCGCACCGACACCCTCGAGCTCGAGTTCGGAGTGCTTCAGCAGGACATCCTCAGAGTCCGGCCGGGCCAGACCGTTCGGCTGCGGGTGGACGCCCTCCCCTCCCGAACGTTCGAAGGCAGAGTGACGTCGATCGCGGAATTGCCCATGGGGAAAGAAGCCGGCGTGGAGTTTCCGGTACGGGCTGCCGTAGCCAATCCCGACGGGCTCCTCAAGCCGGAGATGGCGGCCCACGCGCGGATACTCACCGATCCCGCGTCCATCGTCACCCGGACGCTGCGGGCGCCCGTCCGTTGGGTCCGACTCATGTGGTGGAGGATGTGGTCATGAGGCGAACCGCCCTCGGCATGGTGTGCTTGGCAGCAGTTGCCTGCGGGGGTCCTGGCGCGGACGAGAATGACCAGCGGGTGGCGGAGACCTCGAGCGGGGCCATGCCCGCCAGCTCGCTGGTCACCGCCGACACGGTAACTGTGGAGCTCCCGCTCTCCATACCGGCGCAGCTCTACGTGGAGCACGATGCCGCGATCTACGCCCGCTCGGCCGGGATCGTCGAGTCCATTCTGGTGGATCTGGGGAGCAGAGTGACGGCCGGCCAGCTGCTCGGTCGCCTCGAGAGCGCCGACCAATCCATCGCCCTGGCCCAGGCGCGCGATCGCCACGAGGACGCCATAGTGCAGGCCGAACGACAGCGGGCGCTCAAGACGGCGGGAGTGGTCACCCAAGCCGACTCGGAGCGGGTCGAGCTGGATCTCCGCTCGGCGACGCTTGCTCTCCAGAAGGCGCAGCGTGACTACGATCTCACCCGGATCGTGGCGCCATTCGGCGGTGTGGTGACGGGACGGAGCGCGCGCATCGGGCGTCTGGTCGGTGACGGAGACTCCCTGTTTCATCTCACCGCCTTGAGCCCGGTACTGGCCTCCGTGCGGCTGCCCGAGGGCTCGGCCTTCGCCGTCAAGCTGCGCGCCGAAGCAGACGTCCTCGGACCCCGGGGCGAGCGGGCGCGCGCCCGGGTCATCCGAGCGAGCCCGGTGATCGATCCGGCGAGCGGCACTCGGGAGGTCGTTCTCCAGCTCACGGGCGGGGACCGGTTGCCGCCCGGCAGCAGTGTTACCCTGCGGATCGGCTCGGAGGCCCGCCGGGTGGTTGCGGTGCCGAAAGAGGCCATCGCGGAGGGTTATGCCCTCGTCTGGGACGCCGACCGGACCTCGCTCCGGCAGGTCACGGTGGGCAGCGAGCTCCCGGGCGAGCGGGTCGAGGTCGTGAGCGGCCTGTCCCCGGGCGAGAAGATCGTCCGCACCGGGCCATGAGCGACCGGCCGCGCCTGCGGAAGGACCTGATCGTCGTCGAACAGAGCTACCGCGGCGAGCGGGGCTACATCGTCAAAGACCCTTCGACCCGCAAGTACTACCGTTTCAGGCCAGCCGAGGTCGCCGTGATGCGATCGCTGGATGGCGAGCGCACGACGGTGGAGGCGGCGGCGGCGCTGCTGGACGAAGGGATCAAGGTGAGCGCCGCGGCCATCGGCCGCTTCGCCGAGAAGCTCAAGTCCATGGGCCTGTGCGAGCGGACACTGCGGGAGACCTCGGTCCTGCTCATGGAGCGGCTCAGGGCGCAGCGCCGGGCTCGCCTTCGCGCCGGCCGAATCCAGGGCAACATCCTTCGGCTGCGCTGGTCCTTCGGTGATCCCGACGAGATGATGAATCGGATCATGCCCTACCTCCGGTTCATCTATACCCGCGCATTCGTCGTCACGTCCGTCGCACTCTTCGCGGTGTACTTCGTCGTGCTGTGGCTCAAGTGGCCGGAGTTCGCCACCGCCATGGCCGACGTTTACACGCTGCGCGCTTCGGCCAGCGACTACGTCCTGCTGTACATCTCCGCGACCGTGCTGATCGCCATACACGAGCTGGCGCACGGCTTCACCTGTAAGCACTTCGGCGGCGAGGTCCACGAGATCGGCGCGATGATGTTCTACTTCGACCTCGCGTTCTTCTGCAACGTGAACGACGCCTGGACCTTTCCGGAGCTGAAGTCGCGGCTGTGGGTCACCGCGGCCGGGTCCTGGATCGAGATGTGCATCGCAAGTATCGCGGGCGTCATCTGGTGGATCACCGAGCCCGGTACGTTCATCTCGGACGCCTCGCTGGCCGTGTTCCTGATCGGGGGCATCGCATCCGTCCTGCTCAACATGAACCCGCTCGTCCCGCTCGACGGCTACTACGCGCTGAGCGACTGGCTCGAGGTGCCCAACCTGCGCCGGCGGGCGTTCGACTACACCTCGTGGCTGGTCAAGACCAAGTGGCTGGGGCTGGAGCTGCCGACGCCTCAACTCGATGACCGGGAGCAGCGGATCTTCATCCTGTACGGCCTCCTCGCCGCGGCCTATACCGGGATGATCTTCTTGTTGTTCGGCGCGCTCGCCTATGGCTGGCTGTCGCGCGCCTTCGGGGCGCTCGGCGTGATCGCCCTGCTGATCGTGGCGTGGGTCGCCACGAGATCCCTCCGCCGGGACCTGCGCCGGGCCGCGAGCGATGCCTGGCGGGAGATGCGCGCGAAGTGGGCGGCCGGCGGAAGGCTCCAGCGGATCGGGAACGGGCTCGGCATGCTGGCGCTGTTTGCCGTGGTTGCCGGGCTCGCGCCCTGGCCGATCACCGTGACCGGGCCGTTCGTGATCGCGTCCGCCGCGCCCGGGATCCTGGTTGCGCCCGACAGCGGGGTGGTGGTCGATGTGATGGTGCAGGAAGGCAGTCGGGTCGATCCGGGGAAATCGCTGGTGTTGATCCGCAACCGCGAGCTCGAGCGGGAGCTCGCGGCGACCTCGATCGCCGTGGACTCCCTCGGTCTGCTCGCTGCCCGAGCGCGCGCCCGTGGCGACGAAGGCACGGCGGCACGCATCACTGCCCAGGCCCAGGCCGAGGGGGCCCGGCTCGCCGGAATGAGGGAGCGGGTACGCTCCCTGGTGATCCGAGCGCCCGTCGCCGGCGTGGTGGCCTCACCCCGACCCGACACGCTGCTGGGTCGCAGCATCTCGCTGGGCGACACCCTGCTCCAGCTCGCCGGCGACCGGTTGGAAGCGCGCATCGCGCTGGAGGGAGCCGGTGCCTCGCTGGCGCGCGAGGGACAAC
>Ga0210114_1000128_pt1 | contig 18201 bp, 20 predicted proteins | sample MayberryNW_TuleA_FD_185524 | JGI IMG/M metagenome (GOLD analysis project Ga0210114, IMG submission 185524) | Wetland microbial communities from San Francisco Bay, California, USA, that impact long-term carbon sequestration - MayberryNW_TuleA_D2... | ecosystem: Environmental > Aquatic > Marine >...
TGGTTGAGCGTGTCGGTCGAGCTATAGGCGATTCTAATTTTGTCCTGCGCCAGCGCTGCGCTCACGGCCCCGACGACGAAAACAATCGCAACAAGGCAAAAACCATATCGACGATAACGTCTAGTCCTCATAAGTTCTCCTCCCTGCCATTTCGAATATAGGTACGCATTCTATGCCCTGCAGTCTTATTATTGCCTATTGCTTGTTGCTTTATTAACTCCTGATAAACCCGCTCTGCTGTTGCTGGAATTTCGAACAAGCGCACGCCGCAGGCGTCCTGAATCGCGTTGGCTATCGCCGCGGGCGGGCTTACGTTCGCATGTTCGCCGATGCCTTTGGCCTCGTAAGGACCGGGGCCGTTTTGGCCTTGGACCAAGACGGTTTTAAAGCGCGGGATATCGACGATGTTTGGAATCTTATATTCGCCGAGATTTGTCGTCGTGACTTTTCCCTGATCGTGGATCAACTCTTCCATCAAGCTTGAGCCGATCGCCATGATCGCTTCGCCGTCGATCTGGCCCTGATGGCCGAGCGGATTGATAATTGTCCCGACGTCGTGAGCGGAAACAAAATTGCGCAGCTTGACCCGTCCGGTCTCCGGATCGACCTCCACTTCGGCCACTTGAGCGACAAAGGAGGTGGACGAGCCTTTGCGCGGCACTTCCGTATCGACGCTGACGGTAACCGGCCCGCCGCTCGCCTTGACGACATCGCTCAGCGTCAACGGCTTGCCTTTGCCGCCGTTCGCGGAAAACTTGCCGCTTCGATAAATCACCTGATCCTCGGCGCAGCCAAGCAGCTTCGCCGCCTGCGCGCTGAGTTTACCGCGTAGCTCGCCGGACGCCTGCACCGCAGCAGTGCTGTTGATGTTGGTCGAGCGGCTGCCGCCAAAGCCGACGTCGACGCTGTAAGAAACGTCCGAAGTGTTGCCGATGCGGCAACGCACCTGTTGGTAACGCACGCCCATTTCCGCCGCGACCGTCTGGCACAAAATCGTTTGCAAACCCGTGCCCTGGTCTCCGGCAACCGTAAACACGGTCAACTTGCCGTCCGGTTCCGCCGTCAAATTGACCCACACCTTGCCGGCGCCGGTGCCGCGCTCGTACATCGCCACACCGCGTCCGACATTCGCGCGCTTGGGTTGGTTCCACCCGGCGGCGTCGAGCGCCGCCTGCAAAGTCTCTTCTGCTTTTACGCCGCTCCAGGTTTTTCCAAGCGCGTTCACTTCACCGTCGCCGACGAGATTCATCCGGCGAAAGTTCGCGGGATCCATCTTGAGCTCGCGCGCGATCAGGTCCATATGCGATTCCGAGGCGAAAACGGCTTGGATCGCGCCCGGCGCGCGCCAGAAGCCGCACGGCACCGTGTTCGTGTAGACTTGTAATGCTTCCATATAACTGTTGTCGATCTTATACGGTCCGGCCGTGCCGGCGCCGCCGATGCTCGCGCGACCGGGCTTCATTCCGGCGTAGGCGCCGGTGCCGTGAATCGCTTGCAGATAGCGCGCCGTCATCCTGCCGTCACGCTTCACACCGGTCTTCACCTTCACCACGGTGTAATGATCCGGATTCATCGCCATCAGCTCTTCGGAGTGCGTCAAAACAATTTTTACCGGCCGCTTTGCTCGCCTGGCGAGGAAATAACAAACCGGCAACTCACCGGCGCCGCTCTTGCCGCCGAAGTCGGCGCCGACGTGAACAGCGTGGATGCGAATCTGACCGGGCGAAATGCCGGCCGCCTTGGCGAACTGCGCCCGCGTGCCGAACGGACTTTTGGTGGACGACCAACCATCCACTGAACCGTCGTCGTTAATTTTTACCAGAAACGACTGCGGCTCGAGATAACCTTGATGATGAATCGGAATCCGAAAAGTGTGCTCGAGCACGAGATCTGCCTCGGCGAAACCTTTCTCGACATCGCCCTTGCCCCAGGTCAATTTGTTAAGCACATTGGTTCCCGCTCCGACCATGATCTCTGCGGGCGCACCCTCGTAGCTCGGCGCATCGTCGTGCAAGACAGGCGCGCCGGGCTTCATCGCCTCGAGCACGTCGAAAACGGCCGGCAGTTCTTCATATTCGACTTCAATCAGATTGAGCGCTTCTTCAGCGGCATCGCGGCTCTCGGCCGCCACGGCCGCGACTTTGTCGCCGATGTAACGCACTTTGTCCCAACACAACACGGGAATGTCGCGAATGCTTTTGCCCTGATAATGATCGGGCTCGTCTTTGCCCGTAACGATCGCCTCGACGCCGGGCACCTGCGCAGCTTTGGAAGTGTCGATGCGGACGATGCGCGCGTGCGCATAGGGGCTTCTTAGAATTTTTCCCCACAGGGTCCCGGTAAAATGCACATCGGCGCCGTAAGCCGCTTGGCCGCTCACCTTCTCCGCGCCCTCCACGCGCCAGACGGGCGCGCCGATGATTGACGATGGCTTTGCCATAAGAGATTCTCCTTTTTCTGCTTCTGTACTAAGCTATTTCGACGGAGGTTCCAATCGTTCAACCGTTCAAGTCGTTCAATTCGTCTCTGGAAATCCGGCGATTTGAATAAAGCGCAGCGGTTGAACGGAGCAAAGCGATTGAACGTTTTGAACAACCACATACACTCGCCACACTGCCGCGCCTGTAAAGAGCGCGTGCGCGAAATCTTGACTGCTACTTACGGCGAATGCCGGGTCAATCATCAATTCCCCTGGCCGGCGCGCGCCGAAGACTACGCGACGACGGCCGTTGGAAATTCCCTGGAGCGAATCCGCAGCGCGCTCGGCAACTGGCGCGGCTATCGCGATTTTGTGAAGAGCGCGCGGGTGCCGCCGTGCGATTTTTATATTTCAGATCCGCCTTTTATCTTAGAATTCGACGAGAGCCAACACTTTTCCAGGGCGCGCCAGATCACCCTCGAGCTTTATCCGAAGACGCTGCCGTTGGGTTTTTCACTGTCACGTTGGCGGGATCTATGTCGTGAGATCAACGCGCGGGACGCTGAGCCCATCGATCGCGACGAGCGCCGCGCCTGGTATGATGCGCTGCGCGATCTAGTGCCGCTCGTTTACGGCTTCAAACCAACGGTTCGCCTCTACGCCGCGGATTGCGAATGGTGCGCGTTGTCGAGCGGCGCCGATCTCTTCCACCGGAGCGGCTACAGGCAAACTTACAGTGCGGATCGGTAATGTCTCCATTGAGTGAAGGCCGGCCAAACCACGGGGAAGCTCGTCAGCGTTCCGTAGACGAGGGACTTTGGCCGCCCTGTGGTGGACGTGGCGGCCGGGAGTCGACAGACTCGTAAAACTTCTTCCGCTGCTCGGCTGTAAGCAGAGTCTTGGCCTGTTCGACCGCCCGAACGCGCGCGATACGTAAATCCGCGCGCAATTTTTCGCCCTCGCGAATCTTCTGTTCGACTTTCGGCAAGTCGACGGTCGGGTTGTCGAGCAAAGCGGCAATATCGAGGTCTAAAATTCGCGTATCAGCCTCGGTCCTGATGCTCTGGCGTTGATAATTGTCGCGCAGCTGTTCGAGCTTTCGCACCTGTTCACCAGTAAGACGCAGGTAATCTTGGTACTTCAGGATCAGCGATATCACGGGCCGCTCTTCGCGAGAGTCGTGCGTCCCGAAACGCTCGCGAAGCTGACCGGTCCAATCTTGTACTGCACGTTGTAACCGCTCCCAAGCGTCCGCCAATTCTTCCGGAATCGGCCTTGATCCTTCCGCGCTATATACCGGCGAGCCGAGCATCAAACCGCACGCCAGAGTGCCGACGAGTATCAGTTGCCGCATAGATTTAACCTCTTTAACTCCGTCCCGGAATGCCCGGCTCGGTCATGCGCCAAGGATCGAGCAGCTTGTCCAATTCCTCGTTCGCCAGCAATTTCTTATTCTGTACCGCTTGACGAATGGTTTGGCCGGTTGCGAGCGCTTCTTGAGCGATTTTGGCAGCGCTCTCATAGCCGATGACCGGCGCCAGAGCGGTGGCCATGGCCAGGCTTCGCTCCACCATCTCTTCGCAACGCGCCCGGTCGGCCATAATTCCCTCGACACACTTGTCGGTGAACGCTTTGACGACGTTCGCGCTGAACTCGATGGCTTCGAGCAGGCGCAAGCTCATAATCGGCATCATCGTGTTGAGCTCGAAATTTCCCGTCTGGGCACACAGCGTAATCGTCGCGTCGCAACCGATCACGTGAGCCGCCACCTGGAGGACCGACTCGCACAGAACAGGATTGACTTTGCCGGGCATGATCGATGAGCCCGGTTGGGTCTCGGGTAAAATGATCTCGCCGATCCCGCAACGAGGTCCCGAGGCGAGCCAGCGCAGATCATTCGCGATCTTGGTCAGGCTCACGGCGAGTGTTTTCAAACTGCCGCTCACCTGCGCTACCGCATCTTTGGCTGCTTGGGCTTCGAAATGATTCTCCGCTTCGCGGAACCGCAAGCCGGTCATTTCGGAAAGCTTATCGATTGCTCTGGCGGCGAATTCGGGATGCGCGTTGATTCCCGTGCCTATGGCGGTGCCGCCCAGCGGCAACTCCGCCAAGCCGGCGGCCGCCGCTTTGATGCGCTCGATACTCAATTCGATTTGCCGCGCATAGCCGCTGAATTCCTGACCCAAGCGCATCGGCGTCGCGTCGGCGAGATGCGTGCGACCGATTTTCATGACGTCGTCGAATTCTTGCGCTTTGCGCGCCAGTGCAGCGTTTAGCGCTGCCAAGGAGGGCAACAACTCGCGCTCTATCAACATGCGCGCCGCGCAATGCAGCGCTGTTGGGATAACGTCGTTGCTGGACTGGCACATATTAGCGTGATCGTTGGGATGAATCTCCCGACTGCTTTTCGGTTTTCCGAGAATCTCCAAGGCTCGATTGGTGATCACCTCATTGGCGTTCATGTTGGTCGAAGTGCCCGAGCCGGTCTGAAAAATATCGACTACGAATTCTTGGTCAAGCTTGCCGTCGATGACTTCTTGAGCAGCTTGCCGAATCGCGGCAGCGACACGAGGTTCGAGCAAACCCAATTGTTCATTGGCTGCGGCGGCGCAAAACTTGATCATGGCGAGAGCGTGAATGAATTTCTGCGGGAAGCCGATACCGCTGATGGGGAAATTTTCGACCGCACGCTGTGTCTGCGCGCCGTAATAGGCGTCCTTCGGCACTTTGACTTCGCCCATCGAGTCCCGCTCGATACGAAAGTCTTTGTCGACCATTGGACCTCCGATCGGTGTTGATTCTGCGACCCAACGAATTTGCCGGCAAAATCGAGCCTAGCACCGGCGCGGCGAAAGCTAAACAGTTGCCCTTGCCGCTCTTGGCGGCTCTTTCAGTAGAAACGCTACACCAATAATACCGACAGTGATGGCGCCGGCGAGGATTTGCCAGGCCAGCGGATAAGAGCCGGTGCGATCGACAATATAGCCGAACATCGGCGTCCCCAAAGTCGTCGCCGCGGCATTGATTGTGATCATCATGCCTAAGCCCGCGCCGGTTCTCGCCTTCCCTGAGATCTCACCGATCAGAGCGTAGGACACCCCCTGGTAGCCGACGAGCGAGACACCAGAGAGAAACAGAATCGGCAGCAGTAACAGGTAAGAAGAGTGTCGGTCCATGAGGCTCAGGGCGGCAATCAAAACAACTGACAACATTCCGATTACGATCAAAACGATCTTGCGCCGGCCGCCGAATAAGCGGTCACTCGCCACGCCCCAGCCGACCCGCCCGACCATCGCGCCTGCCTGAGTCAGCGCTAGCGCTTGACTCGCCCAATGCGACGAATAGCCCATGACGTCTTTCAGGTAGAGCGGCACATATGTGATTAGCACCAGCTGACCGATCAGATAGATCCCGGTCGCGCAACTGACCGGTAACAATGCCCACACTTTCAGGGGCGGAGGGTTGGCGTCGGTGCTCCGCGCCGGTTCCGCCTCAATCGAAGCGGTTACAGGTTCGCGCCACAAAAGTGAGAACAAAAAGCCGAAAGCGAAATTGATGATGCCCAGCGCGGCCAGCGAGCCGCGCCAACCGATAAGCAAGACCAGTGACGGCGCCAGGACCGCTGCGAGCACGCCGCCGCCCGGAACGCCGGTTTGTTTGATACCCATGGCCGTGGCGCGTTCGTCCCGATGAAACCACGTCATCACGCCGATCGTGGAGGCCGGATTGAGAAAGCTATAACCGACCCCGGCGAGAAAAAAACTGATGCTGGCCGATTCGAACGAAGGAGACAGCGCCGCGGCGGTAATGCAGATGCCCAGGCCGACATGGCCGAGCAGTGTGGTCTTGCGCACGCCGAGCCGGTCGGCGAGCCACCCGGTGCCGAACGAGGCGCCGGTCATCGCCAGGTAAAAAGCCGAGAACAACAAGCCGACTTGAGCGCGCGACAGCCCCAATTCATCTTTGTAAAACGGCGCCAGGGTGTTGATGCCGTACTGCGCCGCCGCGCCGACGATATGCGAGACCGAGATCAGGCCGAGGATCGTCCAACGTTTTGAATCGCGCTGCGCTGAACTTTCGGACATGGAAAAATGCGACGCGGCCTTCAGTCAAAGACCGTGCTTGAATAGGCTTCGGCATCGATGAAGGTTTCGATGACACTCGGTCCATTGAGACTTGAGGCCCACTCGAGCGCGACGCCAAGCTCCTCGGAAGTCTTGGCCGCGCGGCAGGGGACGCCAAAATAATGCGGCGGCGTGTCGGGGGGATCACCCAGCCGTACTCCGGAGAGCGGATAGTTTCGACGCTCCTGCTTGATTTTCATCAGACCGAGCCAACCATCGTTGAGCACGACGATCGGCACGGCGAGATTCAAGCGCCGCGCCAGCGCGAGCTCCCCGGCGGTCATCTGAAACCCGCCGTCGCCGATCACGGCAACGACGCGGCGCTCCGGAAAAACCAATCTAGCGGCGTAAGCGGCCGGCATACCGTAGCCCATCGACGACCAACCGTTGGTGGCGAGCAGGGTACGCGGGCGATCGGTGCGCCATTGCGTGGCGATCTGGTGCGTGTGCGCGCCCACGTCGTAAGCAAGAATGCCATCCGCAGGTAACCATCCGCGCAATCCGTCAAGCACATGATGCGCCGAGAAACTAACGCTGCTCGGACGGAGCGCCTGTTCCAGATCGGAACGATGCTGCCGCCATTCGTCGCTCGACCAACGGTTCTGGACGGGCGCGATCGCGCTGAGCGCTTCGATCGCGGCATCGAGATCGCAGGCCAGGTTGCAAACGAAGCGTAGCTCCTTCCCTGCTTCCGCCGCTTCCGTGCTGATATGCGCGATCGGTGTGTTGCCGGCCCATTCTTCGTAGTTGATCTCGATCGGATCGTAGCCGACAGCGATGATCAGGTCTGCGCGATCGGTAAAAGCTTTGATGTCGCTGCGGCGCGCGCGGCCGATGACTCCCGCCCAGTTGGGATGGCTTTCGGGCAGGAATCCTTTTGCGTGCATGGTCGTGACAAAGGGCCAATTTTGCCGCTCGAGGAGTTGGACCAACTCTCGCGCCGCCCGGCTGCGCGTGAAGCTCAAGCCCGTAACCACGAGCGGGCGTCGTGCCCGTCCGAGCGCGGCCGAAAGAGCGGCGGTGATTTCTTGCGATCGGTCCGGCAGGCAAATTGAGCCGCGGCGCGTTTCGACGAACGCCGCCGGCGCCGCTTGCGCGATGTCTTCAGGCAAATCGAGATGCACCGGACCGGGCGGCTCGTCGCTGGCGATTGCGAGCGCGCTTCCAAGCGCTTCTCCGGCCGAAGCATCGCGGAGCGAGATCGTCGCTTTGGTAAGCGGCCGGAACAAAGCCTGGTGATCGATGCGCATCTGGATGCGCCGGTCGAGCCAGGCGGTGCCGACGTTGCAAGTGATCGCGAGCAGCGGCGCGCGATCGAGCCAGGCGCAGCCGACGCCGGTGGTAAGATTGGTCGCGCCCGGCCCGACCGTCGAAGCGCATACACCGGGTATGCCGGTCAAGTAGCCGACTGCGGCGGCCATAAAGCCCGCCGATGTTTCGCTCGCGGTCAGAACGAATTGGACCGGGCTGCGCCGAAGCGAATCGATCAGCGGCAGCACCGGCCCGCTCGGCACGCCGAAAACCCAGCGCACTCCGGCCTGCTCAAGCATTCGGACGATCAGATCGCAGTTGTTCACAATTTTTGCAGTGTTAACCGTAAGCCTTTGCGTCACTTCGACATCGCTCAACAAATGCTTTGCGCGCGAAATCTCCGAGAAGCGTAATGCCAGAGAAGTTCGTTAAAAATTACAGTTGTCATTCCGGGCAAGCTGGCGATAGCAAGCGCGACCCGGAATCCAGATTCAAAGATTCTGGATTTCCGCGTGCGCGGAAATGACGCCGGAGGCGCTCCAAGCTATTCAATGAACTTCGGGTCCACCATCCTAGTTGCCGATCCGCACCGGATCGACGGCGTCCTTGACCGCGCGAATAATCGATAGCGCAGTGAGCTTCCCGGTCTTGGGATTTTCGCTCGGCACGTTTTCGATATGCACGTGAAGTCTGCCGAACTCGCCTTCGACGTCGATGTCGTGGCAATTGCGCGCCAGCCCGGGCACGGCAAAAATTTTCACCCGAGTTTGATCCGGGCCGATGCCCGCCAAACTGACCGACGCGGTGACGTTGACGTTGGCGGGAAAGCCGCGGCAGGCGGCGCGCGCCGAACCGGAGAAAATTTCCTTCTCTTCTTTTAGTCCAGCCAGTGAAATTCCCCGCTCGACCAGATACGGCGCGCCCTCCAAGCCGGCGGGCGGCTTGCGCGTCGTGTGGGTGACGTGAGTGATCGCGCCGATCACGGCGGATTTGATGCCGTCCAGTCCGGCGATCGCGCCGGAGGGAACGTATAGGCGGCATCCGCTGCTGCGCGACTTCTCGATGATCTCCGGGTGATCGAGCAACGCGCCGACGCTGATGACCATGAGATCTTTTCCGGCGGCGAACACCTGCTCGGCCAAGGCCGGCACCACTGCGCCGCCGGCCGCTTCCACGATCAGGTCGGCGGATGCGATCAGATCGTCCAGCGAGCGATAGGCCGGCGGACGGCCGAACGTCGAGAGAAACTCGCGCGCCCGGCTTTCGCTGCGGCTGGTCACGCCGGCGATGCCGACCGAAAGCTGACCGCTCTCCACCGCCCGTATCAGCGCTCTGCCGATCGCGCCGCAACCCACGATACCGATCGATGTCATTTTTGTCGTCTCCATCCCTGCTCTCTATCGCGAAGCGTTTTTCCCTGTCAACGCGAGGGCACGAGCCAATAAAGCATCCAATAAACGATCACGCCGGTGACCGAGACATAGAGCCAGATGGGAAAGGTCCAGCGCGCGATGCGCCGGTGCGCGTCGAAGCGCTCGCGCAGAGCGCGAATTAGAGTGATCAGCACGAGCGGCACAACCGTCGTCGCCAGGACCGTGTGCGTGATCAGGATCGTAAAATAGACGGTCCGGATTGGCCCCTGTCCTTTAAATGGTACCGAGCCGACTTGATAGTGATAGATCAGATAGGAGATCAGAAACAAGATCGAGCAGGCGAATGCGGCGAGCATGCAGCGGCGGTGCGCCCGCTGATTTTTCGATTTGATAAAACCATACCCGGTCAAAAGAAAAACGGCGCTGAGGGAATTCAGCGCCGCGTTGAGATCCGGAAGCTGGGAGGCGGAGATCACCCCGGAAAGATGTCCGGCAACAACATGAGAATCAAAAACACACAGAGAATGAACGGCGAAAGCGCGATCATCATCAGGGTGGTCTTCTCGAATTTGAGATGCATGAAGTGCAAGGCCACGAGAGCCGCTTTCCAGACCGCCAGAATGATCAGCAAACCGGCCAGCAACATTTTCGGCAACCCCATGTAGACGATGCCGACCTCGACCACGGTCAGCACCAACAGAATATAAAAAATCTTGACGTACTGGGAAGTGGAATGGGCTGTTGACGCCATGAGCTTTCCTCGAAAATGACCGCTACAGTAAATAAACGAACGTAAAAATCAAGATCCACACCAGATCGACGAAGTGCCAGTAAAGGCCGGCGATCTCCACGTGCTTGGCGCCGTAGCGCCCCCGGCTCACTGCCGCGAGCACGCAACTATTATAAATGACTCCGCCGGTCACGTGCATGCCGTGAAACCCGGTGAGAACGAAGAACGTGGTGGCGAACAGATCCTTGCTAAAAGACAAGTTATGCTCCGGCAAGGTGTGGCCGATCAGGTGCGTCCATTCATAGGCTTGCAGGCCGAGAAAGATCAGACCGCCGAGGATCGTGAAGCCCATGAATTTTTTGAATCTCGCCTTGTCCCCCTCTTGAATCGCGGCGAGCGCCAGAACCATCGTGACACTGCTGACGATCAACAAAAACGTCATGAGCGCGGTCAGGTTGATGCCGAGAACCGCGGCGGGGACCGGCCAGGTCGTGCTCGCGTAACGGAGAATACCGTAGCCGACGATCAGACAACCAAACGACATCGCGTCGCCGGCGAGAAACAACCACATGCCGAGTTTGCCCCAGCTCTCGGGCGTCAAGGGCGTTTCTGCGGGCTCGGCGCCCGCGTGCATTGCCGCAACTTCGCTCATCGACCACTCTCCTCCTGTTTCCAAGCTACTGGCACCGCTAGGTCAGCATTCTCAACAGATCGTTTCTGCGCGCGCCGGTAAGTCCAGATCAGCGCGCCGGCGATCGCGCCGCCGACCAGGTAAGGCGTCGACAACAGAAACAACACGCTGGCATTATAACCGTCGGTGGCCCCGTCGCTGCCGCCAAGACAAACCGCGCAAGCCCACGAGCGCGCGGCTCGCGCCAGCAAGGCTGTCGAGATGGTGAGAAAGATCAAGAAAATTTTTTTCATCGTGGAGACAGACGGTTGAAAAATTAACGCATCGATTCCGGAGTGTCAACCAAACTCAATAAAGATACACGAGTCCATAGAGCACCGGCCACAGCGCTACGACAAAAATCCAATACATGCTGCAGATCTGCAAGCCGGTGTCGTTTTGCTTGCTGTACTTTCCTTGCCGCGCGTTCAGCCAGACCACCACCAGCCAGATCAACGCGCCGAACACATGCGCCGCATGTAAGCCGATCAAGGTGTAGAACAGACCGCCGTAAACGCTGCTCGAAACCGTCAGGCCGAAATGGAGCAGTCGCATCCACTCGTAGCCCTGGACCAAAAGAAAAACCGCGCCCAGCAGCGCCGTCCACGACAATAGCCGAACCAGGCGGGCGCTGTCGTTACGCCGGCCGGCCCGCAGCGCCCATCTCATGGTCACCGCGCTGGTTAGTAGAATCAGGGTGTTAATCCCGGTGATACCGGTCGGCAAGCGCGGCTGAAACGGCGGCGGCCAGACGGCACTGCCGATACGAAAAACCAAAAACGCGCCCATCAATCCGGCGAAAAACATCGCTTCGGCGCCAAGCAACATCACCGTCCCAAGCCACGCGTTTGTTCCGATCGGCGTGTTCGGGCGCACCGGCGGCACGGGCGGTCCGCCGCCGCCGAAAGCCGGCCGTTTGACTTCGGTGAGCACCGGCGCTTCAGGCAATTTTCGCGCAGTCGAGTCTTTTGCCATGCCTAGAACTCGGCTCTTCAGTAGACAACAATAAACAGCACCACTGCGGCGATGTACAGCGCGATCAGCAGCGCCAGGCCGGCGCCGATGCGCCGGTTCCGCGAACCGCCGGCGTCTGCCGGTCCGGTCATCGATGAATTCATAAAGGCACTCGATCCAACGCCATCACGAGCAACAGCGCGGGAAGATAAATGAGCGATGCAAACAATAATCGGCGCGCACCCGTGCGCGTCGGCGCCATGACCAGACTGACGCCGCTGCCGAGAAAGCCGATGCCAAGCAGAAATGCCGCGAAGAAATAGACCGCACCGGCGAGCCCGATCAACGTCGGCAACAGACTGACGGCCAATAACGCCAGACAATGGACAATGATTTGCCGGTTCGTGCTTTCGCCGTCCGGCTCGATGACCGGCAAAAACTGAATCCCCGCCTTGGCAAAGTCATCGCGGTAAAGACAGGCAATCGCCAAGGTGTGGGGAATCTGCCAGAGAAACATAATGGCGAACAGCACCCAGGCATCGACCGCCAATTCGCCGCGCGCAGCCACCCAGCCAATCACCGGCGGTAAGGCGCCAGGCACCGCGCCCACCGGCACGCAAAGCGAGCTCGAGCGTTTCATCGGCGTATAAGCCAAGAGATAACTCAGAGTGATCGCGGCGGCGACGGCGGCGCTGAGCCAATTCACCGCCAGCGCCAAATAAGCGAGCCCCAGCATCGTCAAGGCGACGCCGAACCAAAGCGCGTCGTAGGGCTGCACCCGGCCATCCGGCAACGGCCGGCGCCGAGTGCGGTCCATTTTGGCGTCGGTGTCGCGCTCGAGAAACTGGTTCAGCGCGAGTGTGCCGGCGGCGGCAAGCGCCGTTCCGAGCAGCATCTGCAGGAGTTGCAGGTAATCGGGAACGCTCGCCGAGCCCGCGTAGTAGCCAACGAAGGCGGTGATCAAAACCATCAGGACGATGCGCGGCTTGGTCAGCTCGAAAAAATCGACCGCTCTGCGGCTCGCGCTGACGATCGCGATATTGGCGGTCCCGGTGCTCGAATTCATGACGAAAACTGCTCCGCGAGAAATTCTTTCCTGGAACGGTCATCGGACGCACGCGCCGATAAGCGGTACGACTTGAAAGTCAGAGCCACGCCGCCGGCAAGCATCAGCGCCCCCACCGCCAGATGCGCGGTCGTGAACAAGACGATGAAATCAAACGAGACTCGCCACAAGGCGGTGAACTTGGCGACGTAGGACACACCTCCCAGGATAACTTGGAGCATGAGCAGAGCCAATAGCGTTCGCGCGAGTCTATTGATTTGCGCGACGTCGGCATGGTGCCGGCTCACGCGCACGAGGATGAGAATGACGTGCAGCGACACCAGTAACGCGAACGCAAGATGGGCGTCCAGACGTTCGCCGGTGTGCCGCAGCAGCGCGCCGAAGACGATCTGCAAATAGATGAATCCGGTCGTGACGGCGCACAGGCGCCATAGCCGGCCGCCGTCGTAGATCCGTGGAGCGGGCGCGCCCCGCCAATCCGTCGAAGTGAAGATCGCCAGGCAAACCGTCAAGGCGAAAAAAATCTGCGCCGTAGCGGCGTGCACGATTGCCAGAAACTGTTCGAGGAGAACCACGCGCAGACCCCCGAGTACGCCTTGCACGACGACCAGGACCAAGGCGGCCAATCCTAACCAGCGCAGCCAGTTGCGCTGCTCGCGCAGCCAAAACGTGAGCGCCAGCACGATCGTCAGCAGGCCGACGAACGACGCGATCAAGCGATGGCTGTGTTCATAAAAAATACCGCCGACCATCTTCGACCACGGGTAAAGAAACATGTTGTAGCCGAAGGTGGTTGGCCAATCGGGCACCGCGAGCCCGACTCCTTTGCTGGTTACCAGACCACCGATGAAGAGGAGAGGAAACGTTGCCCAGACCAACACCACCGCAATCCGGTGCGGCCATGGCGAAAAAGACGAAGGAAGGGAGTCGACGGCGCCTCCCATCCCGGAGCGGTCCGTTTTCATCGCGCCGTCTCCGTTAATGCGCCCGTGCCGCGGCGCCGGCGCCGAGATCCCGGTCCTGCGGCAGCCAGTCTTCCTTGACCTCGGGCGAGCTGTACTCATACGGGCCGCGGTAGACCACCGGTTGGACTTCGAAATTTCCATGAGGCGGCGGCGTCGGCGCAGACCACTCGAGCGTGTTGGCCTGCCAGGGATTTCTCTCCGCCTTCTTTCCGGCGCAGAGGCTCCAGATAAAATTCACCAGGAAAAAGATTTGCGAGGCTCCCAAGAGCAGCGCGCTCACGGTGATAAACACGTTCCAGTGCTGCATCGGCATCAAGAACTCGTACTGCATGGGGTTATAAATCCGCCGCATGTGGCCGCCGACTCCAAGAAAATGCATTGGAAAGAATGCGCCGTTAAAGAAGATGTAGGTCAGCACGAAATGGATTTTCGCCATCGGTTCGTTCATTTTGCGGCCGAACATTTTCGGAAACCAGTAGTAAACCGCGGCGAACAAGGCGAAGACGATTCCGGCGACGACATAATGGAAATGCGCGACAATGTAGTACGTGTCGTGGATGAAGATATCGACGGGCGTCGAGGCCATGAAGATGCCGCTCAAGCCGCCGATCAAAAAATTCGAGACGAATCCCAGGGCAAACAGCATGGGCGAAGTCAGGCGGATGCTTCCGCCCCAGAGGGTTCCGAGCCAATTGAACACCTTGATCGCCGAGGGGACCGCAATGACCATGGTCGTCATCATGAACGCGGTGCCGAGCAGCGGATTCATGCCGCTGACGAACATGTGATGGCCCCAGACGATCCATGAGAGAAATGCGATCGCGATCATCGAGAACGCCATGGCGTGATAACCAAAGATCGGTTTGCGAGAAAACGTCGAGAGAACGTCGGAGGTCACGCCCATGGCCGGCAAAACCAGGATGTAAACTTCGGGATGACCGAAGAACCAAAACATATGCTGCCAGAGCAACGGCTCACCGCCGCCGTCGGGCAGAAAGAAGCTCGTCCCCGCCACACGGTCGAACAGCAACATGGCCAACGCGGCGGTCAATACCGGCAAGGCGAGCAGCAACAGGATGGCGGTAATGAACAATGACCAAATGGTGAGGGGCATGCGAAAGTAAGACATCCCCGGCGCTCTCATGTTGACGATCGTGGTGATGTAGTTGATCGATCCCATCAAAGAAGAAACACCAAGGATCAGCAAACTGATGATCCACAGATGCTGGCCCCACTCGACGCCGGTATACTGCGCTTTAGCCGCCAGCGTCGCATAGCTGGTCCAGCCGCCCGCCGCCGGGCCGCCCGGGACAAAGAAGCTCGCGAGCATCACCACGGTCGCGAGCGCGCCGACCCAGAACGAGAGCATATTCAATTTGGGAAAAGCCATGTCCCCGGTGCCGATCATCAGCGGAATCAGAAAATTGCCGAATGTGCCGACCATAATCGGCATCACGACGAAGAAAATCATGATCGTCGCGTGCATGGTAAAGATCGCGTTATACGTCTGCGGCGGGATGATCCCTTCGTACATGTAGGGCTCGGGAATAAAGGTCATCCCCGGAACCGGCGTCTCCGGCCAGGCCAGCTGCCAACGCACGAGCATGGCGAGCAGACCGCCGACGATGATCATGAGCAGGCCCATGAAGAGAAATTGCCGGCCGATCATCTTGTGATCGGTCGAAAAGATATAGGTCCTGATAAAACCCAGCTCGTGGTGCTGTTCGTGCGACGCGTGCGCCGCCGCTGTATCGCTCATCGCTCAAAAACCTCCGTGTCTCGCTTCGGCTGAAATTGCAATGGTAAGAATTGATCTACTGCGTTTTTGCAGCCAGATGCTCGTCCGCCCATTTCTTATAATCTTCGGGCGTATAGACGAACAGCCAGCCCTTCATGCCGGAATGTCCGAAGCCGCAAAGCTCGGCGCAGGGAAGCTCGTATTTACCCGGCTTCGTTGCCTCGAACCAAGCAGTAATATCGCGGCCCGGTACCACATCCTGCTTGAAACGCATGTTGGGAATAAAAAAACTGTGGATGACGTCGCTGGCCGTCAGGACTAAACGAATCGGCTTATTGACCGGAACATGCATGTCGTTATCGAATTTGATGTCGTCTTCGTTTCCGAGCTTGCCGTCCGGCCCCGGATAACTCACTTCCCAGTTAAATTGCTTGGCGACGACACGCAGCTCGAAATCGGTGTCCGGCACTTCCCGCTTGACCTTCGCCCAGGTGGACACGCTCATGAAAGCGAGCACAACCAGAATCACGGCGGGAATAATCGTCCAGATAATTTCCAGCGTCGTGTTGCCATGACTATACACCGCCCGCCGCCCCGGTCGTTCGCGATACATGAACAGAAAAACAACCATTAAGACGGTGACCAGGATAAACGTGGCGCCGGTGATGTAGTAGATGAGGTAAAATAGAGAATCGATCTCGTGACCATAGGTCGATACGTCTTCTGGCAACCAGCTGAGCATCTAACGATCCGTCCTTGTGTTATTGGAAGTAAAGGAGGAAACCTGCCTTTTGCTAACATAGCTACCAGGTCAATTCAAGAGAGACACCGTTGATTTGCAAAGGCTTTCGGCGAGTGCTAGCAGACAATCAGCGGACCCGGCAAACCACTCCGGTGATTATCTGGTATTCCATAAGTTTGATGGTTCATCTGATCGCGCTCGGGCTCTGGCTCGGCGGCATCGTGTTTTTTTTGGTCGTCCTGGAACCTGCGGTGCACGAATTAGACCCCAAGCTCGCCATCCAAACACTCAATCAGGGAAGAATCGGCCTCGAGAAGATATCTTGGATCGCCATCGGCCTTTTGGTGGTGACCGGCATGTTCAATCTGATCGTGCACGCGCAAGCCGCGCCGGTCGCGCCTGATGCTTGGGGCATCTTGTTGAGCGCGAAGCTTCTTATCTTCGCCGCTATGGTCGTGCATCACTGCTTACAAGTCTTTAAACACGCGCCGGTCATCTCCGGTCTCATCCGGCAACTGCCGCAACGCCTCACCGCCTGGCCCGAGCCTCTACTGTCTTACTGGCGCCGCTGGTTTCTGCTGTTGAAAATCAACGCTGCGCTCGGCCCGATCGCGGTGCTTCTCGGCGTTGCTTTGATGAACAATTGACCAGCGACCGTGATTTCGACTCGAGCAGATCGACTCAGCCATAAGCCACAGGCGGTCAGCCATAAGCCACAGGCGGCGACGCCGCGCGAGATTCATGGCTCTCGTCGCGGAGCTTCCTTGAACTTGATTCAGTCTCGTTTCGGCAGTATAGGGGAACCGGGCTAGGACCACGTAAAAAATCAAGCCCGCCGTGCGTTAAAGTCAAAGGAGATACCATGAAAATGAATCGCTCGCTTTTGCATTGGGTCGCTGCCTTCCTGCTCGTCGGGGCCGTGCCCGCTTCGGCCGCAAATATCAACGTTGTATGGACCAGCGAAGTGGGTTCCTTCGCGCCGCTTTGGGTGACCAAGGAAGCAAAACTGTTCGAGAAATACGGCAACAATGTCCAGCTCATCTTCATTCAGGGCGCCACCTCCGCCGCCGCCGCGCTGTCGTCGGGCGACGCGCAGGTCGGCATGTTCTCGCCGCAAGTCGTGATATCGACGCCGGCGCTCGAACTGATCATGTTCGGCCGGCTCGGCAACACGATGGACAATCGCATCTATGTCAGGAAGGGCATCACCAGCCTCAAAGAGGTTAAGCGCGTCGCCATCAGCCGTTTCGGCAGTAACGCCGATTTCGCCGCGCGATTTTTGCTGCAGCGCGAAGGACTGCGCCCCGACACCGACGTGGCGCTCTTGCAGGTCGGCAACCAATCGAATCGCATCGCGGCGGTCGTAACGAATAATGCCGACGCTGCAATGCTGACCCCGCCAATGACTTTGCAAGCGCGCAAATTGGGAATGAGCCTGCTGATCGATGCATCGAAACTCAACATCCCCTACTCCAGCCTGATGTTCGTCGCGCGCAAGCCTTACCTGACGAAGATGCGCGCGGAACTGGTCAACTTCACTAAAGCGATGATCGAAGGCGTGCACCGCTACAAGGCGGATAAAGAATTTAGCTTGAAGGTTCTGGCCAAGTACATGAAGCTCCAGGACCGCGAGGTGCTCGAAGAGAATTTTCGCGAGTATGACTTTCCGACGAGGCCGTATCCGTCGAAAGAGTATTTCGACCTGCCCATTCAGGAGGTCGGCAAAAAAGATCCTAGAGTCTTGAAGGAAAATCCCGAGCGCTACGCCGACATGTCACTGATAAAAGAAATCGAAGCGAGCGGCTTCATCGACAAGTTACATCAGGAATACAAAGTCAAATGACGGAACCGCTTGATCACTCGAGCAATGAGAGTTTCGATGCGCCGTGCGCAAATTTCTGGCGCGCCGATTTTAAGTTTGAATCAGCGGAAAGAGCACGTCACCACGAAGCGAACGAAGACACGAAGAATATACATGTGAACCTCTTGACTTCGTAGAACTATAATTGAGAGTTTTCGCCGCTCGCGCAAATTTTATGCTGACCCAAATTGCTGAAACAAAAAGTAAATATGATGTCCACCACGAAGGCACGAAGGACACGAAGGTTCAGGAATATTACTTTTTAATCTCCTACTTCGTGCTCTTCGTGTCCTTCGTGGTGAGGTGTC
>Ga0210114_1000129_pt1 | contig 18195 bp, 11 predicted proteins | sample MayberryNW_TuleA_FD_185524 | JGI IMG/M metagenome (GOLD analysis project Ga0210114, IMG submission 185524) | Wetland microbial communities from San Francisco Bay, California, USA, that impact long-term carbon sequestration - MayberryNW_TuleA_D2... | ecosystem: Environmental > Aquatic > Marine >...
GGCGGCACGATCTGGATCACGGCGAACGCCTCGCCGGTGCAGAACGTATCCGGCACTCCCCTGTACTTCCTGGTCTACCTCCGCGACGTAACCGAGCGGAAGACCCTCGAGGAGCAGCTGCGTCAGGCGCAGAAGATGGAGGCGGTGGGCCAGCTCGCGGGCGGCGTGGCACATGACTTCAACAACCTCCTCACCGCCATCATCGGCAACGCCGAGCTGCTGATGCGGGAGATCGAGCCGGAGGACCCGCGGCGACTCGACGTCCAGGAGATCAATCGCGCCGCGCACCGGGCCGCGACGCTGGTGCGCCAGCTGCTCGCGTTCAGCCGGAAGCAGGTGCTCCAGCCCCGGGTGGTGGACCTGAACGGCGTGGTGACCGACCTGAGCACGATGCTGCGGCGGGTCATCGGCGAGCACGTGCACTTGCGGCTCGAGCTGCAGCCCGACCTGGGGAAGGTCCTGGCGGATGCTGGTCAGCTGGAGCAGGTGATCACCAACCTGGCGGTGAACGGCCGGGACGCGATGCCCTCGGGCGGCACGCTCACCATCCACACCGCCAACGTGGATGCGGCTGACGTGCCGGGACAAAGCCCCGAGTCCACCCCCCTGATGGGCCCGCTGGTCGAAGTGAGCGTGCGCGACGACGGGGTGGGGATGGACGAGCGCACCCTGGCCCGCCTCTTCGAGCCCTTCTTCACGACCAAGGAGCTGGGCCGCGGCACCGGGCTCGGCCTCGCCACGGTGTACGGGATCGTCCGGCAGAGCGGCGGACACATCAGGGTCAACAGCCGGCTGCACCACGGGAGCACCTTCACGGTGTATCTCCCCAGAGTGGAAGGACCGGGCGAGCGCTTCGAGGAGCTGCCCGGGTGGATCGATCAGCCGCGGGCGGCGGGCACCGTGCTGGTGGTGGAGGACGAACTGGCGGTCCGACGCCTGGCCAGTCGGGTGCTGCGGGCCCGGGGATATCGGGTGCTGGAGGCACGCGACGGGAGGCATGCCCTTCGGCTGGTGGACGGGCATGGAGGTCCGCTCGATCTCGTCCTCACCGACATCATCATGCCCGGCCTCAGCGGTCCCGCGCTGGTGGAGCGGCTTCTCCCCGGCGCGCCGGACCTGAAGGTGCTGTACATCACGGGATACTCGGAGGAGGCGATCCGGGAGCACGGCCTGCTGCCGGCGGGGGGCGCGCTCCTCGAGAAGCCGTTCACCGCCCACCAGTTGGCCGAGCGGGTCCACGCCGCCCTCGCCAGGACGGAGACCTAGATGCTCAACCTTCCGGCAGCCACGCCCCCGGGAGCGCTCGATCTCACGGGGGATGCCGCCAAGCGCCGCCGCGCGCTCCAGCGCGCGGCCGTCTCGGTGCTGGAGCGGGCCGGCTACGAGGAGCTGCTCCCGCCCACCTTCGAGTACGAGGACACCTTTCTCCGGGCCGGAGGCAGCGGCGTCGCCGAGCGACTGTTGCGCTTCCCCGATCGCGACGGCCGGGTTCTCGCCCTTCGCTACGATTTCACCTCCAGCGTGGCCCGCATCGCGGCGACGACGTTTACTGGCGCCTCGCTGCCGCTGCGGCTCAGCTACTCGGGACGGGTCTACCGCCAGGAGCCCGAGCGCGGCGGGCGCCCGCGGGAGACGCTGCAGGTCGGCGCGGAGCTGCTGGGCGACGGCTCCCTCGAGGCGGACGTGGAGGTGGTGCGGCTCACCATCGAGCTCATCCGCTCGGCGGGGCTGGAGGACTTCCAGGTGAACCTCGGCCACGTCGGCGTGCTCGCGCCTGGGCTCGCCGCGCTGGAGGAGCCGGTACGCGCGCAGGTGCGTCGGTGGATCGACCGGAAGGACCGCGGCGGGTTGACGCGCGCCCTCGCCGACCGCACGGGCGACGCGGCGAGCCTGCTCCACCTGCCGTTCGTCATCGGCCGACGCGACGCGCTGGAGGCGGCGCTCGGCACGACACCGGTGACGGCGGTGGAAGGCTTACGACACTTGCTGGCCCTCGACGACGCGCTCGGGCCCGGCGAGCAAAGCCATGTGGTGTACGACCTGGGCGAGGTGCGGGGACTCGACTACTACACGGGCGTGCACTTCGAGGTGTTCGTCTCGGGCACGGGCCGGGCGGCCGGCGCCGGGGGCCGCTACGACGAGCTGATGGGCCGCTTCGGGCGACCGATGCCGGCCGTGGGCGTCTCGATCGATCTCGATGCCATCGCCGAGGTACCCTGGTGAGCCGACTCCGGGTGGCTCTCGCCAAGGGGCGGCTGTTCGAGCCGTCGGTGGCGCGCTTCCGGGCGGCAGGCATCGATCCGGCCGGCGATGCCGGCCGGCGGCTGCTCATCCCGTCGAGCGATCCGGGGATCGAGTTCCTCGTCGTGAAGCCCGCCGACGTGCCGGTCTACGTGGAGTCCGGCGCGGCCGACCTCGGCATCACCGGCACCGACGTGCTGCGCGAGACCGGGGCCGACGTGCTCGAGCCGCTGGAGCTGGGCTTCGGCTACTGCCGGCTGGTGGTCGCCTCACCGGCCCAGGGGCGCTACCCGCAGCTGGAGGGTGGGATCACGCCCCGCGTCGCCACCAAGTACCCGAGGCTTGCGCAGGCCCACTTCGCGGCCGCCGGCCGGCCGGTGGACATCATCCAGGTGAACGGCTCGGTCGAGGTGGCCCCGCTGCTTCGGCTCTCGCACTGGATCGTCGATCTCGTGGACACGGGAAACACGCTCCGCGCGAACGGGCTGGTGGAGCGGGAGACGATCCTCGAATGCGGCGCGGTGCTGGTGGCGAATCGGGCGAGTCAGAAGCTCAAGCTGGAGGCGTATCTCGGGGTGATGGAGCGGCTGGAGGCGGTCGGGCGGTAAGGCGGACCGAGCCTGCCCTGTCATCCCGAGCGAAGCGAGGGATCTCCTCCGCGGTCATTGAAGACCGGGCGAGAAGATCCCTCGGTCGCGTCGCCCCCTCGTGACTTCCTCCGCTGAGCCAGCTCCACCGCCAGCTCGATCGCCAGACGCATGCTCGAGGCATCCGCGGTCCCCTGCCCCGCGATGTCGAACGCCGTCCCGTGATCGGGAGAGGTCCGCGGAAACGGCAGCCCGAGCGTCACGTTCACCGCCCGTCCGAACGCGGCCACTTTGATCGCCGTCATCCCCACGTCGTGATAGGGCGCCAGCACCGCGTCGAACTCGCCGCGCATGGCGCGCACGAACACCGTATCCGCGGGCAGCGGGCCGGCGGCGCCGAGGAATTCGGCGGCGGGGCGCAGCACCCGGGACTCCTCATCCCCGAACAGCCCCGATTCACCGGCGTGCGGGTTGACCGCGCAGAGGGCGAGCCTGGGCCGATCGATGCCCCACCACTCGCGGAGGCCGCGCTCGGTGATGCGGCCGGTTCGGATCACCCGGTCCTGTGTGAGCAGCGCGGGCACGTCGCGGAACGGCACGTGGGTCGTGACCAGCACCACGCGGAGCTCCTCGGCGGCGAGCATCATCGCCACGTCCACATCGCCGGCGAGATGCGCGAGCCATTCGGTGTGCCCGGGATAGGGGAAGCCGGCGAGGTGGAGGGCGTGCTTCTGCGCGGGCGCGGTGACGACGGCGTCGACCTCGCCCGCGAGGGCGAGCCGGACCGCGGTCTCGACGGCATGCCCGGTCAGCCGCCCCGCGCGGATGGCGCGGCTCCTGTCATCGGGCGCCTCACCGCTGCCTTGTCCCCAGGCCCCGACGGGCACGCGCCGCGAGGCAGCCAGGGAGCCGATCTGATCCTCCGCTCCGACGAGGGTCACTTCGGCGTTCAGGCCCGACTCGAGCGCCCGGGCCGTGATCTCCGGCCCGATGCCTCGGGGATCGCCCAGGGTGATGGCGATGCGGGGCAGCGACCCCGCCGCCCCGCCACTCAGATGCGCAGCTCCACGTAGGTCGACTTCCGCAGCTGGTCGATGTAGTGCCGGATCGCCAGCTCCTGGCCCAGCTGCTGGCGGATCCGATCCTTCACGTCCTCGAATCGGATGTCGCCCTGCGAGCGGCGATTGGTCACCTTGAGCACGACGTACTGGTCGCGATCGCCGGGCCCCTTGACCGTGAACACCGGCACGACCGCGCCCGAGTCCGCGTTGGCGATGGGGCCCGCGTACGCCTCCGGCAGCTTGTCCGTCGGCACGTTCTCGGCCTCACGCTCGCCACCTGCGGGATCGTGGTAGAGCCGCTGAAGCGAGTCGATGGAGGCACCGCGGGCCACCAGATCGTGGACCCGGTTCGCCAGCGCGCGCGCCTGCTCCACGTGCGCCGAGTCGATCTCGGGAATCAGGAGGATGTGGCGCGCCTGCACCTCGGCGGGCTGGGTCCGCTCCACCTGGATGATGTGGAAGCCGAACGGCGATTCGACCGGGTCCGAGATCATGCCGGGCCTGAGCCCGAACGCCGCCCGCTCGAACTCCGGGACCATCACACCGCGACGGAACCAGTTCAGCGAGCCGCCCTGGTCCCGCGAGCCGGGGTCCTGGGAGAACCGCCTCGCCGCGGTGGCGAAGTCCGCGCCCCGCCGGAGCTCGAGCACGATCGAGTCGGCCTGAGCCCGGGTCCTGGCCTTCGCCGCCGGGCTCGGCTTGGGGCTGATCACGATCTGCTGGAATGACAGCGTCGCGGGCCGGGTGCCCAGACTGCCCTTGTTCGCCTGGAAGTACTTCCGCATCTCCTGCTCGGTGGGCGCGACCGACCTGAGCTTGCCGGCGGCCTTGAGCCCGTCGATCAGCCGGTTCTGGAGCGCGGCGCGGCGCTGCTGATCGGTGAGAAAGCGGCGGTACTCCTCCGGCGTCTGGAAGCCGGCCTTCTTCAGCTCGTTCTTGTAGTCCAGCTCGGACGTGAAGTTGTCCCGCACCTGCCGGATCTGCTGCTGGACGCCGTCGGCGATCTCCTGGTCGGTCACCTGGATCGTCGTGTCGCGCATCGCCTGCTGCACCAGCAGCTCCTCGTCCACGATGGACGAGACCACCTCGCGGCGCAACGCGTCGAGCTGCCTGGGATCCTCCGGCAGCTTCATGCCCTGTGCCTGGCGGCTGAACAGCTCCTCGTCCACCTGTGACGCGAGCACCGGCCGGTTCCCCACCACGGCCAGCACCCGGTCCACCACGACGACCGAATCCCGCGGCACCACGGCGGCGGGCGGCGGCGGGGTACGATCCACGGCCGCGGCGACAGTGTCCCCAGCGGCGGCGGCGTCCGTGGCGGTCGTGTCACTCACCACCGGCGCAGGAGCGACCGCCGTGGTGTCACGCACCGAGTCCGGCGCCACCCGCGTGGTGTCCTGGGCCGAGGCCTTGCCGGAGACTGCGGCCAGGAGCACCGCGGTCGTCAGTCCGATGAAGCTGATCCGAGCTTTCATCCTGCGTCCTCCGCGGCCGGGGCCGCGATCTACTGCCTGGCCGCCGCGCTGTCCCCACCCGTCGGCGCGGGTGTGGGAGCGCCTTGCGTGGGGGCTGGTGTCGATCCCGCCGGCCCGGGCATCTGCGGCAGGGCACCGGCACCCGGGATCGGTGGCCCGCCAGGCGCGCGACGGACCGGGCTGCCCGCGCCCTCCGCCGAATCCGCCTTGGCCTTGGCCTCCTTCGCGATGTCCATCGCGCGCGACATCCCCGCCTGGTCGATCCGGAACGGCAGCCGCTCCCGCAGCAGGCTCGCCAGCGCCGACGGCAGCGGGCGGAGCGTCGTCTTCCCGGCGATCAGATTGTCGAAGTACTGCTCCATCTTGAGGCCGGCGACCTTCTGTCGCTCCGCCGCGGACACCGTCGTGTCGGTCAGGTCCGCTCCGGTAAGTCCCATCTCCGCCTTGAGCGTGTCGAGCTGCGAGAGATATTTCCGCTCCATGGTCTTCCACTCGAGCTCCGTGGGACGGATGTTGGCGGCGTCGGCCTCGCGGAGGAGGAGGGTGTTCTGGGTCAGCACCCGGGCGAAGCGGATGAGCGTGCTGTCGTCCGCCGCCTTGAGTTGCTGGAGATACTGGGGCGGCAGCGCTCGCACCCAGCGCAGGAACTGCTGGACCGTGAGCTCACCACCCTTGTAATGGGCGATCGTCTGCCCGGAGCGGCGGGACTCCTCCGTCGCGCCGAGCGCCGACCGGATGGCCGCGGGAGCATCGTCCTCGATATCGATCTTGTTGGCCTGCGCCAGGCTGTCCATGAAGGTCGAGTCCAGCGCGGCGCCCGCCCGCTCGAGGAGGTAATCGTCGAGTCGCCCGCGCACCTCGCCCAGCGGCGGCCGCCGGATCAAGTGGAATCCGAACGGCGTCTCCACCACGCCGCTGGTCTGGCCCGGCTGGAGCGCCCAGGCCGCACTGTCGAACGAGGCGACGAACCGCCCCTTGGGACTGGGCGGCAGGTAACCGCTGTCGCTCTTGCTGCCCGGGTCCTCGGACAGCTCCGACGCGAGACGGCTGAAATCGGCGCCCTTCCGCACCCGGACGAGCGTCGCCTCCGCCTTCTTCCGGGTGGCCTGCTTGACCGGCGGCGCCGCGTTGCGCGCGCCGAAGAGGATGTGCTGGAGCACCCGCACGTCGCTGCGATAGAGACTGTCCGCCGCGCTGTCCGACATCGCGGCCCGGCGGCTCATGAGCGTGTCATGGAAGTGGGTGCCCTTGAGCTCCGCCAGCTCGGGCCAGACCGCCTCGGCCACGCTGGCGGAGTCCACCGGCAGCTTGTTCAGCGCCACCGCCTGCGAGAACAGGGCGTAGTCCACCCACGTGTCGGTGATGAAGTCCGCCGTCTCCCGGGTCACGCGCTGGCGCTGGCCCTTGGTCACGCCGACCATCATGTCGGCCAGGCGCTGCGCCGACAGCTGGACGGCGCCCGCCTCCGCGGCCACATCCGAGTGGGCCGAGAAGAGGTCGCGGAAGGTGGAGCAGCCGGTCAGCGCGACTCCAGCGAGCACAACGGAGAGAACGGAACGACGCATGGATACTCCAGTTGGGGACTGACGCGCCTGAGGCTCAGGCCGCCTTTTGCAACGCCCGCACCAGCGCGGGGACGATCGGCTCGCCGCCGAGACGCAGGAGACGAAGCGAGAGCGGCACCGTGCGGCGGACCTCCGCCGCCAGCTGCACGTCGTCCAGCGCCGATGTGAGGCCGGTGAGCTTGGGCTGAGTGCCCGGCCGGAAGGTGAGCCGCGCCTCGTCTCCCCGGACCAGCACGTGCTGCAGGCCGAGCGCTGCGCCCAGGACGCGGAGATGCGCCATGTGAAGCAGGGTCTCGGCCTCGGCCGGCAGGGGCCCGAAGCGCTCGCGCAGTTCATCTCGCAGCCCATCAATTTCGCCGGGTGCGAGCGCCCGCGCCAGTCGGCGGTACAGGTCGAGCTTGACGTCGTCGTCGGGCACGTAGCCGTCCGGGAGGTGGGCCGGCCGGTCCAGCACCACGTCCGGCGGCGCGGGCTGCTCGGTCACGCCCTGGCCCCGGAGGCTGCGCACCGTCTCCTCCAGCCAGCGCATGTAGAGCTCGAAGCCCACCGCGTGGGCGTGGCCCGACTGCTCGGCGCCGAGCAGGTTCCCGGCGCCGCGGATCTCCAGGTCCTTGAGCGCGATCCGGTAGCCGGCGCCGAGGTCGGTGTGGTGCTCCAGAACCCGGAGCCGCTCCTCGGCTTCGGCGTCGATGGCGTCCGGCACCAGCAGGTAGCAGTACGCCCGGCGATGGCTCCGGCCCACCCGTCCGCGGAGCTGATAGAGCTGTGCCAGACCGAAACGGTGAGCGTCGTGCACCACCATCGTGTTCGCATTGGGCACGTCGAGCCCCGACTCCACGATCATGGTGGAGACCAGGATGTCCACCTCGCCGGCCACGAAGCCGCGCATCACCGTCTCCAGGTCGTCGGCCGGCATCTGCCCGTGCGCCACACCGATCCGCGCCCGGGGCGCGAGCGCGCGCACCCGCGCCGCCACCGTCTCGATCGTCTCGATGCGGTTGTGGACCACGAAGACCTGGCCCCCGCGGTCGATCTCGCGGGCGAAGGCCTCCTCCAGCAGCGCGTCGTCCCAGGGCTCGACGAAGGTGAGGATGGGCGAGCGGTCGCGCGGGGCGGTCTCGATCAGCGTGAGGTCGCGAAGCCCCGCGAGGGAGAGATGGAGCGTGCGGGGGATCGGCGTCGCGGTGAGCGTCAGGACGTCAACCGCCAGCCGCAGCGCCTTGAGACGCTCCTTGTGCTTCACGCCGAAGCGGTGCTCCTCGTCCACCACCAGCAGGCCGAGGTCCTTGAAGCCCACGTCCTTCGAGAGCAGGCGGTGGGTGCCGATCACGATGTCGGTCGAGCCGTCCGCCAGCCTGGCAAGCGCGGCCTTCTGCTCCTTGGGCGTCCGAAAGCGGGAGAGCACCTCGGTCCTCACCGGGAAATCCGCCAGCCGCTCGGTGAAGGTCCGTCCATGCTGCTCCGCGAGAATGGTCGTGGGAACCAATACGGCTACCTGCTTTCCGCCCTGGATCGCCTTGAACGCCGCCCGCACCGCGATCTCGGTCTTGCCGTACCCCACGTCGCCCACCAGCAGCCGATCCATGGGCAGCGGCTTCTCCATGTCGGTCTTGACCTCGTCGGTGGCCTTCCGCTGGTCGGGCGTGTCCTCGTAGAGGAAGCTGCTCTCCAGCTCGCGCTGCCACTTGGTGTCGGGGGGGAAGGCGTAGCCGGCCGAGACGGAGCGGCGGGCGTAGAGATCGAGGAGCTCGGCGGCCATCTGCTTGATCGCCTGGCGAGTGCGCTCCCTGACTCGCTGCCAGGACGTTCCGCCGAGCCGGTGGATGCGCGGCGGGGGACGATCGCCGTCATCACCCGCGGCGCGGTAGCGCTCCAGCTGGTCCAGCCGGTAGAGCGGCACGTTGAGCCGATCGCCGCCCTCGTACTCCACGATCGCCACCTCGAGGGTGGACTCCCCCACCATGATCGTCTGGATGCCCCGGTAGACACCGATGCCGTGATCGAGATGCACCACGTAGTCGCCGAGGGTGAGCGCGCCGGTCGCGAGCGACGGCGCGGCCTGGCGGTAGCGCCGGGGGCGCCGCAGCCGGCGGGCGCGCCGGAAGATCTCGTGGTCGGTGAGCACCCGGAGCGAGGGCATCACGAAGCCGCCGTCCAGCGCGCCGATCGCGAGCGTCGCGCGGGGCGCGCCGCGGCCCTCGTCGAGCAGCTCGTCCAGGCGCTCGAGCTGGCCCTCGTTGTCGCAGAGGATGATCGTGGGCGGAGAGCCGGCGAGCAGCGACCGCAGCCGGTTCAGGTCCCGATCGACCTTCTCCGGGGGGAAGAACCCGAACTGCAGGTCGGCGGTGTCGTCGCGCAGCGTAAGCCGGGGAAAGGCCGCGATTCGCTGCCTCCAGGCCGCCGGCTGCTCCAGGATGGCGTCGCGCCGGGGCACGTCCTCCCCCAGCCGCCGCGCGACCTCGAGGTGATGCTCCGCCTCGCTCCACGCGCGCTCCACCTCGTCGGTGTCGGCGCCGGCCGACTCCTGGATGACATAGGTGTCGCTCGGCAGCAGCTCGAGCAGCGTCATCCTGCGCGGTGCGGACGCCGACTCGTCGCCGTCGCCCAGCGCGCGGGTGCTGACCGGAAGGACGGTGACCTCCTCCAGCTCCTCGAGGGAGCGCTGGGTGGTGAGGTCGAACCCGCGGATGGAGGTGATGTCGTCGCCCCACCACTCGAGTCGCGCCGGCACCGCCATCCCGAAGCCGTAGACGTCGAGGATGCCGCCGCGCACGCTGAACTCCGCCACCTCGGTCACGGTGCCGACACGGCGATACCCCATCGACTCGAGCGCCGCGGCCACGCTCTTCGGGGCCTGCCGGTCGCCGGGAACGAGACGCACGCGGAGGCGCTCCAGCGCGGCCGGGACCAGCGTGCGCTCCGCGGTCGCGCGGGCGGTCGTCACCACGATCCGAGCCTGTCCCCTGAGCAGCGCTTCCAGGGTCTCGGCGCGCTCGCCGGCGATCTCGTAGTGCGGCTCCTCCTCGCCCAGCGCCTCGCGCTGCGGGTACAGGGCGACGGGACCGTCCGTCAGCAGCGCGAGGTCCGTCAGCCAGCGCTCGGCCTCGGGCGGTGTGGTGGCGACGACGATCACCTGGCGATGCGGCTGGGTGTTCGCGATCCACGCGGCGAGGACGCTCCCGCTGGACCCGGCCAGCCCGCCGAGCCGGAGCGTCGCCCCTCGCGCCGGAAGCCGCTCGGCCAGGTCCGCCGTCGCGGGTGCGCGGGCAAAGGCGTCGAGGACCGGCCGGAGCTTCACCGCTGCCGCCTCCACAGGCTCGCCAGCCCGACCTCGCAGAGGCCGAGCAGCAGCGCGGCCGCGAGCAGCGGGCCCCGGAAGTCCGCCAGCGCGCCCGCGGCGAAGACCAGATCGGCGCTGGACTCGAGCGACGTCACGCGGGCGCCTTTCCAGAGCTCGCGCACGCGATCGTCCGGCGCGGGGGCCAGCAACGACTCCCGCGGGTCGAGGTTGGCGCTGATCGCGCCGAGTGTGTCGCGTCCGGCGACGAGGTAGTAGGCGCCCACGTCCGCCGGACGAAAGGAGCCGCCGCCTTCCACCTGCCACTCGCGCTCGCCCTGCCGCACCCCGGTGGCGAGATCGGGCAGGAGCAGCGGATCGCCCGGCGCGCCCCGGGCGATGACCACTTCGCCCCGGGCGAGTCGGTTGAGCAGCAGATCCATGAAGGGCATGAATCCCGCCGCGAGCGGCAGCTCGGTCCACCCCGGCTCGAGCCGGCTGCCAAGCAGAACGACATCGCCGCTCCGCACGATCCACGGCTGGGTGGCGACGGTCGCGAGCACGCCGGTTCGCCCGCTGCCGCTCGACTGGAGCAGGTATCGCCGCACGACCCGCTCCTTCCCCACGACCGCGCCACTGTCGGTGATCGCCGGCTCGAGCGCGAGGGGGCCGTAGCTCCAGCCCACGCCGCGCGCGGCGAGCGCGCGATTGAGGGCGCCCAGCGCCGCGGGGTCGGCGGGGGGCTGCACCACCGAGCTGCCCCGCCCCAGCCTGCCGAACGTCACCTCGTCCCCCCGGGCGATCCGCCGATTGGCGGCGAGGACCTCGCACGCCGCCGCCACGTGGCGGGCCGCGGCATCCCAGGCGACCCGCGCCACCGGCGCGACGCGCACGACGTCGGTCCGCTGGTCGTCGGCGCGGAGCTCGTCCGGTGCCAACTCCGCCGAGAGCGTCCACCAGCCACTCGGCACGCCAGGGAGCGTGAGGGTGACCGAGGAGCCGGCCCGCCCCAGCGCCTGGCGCGGTGGCCGGGTCCCCAACCTCGCGGTGAGCGCCACCGTGAGCCCCGAGTCCCCAGCGAGCGTGAGGGCGACCCGCCCGCCGTCACCGGACCACGGCTGGGCTCCCGCGTCCACCCGCGCGATGCCGACGTTGGGCGGCGTCGGCGTGTCGGGACGCCCCACGAGCAACGGGGCGGCGGGCTGCGCCGGCGAGACGGCCGTGGCCTGGAGATCGCTGAAGAGTGCGATCTCACCCGGGCGCTCGCCGGAAGCGAGCACCTGGCCCGCGAGCGTGATCGCCGCACCGAGATCGAGCCGTCGGGGCGAGACTCCCAGTGCAACGAGTTGGGACTCCAGCGTCGCGGGATCTCCGTGCTGCGGCACGCCGTCGGCCGTGATGAGCCAGAGCGCGTCGTCGGGCGTGGCGCGACCCACCACGGCGCGGGCCGCGTCGCGGAGCTGTGCGAACCGGGAGGAACCTCCAACGATGGCGCCGCTGCTGGGCGAGTTGTCCACGATCAGCGCCAGGGCGCTCGGCGCGTGGCCCGGCACCCCTCGGAGCGGAGCCGTGGGCCCCGCCGCCGCGAGCACGATGGCGACGACGAGCAGCATGCGCAGCAGCAGGAGCAGCAGGTTCTGGAGCTTCAGCCGTCGCTGATGCTCCTGGGTCGTCGTGATGAGGTACCGCACCGCGGGAAAGACCACGGTCGGCGGCTCACGGCGGGCCAGGAGATGGAGGAGGACAGGGATGGCGGCGGCGGCAAGCCCTACCAGCACCCAGGGGTGAAGAAAGCCGATCATCCGGAGCGAGCGTCGGGCGCGAGGGCCTGGCGCAGGACCGTCCCGTAGGGCGTGTTGGTGGTGACCCGGTGGTAGCGGATGCCGTGTCGCCGGCAGGCGAGCCGCCACTCTCCCACAACGTTCTGCACGGTGGCGCTGTAGGCGCCGGCCCAGTCGCGTGGACGGAGCACGACCGAGGCGCGGGTCTCGGGGTCCTCGAACCTGGCCTCCGCCGGTCCGCCGAGGGTGAGCTCGCCCGGATCCATCACGTGCAGCACCAACACCTGGTGGCCCCGGTGGCGGAGGTAGCGGAGCGCCTTGAGCGCGAGGTCGCGGTCGAGCAGGAGATCGGATACGAAGACGACGAGGCCCCGCCGGCGGAGCAGGTCGACGACCCGGCGGAGCGCCGGCTCCGCCGCCGTGCCCTGCCCCGCCTGGAGACCGCCGAGCACCTGCACCAGCTGGCGCCAGTGGCTGAGCCGCGCGCGGGGCGGCAGCACGGCCCGCACCTCGTCGTCGAAGGCGATGAAGCCGGTGGCGTCCCGCTGCCGCAGGAGAACGAGGGCGAGCGCGGCCACCAACCGCTGGGCGTAGGCGAGCTTCGGAAGGACGGTCTCGGGGTCGCCGGTCCAGGCCATGGAGCGGCTGATGTCGCACACCACCATGGCGCGGAGGTTGGTCTCTTCCTCGAACTGCTTGACGTAGAGCCGGTCGTTGCGGCCGAGGATCTTCCAATCCACGTACCGCAGCTCGTCCCCGGGCTGGTACATCCTGTGCTCGGCGAACTCGACCGAGAACCCGCGTCGCGGCGACCGGTGGAGTCCGGTGAGGAAGCCCTCGACTACGCCCTCGGTGATCACCTCGATGCCGCCGAGTCGGGAAACGTCCAGCGGGTCGAGGAGATCGAGACGTTCGGACCTGGTCATGAAGGGCGCAACGTACCGGGGTCGAGGGTGACAGGCAACGTCGTTTCCGAGGTCGGCGGTGTCCGGCGAGGGGGACGCGGTGGCGTGAGCGGAAGACCCGCTCGATGAGGTCAACGCTTTACCTCTGCGTATCTTAACCCGGTCGCCTCCGGTGGCACGCCGCCTGCGGCCAATCGGCCGATCGCCTGGAGTCCGGAGGGACCATGTACACCATGCTGGGTTGGGTGCTGCTCGCCGGCCTCCCACTCTCCAGCCCCGCCACCAACGACACCGCCGTCCACCCACCCGCCCGACCCCCGGTCGCGGCGGGCCGGGTAGCGGTGTGGTCCGACCAGGACGATCCTTACGACCGGGGCGATGCCGCCAGGGTCTACCTGAGCGCGCTGGAGGCCGCGCACGTGGCGGTCTTCCGGGTGGATACCGACGGACGCATCCGGGTGCTGTTCCCTCGGGAGCCGTGGGGCGACACCTGGGTGCGTGTGTCCTCCAAGTTCGAGCTGCCCGGGCGTGGGGGGCGCACGTTCGTCGTGGACGACGATCCGGGAATCGGTTATCTCTTCGCGATCTCGTCGCGCCGACCCTTCGACTTCGACGACATCGCGCTGGGCGATCACTGGGACTATCGCGCCATCGACGGCGGCCGCATCACCGGCGACCCATACGTGGCGCTCACCAACCTCGCCACGCGCATCACCCCGGGCGACGATTACGATTACGACGTCAGCCCCTACTACGTGGAACGACGGTACGACTACCCCAGGTTCGCCTGCTACGACTGCCACGCCTACGCCAAGTACGACGAGTGGGACCCCTATCGCCGGGCCTGCGCCAGATTCCGGGTGGTCGTCTACGACGACCCGCGCTACTACCCCTATCGCCTCGGGCGCGGCCGGAACGTGGTGATCCAGCATGCCCATCGCCCCGAGCCGCGCTTCGTGTTCCGCGACGCCGACCGCGATCGCGAATACGTCACCCGCGTGACCACCGGTGGTGGCGGCGAGTATCGGTATCGCCAGTCCGCCGGGCGCACCAGCCGGGACGTGGGTGGACGGGGGGCGGTGCCGGTTCCCGGTTTGTCCTCCGACCGGCGGGCTCCGGGAATGGCCCCGCCGCTGCGGGTGGCACCGGCACCACCCGCGGTGCGCGAGAACGATGTGAAGGATACCCGCAGACGCCGGATTCAGTCCGACACTCCCGCGAAGCCACCGACCGTCAAGCCTTCGGAGCCGGAGCGCCCGCGGGAGCCCAAGAGTACCGGGGAACCCGAGCTGCGGCGGCGGAAGCCCTGACCGCCGGATGATGCGGTCCTTCTCTCTCTTGCTGCTGGCCTCGCTGGTCGGCGGGCCAGTCCACGCCCAGGCGCCCAGTCCCCTCGACGAGGCGGTGGAGACCATCACCCCGGCCGACATCCGCGGCAGGATCGAGGTGCTCGCGGACGATTCGATGCTCGGCCGCGACACGCCGAGTCCGGGCCTCGAGCGGGCGGCGAAGTCCGTCATCGCGGAGTTCCAACGGCTGGGACTTCGCCCCGCGGGCGACAGCGGCACCTATGAGCAGCGGTACGGCCTGTCGCGGTGGACGGTGGATACGGCCGCCTCGTCTCTGGAGGTTTCCGCCCAGGGGGCCAAGGCAGCGGTGGCCTTCGGTCGTAACGTGCGGGTGATCGGTGGTGAGGTCTCGGGCAAGCCGATCAGCGGCCATGCCACCCTGGTGGCCGGTCCGCTCGGCCCCGCGGCGGCGCGGGACCCGAGGCTGCGCGACCGGATCGTGCTCCTGGCTCCCGACTTCGCTCGGCCGCTGCCGTTCGACCTCGGCGACCGGGTGGAGGAGATCGCCGCCGCCGCCCGGGCCGTGATCATCCTGTCCAATCGCGATTCCACCAGCTTCAGCCGCAGGATCGCCACCGCGCTCGAGCCCCGGCTCACCCCCGACTATCGCGATGCGGAAGCCGAGGCGCCCGTGGTGGAGGTGCGGGAGAGTGTGCTCGGCAGCGTCGCCGCCGTCGCGGCGCTCGACCTCGCCCGGCTTCGCGAGCTCGACAGCGCGGTCGTCCGCGACCTGCCCGACCTGCGGGTCGATCTCCGGATCGCACGCCGCTACCTTCAGCGCGCGACGGCCCCGAACCTGGTCGCCGTCCTGGAGGGGCGCGACCCGCGCCGGCGCCACGAGTACGTCGCCATCTCCGCCCACCTCGATCACGTCGGCGTGCGCGCCGGGCGGCCCGACAGCATCTTCAACGGCGCGGACGACAACGCCTCCGGCGTGGCCGGTCTGCTGGAGCTGGCGGAGGCCTTCAGCCGGCGCGAGGCCCGCCCGGCGCGCTCGCTGCTGTTCCTGGTGCCGAGCGGTGAGGAGAAGGGGCTCTGGGGCAGCGCCCACTGGGTGCGCCACCCCACGGTGCAGCTGGGCGACGTGGTGGCGGACCTCAACCTGGACCTGATCGGCCGCAACTGGGTGGATTCCGTCATCGTCACCGGCCCCGAGATGTCGACCCTGGGCGAGACGCTCCGGCGGGTGACCGCCAGGCATCCGGAGCTGCACATGGCCCCGGTGGCGGATCGGTGGCCGGAGGAGCGGATCTTCTACCGCTCCGACCACTACAATCTGGCGCTTGCGGGAGTGCCGGTGCTCTTCTTCACCAGCGGCACCCACGCCGACTACCACCAGCCCAGCGACGTGCTGGAGCGGATCGACACGGAGAAGGCGTCGCGGCTGGTCCGTTACGTGTTCCACCTCACCGCGGCGGTGGCGAACGAGCCCGAGCGGCCACGGTGGAATCCGGGCAGTCACGACCGACTCTTGGAGGAACGATGAAGTTCAGGATCGAAGTCGCACTCGCACTGGCGTGCCTCGCGCCTCCCGTGGCGGCGCAGGCGCCCGAGCCGGTGCGGGCCGGCTCCGATGCCGCCGCCAGCATCACCGCCCCGGACGTGGCGCGTCGGGTCGGGATCCTGGCGGACGACTCGATGATGGGGCGCGACACGCCGAGCCGCGGCCTCGAGATGACGGCGAAGTACGTGGCCGACGAGTTTCGCCGCTTCGGTCTCAAGCCCGGAGCCGAGAACGGCACCTGGTTCCAGCGCTATCCGATCACCCGCCGCCGGCTGCAGCCGGCGCAGTCGCGCGTGGTGCTCAAGGCGGGCGGGACCACTGCGACCGCCAGGCTCGACGCGACGGCGCGCCACGTCAGCGGCGACATTCCCAGACAGCCGGTGACAGGCCCCCTGATTCTGGTCGGCGGCCCGGTCACCCCGGACGCGGTCGGGGCGATGAAGCTGCGCGACAAGGTCGTGCTCTACGTCCACGACTACTCGACGACGATCCCCACGAATGCCGCCCAGGTCGCCCGGGCGCTCCGAGTGAGCGGAGCGCGCGCCATCATCGCGACCTCGAATCTGGATTCGGCGGCCTTCTCCGCGCGGGTGCCGAAGTACGGGGCGGAGCGCTACGGCATCGAGCTCCGCACCGGCTCGCCCCCGTCGGTCGAGGTGAGCGAGTCGGTGGTGATGCCGGTGCTCCGGGCGGCCGGTGTGACGCTGGCGGACGTGCGCCGCGCCGCGCGGCCTGTCTCGCGCGACCTCCCCGGAAGCACCGCGACGGTGGAGCTGAAGGAGACCGTCATCGATTCGCTCGACGCCCCGAACACCATCGGCATCCTGGAGGGGAGCGACCCGGCGCTCCGGAACGAGTACCTCGTGTTCTCCGCCCACATGGATCACGTGGGGATCACGCCGGGGCTGCCGGACAGCATCAACAACGGTGCCGACGACAACGCTTCCGGCACCACGGGCGTGATCGAGCTGGCCGAGGCGTTCAGCCGCCCAGGCGCGCGCCCCAGGCGGTCCATTATTTTCATGACCGTCAGCGGCGAGGAGAAAGGGCTCTGGGGCAGCCGCTGGTTCAGCGAGCATCCGGTCGTGCCGCTGGGGCAGCTCGTGGCCGACGTCAATATCGACATGATCGGGCGCAACTGGGCCGACACCATCGTGGCGATCGGCAAGGAGCACTCCGACCTCGGCGCCACCCTGGAGCGGGTGAACGCCGCACACCCGGAGCTCCGGATGGTCGCCATCGACGACCGCTGGCCGGAGGAGCGGTTCTATTTCCGCTCCGACCACTACAACTTCGCCCGCAAGGGCGTGCCCGCGATCTTCTTCTTCAACGGCGTCCACGAGGACTACCACCGGGTCACCGATTCGCCGGAGAAGATCAACAGCGAGAAGGAGTCGCGGATCCTGAGGCTCCTGTACTATTTCGGCAGGGAGATCGGCGACGCGCCGGAGCGACCGAAGTGGGACGAGGCGAGCAGGAGACTGATCGTCGAGGAGTGAGGCGGTAGGGCGGCAGCATCGTGAGGATCAGCCTAGCCCGCCGGCTCGCTCCGCTGCCTCACCGTCAGGAGCACCCCGGCGATGATGAGCGCCGCCCCGACCGCCTGCAGCGGCCGGGGGCGCTCGCCGAGCAGCAGGGCCGCGGCGATCACCGCCACCAGCGGCGTGAGGCACATGTAGATCACCGTGCGGCTCGGCCCCACCAGCTTCACGCTTCGGTTCCAGATCACGTAGGCCACCAGCAGGGAGAGCACCGTCGCGTAGGCCAGGGCGGCCCAGCCCTCCCAACCCACCGCGCTCCAATTCATCTCCACGATCGAGGGCAAGCCGGCGATCAGCAGCGCGGGTGCGCCGGCGACCGTCGTCACCATGGTGACCCGGAGGGGCGAGATTCCCTGGGGCAACGCTCGGAGACCCAGGGTGTAGCCGGCCCAGCAGATCACCGCGGCGAGCGTGAGCAGGTCGCCGGCCATGGTGGATGCGTCGAAGCCGGTTCCCCTCGCCGCCACGACGAGCAGCACGCCTAGACTCGCGACCAGCACTCCGCCGACCACCTTGGGACGGAACGGCTCCAGGCCGAGCGCGACGGCCATCACAGCCACCATGGTGGGCATGGAGGAAAGGATCAGCGCGCTGTTCGACGCCGTCGTCCGCTCCAACCCGGAGATCCAGGCCAACTGGTAGAGGGAATTGCCCACCACGCCCAGCCCGACGAGTCGCGCCAGCGCCCCCCGCGGCAGCGGCTCCAGGCCCTCCAGCCGATGCACCAGCGGGACCAGGAGGAGGCTGGCGAGCCCGAACCGGACCCCGGTGAACGCGAGCGGGGGAAAGCTGTCGAACGCGCCCTTGGTGACGCTGAAGTTGACGCCCCAGATCACCGCCATCAGCAGCAGCATGACGTCGGTGCCGGTGAAGCCGGCGTACGCGCGGCCCGGGGCGACGGTCACGACT
>Ga0210114_1000131_pt1 | contig 18002 bp, 18 predicted proteins | sample MayberryNW_TuleA_FD_185524 | JGI IMG/M metagenome (GOLD analysis project Ga0210114, IMG submission 185524) | Wetland microbial communities from San Francisco Bay, California, USA, that impact long-term carbon sequestration - MayberryNW_TuleA_D2... | ecosystem: Environmental > Aquatic > Marine >...
GTCATTTTTTAAAATTTCGATATTTTTACAAACTGAACAAACAGGTCTAGTCGAATCATGTCCACATATCCTACATTTATTTTTCATTGAACTATCATAATTTTTTAATATTTTAGATATTTTTAAAAGAGAATTATAAGTGTTATATTTAGCACCCGATCGGGTTTCCTCTAAAGAATTAAAGAATTCTCTTATTTCACTTCTGATACTTTCATCTTGATATGGACATTGTTCGGATTGAAATGGAATGTTTTGTTGAAGTGCATAAAAAACTATTTCTCGTTCATAAATTTCTATGAATGGTTTAATTTTTTTTAGCTCATTTTTACCATAATAAATTGGTTCTGGATATATCCATCCTATTCTATTCACATCTCCTGCTATGATATTTATCATAAAAGATTGAAGGTGATCATCCAGGTTATGCCCTGTAGCTATAACATTTGCTCCTACGTAATCAGCAGCTATATCTATAGCTCTTCTCCTAAACGTACCACATATAGAACAAGAAGTCATTTTTTCAGAAGGACGTAATAACATAGATTCATCCATATTCAATCCAAAAAGTTCTTTATAACTAAAAATTTCATTTTTTACATTTAGCTTAGAACAAAAGTCTTTAACTATTCTTAAAGATTCATTTCTATATCCATCAATTCCTTCATCTATTGTAATTGCAATGATATCATTTGTTTTCTTTCTTTCAAAGATATTGTTCAAAACTAGTAGCAAAGAAAGACTGTCTTTACCCCCTGAAACACCGACTGCAATTTTATCTCCATAATTAATCATTGAGAATTTTGAAATGATCCTAGAGGTTTTTTCTTCAATTGATATTATAAAACAAGATCTACAAAGATATTCGCCTGAATAATGTCGAAAGTATATCCCCTGTATTTTTTGACATTTTGAACATAGAGAATATTGCATTTATATGACTGTTTTTAGTTCCTGATAGGTTATTTAATTTAAACTAGAATTTCAAAGCACATTTTAAATAGTGATTAAAATGAATAATAATATATTTTATTAAGATATGAGAAGAATATGAATATCAAGCCAAATTTTTTAGATTATATTAACTATAGGATCTTGGATGTTTTGAGTAAAAATTCCTCAATACCATTTGTAGAATTGGCTAAACAAATTGGGATTTCGGATGCAACTATCCATACCAGAGTCAAAAAACTATTGACCTTGGGCGTTATAAAAAAATTTACTATTTTTGTAGATAATGATTTGCTTGGATACGACCATCTAGCATTTATTAATTTGAAAATTGAAAGAGGAAGAACGGAGGAAACGACTAACAATCTTATGAAAATCGATGAAATATTAGAAATACATGAAATTTACGACAAATTTGATTTGCTAATTAAAATTCGAACAAAAAATTTGGACAATTTGAGAGATATAATTGTTAATAAAATATTATCGATTAATTATATAAAGGAAACAGAATTAATGACAGTTTTAAGAACTAGAAAAGAAGAACAGATGATCTCATTACAAAAAGAAATGAGTGAGAAAACTGAAGAATTCTTTTAATATTTAAAATTAGTTTCTTTGTTTTTCTTTTTTTGAGGACTGCCACCAATCCAAATAATCATCATGTGTTCTTTGTTTAGAATCTGAAGAACTAATTTCTGATTTATCTTTTAATTCCTCCATTTTGTCTCTGGAAGCATACAGTCCACAACTTTTGCAAGTAAAATTTTTTGTAGATGTATCCATTTTTAAATCTCCACCGCATTCAGGACAAAATTTAACCAAATTCACTATTTAATATAGATAAACCCTATAAAAGCATTATGAGAAGATACTATACAACACTTTTTAGTCATTCAATGTTAGATAACGAGAAAAATAAAGATTCATAGACATGAAGTTACATAATATTTCTATTTTGTGCTCAAACGAATATATATTATTTATGAAGTATCATATTAAAAATCTCGGGATAAAATTGAAATCACTAGATAAACTTATTTTGAAAGCATTATACATAAATAATTTAGATCCATCAAAATCATTTTTCCAGTACTTGCAGGAGAAATATCAATTAGAGAAATCTTTTTTTGAATCAAGGATAACTCGGCTGATAGAACTAGGATTAATAGGAAAAACTAAGTCTGAACCATATAAATTAAATTCATTAGGAAGAGAGACGATGAAGGTAGTTCTTGTCGGAGGTGTTTTCGATATACTACATCCCGGTCACATATTTACTCTCAAAGCAGCAAAATTGCTTGGCGATGTTTTGGTAGTAATTATCGCTACACAATCTACTGCCACTAAAATAAAAAAAAATAGAGTAATATTTCATAATGAAAACTTGAGAAGAGAAATGGTTTCATCATTAAATTTTGTAGATTTGGCACTAATTGGAAAAGAAGGAACATTATTTGATACCGTTGAACATGTAAAACCTGACATTATAGCATTAGGTTATGATCAATCACATACAGAGAAATTTATTTCAGAAAACTGTAAGAAAAGAAATATTACTGTTAGAATATTGAGATTAAATACACCAATTCCAAATATGAAAAGTTCTGAATTAAAACGAGATTTAGGAGATTTATTTTATCAAATATAACATTAATTCGTTAGATAGGATAATTCGTATTAACTTTTAATTTGATATAATCACCATTTTTCAAAGAAAGATGTTCTTTGATGGAAAATGGAGCTATTATCTCAATTATAGAGTCATCATAATGAGTTCGTTCTAATATCAAAATAGAGGAATTAATGTAATCACTATCATTAATATAAGCAGGGTAACACTTTACCCATCCAAAAGTTCGAGATTGATCACTAAATCCTTCAATATTTATTGATGGATATTTCAACATCTCCTTTTTAGCCTCGACATACAAAGAAGAATTTAGCTTTATATTTAGAGTTCCAGGATAAGGTTCATAACCTAATTTTTCCTTAAACTGTTGTTTATACCCTTTTAACGACATGTAATATGCACCTTCTCCCATTCCAGTTATAATATGACCCTCAAAATCAATAATATGTTTAAAAGACTCTATTGCAGTCTTAAGAAATAAAAACAGATCATACACTTTTTGATACCCTTTTTCTGTAACCTTTATAGTATATTTTTTACTTTTTTTGTTTCTTTTTATATATCCAAAAAATTCAAGATCAAGTAATTCTTTTGAAGCTAATTGTTGGGATCGTTTTATTTTTTTTGCTATCTCACCAGTAGTTAACTCAACAAAATTATTCTTTGCTCCGCACAATAACAATTCTGAAAGAATTACTACATGTTGAAAGGTAATATCATTCATAAAATTATTTAATACTCTATTTATTGTAATCCCATTTCATTGAATGTCCCTACTTTAATAGATGAACTACGTTTTAAATCCGCTAATCTATGACCTATTATTTGTTCTATACCCGCCTTATCAGAGGCATCAATCAATCTTTGGGTTACTATTCCATCTAGAACCAAAATTTTACCTCCAGACGAATCTGAAAGTTTTTTAACTATCTCCGAAACTGGAACTTTCATAATAGTATTCATTGAACCATCCAGAATAATTGCTTCTAAGGTTTCATTGATTTGAGAATATATGTTTCTAATAACTGACTTGGATTCATTATTAGTTTGTAATCCATTCTCTTCTTTAGTAATTGGATATGGTTCCAAATGATTGAACTGGGGCTGTGTCTGCTGAAAAGAGATTTTTTCTCTGTCATTTTTAACATATTTTTTATGATTTTGTAGTACAGATTGTTGTTTTTTTATAGACGAGAATGATGCTTCTTTCGAATCGTCCAGTGCATTATTTAATATCTCCGTTATTTCTAAAGGTGTACATTCTTCAACCTCTCTTCCAGCCGGTGCTCTGAATACTTTGTCGATTTTAACCAAGCCGTGGAGTTCTTTTAAAATTAAATCACCTGCTCTATCACCATCTAAGAAAGCTATAACTTTTTTTCCTTCAGTTAGATGAGTAATACTTTCATCAATCTTAGCACCTTCAATAGCTATCGAATTATCGAATCCTGCTCGCAACAGATTAATTACATCAGCTCTTCCTTCCACTAAAATAACCCAATCAGCATTGAATACTCCTGTCCCACATGCAAGTTGTCCCTTTCCGAACGTTGTAAGTTTTCCTGGTTTACTTGCATCATATACATCCTTGAGCATTTCTTCACCTTCGCTAATAGTTTTAGTAGCCCATTCTTGAACAATTTTTTTTGCTCTATCTACTATAACTTTTTTCTTTATGGCCCGAATATCATCAATACCTGACAACTCGAACTTGGCTTGAAATGGGCCCACTTTATCTATACTTTCTATTGCCGCAGCTATAAGAGCAGCAGTAGAAATATCAGTGCTCATAGGAATAAGAGCGTCACCCTTTGCTACATTAGACTTCGTGTCTACATTAACTTCTATTCGACCAACTTTAGAGACCTTTTGTAATTCATTCAAATTCATTTCAGGACCTAAGAGTCCCTCAGTTTGGCCAAAAATAGCACCAATTATATCCGCTTTTTCTACGAGTCCATCTACGTCGAAACTTAATTTAACGTGATATTTTACTATACCAGTATTAGGCAATTCCATAACCTCATGTTTATTGTAAAGTAAAAGTATGGGTGATTGGCACGAATATAAGTGCTTTGACAAATACCCAAATCAAATAATTCTCAACTTTGTATTTCTTTTAAAATAATTTAAATAAATATTTCCCCGTTTTAATAATTTATAAATACATAATTAATAAATAAATTATCTTTTTATCTATTATATAATATGGGAATTGGCGGGTCAGAATGGATAATAATTGGTTTAATTTCTATATTTTTGCTTTTTGGTTCAAAAAAATTACCTGATATGACAAGAAATATAGGCAAAGCAATTGGTGAATATAATAATACCAAACAATCCCTTCTTAATGAGGTAAATAAAGTCAAAGTCAATAAATTTTCAGTAGATGACCATAATAATGAAAAAAATTTGTATTTTGGAAAAATAATACATGGACCTGTATTAACAGAAAGAGAAAAACTAGAAAAAATAGCTATGTCACTCGACATTGAATATGGGGACAAGTCCGACGAACAACTCCGTTTAATTATCTTAAAAAAGATGAAAAATGATAATTTTTAGAGATATATTTATTATCTAAGATTAAACAACACATTATGAATAAAATATATGTCATCATCTAATTTTAATGAAAAAATAAACCCATTTGAAGTAGCACTAAAACAACTACAAGAAGCATCCAAAATTCTAAATTTAGACAATGGAATGCTTGAGATATTATCCAAACCTAAAAGAATTTTAACTGTTTCCATTCCAACAAGAATGGATGACGGGTCGATAAAGGTGTTTACGGGATTTAGATCCCAACATAATGATGCAAGGGGACCGCATAAAGGAGGGATAAGGTACCATCCTGATGTTACACTAGACGAAGTTAAGGCTTTATCAATGTGGATGACCTGGAAATGTGCAATAGCAAATATTCCTTATGGTGGTGGAAAAGGAGGAATAATTTGTAATCCCAAACAGATGTCAGAAAATGAATTAGAAAGGATGACTAGAAGATTTGCATATCTTATATCTGATATTATCGGTCCGTATAGAGATATTCCTGCACCCGATGTATATACAGGAGGGAAAGAAATGGCATGGATTATGGATACTTATTCAACGTTAAAGGGAAATTATGTTCAACCAGAGGTAATAACTGGAAAACCAATCGCAATCGGTGGTTCATTAGGCAGAAATGAGGCAACTGGTAGAGGTTTGGCATATACTGTTAGAGAAGCGGCTAAAAAAAGAGATATTGATATGAAACAAGCTACAGTTGTAGTTCAAGGCTTTGGGAATGCAGGACAGTTTTCTTCTAAACTGGTTGAAGAGCAAGGTGCGAAGATTATAGCGGCTTCAGACTCTCAAGGAGCAATAATTAATAAAAATGGAATATCTATGGATGCCTTAATGAAATTTAAAAAAGAAACCGGGAGCATAGTAGGATTTGGGGATACAAAATCAATTAATAATGACGAACTTTTAGAAACTGAATGTACTATTCTCATTCCAGCAGCCTTAGAAAATCAAATTACTAATCATAATGCAGATAAAATAAAAACACAGATCATAGCAGAAGCAGCCAACGGACCTACAACTCCTGAGGCAGATGAAATTTTATATAAAAAAGATATTCTTGTTATACCTGACGTCCTTGCTAATGGAGGAGGTGTAACTGTTTCTTATTTTGAATGGTTACAGAATTTGAGAAGAGAATACTGGACAGAAGAAGAAGTTAATAATAGATTAGATCTAAATATCACGAAGTCATTCTATGATGTTTATGATACCCATACACAATATAATGTAGACATGAGAAAGGCCGCTACATTACTTGCAGTAAAGAGGGTTGTTGAAGCTATTAATATCAGAGGGTTATGGCCTTAATAGATCTAGTTTAGTTTTTTATTAATATAACTTTCAGGGTCTAAATATAATAGACGTTATAATAAAAAAAGGATTTTACTCAGTAGAGAATGAATGACCACATGAACAGCTTTTGGTTACATTGGGATTATTAATTTTGAATCCAGAACCCATGAGGCTATCAATATAGTCAATATTAGCTCCTTTCAAATATCTTTGACTGTAATTATCTACTAAAATTTTGACTCCGTTTTGCTCGATAACAAGATCATCTTCTTCAGTAGTTTCTTCGAAACCCATACCATAAGATAACCCAGAACAGCCTCCACCGGTGACATATACACGCAAAAATAAACTATCTTTACCTTCTTGTTTCATAAATTCACTAACTTTTTCTGCAGCTTTTGGAGTAACCGTTACTATTTGTGATTGTTGTGTACTTTCCATAATCTAATTATGTTTGAAAAGAATATAAGTTTTCCCTGTCTGGAGGGACATCAAGACTTCTTGTTTTTTAGCTCAGACCATTCTGCAAGTACACCCGCTGCTGTAACCCATGATATTACCGAATGATATACGGGTACCATCTTTTCTTCTAATCTTCTTGAGATATCAATAGTAAATGGGCCTCCTAAAGCACCTACTATTATTGGTTTTTTCTTTTGTTTTTGAAAATCTCCTAATATATCCACAATAGTTTCTTCAAGAGGATCATCCTGAAAAACAAACCAGGGCATTATAATATCTATATAAGGATCATCCATAAATGTCTGAATAGCAAATTTATAATCCTCAGCATTGGCAGACCCCGTTACATCAAGAGGATTGCCAAGAACATAGGTTGCAGGATAATGTTCAGCAAACTTTCGTGTAGTATCTTCGCTTAATTCAGCAATTTTTAATCCTAATCTCTGAAAGTGATCTATTGCAGCAATTATCGGTCCTGCGCCATTAGTAACTAAAGCCACTTTATTTCCCTGAGGAATAGGTTGCCAAGTTAACGCTTTCAATGATCCGGTTAATTCTTCGTAGCTATCTACAGATATAATACCTGCTTGATCAAACGCTCCTTTTACAACAGAATATGATCCGCCCAATGATCCAGTATGAGATGCTGCTTGTTTAGCCCCTCTCTGGGTTCGTCCATTTTTAAAAACTACTATAGGTTTCTTTTTTTCGTTTATAACTCTCTTGGCAGTATTCATAAACTTTCTACCATTACCTAGACCTTCAACATAGAGACCAATTACATTTGTGTTTGGATCTTCTGATAAATACCAAATCATATCTGCTTCATCAACATCAGAACGATTACCATAAGAAATCATTTTACTCATCCCGAAAGAGTCTGAAGTTTCCATAAAAGCAATTCCAATAGTTCCGCTTTGAGATAAGAAAGCAACATCTCCTTTTTTAGGCCTAATCATCCTATCATGTCCTTGAAAAGCACAATCTAATCGATTTTCACCATTAAACATTCCTATACAATTTGGTCCGATAATTCTAACTTTCAATTTAGAAGATAATTCTTTCACTTTTTGTTCTATTTCTGCTCTTTCTCCACCTAGTTCTTTTCCACCTCCAGAAATAATTACCATATTATGTATTCCTTTCTTTCCACATGTTTCCAATATACTAGGCACAAATTTTAAATCAACTGTGACTATTACTAGATCTACATTTTCACTGATCTCTTCTAAATTTTTATAAGCCTTTAACCCTAAGATTTCATCATAAGCCTTCGCATTTACAGGATATATTTTCCCTTTATAGTCATATTTAGACAAACTTTTCAACACGGAATTGCCTATCTTACCTTCTTCAGGCGATGCTCCTATTAACGCTATAGAATTCGTATCAAAGAACGTATTCATATAACTAGAATCAGGTGTTGAATTAGATATGATATTTTCATCGGGAATTGATTTCAGAAGAATTTTTGCATCAACGACATAATAATTATTTGGATAAACTATAACAGGATTAAAATCTATACTATCGATATATTTAGCCATATCAATTCCCAAATTCCCTATCTTGAGAATTGCGTCACAAAGCATTTCTAGATTTACAGACTCGGCTCCTCTAAATCCTTTTAAAATTTCTTTAGCTTTTAGATCATCTATCATATCTAAAACATCTGCTTTAGTGATTGGAAGAACTCTAAAGGAAATATCTTTAAATATTTCTGTATAAATCCCTCCCAAGCCAAGCATCATGACTGGACCAAATTGAGGATCGTTTTGTAACCCAACTATTAACTCTATACCCTTGGGAACCATCTTTTCTAACAGAACTCCTTTAACTTTATAGTCTTTAGACAAGCGGGTATACATATCTAGAAATGTTTCTTTAACTTCGTCTTCATTTTGTAATCCAACTTTTACTCCTTGAACATCTGTCTTATGTAATATCTGATCTGATACTATTTTTGCAACAAGTGGAAAACCAATTTCCTTTGCTTTGGATACAGCTTCTAATTCGGTATTTACGATGGAATATTCAGGTACTCTGATTCCATATATTGATAATATAGTTTTTGCATCTTCTTCAGTAATTACCTTATCTCCTTTTTGAGTAACATTATTTATTATATTTAGGACTTTTTCACTGTCTTTCATATCATATGGAGAAAAAGTTAGTATTGTTTCTAATTAACTTTACTTTAATGAATATTATTTGCAGACATATTAAATCGATTAAAGTTTGTTATCTAAGTTCTTTAATGATTCAATTAGGATAGATCGTCGCGATTCTTCTGTTATCAATTCCCTAGTATTTTCGATTAAGATTTTACATATATCCAATTTCTTTCGGATCCCGTTTACTATGTTATCATATATAGAAAATGGATAAATATTGCTATAAATTTCTTGCATGACTCTAAAAAGTACTTCTGCTTGCTCATACCTGCCGAGTCTAACCATATCATAAACCATTCTCTTTATCTCACCTATACAATCTAATATTCCAAACAGGTATGCTTGGCTAGAAACGCCAATCTCATCCAATCCAGGTAGAGTTTCGTTTTTTACAATACTCATCAAAAGAATAGATTCTACTAGTTCTTGTTCTGACATGGACAAATATCGTAAAAGATCGCCCTGAGCTAGTGTTTTAAGAGATGAATACAAATCTTTTGCTTTGTCTAATTTTATTTGACTTTCTTGTATATGACCTTGATGAAGTGATATAATAGACTGACTGCACAAAATAACAACACCTCGCGATTCTTTTATTAAATGTTCTCTCCTATTTTCTATTGATTGCAATTCATTGTTTATAGATTGAAGTGAAATCTTAATTTTCTCAGATACCATATAATTGTTGATTAATATTCATAATATAGAGTTTTAATTAACTGTATCAAAATGAAATAGACTATTTAAAACCAACAATTAATAAAAGTTTGAATATTGAATAGAAAAATACTTGGGAAATATACGTAGAAGCAGAGGATATAGTTTTGAATATTCAATTGTAAATAGAATTAATGATAATCGTAATTGGATAGCGAAAAGGCTTGGAGGTTCCAGTGTTGGTCTTCCAGATATTATAGCTGTAAATAATAATAAAGCTATTTTGTTAGTTATTGAAGCGAAATCAGGCACAGGAGAATCATTGTATGTTCCAAGCGATCAAATAGAGAGATGTTTTTCTATTGTTAAAATGTTTAGATATTATAATGATAAAAACGTAATTTTAGCATTTAAGTTTCTTAGAAAAAAGAGAATAAAAATTAATAATAAATTATCTTATGAAAAAAGAAAACTTGTAGAATATTATAAAATTATTGAGCCAATATGGAAAAAAGGAAAAACTCCACAAATAAAATGTAATTATAATGGCAGAACATTTTTAATTACTAGTAATGGATCGGTAGAAATCAATTTTTCTGATTATAAGATGCATTTTCAAAAAAAAAAAGAAAGCATCAAATTAAATACAAATACATCTTCATAAATATCAAAAATGAATCATACCAACGTAAAGAATGAGAAACACAAAAAAACTATTAAAAGGATGTCAGAGACTGCTATTTCATCACATCAAATGTATGAAATTGAAAATATTGGACATACTAAATTTGGTATGAAAAAAGTTTTAATGATGGAAAATGCAGGTTTTGGAGTAGCAGATTTTATTATTAAACGATTGAAAAATAAAAAACTTGCAAAATTAAAAATTTTAGCTATTTGTGGATCTGGAAATAATGGTGGTGATGCATTGGTTGCAGCGAGACATTTAACTTGTTTAGGTATTAATATTAAAGTAATATTTCTTGGAGAAACACATTCAATCAAGACAGAGGAAGCATTAATAAATTTTCAAATTATAAGTAAAATGAATAACACTATAGAACTAATCTTAAATAGTAAATTAGATAGTATAATAAAAAAACACATACTTAATGCAGATATAATTATTGATGGAATTTTTGGTACTGGAATTAAAGGTAATATTCAAGATCCTCATTTATCAGTAATTAAATTGATAAATCATTCTAAATCGTATATTGTCTCTGTGGATATACCATCTGGCTTAAATCCTAATAATGGAGAAATTTCAACAGAGTGTGTAAGGGCCAATTCAACAATAACATTTCATAGAATTAAAACAGGATTATTGAATAACAGAAAATATACTGGTAATTTAATATTGAAGAAGATAGGAATACCCATAGAAGCTGAGGAAGGGATAGTATAATTGACCTTTAAAATAGAACAAATTGCTGTTGGAAAAATGGCAAATTTCACTTATTTAATCATAGATAATGAAGAAAAAGAGATCGCAGTTATCGATCCATCATGGGATTTAGAAAAAATTTTTGAAAGAATAAATAAGAATGAATATAAAGTAAAGTATGTTATTAACACTCATTCTCATTTTGATCATATAATTGGAAACGATCAAATTGTTAGTAACAGCAAATGTAAAGTTATGCAACATAATAATTCTAGAGAAAAACATGATATTTCATTAAATAATGGAGATGAATTTATGATTGGAAAGACAATTGTTCATGTAATATTTACTCCAGGCCATTCAAATGATAGTATATGTTTAATTGTTGATTCTAAAGCAATAATTACTGGAGATACATTATTCGTTGGAAATTGTGGTCGTATCGATTTACCTGGTAGTGATCCTGAAGAGATGTACAACAGTTTATTTGAAAAAATAATGAATTTAGATAATAACTTGATAGTTTATCCTGGTCATGATTATGGATACAAACCAACTTCTACGATAGAAGAAGAAAAGAAAAATAATTATATTTTAGTTCCTAGAACAAGGAACGAGTTTATAAGATTTATTACTCAAGGAGAATAACAAATTGACAGAAAGATATAAAGATATCACAATTGTAAACGGGAAATACAGTATTGATATATTAGAATCAAACAATCCTATTTTCGTTTGTGTGATATCATATACTGAAACAAGTGAAATTCCAGGGATTACTGTAGCTGGGGCAAATAAAGATTTAATTAAATATACATCCTCGGCGGATGCAGAGTTTCTTTATTATGGTAGATGTAAATGCATAAATGGTGTACCTGCAACTCCGGATGGAAAACCAACTCCAGCTATAATTACAAAAACAATGTTAAATATTGGTAACATTCCTTTTATTGTAGTTGATTCAGGAGTAAAAATAAAACCTGATATACCGTTATTTTCATTTAATCTAAAATCAGGTAAAAATATCTCGGAGAACATCGCAATGGAATCAGAGGAGGTAGAAAAAGCCTATAGGTATGGATTAATACTAGGTAAACAACTATCTAAAAGTCATGATCTTGTAATTCTTGGAGAAAGCATTCCTGGTGGAACTACCACTGCACTTGGGGTTATGCTTTCTTTAGGTATAGACGCAGAAAATAAAATGAGTAGTAGTATGCCAGAAAATCCGCATAATTTAAAAAATACTTTAATAAGAAAAAGTATGAAAAAGAATAATATCGCTTTTGGGTCATTGAAAAATAAACCTTTTGATGCTATCTCATTGTTTGGAGATCCTATGATCCCTTCAGTGACAGGTATTGCTCAAGGAATTATTGAAAATGGTGGAATAGTAATGCTGGCAGGTGGAACTCAAATGTGTTGTATTTTATCGATTTTAAAAAGTCTACAAGTTAAAACAGATAAAGTCTTTATAGGTACTACAAAATATATTTTTAATGATCATAGTGCAGATTTTACAAACCTAGTATTATCTATAGATGACAATGTAGGTATTGTTATTTCGGATTTACATTTAATTGAGTCGACAAAACTAGGACTAAAAGCGTTTGCAAATGGCTTTGTAAAGGAAGGAGTTGGTGCTGGAGGGGTATCGATAGCAACAATGATAAATGCAAGTGGAAAACTTAACGGAGAAATTCTATTAAAATATATTGAGAGAGAATATGAGAAAACTATAGAAAAAAAATGTACATTTAATGAAATTAATATTTGACTAAAAAATATTAGTATATGAAGATTTAAAGTTATTTCACAGTTACTGATTTAGCTAAGTTTCTAGGATAATCAGGATTAGCATCCTTTTTTAATGCTAAGTAATAGGATAATATTTGAATTGGGATAATTTCAATTATGGGATACAAATTTTCATTAACTAAAGGCAATTTGATAAAATAGTCATATACATCATTATTTTTATTTGAAATTCCAATAATCTTTGCACCTCTTGATTTCATTTCATGGACACTATGTAATGTATCAGAATAAGTTTCATCTTCTGGATTAAGAACTATGACAATAGTATTAAGTTCAATAAGAGCCAAAGGACCATGTTTGATTTCTCCAGCAGCTATACCTTCTGCATGAACATAAGCGAGTTCTTTAATTTTCAGAGATCCCTCTAATGCAATTGGATAATGAAATGACTTGCCTAGAATATAGATGTCTTTTACAGATTTTATATCCTCAGCTATTTTTTCTATATACGAATCATCTATTAAAATCTCATTTAGAGCTTTACTAAACATTTCTGTTGACATGTCTAATGATCTATTATTTACACATAAACTGTTTATAATAGAATAGAATGTTGCAAATTGCGCAGTAAAGCTTTTTGTTGCAGCAACACCCATTTCTGGTCCACAATTTATAGAAACATAATGATCGCTCAACCTAGATAAAGAAGAAGTAGATATATTTACGATTGAAAGAATTTTTGCTTTATTCGCTTTAGCTATCTTTACGGAATTTAAAACATCTGCTGTTTCACCACTTTGAGGAATAGCGATCAGTACGGAGTTGTCATCAATAGGTGCAGACATATATTCGAACTCGCTTGACATTATTATTTCAGTTCTTAATTTCGCAAATTTATAGAAAAGATATTTTGCTAATAATGCTGAATGATAACTGGTACCACTTCCTGTAATAAAAATATTTTTAGAGGAAGAAATAATATTGACTGCTTTTTTAAGAGATATTTTGTCAATCTGAAAAGCCGTAGGTATGGAATTTATTTGTTGATGGATCTCTTTGATTGTATAGTGTGCATATTTACCTTTATCAATATCTCCTAATTCCCAAGCTACCTGAGTTATAGGTCTGAATACATTATTACCATTAAAATCGTACAAGTTTATGCTTTGATGATCAAGAATAACTATGTCACGATTATCAAGAAAGATAGCTTTATCTGTATACTCTAAGAAACCTAACACATCACTGGAAATGAAATTTTCACCATTTCCTATTCCAATAATTAACGGTTCATCTAATCTAGCCCCAGCGATTAATCCAGATTTGAAAATGGCAACAAATGCATAAGAACCGCGTAATTGCTTGCAAGTTTCAATAATAACCTTTTTGACATCACCAAACTTTTTGAGATACGTCTCAATTAAGTGTGCAATAACTTCACTATCAGTTTGACTTTGAAAAATATGTCCTTGCTTTACAAGATTATCTTTTAGTTGTTGATAATTATCGATTATTCCGTTATGAACTACAACTACATTATTTGTACAATCCGTATGAGGATGAGCATTTAATTTAGTTATACCCCCGTGGGTAGCCCATCGTGTGTGCCCTATTCCTATTTGTCCAGGCATATTGTATAATTGTAAAGAAGTATCAACATCCAGAACTTTACCTATATCTTTTCGAAGTAAAATTCTGTCTTTTTCGAGGGTAGCTATTCCAACACTATCATATCCCCTATATTCCATTTTCTTTAAACTTTCAACTATAACCGATGCAGCCATGCATTTACCAATATAACCTATTATAGAACACATAAATTATATCGTATTAACTTAGTTTAAATAGTATATTAACAATTATAACATACCATTATAAAAATAATTATAATTATAAATTTAATTTCAAATTAACATGTAAAAAATAATTATAATATTTGTTTACCGGTATAAAACATTTTATAGAAATTATACAATTTGGTATTATGAGAAAAAAGACTATAATCTATGATCGTAACGGAAAGACCATTAGTAAAAAAATTCTAATATTTGATAATATAAATGATATGAAAATTTTATCAAATAATATTGCATGGAAAATAATAGAGTTATTGTCATCCAAGACTATGTATCCAGCACAAGTAGCAAAGGAATTAAAGCTTTATGATCAATCAGTTTATTATTATATTAGAAAATTGGTTAGAATAGGAGCAATAGAACAAGTGGGAACAAGTTTGATCAAAGGAGGCACAGCTAGGCTATACTCAACTTCTAGTCCTTCGTTTGGTTTAGAACTTGAAGGAGATGTCGAGAAATTCGAATCTTCTCATTACACAAAAAATGAGATGAGAAAAAATATTCCGTATATATTAAAAGATTTTTATGAAAATAACTCTTTTTCTGGATTAATAGTTGTAGGAGCACCTGACCCTCATGGACCTTACAAATCTTCCTCGAGGGACGGGCATTACGCTGTACATCTGAGTTTTTACCTTGGAACATTATCTGATTCCTCTACTTCTGGGTTCATAGTTAAATTAGATGTAGATGCAAAAGCGGAAAAAGATATTGATAATAAAAATTTAATCTTGATTGGTGGACCGGGCACAAATATTGTTACTTCAGAATTCAACAAATATCTTCAGATTAAATTTAATGAAGATAATTATTGGTCTGGGTTAACTGACCAATCAGGAAGAATATATAATATGGACAATCATGGTCTAATTGCTAAAATAAATAATCCCTATAACAAAGATAAAAAAATTCTTATTTTAGCAGGTGTAAGAAGTATAGGAACAAAAGCATCAGTTATTGCATTAACCAATTATGGAAATAAAATATACAGTAATTCTTCAAATGATGATCAACTTGCGTTAGTTGTTCAAGGTTTCGACATGAATGCAGATGGAAAAATAGATCATGTTGATATTGTTTCTTAATTATTAGTTAGTAGGCATATTTTGAGATGAATTCATAAATTGAGATCTCAAGTCAATTTTTGATTCTTCATCTTTCTTGACTATGTAACCTGGAATGTTAATAACCCTTCCGCCAATGGATACATGACCGTGTACTACTAACTGCCTTGATTGATGTGGGGTTTTGGCATTATCCTTTTTCATTATGATGGTTTGTAATCTTCGTTCTAAAATATCTTCCAGTTTTAAATTAAGAATATCATCAAGGGTGGCAGAATCTTTTACTAATCCAAGTCTTTGTAAATAGTTTAATAGTTTAATTTCTTGAGTCTGTCTTGCCTCAATTGTTAGGGCTAATAATTCACGAGCTTGATTTCTTATATCTGCTACCTTAGTTTGGGCTTTCCATAATTCACTTTTGCTTCTAAGACCATAGGATCCAATAAGATACAACTCTGAACTTAACTGATCAGTAGTCCATATCTGACGAGGTCTACGAAATGTTTTTCTTGATTTCTTAGGATCTCCCATTATTCACCACTCTTTTGTGTTTTTGGTGCAGTTTGTGCTATTTTACGTACTCCAACTGCACTAGCTCTTCTACCAGTCGTACGTGTGCATTGGCCCCGTACACGTAATCCAAACATATGTCTATATCCCCTCCAACTCATAATACTTTTCTCTCTATCTATATCATTTGAAACAATAAAATCCAAATCAGACGTAAGTAAATGAATATTGGAACCTGTATCCATATCTTTCCTCCTATTGAAATAGAAATATGGAATACCTATTTTATTAGGATCTTTAAGAGCATTCTCTATATCATTTAATTCTTTATCAGTTAAAAGACCGACTCTAATATATGGATTAATATTTAATTTTTGAAGTAACACTTGAGCGAAGTTGTAACCAACACCTTTAACTTTACTCAAAGCGACAGTTATTTTTTTATCTCCCTCAACATCTTTACCCATAATTCTAACGATGTGTTTATAGTCTGCTGTTGACAACTCTTAAAACAAGAGTCATGACCTAAATAAAAATCATACTAGGATAAGTTAAATATTTTAATTTATAATTTCATAGAGTGCCTTTTTTGTAATTAAGTGAAATATTGTAATCTCTATAACTTATTTAGTATATTTTATTCGTTAAAATGTTGAGTAAATATACATTATAAATAAAAAGATTAGAAAAATACAATTATAATGAAGAAAACTATTTTATTATAGAAACTGTATTAAAGTTTTTTAAATCTCTAAGTATCATAGAAAATCCTAAAAAATACTATTAGGGATATAATCATTTTGAATGACTACTATTATCTATTCTTTTAACAATGTTTAAATTTTGTTTTAGTAAGCAAGAAATCTATTGAATTTTAAAGATATAGAGAAAATGGTATTAGACTCTTACCAATCTGATCCAACATATAATGAAATATTCCCTGGTGTTCCACAAAATTATAAAGAAATTAAAACATTAAAAGATCTTCTCGAAATAAATTACAAACATGCTAAAGTTGATGATCAAATTAGAGGGAATTTAATCGCACTTCTTAAAAAAGGTATAAATCCCTACCGTGGAATCATTGGATACGATGATGATATTATACCATCAATAAATAGAGGAATTCTTGCTGGTCATGATCTCTTATTGGTAGGACAAATAGGCCAAGCTAAAACAAAATTATCTGAAGCTATCTCCAACAATCTATTATCACCAATACCAATAATTAGAAAGTCATTAACAAATGATATTCCCACAACCATTAGAGTGGAACACATGATTTCTTTGTTAGAAGACAAAGAAGTTACACACTATTCCCCCACGTTCACCGTATCAAAGGAAACAGAAGAAAATATAAGAAATAATGGCTTAGATACTAGAGTTGATTGGATTAATGGATCTGAAAGATATAGATACATTTTGGCTACTCCTGATATATCGGTTAAAGATTTAGTAGGACAAATCGATGCCATTAAAATAGCAAAAAAGGGAGTAGAGATCTATAATATTGAATCATATTCACCAGGTCAACTATTACAGGCTAGACATGGAATTTTATGTATTGATGAATTACCTGTTCTAGATCCAAGAAAACAAGTCGCTTTATTAAGCGTATTGCAGGAAGGTAAATTTACTACCGGTTCATATCCAGTTTACTTTGAACCTGATCTCAAAATAATAGCT
>Ga0210114_1000132_pt1 | contig 17992 bp, 21 predicted proteins | sample MayberryNW_TuleA_FD_185524 | JGI IMG/M metagenome (GOLD analysis project Ga0210114, IMG submission 185524) | Wetland microbial communities from San Francisco Bay, California, USA, that impact long-term carbon sequestration - MayberryNW_TuleA_D2... | ecosystem: Environmental > Aquatic > Marine >...
GGTACCAAAAGATCACTCATGCTAACTACTGCAAAATCAGTCATTAATGGAGAACCCACTAAAGCTCCACAGGAATTTAAGGAAGAAACACCAGGCACACATTCAACATACATTCCTCTCTCTTTGGTCCATCCTTTTTCTGCTAAAATTTCATAAATTAAACCAATCATACCATATATACCTGGATCACCAGAAGAAACTAGAGAAACTATTTTTCCATTCTCAGCAAATTCTATTGCTTGATTGGCTCTGTCTACTTCTTGTGTCATTGCATATCGATAAATCTCTTTTCCTTCAATTAGATCTTCAACAAGAGAAACATATGTATCATATCCTACTATGATTTCACTCTCTTCAATCACCTGTTTTGCTCTATATGTCATATGATCATGATTTCCTGGTCCAACACCCACCACATACAATTTTCCTTTTGACAACTTGTACATCATATTAAAAACAAAATTTAACTTTTTGCTGATAACTCAGTGGAGTTTATAAATTCTTTATGGAGAACATTAACTGCTTCCTCACAATTCTTGTCATCAATGACAAACGCAAGATTAAGTTCAGAAGATCCTTGGGTTATCATAATTACATTTATGTCTTTTTTAGCGACTGCTCCAAAGGTTTTAGCTGCAACCCCTTTAATACCTCTCATTCCTGATCCAACTACAGCAATAACGGCAACATTTTCACTAACATCTATTCTCTTAATCAATTTTCCCAGGAAATTTAACTCTAGCGTCATAATGGCTTTGTCTAAAACTTGTTTTTTAACTACCATGGTAATACTGGACTCTGAAGGAGTTTGAGAAATCATCATGATATTAACATGATTTTTTGCTAAAGCATCAAAGATTTTTGCAGCTGTCCCAGGGGTACCTATTAATCCTCCCCCACTAACGTCAATAAGAGCTGTGTTTCTAATTACAGTTATGGATTTTACAGTCTTATTATAAGTTAAAGTGGGAAATTGAGTGATTAATGTGCCAGGATGATCAATATTATTTGCATTTCTTATTCTCACAGAAATTTTAGAATCCATAACAGGCTCTAATGCTCTTGGGTGCATATACTTAGAACCAAACATAGATAATTCTAAGGCTTCTGAAAACGAAACTTCTTCGACAACGAGCGCATTTTTAACAATCTTTGTATCAGCCGTCATCAATCCATTCACATCGCCCCATAACCACACCTCAGTGGCATTTATACTTGCAGCGATTATAGTCGCTGAATAGTCAGAGCCCCCCCTTCCAATCGTGGTTGCATTACCATTCTGATCACAACCAATAAACCCTGTAACAACTGGAATTATTCCCTGTTTTATTAAAGGTTCAATTTTATGATGTACTCTAAGTTTTGTTGTATTCATCAATGGCTTAGCATCACCAAAGTTAGAGTCAGTTAATATTCCTACTTCCTTACCATTCAAATACACGGATTGTATACCGGTAGATTTTAAGGCAAAAGATACTATAGGGGTTGATAATCGTTCTCCAAAGGATAAAAGATAATCTCTATATTTTGGGGTTATATCCCCTATAATAGAAATACCTAGTAATACATCTCGGAATTCATTTAATAAATCTTTAAGAAGATGTAATAATTGATATTTATCTTTCTCTTCGTGTATGACTTGCTTAACTAACTTAATGTGAACATTTTCAATTTTTTGAAGATACAAATTAATTGAATTTCTATTTATTTTTTTGATATCATCACATAATTCGGAAATTTTATCGGTAATACCATACAGAGCAGAAATGACAACTACAATTTCATAGTTTTGAGAATAATATGCTTTTATTATATTTTTTACATTAAGGATCTTTTTTTCGTTATCTAATAACGATCCTCCGAATTTCATAACGATACGCATATAACTGATGAATATTCTGTTTTCCTAGATTAATGCTTCGATAAGAGTGACCATAAACCTAAATGGAGGAATTAAATTATATTGTTAATCTTGAATACGCGGAGCAAGGTAAAAGTGAATTCTTCCAAGATTTGCAACAGTAAATTCTAACCTAAGAGGCATTTTACTAGAATATTCGGCAATCACAGACCCTCCAACTGGACTTATTGCCTTTGTGATCTTTATTAAATAATCGATACTATATGTTCCAAGACTTTCTTCATTAGAAGTCAACTCTTCTAAACCTTCACTTTTAGATTCTAAAAATATATCTGCTTCACCTGAATCTCCTCTTCCTAAAAATCTAATACTCTCTGATTTGCAATCAATAGTTATATATTCAGAAAGTACTTGAATGTCTGATAATATTTTATCAAATGCAGATGCAGTTAATATTATTTTTGAATTGAAATTTAGTTTTGGTAGAGGAGTGGAACTAGAAGAACTTTCAATTAATCTCATTTTGTATTCTTTTTTATACCCATTTTGTATTTTGAGAATTAACATACTATCTTTATTGATAGATAATTCTATTGAATCCTTTTTTTCGGATCTCTTTATTAATTTAGAAAATTCATCAATTCTGACACCAAACTTAATTAATGAGTCACAATCGTATTTTTCAAATGAAGAGTTAGGCCAATATATATCGATTAATGCTACATGTGAAGGATCCATTCCTCTAAAGGATATTCCTTCTACTGATGCTTCAAATGTTGCTTCATCAACGAGGGTAGATATTGCAGATGTAATGGCTTTCCATTCATCCGGAGTTTTTGTCTTTGCTAGAAATGTCAAATTATACAATGTTCAGGCTAACATCAGACAATTTTAAATCTTACTATTAAAATTTCAAGAAATCTTTTGTAGATCTAAATTATAGCTATTAGGAATAGTTTCTCCATGTGTGGCTACATTTCGTGCAACGATAGAATTGAGTAGTTGCTTCATCCGCAGATCGGGTCTGAAGCATCCACCAAACTGCCAAATTATTATTACATTTGGGACAATCAATATTAAGAGTAGGAAGAACCTGTGTAGTATTTTCACCGTCCAATATCCTTAAAGCACTTTGTTCTTGTGTTGTTATGTTACCAACATTAACTGTAACAGTAGATTTTTGTTGAGAACTGGTAAACCCACATTTAGGACACGCGACTTGATTTTCTTCAAATTTTAATCGCATTCTTGTTTCACACTTTGGACAGAATTTCAATTTAGAGCACCTTTTGTTGGGAAGAATCGATTGATAGTGATATATTTTTTAAATATTCATCAGCAGATTTGATTGACCTATCTAAAATGTCCATTGGATTTTCCTTGCTTTTTATTTTCATCAAATACTCTTTGATCAATGGATGTTTCATCACGATGCCGGCAAATTCTATATCTTTTTCCTTTAAGATATGATGTTGTATAATGTACATAATAGAAATATCTTCGTCTTTTAACTTTAATTCTATTTCATTACTAGAAAAATTTGTAATTTCTGCTTGCATTAAATAGTGAAGTACATATTTAGGATATAAATCATACCACATGGTAATTAATCATTGAATGAAAAAATAAATTCATTAGATAATATAGTTTTAACTAATGTAACTAGTAAAAATACTCCAAATGAACGAATATCTTTTAATTTAAGTTTAAAAATAAATGGTAAAATTAGAGAATTATTTAATCAATCCTTATGGGAAAAAGCATATAATAAATTTGACAACACATTCCTAATAACAATAAATGTGGACTTTAAATCCAAAAGGAAAGTAATATACTCTATAAAATTTATTAGGAAAGCAGTTTTTTTTTGGACAAGGAATCCAAAAATTCATCATAGAATATGGATTTTTATCATAAAAGATGACAGTCCATTTTATCCTGAATCGGAAGAGGAAGCCAAATCTTTCTTATTTGATATTGATAAAATTGTTGATATTAAATTGTCATCAATTACTGATAAAGTATCTACAATTTATGCGAATGTAGTTGTTTCCTGGGGTAAACATAACTTTACTCATCCTACAAAACTGCTTGGAAGATCCAACGAGGAAGAAATACAACTAGTCAACTCATAAGCCCCTCTTATTCATATAACTTTTTTTAAAAACGAATCGAAATTTTTAAAAATGTTGAATTACAATCAATTTATATGGCAAAATACGATGGAATAAAAGGACAGGAGTTACTGGATATTGAGATACAGGGAAAGGAATTGACTTTTATTTTTAAAGATAACCGCTATTTGTTTGTTAAAAATGAGAAAGACAAAATGGTTTGTGATTCATTACCAGAGTGACTTGATCATTTTTTTAATCCAGATGAACATGCACTAATCCATATTATTTAATTTTTATTTATCACAATTGGCTGTAAAAGTACCTATACAATTTCATAGTTGAAAATCTTAAAAATATGGATATACATATTCTCACATTCTTCTGATACTTATCTAAAACATAATGAATTTAAAATATTAAAACGACTCAATTCTATTGAATACTAGATGTGAAGAATTAAAACATGATGAATATATAGGTAAATATGTTTCTATTAAAGGTTGGATTCATCGTATCCGAAAGCAAAAAGAAAATACATTTTTATTAATTCGAGATGATAGAGGAGGAATTATCCAATGTATAATTGAATCCTCAAAAACGGATAATATCACCATAGAATCTTCTGTTGAGGTTTTTGGTCTAATCCAAAAAGATTCACGCGCACCTGAGGGAGGTTATGAATTAAAAGCAGATCAAATTCATATTTTTAACATATCAAAAAATGATTATCCTATAGGCGAATATCAAAGCCTTGATCTACTTTTAGAAAAACGACATCTGGCTATAAGAACCAGACGTATGACTATGGTTTCAAAAATTCGTTCTTCCATTCTCCACTTTTCAAGAAAGTGGTTTACGGATAATGATTGGCTTGAAATAACCGCTCCAGTATTAGTAAAAGGAGCAGTAGAGGGAGGTTCTACATTATTTAATCTCAAATATTTTGATGAAGAGGCTTACCTATCACAAAGTGCGCAATTATATTTGGAAGCTATGATCTTTTCTCTTGGCCAAGTATGGTCAATGACTCCTTCGTTCAGGGCAGAGAAATCTAGAACAGTTAGGCACCTGACGGAATTTCTTCATTTAGAAGCCGAAGCACCATGGGTAACTTTAGAAGATCTTTTGAAGTTTCAGGAAAAATTAATTTCTTTTGTAATTTATAATGTTTTGCGAAATAATAAAAAAGAATTTGAATTTTTAAAAAGAAATGTTTCCGAGTTAGAGAACATTTCACCTCCATTTGACAGAATTACTTATGAAAAGGCAATTGATAAACTACAAAATGCGGAATTTAAGATAGTAGATAATGATTCAGCTAGAAAAATTGAATACGGTGATGATCTCAATATCGAATCAGAAAGACTCCTTACTATCAACTCTTCCAAACCCTTATTTGTCATTGGATATCCATTACAGATAAAGCCGTTTTATGTTAAAGAAGATATCTCGGTCCCGGGATTAGGTATAGCAGCTGATTTACTTGCTCCAAATGGTTTTGGTGAAATAACATCTGGAGGATTACGAGAAGATGATCTTCATAAATTAGAAAAGAGAATAGTGTTAGAAGGTTTACAACAGAGTAATTATGATTGGTATATAGATTTACGGAGATATGGATCAGTACCTCATGGAGGCTTTGGGTTGGGTATAGAAAGATTAATGAGATGGATTCTAAATTTTACTGATATTAAAGATACAGTGCCTTTTCCTAGAACTATTAGACGAATATATCCATAATTTCGTAAAATAAACACTCAAGATAATTCTAATTGAAATTAAATCTTAGAATTGTTCAAGTTTAAATCTTTGAACAGAACTATAATATAATAAAATGCATAATAATCCTCCCGAAAAAACTGAATCTTTATTCTTTGAATTGGCTGGAGATTTGAGGCTTTCTATGCTATTAAAGCTCTCTAAACACAAGTACAGATTATCTCAGTTGTCAACTGAGTTGGATGCAACTATGCAAGAAGCACATAGAAACATTATCCGACTAGTTGAATCTGGATTAGTTTTTAAAGATGGAGAAGGTGATTTAGGATTAACTTCTTATGGTAAATCTATTGTTTTCCTAATTCCAGGATATGAATTTCTTTTACAAAATAAACAGTATTTTATCGAACATTCAATAGAAGAACTACCATTAAAATTCATTCAACGTATAGGTTCTTTACAAAATAGTGAAATTGTTTTTGGAGTAATGGCAAATTTGCAGCGCTGGAAAACACTCTATTGGAACTCTAAAGTCTATATAAAAGAAATCATGTCACAAGTACCACTAGATTTAATTGAAACCGTAAGTAACAAGATCCAGACGGGCATCAAGTTTTCTTATATTTTTTCGAAAGATACGATTATTCCAAAAGGAAGGGCAGAATTATTACAGAAAATAGGTTGGGTGAATCAAATTTCTAAAGGTATGGTAGAAAGAAAGATGATAAATAAGGTCACTATAATGACAATATTCAATGAGCAAGAAGCTTGTCTGCTCTTTCCAAATCTTAAAGGTGAACCAGATTTGAATATTATGTTCTATAGTCAAGATCGAAATTTTCATGAATGGTGTAATGATTTTTTTAATTATCAATGGGAAATCGCTGGCCCTTTCGATGAACAAAAATTAAATGAGACATAATATCTCCTCTACCTCTTTTCAGCATGTTTTTATATATCATTTTATTATAAAAAGGCATGCCTGGTGCTTTTGTACTTTTGAATACCGAATTAGGAAGTGAAGATTCCATAGTAAAAGAACTGAGGAATTTAGAAGGAGTCAAGGAAGTTTTTCAAGTCTATGGTGTATACGATATTATTGCAAAAGTAGAGTCTGATACAATGGATAAGGTTAAAGAAATTATTACTTGGAAGTTAAGAAAATTACCCGGCGTCAAATCTACACTCACGATGATTGTAATGGAATAAAATTTTTTCTTTATAAGATTTTTCTAACTGATGAATAGTCTAATTAATATAATTTAAAAATAAGTTTGTTGATGGAGTACATTATGGTATTTTCTGATATTTTAAAGAGAAAAAAGGATAAAGAATCTAATGATATGAAATGTAAACTTTGTAATATCATATTTCAGGATAAAGAACATCTTTCACGACATAATAAAAAGGCTCATGGAAAAAGAGATGACTTTTTACCAAGTAGTAATCCTTTCCAAGTATAGTTTGTTACAATTGGATCCAATACTGTAAATGTTTCCTATTCATGATGATACACCGCGTCTTCATGGACGTCCCTATGTAAACTACTCTCTTATCGCACTCAATGTTATAATTTTTGTATGGGAAATAATTACCACAAATTTTTTTAGCAATCCACTAAAGGTCAATGAAATCTTTTATAATTATGGTACCGTTCCAGATCTTGTCTTTCAAGGAGATTACTTTGCTTTAGTTACTTCAATGTTTCTTCATGGTGGGGTTGTTCATATTATAGGAAATATGGTCTTTCTGTATATATTTGGTGACAATATTGAGGATAGATTTGGACATTTTAAATATCTGATTTTATATTTATTATGGGGTATAGCAGCTGGAATAATCCATAGTTTTTATGCAGTTTCAGTTGGCGGAGGGGAAATTCCTGCAGTAGGTGCTTCCGGAGCAATCTCAGGAGTTCTTGGAGCCTATTTAATACTTTTTCCTAGGGCGAAAATATTTACAGTTATAACTGCATTTTTTATCACAACTGTGAGAATACCTGCTCTTGCATACATACCTATTTGGTTTATTCTTCAAGTAATATTCAGTGTTTTTAATCCAGAGGGAGGAGTTGCATATCTAGCTCATATAGGAGGGTTTGTAGTAGGTGCTGGTGTTAGTTTCCTAGCAAAGTCATTTTTTCCTTCGGTATTTCAAGGCGCGGATGGGAGAAAAAATACCTATTTAAATAAACCCTCTAAGGTATACTCAAGGGGATTTTATAAGAATAACACGAGAAATTCAGTGGCTAATCCGGATATAATCGAGGGTAATACTTACTACGAAATTTTAGTGGAACTAAAAGGGCTGAGAAATATCCAAAATTTACGCGCTCGCTATGAAGCTAGTACACATAGATTACAAATTTTTTCTGACGGATCAGTTAATCCTATTTTATCTATTCCACTTAAAGAGGATATGCATATATCGCTGATTCAGGACATATCATACCTAAACGGAATTCTTAAAATTAGAATGCTAAAGGCTTAGGATTTTGTCATATTTAATTACTAGGTGATTAATTAGTGACATTGGAACAAAGATTTATAATATATTTTTCCATCTGATATTGTAATGTCTGGACAGCCCCAAGCAAAGGGGAGTGATAAAATTTCACGTAGAGATTTTTTAAAATTATTGGCTGCAGCAGGTACTGTGTTAACATTTACACCTTTTGTGGACTGGGGAAAATTTTTACCTAATCCAAGTGGCTCAACTACAGATAAATCTAAAGTTGCGCTACCGGATGGTTCTCAAGCTAATGTAAAAACCTTTAAGGTTAATCATTCCGAAGCTATAATTTATCCAATATCTGATGATCCTGTTCTGAATAAAGAGGCATTTAGAACATGGCAATTTATAAGACTTCCATCTGAACTTGGAGGAGAGAAAAATGAAGCTTCAGCCTTTCGTGCCTATAGTATGGTTTGTTTACACCTTTGGTGTTTATGGAAGTATTGGCCAGGTGAAGGTCGAAAAAGAGGTGAATGTCCTTGTCATGGTAGTATGTATGACCCTGCTACAGGCCAGGCCTTTGCTGGCCCTGCGGCTCTACAATCGCCTCCTTCAAATGTTCTTCCCATGCTGGATTTGGAAGTAGATAAAGATGGCTATTTATGGATATTACCTCCTAATTGGAATGTTAACGGTAATGGGATAGTTGGTTATGGCCGCTTCATTGCATAGAGAAAACAGTCTAGTCCGACTCTTTAGGTGGATTTACGCCGGAGTCGATAGAACAATCTTTATGGGTTTAAAATTTACGTTTCCTACCAGATTTGTTAGTCCTTTGGGCTTCTTAGGAATGCTTACTTTTGTATTATTCATAATTCTAGGTATCTCTGGTGCTCTTCTTATGTTGTGGTATGAACCAATTCTTGACAGAGCTTGGGATAGTGTTGAAAATATTAATGATACTATACCATATGGTTTTCATTTAAGAAATATTCACTATCATGCTTCGAATGCTATGGTTATGATGGCAATTCTTCATATGTACTATCAATATTTTAGTGGTCGATATAAAATTAGAAATGAGATACTTTGGGTCACTGGAATCCTCATAGGAGTGCTAACGATTTTAGAAGCTTTTACTGGATATGATATTATTTTTAGTGAAAGAGCCGAATTAGCTATATCTATCGCTGCATCACTCACTAACTCTATACCTATTCTAGGTCCTGATATGAGGGACGCTTTCTTTGGGTCTGGGTTCCATGACTTCGTATTACGGTTTTATGCATTTCATGTCTTTTTACTTCCAATTGCTTTAATAGGATTAATGACTGTTCATTTCCCACGCTTTCTAGTTTTTGACGTGCCAATGGTAATGGCAATTACGGGAGCAATAATGATTACTGGAGGAGTCTTTCCAGTTGATATGGGCTTGAAGTTTGATCCGAATGTCCCCCCTGGAATAACTGTACCAGAATGGTATCTCACAGGATTGTATGCTTTTCTACGATCTCAGTATGATAAATTCGTCACAGGAGTGGCATGGCCTGGGCTCTTCATATTTACATTACTTATCATTCCGTTTATAGATAAATATAAGAAATTTTCATGGAAGGATAGACCTCTTGTAACTGCAATAGGAATTACAAGTATTGCCCAAATTGTAGTGACTACATACTGGGGTTTCTACATCGATCCTGATAGAACAAAATCACTATTAGACAGATTGGTAATCGACCCAATTTTTCTATATACTGTAATGATCGCTCTAGTTCCTTTATCATTTGGATTTACGTATCTTATGATAAAATTGGCTAAAAATGCAGAAGCTAATGCAAAACGTCAGCCTAGAAAGAAAGAGAGTGTAATAACTCTTCCTGAAAAATGGGTATATTTTGTATTTATAGCATTAATAGGATTTCAAATATACTTGAATATTGCAGCCTATTATGCACTACTTAATGGTATGAAAAACATATCATTGTTCATCATTGGTATTATTATGCTGGTTTTTGCAGGCATGTTCCATATCTATAGACATGGACGATCAATGGCAAATAATCCTCCACCTCCAGCAATACCACAGACTGATAGGATAAAGGCTATACAAAGGTCAAAAAGATCATTAGCAGAATCTATTAATGATAAGCCCGAATTAACAACAACATCATCAGCTAACCCTTCCGTGGGTCATATAAAGAACAATGGAATCTTGAATAAGGTTTTCAAAGGTGGCAGAAAAAATAAAGATCCATATAAAAAAATGTGGAGTAGAGATTAGTTATAAATACTAACAAAATAAAAAATTTAAATTAACGAAACTCTCCACTATATTCTATTGATATGGAAAGATCCCAGCAATTTAGTAGCATTGGCGGCTTAACTATAATATTTTTCATCGTAGCAATAACGATTAGTTTGGCATTCTATCAATTTATCTTTCTTAAAGAATTAAACCTCAAACCTTCTGTTCCAGAAGAAATTGCAAATCCTCCACAGCCATTGACATTAACAATTGCCGAAGGAGCCAGCCTCCCTACTAACCCTATATTCTTTGATCCAAGCCAAGCCAGAGCATCTTTAGGTGTTGATAATAAATTAATATGGGAAAATCATGATGCCACAGCTCATACGATAACTACGGATAATGATTATGAAGATCCTTTGTCTGGAAAGTTTGATTCAATGGACACAATTGGACTAGTTCCACCTGGAGGTACATATGAATTTGTATTTACCGAGGAAGGAGAATATCCATATCATTGTGAACCACATCCATGGATGACTGGAACTGTCACGATAGTCGAGAATTTTTCATAAATTCTCATTTGACTCTTTTTTTATTTTCAAAAACAAAATGTCATTTATTACTTCTTTATGTTCTTGTATAATAGAAGCTCGAAATTTAACTTTAGAAAAGTCATTTTTTGGTATATGTTGTGTAATAGCAAGAAAATTAACTATCCTTTTGTCTTCCAAGTCTTTTTTATAGATAGAAAGACGTGCATACGGATGATTAATTTTTTTTCCATTTAATTGGATATAATTGAAAATATCACTTGAATTTTCAATTTGGGAATTGATTACTATGGTATCAAACCTTTCATTATAATTCACTTCAATTTTACCATGGATTTCTTGATTAGGATAAATTTCAGTTTCTTTTATAGTAAGTGATAATTCTTTTTTTTCCTTCATAATGATAAAGAATTCCTAATGATAATTGTATATATCTATTTGAGAAATATAAATCATAGATAATTAATATCTAAACAACAAAATATTTTTAAATATTTAAGTAATAATCTTTAAATTTGCTTTATCTTTTTTCTGTTGTGAAGGGGCTCGTAGCTCAGCATGGATAGAGCGCCTGCCTTCTATTCTGTTTGAGAAGAAAGCAGGAAGTCGAGGGATCGAAGCCCTCCGGGCCCGCCATCTATATTGTTTATATACTGCAGTTAAATGACATCGAATCATATTACATTGTTTGTATACTTATATCTCATAAATTTGCACTACGATATATTGCTAAGTTGAAGATATCTTTAATTTATAATTCGTTTTTTAATTATAAGCTCATAATCTGATATTTAGTTGACAGTCATAAAGTTGGGTAAGCATTATGAACAAGCTTGTGACCTTTCGACTCAATGTTTCTGTTACTATGTACAAGTCCACACTAAATACGACATAGATGTGATCGAGAATTAACGATTCTAGATAGATGCTAAATGTTTTCCTAAGAATTGGAGGCATACATGAGAGAGACAATAGCCAAGAGGATTAGATGTATTTTTACATTTTAAGTGAAAAGGTCACAATGTAATGAAATGTACCAACAAACTTTACAAATTCATTCAAGCGAAGGTAATGTGGGATTTTAATTTCACATTAAACGATAAATTTTCTTTAAACTAATACACAAAAATAAACAAATAATCTTCAATAAATATTTCTGTTTATGTTTCAATTAAAATATAGTAAATCTTACAATAGTTGAGCTCATGAAAAATTAAACAATGTACATTAAAACTTAAAACTTGGTTTACTCTTTTCTGATTGATATTATTATATCGTAAAACTCATCAACCATACCTAATGTAGTGGTTACTGGTGAAACATAATAGATCTATAATTTCATATCAGGATTTTAAAGATTCCAACTCATAAATATTGGATTAAACGGAATTTATAGTATACATACCAAGATTTAAAAAAATTAAAACGAAAACTAAAATTTCGAAGAACTTGTTATCTAACTGTATTCAAATACTTTTTATTATTTTGACGTTAAGAATTCACCAATTAATTTAATTGTAAATCCCATGGCACCAACTACCCCCATGCCAAGTAAAATAAATCTCATATGCGTTGTATAATCATCTTTAGATGTTTTTTTAGCTAATAATAAAGTTTGATACATGTCAAGGAGCCTTCTTTTTAAAAATGAAATTATATTAATCATTTCTATATTATGATTTTTTTACTATTATCTATAGTATTTGAATCTACCTGTTAAAATAATTAAAAATTTCTTGAAACCAAAGTCGAATTAATATTCTTGGTCGGAATAGTCAGGATCTTTTTCAGTTCTTTGCATTTCAACAAAAGTCTCAGTATTTTGAATTCCTTCGATTTTACCAACTCTCTCAATCACAATATTGTGTAATTCTTCTAATGTACTTGCATGAACATTTACAATCATATCAAATCTACCTGTAACTTCCGATAAGGATCTCACTTGAGCGATATTTAGTAGTTCCTTGTGAATATGATCCTTTCTTTTTGGATCGCGATTGATCCCTACTGTTGCTTTTATATTGAGACCAAGCATATTTTCATTAACCAAGATAGTAAATTTTTTAATTAGATTTCTCTTAGAAAGGCGTTTAATTCTACTATATAAAACCGAAGAATTTATATTCAAATTTTTACTTAACTGCGGAACAGAAATACTAGCATCACGAGTGAGCTCAGTCAGTATTTTCATATCAAGTTCATCAAACCTTTGCAAGTTATATCCGGAATACGTTATAAATCTAGATTAATAAATGTAGTTATAAATTAAAAATTTAATTTAAAATTTTGGTTACTTTTCATTAATTTTTTCAATGTCATTTCAATATGTTATAATATTTGTTATTAATTTTACAATTGATTATGTTATAGTAAATATTATATAATTTAGCTTTTAACAACGAATCATGTTTGGACTTGGTAAGATTAAGACTGGAGATTATGTCTTTGCCGTTGAACCTGAAAACGATTTCAAAAAAATTATCTTGGGAAGAGTTCAATCCATTAATAAAAATTCCCTATTGATATTGGGATCTTTTATAAAACCGTTAGGCCTAATTTCAAAGGTACAAAAAGGAATATTAGGAAAACGATCTCAAGAGGTATTAAATGATCCTGATCCAAATAATTGTATTTTTATTCTAATAGATAGAATTGAAACAGGTAATTTTTATGGTAATATCGATCAAACTACCAATAAAGTAAGTTGGATTAATGAAAGGAGATTTTTTGTCTTGGAAGGTTGGATTAAAGAGAATATTGCAGATTTATTTGCCGATGTTTTATATTCTCATTCTGAAGAAGAAAAATATCATTATCGTGCTATTTTAATAGAGAAAATGAATTCCCTATATGATCGAGATTTAAAAGAACATGTTTATGCAGTTGCTAGAAGTGCAAAAATTTTGTAACAAGTTGAAAGTTTTATATTATGGTTTTATAATAATTCGTTTTTGATAACTAATGGAATACGTTTATGCGGCATTACTATTACACAAGTTGAAACAAGATATTAATGAAGATAATGTTACTAATGTAATTAAAGCAACAGGCTCTGCCCCGGATGCTGTCAGAATAAAGGCTCTTGTAGCAGCATTGGGAGATGTAGATATTGAAGCTGCTTTAAAGACAGCCCCAATGACAATGGCACCAGCAGCTGGTGCTCCTTCAGCCACAGGAGCTGCTGCTCCTGAAGCTGCTGCTCCTGAAGCTGCTGAAGAAGAAAAAACCGAAAAGAAGGAAGAAGAAGCATTAGAAGGACTATCCTCATTATTTGGATAAATTATTAATTCTTCTTTCTGATTTTTTCAATTCTTGTTCGGATATTCATTTTAGAGTCCCCATCAAAATTTAGTTAAAAATCCCAAATGATTTCTAAACAATGTAAGTGCGGACGCTTACTCAAACGATATGAGGCTTGCAGTACACTTGGTTGTAATGAATTTTTTGTATGTGAGGAATGTCTCCTTAATACCGAAAATTGTAAATGCAATTTGGAAGACTAGAATATTTAAATTCATGCACTATTGTTTGTCAGATAATATTCTAATGCATGTTTTGTGGAAAGAGAAATTGGATAAATATGCATATTATATACATAAACAATAAAACAAACCCAAATTTTAATCCTATCCTTTTTCTAAACATGGGTAGAACTGCTATTATTGTTACTATTGTAACTAGAATAATTTGATAATACAATATCTCAGTCAATTCAATGACTTTATCAAATCCAAATGAATACATTGCAGCAAAGACTGCTACTGCCAATAAGAGGGTATTATTAAGTATTTTAGAGCCTAATACATTAGCTATAGCTATGGAAGCTCCTGCAGCCCCTTTCCTTGCCAATATCATCATTGAAATCTTTTCGGGCATTTCTCCAGCAATTGGGCTAATTATTACTGCAAGTACTACAGCGGATATTCCATACTCTACAGAAAGCCCCTCCAAGGAATGAATAAAAGGTTCTGCACCAAAAAGTATTCCTACAGCACCTAAGAAAAAAGTTCCTATTGCTTTGAAAAATTTCTTATTGTCATTATTTACATTTGAAACATTTTGTTCAACAAGCAATTCCTTGTTATGGTTACTATCATTTTTATACTGAATGATATCTTTATTAGCAAGTTTATTCCTATTTTCAACTTTCATTTCATAAAGTGATAATATTATATATGCTGCAAACAGACCGATGAAAACGAATCCATCAACATAATTAAAACCATCTAAAAATAGCACAAAACTTATTACAGCAGCTAAAATCAAAAAAATCATATCATACTTAAAAGTACTAACATCAATTTGTTTGAGAGGAGCCTTAGATAATCTTGTTGTTGCAATAATCAACATAATTGCTAACCCTAATGTCATCATTAACAAGTTGCTGCCTAGTCCAGAACCAATAGCTATTCCAAACGATCCCTGTGCTGCAGCATAAATCACGATAGCGATTTCTGGCAAAGTTGTAGCTATACTTAATAATACTCGGCCTACGAATTTGGCACCAAATCTTTCAGAAAGGTGTTCCGCACCATATGATAGAATCCAACTAGCAAGAGTAAGCTCTCCCAACCAAAAAAGCATACTTAAAAGATTATTTTCTGCCATTTCTAGATCAAGAATTAGTGAAAATTACTCTTTTGTTATAGTTATTTACTTGATAGATCTTAATTATATAATATAAAATGGAAAATAAATTATATCTCATTCATCCGTCAACTTTGGATGAAAGAGAATTCAGTGATCATAAAAATGGATTTAATGTCTAGGAACTTGTCTTCTATGACAGTAATGAATTGAGTAGGATGAGGTGCTGTCAAAATCACCAGGAAGACTGGAACTGCGGCACAAGTAATCATGGTCAATAAGATTAACCAAAGAGCAGTCATTTTTTCCGCCATATACAAAAATGATTTTACGTCTCGGTATATAAATTTTATAAAACTTATGGCTATCGAGAAAGCATCATAATAAAGCTATATTCACCATTCTGTGAATATTATATCCTATTTTTCTGAAGGTCAGCTTTGTTTCTGTTTTCTTATCAGCCTGGAAGTTATATGTTCCCCAAATAACAACTTTATACCTTAGTCAAGGGGTTTCATCTTTTGTTCCGTTGATTGTATAGAATCTTCAGATACATACTTTTTCATTTCCTTTCTGTACCTGCCATGAGTCTTCCCTACTGCTATTTTTTCATATCGTGATGGTAATACGCTTAATTCATGGTTTCTGTCTCAATTATATGATTATCCTAATGATCATATTCTTTATCTGCAGCAATTTCATATAATGGTGTACTTTTTAATTGCAAGCTTCACTCTATACTTGATTATAAATATAATGTATATTAGATTTGCTTGCCTCTAACATACATTAATCAGTTTTAAACATACATGTTATTCTTATTGTCTTATTATGTTCGTTGTTTGCATCCAGTATAGGTGTGATTGCTCTATCTATGGATTGATTAGAATTTTGCAATGATTGAAAATACTATACAATATTTCTGCCAATCAATGTATTTGGATTGTTGTTGTATATACAATAATTAACTGTATATTGTTGTTAGTTACAGTGTTTCTTAGCCAAAACTTATTTGTTTTGTATATAAAATAAAATAAAATAAAATAAAAATAAAGAATATTCACTTCACAGTAATTTTCTATTTTATTCTAAACGATTTTAAGTAACTGATTATTCAATCTTTATACATTTACCATGACAAGCGATGTTGAACTTAAAGATCTTATCGGGCATGCTAGAAAAGATTATAAAAAGCGTAACTTCGATCAATCAGTAGATCTTACTGTAATATTAAAAGATATTGATGTTAAAAAAGGATTTAGTTTTAATGAAGTTGTTCATTTACCAAATAAACCAAGTCGCCAGGCGACTGTATGTGTAGTTGCATCAGGTGAAATGGGTTCAAGGGCAAAAAGAGCAGAAGCAGACAGGATAATAGAGCTTGATGAACTCGATAGACTTGGTACAAATAAAAAAGAAGCTAAAAAGTTAGCAAAGGCTTATGATTTCTTTTTATCTGATACTGCATTAATGGCAACAGTTGGTCGTTCACTAGGTCAGGTTCTTGGACCTAAAGGTAAAATGCCTACACCCATACCATATGGTGCACCTATTGAAAGTATATTGAATAGATTAAGGAGCTCTGTGAGAATTAGAACTAGAAACCAACTAAATATTTCTACTAAAATAGGAGATGAAAAAATGGATGATACTCAACTTTATCAAAATGCAAATACAATATTGTCTCTATTAGAAAAAAAATTACCACAAGGTGATAAAAACATTCGTAATACTTCAGTCAAATTTACTATGAGCAATAGCGTAAGTTTAACATCATTATCTCAGAAAAACAAGAGTGGCTAGCAAATGAGTTCAGATTCAATAATTAAAAAATATCCCAAAAAAAAGCAACTTATGTATCAAGAATTACAAGAGCTCCCAAAAAAATATAATGTTGTTGCTTTATCAAAAATGAATAAAGTTAGGGCTACACAGTTAATGACTTTGAGGAAAAAATTCCACGATCAAATAAATATTAAAATAATTAAAAATAAAGTTGCTCAAAGAGCTTTTGAAAAAGTAAGTAACATTCCAGGAATAGAAGATTTAAGCAAAGAATTAGAAGGACAATGTGCCTTGATGTTTACTGATTTAAGTCCTTTCAAACTCAATTTAATTTTTAGTGAAAATAAAGTTTTTTTACCAGCCAAAGGAGGAGATATTGCACCCACGGATATTATAGTACCAGCAGGTAATACTGGAATTCCTCCAGGTCCTGTCCTCTCAGAGTTTAAAGAAGCTAAAGTCCAAACTAAAATCGATCAAGGCAGTATTGCTGTAACAAAAGATACAGTAGTAGCTAAATCAGGAGAGGTCATATCTCAAAAACTTGCATCTTTGATTTCTAAATTAGACATAAAACCAATTGAAGCAGGGGTTCTCGTTAACTATGCAATTTCAGAAGGTATTCAATTTAGAGAAAAAGATTTACAGCTTGACGTTAAAGAATTTATAA
>Ga0210114_1000133_pt1 | contig 17954 bp, 15 predicted proteins | sample MayberryNW_TuleA_FD_185524 | JGI IMG/M metagenome (GOLD analysis project Ga0210114, IMG submission 185524) | Wetland microbial communities from San Francisco Bay, California, USA, that impact long-term carbon sequestration - MayberryNW_TuleA_D2... | ecosystem: Environmental > Aquatic > Marine >...
AGGAACATGCGCAGCACGTTGACCGGCGCCGCGCCGATGGTGCGCAGGATGGCGATGTCGGCCTGCTTCTCCTTGACGATCATCACCAGCGTCGCGATCGGGTAGAACAGCTTCTTCCACAGCGCGATCTCGTAGCGCCCGGTCTTCTGTCGATTGCCGGCAAGATGCTGCGTATACCGGTACAGGCCCCAGGCCGACATGTGCTCGGGATCGACGACCAGGACGTTGATCAGCTCCGGCGTCACGGCCGTGCGCCACTGCGTCTGCGCCAGCCGCGTGCTACGCGGCCCTTCCGCGGTGAAGCGCGTCTGCACGACGTCGCTCATGCGCCAGGCGCCCTGCTCCAGGTACTCGGCGAGCCGCGCCGACGTGATGCGGGTGAGCTTGTAGTCCGCGTCGAAATCGTAGATGCGCACGCCGCTCAGCCGGTCCGGGTCGCGCGCCGCGCGCACGTTGATGAACGCGCGCTCGTCCTTGAACCACAGTCCCGAGCGCAGATCCTGGCCGATGGCCGCAGAGAGCGCGTGCATGCGCAGCTCCTGGGCCGTTTCCTCCGCGGCGGGCACCACCCACTCGCCGATCACGAAGGTGACGGCGGCGAATACGAGCCCGGTCTTCAGCAGCATGCTGCCCGCCTGGCCCGGCGACATGCCCGCGGCGCGCATCACGGTGAACTCGGAATTGTTCGCGAGATGCGCGAGCACGTAGAGCGTGCCGATCAGCACCGCCACCGGCAGCAACTCGTAGGCGTGCGTCGGAGTCGACAGCAGCACGTAGGCAAAGACCCGCTGCAGGTTGTAATCGCCCTTGCCCAGGTCGCGCAGCTCGGCCAGCAGATCGAAGAACGCGAACAGGCCGAGGAAGCCCAGCAGGATGAAGCTCACCGCGAGCGCGACCTCGCGCGCCAGATAGCGGTTCAGCGTGCGGCTCGCCCGCGCCACCGGCTCAGCTCCGCAGCTTCAGGCGCAGCAGCGTCATGCGCTGCGCGAACAGCACGAGGAGCACGCCGAGCATCACGGCGTGCACGAGCCACCAGCCGACGGCGAATTCCAGCGCCCCCTGCGCCACGCGCGCCTCGCTCACGCTCAGCAGGTTCTGGTAGACGAGATACGCGAGCAGCGCGAACAGCAGGTTCACGGAGCGCCCGGCGCGCGGGTTGACGAAGCTCATGGGTATGGCGAGCAACGCGAGGATCAGCGCCGAGAGCGGTATGCCGATGCGCCAGACGAGCTCGCCGCGGTTCACGTCGGTCGGCTCCTGCATCAGCGCGAGCGTCGACAGGCTCTTGTTCGACGGCACCGGTTCCTCCTCGGCCGGCGACTCGACGCGCGCCGCATAGCGCTCGAACTCCATGACCCGGTAGTCGGCTTCGCCCGGCACGCCTTCGTAGCGCCTGCCGTCGAGCATGACGATGAAGCGGTCGCCGTTCGGCGCCGTCTCGACGAGGCCCCTGCGGCTGAACATGACCCCGGTGCGTCCGTGCTGCACGGAGTTGACGAACACGTTCTGCACCTCGCCGGCCGCGCCGCCGGCCGACTCGACGAAGAACACGCGGTCGCGGGCGCGCGATTCGCCGAATACGCCGGGCTCGATGCGCGCCACGTCGTCGCGCGCGTCCACGCGGCTGCGGTACTGCTCGCTCATGCGCACCGCCCAGGGCGAGATCACCATCGACAGCGCCGCGATCAGCGCCACCAGCGGCAGCGCGAACGCCAGCACCGGGCGGATCCAGGCCGCCAGCGACAGCCCGGCGTTGAACCAGATCACCATTTCGGAATCCCGGTAGCTGCGCGTCGCCGTCAGCAGCACGGTGACGAACAGCGTCAGCGACAGCAGCACCGGAAGGGCATTGAGCGCGAAGAAGCCGAGAAACGCGACCACGGCGTCGGTGGGAATCTTGCCGCCCGCGGCCTGCCCCAGCAGGCGCACGAGGCGCGTGGTGATGGCGATCAGGAACAGCGAGAGAAACACCGCCGTCGCCAGTTGCGTGAATTCCCGCAGCAGCGCGCGATGAAAGATCATGCGATACTTAAAGCGTTCATTGCATGGGAGATTCGGGTGGAATTTAGCATACGCGCGCTCGCGCCCCAGGGCGCGAAGACGGGGTGCCTGGTGCTCGGGGTCTACCAGGCGGGCGCTGCGCAGCCGCCGCTGCTGACGCGCGCGGCGGCGGCCGCGGACCGGGCGGCCCGCGGCCGGCTGAGCGCCGTGCTCGCGCAGGGCGACCTGCGCGCCAAGGCGGGCGCCACGCTGTTGCTGCACGGCGTCGCGGGCCTCGCGGCCGAGCGTATCCTGATCGTCGGCCTCGGCGAGCAGAAGGAATTCTCCGAGCCCGCGTATCGCGACGCGGTGCGTGGCGCGGCCGGGGCGCTGCGCGAGCTCGGCGCGCGCGACGCCGTGCTCTACCTCACCGACCTCAAGGTCCCCCGGCGCAACGCGGCGTGGAACGTGCGCCACGCGGCCCTCGGCCTGCGCGACGCCTTCTACCGCTTCGATCAGCTGAAGACGCAGAAGAAGCCGCCGGCGCCGGCGCTCGCCGCGGTGACGCTCGCCACGCAGGGCGGACCGGTCACCGACCAGGCGCGCGCCGCGCTGCGCGAAGGCGTGGCCACGGCCGACGGCGTCGCGCTGGCGCGCACGCTGGGCAACCTGCCCCCGAACATCTGCACGCCGTCCTATCTTGCGGACGAGGCGAAGAAGCTCGCACGCCAGTTCAAGCTCGGCCTCGAGGTGCTGGAGCGCCGCGACATGGAGCGCCTCGGCATGGGCGCGCTCCTCTCGGTGACGCGCGGCTCGCACCAGCCGCCGAAGCTGATCGTGCTGCGCCATGCCGGCGGCGCGAAGAGCGCGCCGCCGCTCGTCCTGGTCGGCAAGGGCATCACGTTCGACACCGGGGGCATTTCGCTCAAGCCCGCGGGCGAGATGGACGAGATGAAGTTCGACATGTCCGGCGCCGGCAGCGTGCTGGGCACGCTGCGTGCGCTGGCCGGCATGAAGGCGCCGGTGAACATCATCGGCGTCGTGCCGACATGCGAGAACATGCCCGGCGGCCAGGCGTCGCGGCCCGGCGACGTGGTGAAGACGATGTCGGGACAGACCGTCGAGATCCTGAACACCGACGCCGAGGGCCGCCTCATCCTGTGCGACGCGCTCACCTACGCCGAGCGCTTCAAGCCCGATGCCGTCGTCGACATCGCCACGCTGACGGGCGCCTGCGTCATCGCCCTCGGGCATGTGGCCACCGGCCTGTTCGCCAACGACCCGAAGCTGGGCGAGGCGCTCCGCGCCGCGGGCGAGGACGCCTGGGACCGGGTCTGGCCGATGCCGCTGTGGGAGGACTACCAGGAGCAGCTGCGCTCCAATTTCGCCGACATGGCCAACATCGGCGGGCGGCCCGCCGGCAGCGTGACCGCGGCCTGCTACCTGGCGCGCTTCACCAAGAAGCTGCGCTGGGCGCACCTCGACATCGCCGGCACGGCGTGGAAGAGCGGCCGCGACAAGGGCTCGACCGGCCGGCCGGTGCCCCTGCTGGTGCGCTTCGCGCTCGCGCGCGCGGGGAAATGACCCGCGTCGACTTCTACTTCAACGCCGCCGACAAGCTGCAGGTCGCCTGCCGCCTGGCGGGCAAGGCGCTGGCGCAGGGCAAACGGCTCCTGGTGTACGCGCCGCAGGCCGATACCGCGCACAGCATCGACCGCATGCTGTGGACCTGGCCCGCGACAGGCTTCGTTCCGCACTGCCGCGCCGGCGATCCGCTCTCCGGCGACACGCCGGTGCTGATCGCCGCGGACGCCGGCGAGGCCATGCCCTGCGACATCCTGCTCAATCTCGGTCGGGACACGCCTCCCGCGTTCGAGCGCTTCGAGCGCCTGCTCGAAGTCGTGGCGCGCGAAGAGGCCGACCGTGAGGCGGCGCGCGAGCGCTTCCGCTTCTACCGCGAGCGCGGCTACGCGGTCGCCAGCCACGACCTTGCCGGGGAAAGCCGCGGTGAGTGATCCCAATCCGCTGGTGGAGCGCGTCGACGCGCTGCTCAGGCGCCACCAGGAGGCGGCGCCCGCAGAGGAGCTGCCGGTGCTGACGGAAATCGTCGATCCCGGCGCGCCCGCCGGCCCGGCCGCGCTGGACGCGGCGGCCGTCGAGGCGCTCGCGCGCGAGCTGGAGCGGGCGGTGCTGGCGCGCCTGGAAAACGAGCTGCAGCCCGCGCTCGCCGCGCTGGGCGAGGCGCTGCGCGCGGCGCTGCGCGCGGCGGTGGCCGCGGCGATCGCCCGCGAGCTGCAGGCACGCAAGCTCGACGCCGGCGCGCTCGCGGCCAAGCGCTCCACCGCACCGGGCGGGTGACGATGGCGCTCGACAAGAGCTTCGATCCGCACGCGGTCGAGGCCCGCTGGTACCAGCGCTGGGAGGACGCGGGACGCTTCGCGCACCGCGGCGACGCCGAGCCCGCCTACTGCATCCAGCTGCCGCCGCCGAACGTCACCGGCACGCTGCACATGGGGCACGCGTTCCAGCAAACGCTCATGGACGCGCTCGTCCGCTACCACCGCATGCGCGGCGACAACACCAACTGGGTGGTGGGCACCGACCACGCCGGCATCGCCACGCAGATCGTGGTCGAGCGCCAGCTGCAGGACGAGGGCCAGACGCGGCACGACCTCGGCCGCGAGAAATTCGTCGAGCGCGTGTGGCAGTGGAAACAGCAATCGGGAGCGAGCATCACGCGGCAGATGCGCCGGCTCGGCGCCTCGGGCAACTGGGCGTATGCCGATACCGAAGGGCAGAAGGCCGGCTACTTCACCATGGACGCGAAGATGTCGCGCGCGGTGGTGGAGGTCTTCGTGCGGCTGTACGAGGAGGGCCTGATCTATCGCGGCAAGCGCCTGGTGAACTGGGACCCGGTGCTCGGCACCGCGGTCTCGGACCTCGAGGTGGACAGCGACGAAGAGGACGGAAGGATCTGGGAGATCCGCTATCCGGGCGAAGGCTTCAGCCTCACCGTGGCGACGACGCGGCCCGAGACGATGCTCGGCGACGTCGCGGTGGCCGTGCACCCGGAGGACCAGCGCTATGCGAAATACGTCGGCAAGACCGTGCAGCTGCCGCTGACCGGCCGCTCGATCCCGGTGATCGCCGACGACTACGTCGATCCCGCGTTCGGCACCGGCTGCGTGAAGATCACCCCGGCGCACGATTTCAACGATTTCGCCGTCGGCCAGCGCCATGGCCTGGCGCCGATCGAGGTGCTGACGCTCGATGCGAAGATCAAGGGGACGGCGTATGCCGGCCTCGACCGCTTCGAAGCGCGCAGGCGCGTCCTCGCCGACCTGAAGCGCGACGGCCTGCTGGTTTCCGAGAAGCCCTACAAGCTGCGCGTGCCGCGCTCGGGCCGCACCAACGAGATCGTCGAGCCGATGCTCACGGACCAGTGGTTCGTGAAGATGGACACTCTCGCCCGATCCGGGCTCGACGCCGTCGCCTCGGGCGAGGTGCGGTTCTTCCCCGAGCACTGGCGCAGCACGTACGATCATTGGCTGGAAAACATCCAGGACTGGTGCATCTCGAGGCAGCTGTGGTGGGGCCACCAGATCCCGGCCTGGTACGACGAGGCCGGAAAGATCTACGTCGCGCGCAGCGAGGAGGAGGCGCGCGCGCAGGCGGGCGGCGCCAAGCTGCGGCGCGACGAGGACGTGCTCGACACGTGGTTCTCCTCGGCGCTGGTGCCCTTTTCGTCGCTCGGCTGGCCGGAGAAGACGCGGGACCTCGACGTCTTCCTGCCGTCCTCCGTGCTGATCACGGGCTTCGACATCATCTTCTTCTGGGTCGCGCGCATGGTCATGATGACGCGGCACTTCACCGGCAAGGTGCCGTTCCGCCACGTCTACATCAACGCCATCGTGCGCGACGCCGAGGGCGAGAAGATGTCGAAATCGAAGGGCAACACGCTCGATCCGCTCGACCTGATCGACGGCATCACGCTGCCGGAGCTTCTCGCCAAGTCCACGGTCGGACTGCTCCGTGCCGAGCACAAGGCGAAGATCGGGAAGTACGTGCGCGCGCACTACCCGCAGGGCATTCCCGCCTTTGGCGCCGATGCGCTGCGCTTCACGTTTGCCGCGCAGGCCACGTTCGCGCGCACGCTCAACTTCGACCTCGGGCGCTGCGAGGGCTACCGCAATTTCTGCAACAAGCTGTGGCAGGCGACAAATTTCGTGCTGTTGAACACCGAAGGCAAAGACTGTGGTCTGGACGAAAAGGCGCCTGTCGAACTCTCTGCCTGGGATCGCTGGATCGTAAGCACCCTGCAGCGAGCGGAGGCCGAGGTCGAGAAGGGTTTCGACGAGTATCGCTTCGACAACGCCGCCGGCGCGATCTACCGCTTCGTCTGGGACGAGTATTGCGCCTGGTACATCGAGGTCGCCAAGGAGCAGCTGGCGAAAGGCAACGAAGCGCAGCAGCGCGGCACGCGCCGCACGCTGGTGCGCGTGCTGGAAGCCGCGCTGCGCCTCGCGCACCCGATCATCCCGTACATCACCGAGGAGCTGTGGCAGAAGGTCGCGCCGCTCGCAGGCAAGGCGGGTGCAACCATCATGCTCGCGCCGTACCCGAAATCGCAGCCGGAGAAGCTCGACCAGGCCGCCGAGCGCGAGATCGCGCTGGCGAAGGAAGTCGTGAATGCCGGACGCAACCTGCGAAGCGAAGCGAAGGTGCCGCCGAAGGACCGTATCCCTTTCTACATGGTCGGACAGCCGAGCGAGGCGACGCTGACGTCGACGTCCGCGTTGCTGAGAGTGTCCGAGCTGCGCATTGTTCCGGAGCTCCCCGACTCCGATTCTCCGGTGGCGGTCGTCGGCCCCCACAAGATCATGCCGCACATCGAGGTCGATCCCGCAGCCGAACGCGAGCGCGTGGCAAAGGAGATCCAGCGTCTCGAAGGCGAGATCGCCAAGGCGCGCGCGCAGCTCGCCAAGCCTTCGTTCGTGGAGCGCGCGCCCGCGCCCGTGGTGCAGCAGATGCGCGATCGCCTGAGCGCCTTCCAGGCGACGCTGGACAAGCTCAGCGCGAAGACGTGACCCTCCCGCACGGGCTGCGCGCCTTCCGCCACCGCAGCTTCCGGCTCTTCTTCCTCGGCCAGGGGGTCTCGCAGTTCGGCACCTGGCTGCAGCTCATCGCCACCAGCTGGCTGATCTACCGCCTCACCGGCTCCGCGCTCTACCTCGGCCTCGCGAGCTTCGCGCTGCAGATCCCGTTCCTCGTGCTGGCGCCGTTCGCCGGGGTCTGGGTCGACCGCCTGAGCAAGCGCGCGGTGCTGCGCACGACCAACGCCATCGCCCTCGCCCAGTCGCTCGCCATGCTCGCGCTGGTCGCCTCGGGCCACATCCAGCCCTGGCACCTGATCGCGGGCAACCTGGTGCTCGGCGTGGTCAATTCCTTCGACAGCCCCGGGCGCCAGTCCTTCCTCATCGAGCTCGTCGAGGGCCGCGCCGACCTGCCGAACGCCATCGCCTTCCAGTCCATGCTGATGAACGGCGCGCGCTTCGTCGGCCCGATGATCGGCGGCGCGGTGATCGCGCTGTTCGGCGAGGTCTGGGGCTTCGCGCTGAACAGCGCCTCGTACCTCGCCATCCTGGCGGCGCTCGCCGTGTTGCGGGTGCAGCCGCGTGCGCCGCTGATCGAGGGAGAAAGGTGGCTTTCGGGACTGGCCGCGGGCTTCCGCTGGGCCTACGGCTTCCTGCCGTCGCGCCGCGCGCTGCTGCTGCTTTCCGCGGTCAGCTTCGGCGTGCAGCCGCTGCAGGCGCTGGCGCCCTTCTTCGCACGCGACGTGTTCGCCGGCAATTCCCAGACGCTGGGCTGGCTGATCGGCGCCGGCGGCCTGGGCGCGGTCTCGGGGATGCTGTACCTGGCGCTGCGGCCGACGGTGCGCGGATTGCTGCAGGTCATCGGCTGGGCCGGCGCGGCGGCCGGCGCCGCGGTGGTCGCCTATACGAAGTGCGCGCAGCTCTGGCTGGCGCTGCCGCTCGTGTACGCGGCGGGCATGGGCATGATGCTCACCGCGGGATCCATCAACACCGTGCTGCAGACGATCGTCGAGGACCGCCTGCGCGCCCGCGTCGCCGCGATCTACATCATGTCGTTCCTGGGCGTGAGCCCGCTCGGATCGCTCGTCGCGGGATGGGCGGCGCTGCACGTCGGGCCGCCGGCGGCGCTGGCCGCGGGCGGCGCGCTCGCCCTGTGCGCCGCCCTCGCCTACCTCGCGGGCCTGCCGTCCATGCGGCGTGAGCTGCGGCCGCTCTACGTGCGCCTGGGCATCGTTCCGCCCGCGGATCAGTAGGAGGAGGTGCCGTAGTCGGTGGGGTCGAACGGCACGCCGCGACCCACCAGCGACTCGAGCATCCTGAGCTCGGCGTCGGTGTGGTTGACCACCGGCGCCCTCATCATCATCTGCGGCGCGCCCTTTCCCAGGATGTAGCGCGGCTGCTCGTGATGGCGCGTATGCACGGTCTCCGCCCGGGCGGGATCGGCGAGCGGTATCAGCTCGGCCTCGCCATAGCAGGTGCAGACGTAGGTCCGGTCCGCGCGGGTCTCCACGTAGACGGCGGTACCCCGGATGCCGATGGTGGCGGTCTGCGCTTGCAGCGTCTTGCGCACGCCCGGCTGGTAGACGGACAGCAGCGCGCCGGTAATGATGCGGAACACGTCCGCCGCGCCGCCGATCTCCAGGCGCGAGCTCGCGCGCAGCAGGAACGCGTCGCGATTGACGACGAAGATGATCTCGCCGTCCGCGCCCGTCGCGACCGTGTCCCCCGCCCTGACGTCCATGCCGCGCCGGGCCGGCACGCCACCGATGCGCGCCTCTCCCCGGACGCGGTAGACGCCCCTCTCGAGCGTCCCGGATGCAAGCGCTTCGCGCACCAGGAGCAGCGCCGCGGCGCCGCGCAGGAAGCGGCGGCGGCCGCTCATCGGCGCGCCTCGTTGCCGCTCGGCCACGCGGTGTCGAAGCGCCAGCCGTGCTGCGCCTCGATGCGCTCGCGGAACACCGTCTCGAGCTGCGGCTCGGACGCGAGCGGCGCGGGAAACGCGCCCTCGATCACCGCGCATTCGCCCATGTGCGCCGCGCGCAGCCGCGCCGCGCGCCGCCCGTGCAGCCAGATCGCTTCGCCTTCGAGGTACGCGGGCAGGCCGAACCTGCGGCAGGCCGCCACCGCGGGCATTGCGCCCCACGCCAGCCAGCGCCGGGCCCGGCCGGGCGCGAGACGCCGGGGCGCGATGAGCGCGAACCCGCAGCCGTCCGGCGCGTACAGCCACACGAGAAGCGGTCCAGCGGCGGCGGGCTGCGCCGTTGCGAGCCGCGCGCACGTCTCCGGCAACTCGCCGTCCGCGGCGAGGCGCATCCGCATCCAGCGCGCTGCCTGTGCCATGACGCAGGCATATATATCACGCGCGGCGCGCTGTGCAATAATCTGCGCGCATCATGGAGACGGAACACGCCGCGACGGTGGACGAGCATCCGGCCGCGGGCGGCCGCTGGCTGGTGACCGTGACCCAGCTGCCCACCGCAGATCCCGCGGGGCGCATGCGCATGCTGCGCACGCTGGAGTCGCTGGGCGCCGCGGTGATGCGCGAAGGCGTCTACCTGCTGCCCGACACGCGCGACAATCGCCGCGCCCTGGAGCGCCTGGCACAGTACGTCGGGGAGAATGCGGGTATCGCCAGCGTGCTGCGCGTCGATGCGGCGGATGACGCGCAGCAGGCGCAGTTCGAGCGCTATTTCGACCGCTCGGCGCGCTACGACGAGATCGCCAAGAACATTCGCAGCCTGCGCGTGGGCTTCGGGATCTCCGACGCGTCCGCGATCGCGCGCGTGCTGCACAAGCAGCGCCGCGATCTCGAGGCGGTCGCGGCGCTCGACTTCTTTCCCGCCGCGGCGCGCTCACGCGCCGAGGCGGCGCTCGCCGCGGCCGAGGCGGAGGTGCGCCAGCTGCTGTTCCCGGCTCAGGCGAACGCCGTGGCGCTCGACGGCGAGCCGCTGCAGCGGCGCACCTGGGCGACGCGCCGGCCGCTGTGGGCGGATCGGCTCGCGAGCGCGTGGCTGATCCGGCGCTTCATCGATTCGGAGGCCAGGCTGACATGGCTCGACAAGGGCGCCGCCTGCCCGGACGGCGTGCTCGGATTCGGCTTCGAGGGGGCGCGCTTCGCCAATAGCGGAGCGTGCGTCACGTTCGAGCAGATGCTGGGCCATTTCGGGCTCGCCGGGCACGCCGCGCTGGCCCGCATCGGCGGCATCGTGCACTTCCTCGAGGTGCGCGGCACGCCGGTGCCGGAGGCGGCCGGCGTGCAGACGCTGCTGCAGGGCGCGGTGCGCCGCGCGTCGAGCGACGACGAGCTGCTGCGGGAGGCGGAAAAGACCTTCGACCTGCTCTACGAAGCGTACGCCGACGCGCGCGAAGCCGCGCGCGCGTGATCAGCGCTTTGCGTCGCGCTGTTCCTGCGCGTGGCGCGCGCGCAGCTCCTTCAGGCGCGCTTCGACCGCCGACAGCTCGTAGAAATTGCCGTCGCCCGCCGCCTGCGCGAGCTGCAGCTGCTCGATCGCCGCGGGCACGCTGCCCTTGAGGACGTACAGCTCGGCCTGCGCCTGGTGCTGCAGGAGCCGCTTGCCGAGCGCGGCATAGGTGCGCGCCTGCAGCGCGCGCAACTGCACGTCGTCCGGATGCCGCCGCACGGGCCCGGTCAGCGCGGCAAGCGCGTCCTCGTGCCGCCCCGCCGCCTGCAGCGCCTGCACGTAGGCGTAGATCACGGGCAGCCGTCCCGGATAGCGCTGCAGCGCCCGCTCGAGGGTCGTCAGCGCGCCGGCGGCGTCGCCCGAGGCCTGCTGCAGGCGCGCCGCCAGGGTCTCGATCATCGGACTGGCGGCGCCCGTGGCGCGCAGCGCCGCGAGATCCGCGCGCGCCTCCTGCATCTGGTGCGCGCGCACACGCGCCGTCACCAGCCCGTAGCGCGCCGCCGCTTCATTGGCATAGCGCCGGTCGCGCACCGCGTCGGCGAAGACGGTCACCGCGTCGCGCGGCTCGCCGCTCTCGGCGCGCAGCTTGGCGCGCACCAGGTGGAAATCCACGCTGTCGAGATGCTGCCTGTAAGGTGCGTTGGCGGCGCGCCCTTGCGCATCGGCGATGCGCTCCGTGGTCATCGGGTGGGTGCGCAGGTATCCGGGCACCGTGCCGTCGTCGCCGAGGCGGCTGTTGCGCTGCAGCTTCTCGAAGAAGGCCGGCATGGCGCGCACGTCGAATCCCGCCGCCTGCAGCGTCTGCATGCCGATGCGGTCCGCCTCGCGCTCGAAATCGCGCGTGTAGCCGAGCTGCTGCTGGATGGCGCCGCCCTGCACCGCCGCCGCGGCGCCCGCCGCCAGGTCCGGCCGCGATGCCCCCAGCAGGATGGCGGCCGCCAGCGCCACCATGCCCGGAATCTGCATCTGCTGCTGGGCGCCGATGAGGCGCGCGATGTGGTGCTGGGCGACGTGCGCGATTTCGTGCGCGAGCACCGAGGCGAGCTCGGACTCGCTCTCCGCCAGCGTGATCAGCCCGGTGTTCACGCCGACGAATCCGCCCGGCAGCGCGAACGCGTTGATCGCGGGATCGCGCATGGCGAAGAATTCGAAATCCGGGCGCGCGCCCGGCATCTGCGCGACCAGCTGCCGGCCCAGCCCCTGCAGGTAGTCGGTGACTTCCGCGTCCTCGACGTAGGCCGGATCGCGGAAGCGGATCTCGCGCATGACGTCTTCGCCGATGCGGCGCTCGGTCTGCGGCGGCACGCTGGTGGCGGACGCGTCGCCGAGCTCCGGCAGCGCCTGCGCGGCGCCGCGGCCCGCGGCCGTCATGGCGACCAACCCCGCGGCAAGGAGGACCATGATGCGCATGCAGATATGATACCGTCGCGACCTCCAAGTTCCGGCACAGGCATGGCAGGCAAACCCAGGCGCAGGCGCGGGCTCACGCATTTCGATCGCGGCGGGCGCGCCCACATGGTGGACGTGGGCACCAAGGCGCGCACGCGCCGCGTGGCGGTGGCCTCCGGGCGCATCGTGCTGCGCGCGCCCACGCTGCGCCTGCTCGCCGCGGGCCGGGCGGCGAAAGGCGACGTGCTCGGCGTGGCGCGCATCGCCGCCATCCAGGCCGCCAAGCGCACGCCGGAATTGATCCCGCTCGCGCATCCCCTCGCCATCACGCGCGCCGCGGTCGAGTTCAGCCTCGAGCCCGCGCGCGGCGCCGTGGCGATCACCGCCACCGTCGAGTGCCGCGGCCCCACCGGCGTGGAGATGGAGGCGCTCACGGCAGCCGCGGTGGGCCTGCTCACCGTGTACGACATGCTCAAGGCCGTCGACCGCGGCATGGTGCTCACCGACCTGCGCCTCGAGGAAAAGCGCGGCGGGCGCTCGGGCACCTGGCGCCGGCGCGGCGGTTGAACCTTGGACACCCCGGCCGCGTCCAAGCCTCGCCTTTCCTGAGGACATGAGAAGCGGCCTGCTGAAGACCGGGATTGCGTTTGCCGTGCTGGCGCTGGCGGCGGGCGGCTACGCGTGGTTCAGGCCGGGCGGCGACGGCACGGACCCGCAGTTCCGCGTCGCCCGCATCGAGCGCGGCCCCCTCACCGCCGTGGTGGTGGCCAGCGGCACGCTGAATGCCGTCACCACGGTGCAGGTCGGCTCGCAGATCTCAGGCCAGGTCAAGGACATCTACGCCGACTTCAATTCGCCGGTAAAGGAGGGCCAGATCATCGCGCGCATCGATCCCGCGACCTTCGAGCTGCGCGTGAACCAGGCGCGCGCCGACCTCGATGCGGCGCAGAGCGCCGTGGCGGTGGCGCGCTCCGGGCTGGCGGCGCAGCAGGCCGAGCTGGGGCGCGTGCGCGTGAACCTGGCCGATGCGCAGCGCGATCACGAGCGCAAGAAGTCGCTGGTGGAGAAGAATTTCATTTCTCCCGCCGACCTGGACAGGGCGCGCACGCTGCTCGAGGCGACGCGCGAGCAGCTCAAAGCGGTCGAGGCCCAGATCGGCGTCAACGAGGCGCAGGTGCGCAGCGCGCTCGCCGCCGTCAAGCAGCGCGAGTCCCTGCTCAAGCAGGCGCAGGTGGATCTCGAGCGCACCATCATCCGCGCGCCCGTGGACGGCACCGTGATCCTGCGCAACGTGGACGCCGGGCAGACGGTCGCCGCCAGCCTGCAGGCGCCGGTGCTGTTCACCATCGCGCGCGACCTGCGCGACATGCAGGTCGAGGCGGCGATCGACGAGGCCGACGTGGGCCGGCTGCGCGCCGGGCAGGCGGCCACTTTCACCGTGGACGCATTCCCGCGGCGCAGCTTTTCCGGGGAGATCGTGCAGATCCGCAAGTCGCCGGTGACCGTGCAGAACGTGGTCAGCTACACGGTGGTCATCTCGGCGAAGAATCCCGATCTGTCGCTCCTGCCGGGCATGACCGCCAACGTGCGCATCGTGGTCGAGCATCGCGAGGCCGCGCTCAAGGTGCCCAACGCGGCCCTGCGCTTCCGGCCGCCCGGCGCGGCCGACGCCGCGCCCGCGGCGCAGGCGGCAGCGCCGCCGGCCGGCGGCGCCCAGGCCTTGCAGCGATTGCGCGAGCGTCTCACCGAGGAGCTGCAGCCGGATGCGGCGCAGCAGGCGCGGCTCGATGCGATCTTTGCCGAGCTGCGGCAGAAGTTCGCGCCGCTGCGCGAGATTGCCGACGAGGCCGAGCGGCGCCGCCAGAGCGAGCGCATCCGGGCCGACCTGCGCACGCGCATCGCCGAGATCCTGCGCCCGGAACAGAAAGACGCCTACGCGCGGCTGCTGCGCGAGCTGGGGGCGCGTGGCGCGCCCGTCACCGGCCGCGTGTGGGTGCCGGACGGGGGCAAGCCGCGGCCGGTCGAGGTGCGTCTCGGGCTGAGCGACGGCAACAGCACGGAGCTCGTCGGCGAGGCGCTCGTCGAAGGGGCGGAGGTGATCGTCGGCATGGCGCCCGGCGCCGAGAAGCGCGAATCCGCGCTGACGCGCCTGCGCCTGTTCTGATGGACGCGGCGCTGATCCACACGCGCGACCTGGTGAAGGTCTACCAGGTGGGCGACAACCTCATCCGCGCGCTCGCCGGCGTGAGCGTGAACGTCGAGCGCGGCGAGAGCGTGGCCGTGATGGGCCCCTCGGGCTCGGGGAAGTCGACGTTCATGAACGTCGTCGGCTGCCTCGACCGGCCGACCTCCGGCGCCTACCGCCTGGCCGGCCAGGAAGTCTCCACCCTGTCGGCGGACGAGCTCGCCGTGGCGCGCAACCGGCACATCGGCTTCGTGTTCCAGAGCTTCAACCTGCTGGCGCGCACGAGCGCGCTGGAAAACGTCGAGCTGCCGCTGGTCTACGCGGGCGTCGCCACGCGTGAGCGCCGCGCGCGCGCGCTCGAGATGCTGGCGCGCGTCGGCCTGGGCGAGCGCGCCGGCCACCTGCCGCAGCAGCTTTCCGGCGGCCAGCAGCAGCGCGTGGCGATCGCGCGCGCGCTGGTGACGCGCCCGGCGCTCATCCTCGCCGACGAGCCGACCGGCGCGCTCGACTCGCGCACGACGCTGGAGATCATGGCGCTGTTCCAGGACCTGAACCGCCAGGGCATGACGGTGATCGTGGTCACGCACGAGCCCGACGTGGCGCGCTTCGCGCGCCGCGTGCTGCGGTTTCTCGACGGCCGGGTGGTGGCGGACGAGCCGAACGCCGCGCCGCAGGACGCGCGCCGCGTACTCGCCGGCGAATCCGCGGTGGCCGCATGAGCATGGGCGCGCTCCTGCGCGTGGCGCTGCGCGCGCTGGCGGTGAACAAGCTGCGCAGCGCGCTCACCATGCTCGGCATCATCATCGGCGTGGCGGCGGTCATCGTCATGATCGCCGTGGGCGCGGGCGCACAGGCGCGCGTTGAGGAGCAGATCCGCTCGCTCGGCGCCAACCTGCTGCTGATCCTCTCGGGCGCGCGCACCCAGGGCGGCGTGCGCCTCGGCGTGGGCTCCAACTACACGCTGTCGGAGGACGACGCCATCGCCATCAATCGCGAGATCCACGAAGCGCTCGCCGCGCCGGCGCTGCGCGGCGGCGCGCAGGTGGTCTGGGGCAACACGAACTGGGCGACGCAGATCTACGGCACCACCCCGGATTACCTGGAGGTGCGGCAATGGGGCCTGGCGGCGGGCCGCATCTTCGAGCCTGCCGAGATGTCGGGTGCCGGCAAAGTGTGCGTCGTCGGCCAGACGGTGGTGCGGCAGCTGTTCGGCGGCACCGATCCGCTCGGCCAGGTCATCCGCATCAAGCGCGTCCCCTTCACGGTGATCGGCGTTCTCGAAACCAAGGGACAGAGCATGATGGGCACCGACCAGGACGACATCATCCTGGTGCCGATCGCCACTGCGCGCAGCCGCGTGCTGGGTGCCGCCAACCTCGCCAAGCAGCGCGCCGTGAGCACCATCTGGGTCAAGGTCGCCGATGGCTACGACACCGTGGCCGTCCAGGAGCAGGTGAGCGTTCTGCTGCGCCAGCGCCATCGGCTGCAGCCGGGCGCCGAGGACGACTTCTCGCTGCGCAACCTGGCGGAATTCATGGCGGCGCAGGAGGCTTCCAGCCGCGTTCTCGCCCTGCTGCTCGCGGCGGTGGCCTCGGTGTCGCTGGTGGTCGGCGGCATCGGCATCATGAACATCATGCTGGTCTCGGTCACCGAGCGCACCCGGGAGGTCGGCCTGCGCATGGCGCTCGGCGCGCGCACGCGCGACATCCTCGGCCAGTTCCTGGTCGAGGCGGTCACCCTGTCGCTGATCGGCGGCCTGGTGGGCGTGCTGCTCGGGGTCGGCGGGGCGCTCGCCGTGGCGCGGCTCGCCGGCTGGCAGGTTCTGCTCTCTGGCGAGGCCGTGGCGCTGGCGGTGGTCTTCGCCTTCACCATCGGCGTGTTCTTCGGCTATTACCCCGCGCGCAAGGCGGCGCGCCTCAATCCCGTGGAAGCGCTGCGCTTCGAATGAGCCGCGTCCTGCGCCGGCAAGCGGCGTTCGCCCTCGCCGTCGCGGCGCTCACTGCCGCCCTGTACGTGCCGTTTCTCGGCAATCCCCTGGTGTTCGACGACAAGATCTTCTTTTCCGGCCATCGCTTTGCGTACTACGCCACCCATCCGCTGGGGCTCGATCTGCGGCTGCCGCCCTACTTCTCGCTCGCCCTCACCCAGGTGCTCTCGGGCGGCATCGCCGCGCAGCGCGTCGTCAGCCTCATCCTGCACGTCGGCTGCGCCCTCGCCCTGTACAAGCTGCTGGTCGATCTGCAACGGATGGCGCTGCGGCCGGCGCCGGAAGCGGACGTGTCGCTGCGCGCGGGGATCGGCGCAGCCGCCTTCGCCTTGCATCCGGTCGCCGTATACGGTGCGGCCTACCTGGTCCAGCGCAGCATCGTCATGGCCGCCCTTTTCGGCCTGCTCTCCGCGATCCTGTTCCTGCGCGGCCTGCGCAGCGGCAGCCATGCCGACGCGCTGTCCGCCGCGCTGCTTTATTCGCTGGCCGTCCTTTCCAAGGAGCACGCCGTGCTGCTGCCGGCGGCGATCCTGCCGGCCGTCGTCCTGGCGCAGTCGCCCAGGCGCTTCGCGCTGCGCCATGCTGCGATCTACCTCGCGGCCTGTGCGCCGGCGGCGATCTTCGTCACGCTGCGCAGCCTGGGCGTGATCGGCGGCGTGTATGAAGAGGGCGTCGGCGCGATCGCCGCGCAGGTGAGCGCGGCGTCGGGTGAGGACCTGCTGCAGCACCCCCTGGCGCTCAGCGCCGTGACGCAGGCGGGGCTGTTCTTCAAGTACCTCGTGCTGTGGCTTTGGCCCGACCCGTCGGCGATGTCGATCGACCTGCGCGTGGACTTCGCGGCCGGCTGGAGTCCGGCCTGGATCGCGGCCAAGGTCGCCGGCTTCGCGGCGTTCGGCGCCCTCGGCGTGGCGTTGCTCGTGCGCCGGGGCGCGCCGGGCCTCGCGGGATTCGGCCTGCTCTACGCCTGGGTGCTGTTCTTCGTCGAATTCACCGCGGTGCGCTTCCAGGAGCCGTTCGTTCTCTACCGCAGCTACCTGTGGGGCCCCGGGATTGTCTGCGCGGCCGCGGCGGCGCTGTCGTACGTTCCCCGCCGGGCCGCGACCGTGACCGGCGTGCTCGCCGGCGCCGCCCTGGCCTTCGCGGCGCACGACCGCCTGGTCACGTTCTCGCAGCCCCTGCTGCTGTGGGAGGACGCCGCGGCGAAGCTGCCCGATGCGCCCGTGCCCTGGGGCTCGCGCACGCTCTATGGACTGGGTCGCGAGTACCTGTACGCGGGCCAGCCGGCGAAAGCCATTGAGGCGACCGAGCGCTGCGTGCGCCTCTACCCGAAGACCGTGCAATGCATCTACGCGCGCGGCGCCGTGCACCTGCAGATGCGGGAATACGGGCGTGCCGTGGAGACCTTCAAGCGCGCGCTCGCGCTCGCTCCGGACAGCGGCATCATTTACCATCGCCTCGGGCTCGCGCTCGAATGCCTGGGCCGCGCCGACGAAGCGAAGGCGAGTTACCGCGAAGCTTTGGCCTTCGGCTTCGGCGGCGCCCGCATCGAGCTGCAGCGCATGCAAACGCCGGGCGGCCCGCGCAAGCCGCCGGCCTGCGATTGACGCCGCGCGCCTAGCCGCCGGCCGCCAGGCGCTCGAGCGCGGCGGCGACCCGCGCGATCGGCGCCGACCAATCGCCGTCGCGCTCCTGGCGGAAAAGGCGCATCGACGGATACCAGGGGTTGTCGCTGCGCCCCAGGTGGTAGCGCCAGTCGGGCGCATGGGCGACCAGCACCCACACCGGAACCCCCATCGCTCCGGCGAGGTGCGCGACCGACGTATCGATGGTGATCACGAGGTCGAGGTTGGCGACGATCGCGGCGGTGTCGGCGAAATCCGCGATCCGCGACGCGACGC
>Ga0210114_1000135_pt1 | contig 17901 bp, 14 predicted proteins | sample MayberryNW_TuleA_FD_185524 | JGI IMG/M metagenome (GOLD analysis project Ga0210114, IMG submission 185524) | Wetland microbial communities from San Francisco Bay, California, USA, that impact long-term carbon sequestration - MayberryNW_TuleA_D2... | ecosystem: Environmental > Aquatic > Marine >...
GGAGTACAAGGGCGTGGCGAAGTTCTTCGCCTACCTGTCGCGGCCCGAGGTGCAGATGGATTGGCACACCAGCACGGGCTACGTGCCGATCACGCAGGCGGCCTACGAGTTGACGCGCCAGTCGGGCTTCTACGACAAGAACCCGGGCGCCGACATGCCGGTGAAGCAGCTCACGCTGCACACGCCGACCGCCAACTCCAAGGGCCTGCGCTTCGGCAATTTCGTGCAGGGCCGCGAGGTGATCGAAGAGGAGATGGAGGCCGTGTTCGCCGGCAAGAAGGACGCCAAAACCGCGATGAACGACGCCGTGAAGCGCGGCAACGAGATCCTGCGCCGGTTCCAGGCGGCGAACAAGTAGGTTAGCCTCAGCCTCAGTCAACGCCGGGCGGAATGGAAAAACGCGTCGTCTTCCGCTCGGCGTGGCTGCCGTACGTCCTGGTGGCGCCGCAGCTCGCCATCACGATCGTGTTCTTCTTCTGGCCGGCGGCGCAGGCCGTGTGGTACTCGTTCCAGCTGCAGGACGCCTTCGGGCTGCAAAGCGAGTTCGTCGGCCTGGAGAACTTCAAGTTCCTGTTCCGGGATCCCCATTACCTGCAGTCCTTCAAGACCACGGCGATATTCAGCGTCGCCGTGGCGGGCAGCGGCATCGCGCTCTCGCTGCTGCTCGCGACCATGGCCGATCGCGTCATCCGGGGCGCGCTGGTCTACAAGACGATCCTCATCTGGCCGTACGCGGTGGCGGCGGCGGTCGCCGGCGTGCTGTGGGCGTTCCTGTTCGCGCCCTCGATCGGCATCGTCACCTTCGTGCTGAAGGCGATGGGCGTCGATTGGAACTGGATCATCAACGGCAACCAGGCCATGTTGCTGGTGATCATCGCCTCGGTCTGGAAGCAGATCAGCTATAACTTCCTGTTCTTCCTCGCCGGCCTGCAGTCGATCCCGAAGTCGCTCCTCGAGGCGGCGGCGATCGACGGCGCAGGACCGTCACGGCGCTTCTGGACCATCGTCGTTCCCCTGCTCTCGCCGACCACGTTCTTCCTGCTCGTGGTCAACATCGTCTACGCTTTCTTCGACACCTTCGGCGTGATCGACACCACCACGCAGGGCGGCCCGGCCCAGGCGACGCAGATCCTCGTCTACAAGGTGTACCACGACGGCGTGAAATCGGCCGACATCGGCGGCTCGTCGGCGCAGTCGGTGATCCTGATGATCATCGTCATCGCCCTCACGGCGGTACAGTTCCGCTTCATCGAGCGCAAGGTGCAGTACTGATGGTCGAGAAGCGTCCGCTGCTCGATTTCGTCTCCCACGGGGTGCTGATCCTCGGCGCGATCGTCGTCGCGTTTCCGATCTACATCACCTTCGTCGCCTCGACGCGCACCTTCGAGGAGATCATGCAGGTACCGATGCCGCTGCTGCCCGGGCAGCATTTCCTGGAGAACTATGCCCAGGTGCTGTTCGCCGGCACCACCACCGGGTCGAGGGCGGCGGTCTGGGCCATGCTCATGAACAGCACCATCATGGCGCTGGCGGTGCCGCTGGGCAAGATCTCGATTTCCATCATCTCTTCGTTCGCCCTGGTCTATTTCCGTTTCCCGCTGCGCAATTTCTTCTTCTGGATGATCTTCGTCACCCTGATGCTGCCCGTCGAGGTGCGCATCATCCCCACGTTCAAGGTGATCGCCGACCTCGGCTTGCTCAACACCTACGCCGGCCTGACGCTGCCGCTCATCGCCTCCGCCACCGCGACGTTCCTGTTCCGCCAGTTCTTCATGACGATCCCGGACGAGCTCGCCGAGGCGGCGAGGATGGATGGCGCCGGGCCGATGCGCTTTTTCTGGGACGTAGTGCTGCCCCTCTCTAAAACCACCATGGCAGCGTTGTTCGTCATCCAGTTCATCTACGGCTGGAACCAGTACCTGTGGCCGCTGCTGATCACCAGCGACGAGTCGATGTACACGACGGTCATCGGCATCAAGCGCATGATCGTCGGCGGCGACGCCGCCAACGAGTGGAACCTGATCATGGCCACCGCGATGCTCGCCATGCTGCCGCCCGCGCTGGTCGTGCTGCTGATGCAGAAATGGTTCGTCAAGGGGCTGGTGGAGACCGAAAAATAATGGCCGGCGTCTCTATTCGGAACGTTTTCAAGTCCTTCGGCGCCGTCAAGGTGATCCAGGGCATTTCCATGGATGTGACCGACGGCGAGTTCGTGGTGATGGTGGGGCCTTCCGGCTGCGGCAAGTCCACGCTGCTGCGCATGATCGCCGGGTTGGAAACCATCACCACGGGCGAGATCGCCATCGGCGAGCGCGTGGTGAACGATCTCGAGCCCAAGGATCGCGACATCGCCATGGTGTTCCAGAATTACGCGCTCTATCCGCACATGAGCGTGTACGACAACATGGCCTACGGCCTGCGCATCCAGGGGCGGACGAAGGCCGACATCGACAAGCGCGTGCAGCGCGCCGCCGAGATCCTGGAGCTCTCCAAGCTGTTGCAGCGCCGGCCACGCGAGCTCTCGGGCGGCCAGCGCCAGCGCGTGGCCATGGGGCGCTGCATCGTGCGCGAGCCGAAGGTGTTCCTGTTCGACGAGCCCCTTTCAAACCTGGACGCCAAGCTGCGGGTACAGATGCGAAGCGAGCTGCAGGCGCTGCACCAGCGCCTGGGCACCACCACGCTGTACGTGACGCACGACCAGGTCGAGGCGATGACGCTCGCGCATCGCATGCTGGTGATGAACGCCGGCAGGACCGAGCAGATCGGCAAGCCGCTGGAGGTCTACACCCGGCCCGCGACCACTTTCGTCGCCGGCTTCATCGGCTCGCCGCCGATGAACCTGATCCCGGGCCGGGTCGCCGAGGGTGGCAAGGCGCTCGCCTCGGACGGCGATGTGCACCTGCGCCTGCCCGAGCCGCGCCCGGCGCTGGTGGGCCGTAACGTGCTGCTCGGCGTGCGCCCGGAGCACTTCGATACCTGCGAGCCGGGCACCGCCCTGCTCAGCCCGGACATCGATTTCATCGAGCTTCTAGGGTCGGATTCCCTGGTCTACGGCCACCTCGGCGCCGACAAGTCGGGGGCGCGCATCGCCGCGCGCCTGCACACGTCGGTCGTGGCGAAGGAGGGGCACCTGCCGCTGCGCTTCGCCGCCGAGCACATGCACCTGTTCGACCCGGAGAGCGGCAAACGGCTCGAGGCGTGACGCGCTGGCCTTACCCGAGGCTCGTGGCGCATCGCGGCGGCGGCACGCTCGCCCCCGAGAACACGCTCGCCGCGATCCGGCTCGGCGCCAGCCTGGGCTTCAAGGCGATCGAGATCGACGTCATGCTGGCCGGCGATGGCACGCCGGTGCTGATCCACGACCGGACGCTGGAGCGCACCACCGGCGCGCGCGGCATGGTGTCCGCCACCCCGTACGAGGCGCTCGCGCGCCTCGATGCCGGCAAATGGAAGGGCGAGCGCTGGCGCGGCGAGCGCATCCCGCGCTTCGAGGACGCCGCACGGCTTGCGCGCGAGCTCGGTCTCTGGGTCAACGTCGAGATCAAGCCGGCGCACGGCTTCGAGCGGCGCACCGGCGCCGCCGTGGCGCGCATGGCGGCCGATCTCTGGCGCGGCGCGGACCTGCAGCCGCTCCTGTCCTCGTTCTCCCCGGTGGCGCTCGCCGCGGCGCGCGACGCCGAGCCGCAGCTGCCGCGCGGGCTCCTGCTCACGCGCTTGCCGCCACACTGGCTCGAGATGCTGCGCGACCTGGACTGCGCGGCGCTGCACTGCAACTACCGCGTGCTCAAGGCGCGCGTGATCGACGACGCGCACGCCGCGGGCTGCGCCGTGCTCGCCTGGACGGTGAACGACCGCCGTCCGGCCCGTCGACTCCTCGGCCTGGGCGTGGACTGCCTGGTCACCGACCGGCTCGACCGGATCGGGCCGGAGTTCCGCTAGAACGGCAGCGGCGCGCCGGGTTTCAGCGGCTGCAGCGCGGCGCGGAATTCCTCCTGGATGCGCCGCAGCGCCGCCTTGTCGTCGGCCTCGAAGCGCAGCACGATGACCGGCGTGGTGTTCGAGGCGCGCGCCAGGCCGAAGCCGTCGGCGTACTCGGCGCGCACGCCGTCGAGCGTGATCGTGCGCTCGGCCCGCGGAAAAGGCTTCGCCGCCTGCAGCCTTTCGATCAGGGCGTGCGGCTCGCCTTCACTGAGCTTCCATTGCAGCTCGGGCGTCGAAGGCGCGTTCGGCAGGGAGTTCAGCACGCCGCTCGCGTCGCGCGAGCGCGACAGGATCTCGAGCAGGCGCGCGCCCGCGTAGAGCGCGTCGTCGAAGCCGTACCAGCGCTCCTTGAAGAAGGTGTGCCCGGACATCTCGCCGGCGAGCGGCGCACCGGTCTCGGCGAGCTTCGCCTTGATCAGCGAATGCCCGGTCTTCCACAGCAGCGGGCGGCCGCCGTGGCGCTCGATCCAGGGCGCAAGCAGGCGCGTGGACTTGACGTCGTAGATGATCTCGGCGCCGGGATTGCGCGAGAGCACGTCGGCGGCGAACAGCATCAGCTGGCGGTCGGGGTAGATGATGCCGCCGTCCTTGGTCACCACGCCGAGCCGGTCGCCGTCGCCGTCGAAAGCGAGGCCGAGCTCGGCCCTGCCCTTTTTCACGGCGGCGATCAGGTCGGCGAGGTTTTCCGCATGCGACGGGTCCGGGTGGTGGTTGGGAAAGCGCGCGTCCACCTCGCAGTACAGTTCCTCGACCTCGCAGCCGAGCGCGCGGTACAGGCCCGGCGCCGCCACGCCCGCGACGCCGTTGCCGCAGTCGATGGCGATGCGCATGCGCCGCGCGAGCCGCACGTCGCCCGTGATGCGCGCGACGTACGCCTCGAGCACGTCGGCGGTCTGCCGCTGGCCGGCGCCTTGGCGCCAATCGCCGCTTTCGATGCGCGCGCGCAGCTGCTGGATCTCGTCGCCCGAGAGCGTGTGCCCGTCGACCACCATCTTGAGGCCGTTGTATTCGGGGGGATTGTGGCTGCCGGTGACCGACACGCAGCTGCCGCAGCCCAGGTGATGCGCGGCGAAGTACGTGACCGGCGTCGGCACCATGCCGACGTCGATGACGCGCGCGCCCGATTGCTGCAGCCCCTGCGCCAGCGCGTCGACCAGCTCCGGGCCGGAATCGCGTCCGTCGCGGCCCACCGCGAACGCTTCGGCCATCGAGCCGAGCGCCCGGCCGATGGCGCGCACGACGTCCGCGGTCAGCGTCTTCCCGGCGATGCCGCGGATGTCGTAGGCGCGGAAGATTTCTGCGGCAGGTTTCATGGGGCGGCGAAGAATTCGAGCAGCCGGTGCGCGAGCCACTGCGCGCGGCCGGGAAACGCGGCGTGGCCTCCGCTGCGCGGAAATTCTAGCACCACGTCGGCCGACGCCCGCCGCGTCGCCGCCGCGAGCGCCGCCGGCGGCAGGAAAGGGTCGTTGCGCGCGTTGACCAGCAGCGTCGGCACGCGGATGTGCTCGAGCCAGGGCGCGCTCGAAGCGCGCGCCCAGTAGTCGTCGGCGTCGCGAAAGCCGTGCAGCGGCGCGGTGACGAGGTCGTCGAACGCGTGCAGCGTGCGTGCGCGTGCCACGCGCGCCGCGTCGATCGGCAGGCGGTGCGACGCGATCTTGGCGCGCGCCTTGGCCTTCATGGTGACGAGGAAGTGGCGCGCGTAGAGACGCCGGTTGAGCCCGCGATCGAGCGCATGGCCGGAGGCGGCGAGGTCGAGCGGCGCGGACGCCGCCGCGGCGCGGCGCACGACGCCCGCCGCAGCGGCGCCCTGCTCGCCGAGCCACTTGAGCAGCACGTTGCCGCCGAGCGAGACCCCGGCCGCGAAATCGGGCCGCAGGCGCCGCAGGATCCAGTCGAGCTCCGCGCTGTCGCCGGAGTGATAGGCGCGCGCCAGGCGGTTGACCTCGCCCGAGCAGCCGCGAAAATGCGGCACCACGCAGCGCCAGCCGCGCGCCGCAGCCGCCGCGCCGAGCTTGCGCGCGTAGTGGCTGCCCGAGCCGCCTTCGAGCCCGTGAAACAGCGCGACCAGCGGCCCCGCGTCGCCGCCCGACCAGTCGAGCTCGATGAAATCGCCGTCGGGCGTGTCCCAGCGCTTGCGGCGCCAGGCGACGCGCGGCGCCGGGCCGAGCGCGCCGTACAAGGTCTGCAGGTGGCCGCCGGGCAGCCACCAGGGTGCGCGGTAGGGGCTCAATGCAGGATCTTCGGCACGGGCGGCGGCGGCTCGGCGGCGCCCGGCGCGGGCGAGCCGTGGTGCGCCACCATGCGCCAGCCGGCGGCGGTGCGCAGGTAGACGTTGGTCGCCACCACCGCCGCCATCGGGCGCGCCTCGCCCGGACGCGAGAAGTTCTCGTGCACGCTGTGCACGGCGACCATCGTGCCGCTGATCGTCACCTGCTGCGTCACGTGCACCCGCGCGGTGGCGCCGCCGGCGAAGATCTGGCGCCAGCTCTCGCGCACCTGGTCCTGGCCGGCGAGGCGCGGCCCGCCCGGATGCACGCAGACGATCTCGTCATCCTCCGACCACACGGCCATCATCAGCTCGAGATCGGCGCGCTCGAGCGCCTCGTAGAAGGCGGCTTCGGCGTCCTGCGGCGTGGGGAAGATGCGCAGCGGCATGAGCTAAATGGGGACAGTCCCTATTTTCCTGTCGCTGCGCTTGGGAAAATAGGGACAGTCCCCACGGCAGCCAGCACCTGGTCTACGCTGAGCTCGCGCATGCAGCGGAAATGCCCGAGCGGGCACTCGCGCGCGTAGCACGGGCTGCACTCGATGCCCAGCCACAGCACGCGCGCTTGCGCGGAAAGCGGCGGCGTGTGCCGCGGGCTGGATGAGCCGAACAGCGCCACCAGCGGGCGGCCGAGCGCGGCCGCCGCGTGCATCAGGCCCGAATCGTTGCTCACCACCACCTCCGCCCCGGCGAGCACGTCGAGCGCCTCTTCGAGGGTGGTCTCGCCGGCGAGGTTGCGGCCGCCGATTGCCGCGCACCGCTCGCGCTCCTTGGCCGAGCCGAGCGCGACGACCGGTCGGCCGAGCCGAGCGGCAAGCTCCGCGAAGTACGGCCAGCGCTTGGCCGGCCCGTATTCCGCCCCCGGGCAGAACACGGCATAGGGCGCTTCGAGGCCGAAGCGCGCGCGCGCGGCCTGCACCGCCGTCGCGTCCACGGCGAGCCTGGGCTCGGGCAGGGGCTGCGCGACTGGCGCGCCGGGGGCTTCGGCCAGGCGCGCGTAGTGCAGCGCCATCGGCTCGCGACCGGGCTGCCTGCGATGCACGGCGTTGAGCAGGCCGTGGCGCGATTCGCCGAGGTAGCCGCTGCGCACCGGAATCCCGGCGAAGAAGGGCAGCAGCGCCGCCTTGAACGAGTTGGGCAGCACGATCGCCTGGTCGTAGCCGAGCGCCTTCAGCGTGCGCGCGAGCCGCCAGCGCTCGCGCAGCCGCAGCCGCCCGTGCTCGAAGGCGGTCTCGATGACGCCCGCCACTTCGGGCATGCGCCGGAAGAGCGGTGCCACCCAGGCCGGCGCAACGACGTCGATGCGCGCCTGCGGCCGCTTCTCGCGCAGCCGCATGAGCAGCGGCTGGCACATCAGCGCGTCGCCGATCCAGTTGGGCGCGACGACGAGGAGACGCGCCAAGCGTCAGTGCCCTTTGACGGGCGCCCCTTTGTAGACGTACCGCGTGCCGCAATACGGGCACAGGCCCCGGCCTTCCTTGACGACGTCGAGGAAGACGCGCGGGTGGCGCGCCCACAGCGGCGCGCCCGGCAGCGGGCAGTGCAGGGGCAGGTCCTTTTCGGTGACTTCCACTTCGCGCGCGGTATCGGTGCTCACGACCTGCCCTTCTTCATCGGCACCGGCGTCAGCCAGTGCGCGTGCTTGCGGTCCTTGCCGGTGACCACGTCGAAAAACGCCTTCTGCAGCCGCTTGGTGACCGGCCCGGCCTTGCCGGCGCCGATGACGCGGCTGTCGAGCTCGCGGATCGGCGTCACCTCGGCCGCGGTGCCGGTGAAGAAGCATTCGTCGGCGATGTAGATGTCGTCGCGCGTCAAACGGCGCGCTTCGACCTTGTAGCCCAGTCCCGCCGCGAGCTCGATCACGGAGGAGCGCGTGATGCCGGTGAGCGCCGAGGTCAGCTCGGGCTCGTAGATCGTGCCGTCCTTGACGATGAAGATGTTCTCGCCCGCGCCTTCGGCGACGAAGCCGTCGACGTCGAGCAGCAGCCCCTCGTCGTAGCCGTGCATGGTGGCTTCCAGCGTCGCCAGCACCGAGTTGGGGTAGGTTCCCGACATCTTCGAGCGCGCCATGGTGACATTGACGTGGTGGCGCGCATAGGAGCTGGTCTTGACGCGGATGCCCTTTTCCAGCGCCTCGGGCCCGAGGTAGGCGCCCCAGGGCCAGGCGGCGATGGCCACGTGCACGCGTGCGCCCACCGGCGAAACGCCCATCTTTTCCGAGCCGTAAAACGCGATCGGACGCACGTAGCAGGCCTCGTGGCCGTTGGCGCGCACCACCTCGATCTGCGCCTTCATCAGCTGCTCGAGCGAGTACGGGATCTTCATCATGTAGATGTGCGCCGAGTTGATCAGCCGCTGCGTATGCTCGCGCAGCCGGTAGATCGCCGTGCCGCGCACCGTCTTGTAGGCGCGCACGCCTTCGAACACCGCGAGGCCGTAGTGCAGGGAATGCGTGAGCACATGCGTGGTCGCCGAGCGCCACGGCACCAGCTTGCCGTCGTGCCAGATCCAGCCGTCGCGGTCGGCCATCGAAAGCGGCGCCGCGGCCTTGGTCTTTGCCATGAAGCGTATTCTCCTTGGATGAGGCGCCATTCTAACCAGCGCGCCGCCGCATATGCCATACTGTTAACATGATCGTTAATCCTCAGGACCCGATATTCGAGGCGCTCGCCTCCCGGCCGCGGCGGCAGACGATCGCCTTTCTCGCGCAGACGGCGCTCTCCACCACCGACCTCGCCGGGCGCTTCGGCATGAGCGCGCCGGCGGTGTCGCGGCACCTGGCGGTGCTGCAGCGCGCCGGCCTGGTCTCGGCCGAGCGCCAGGGCCAGCGCGTGCTCTACCGGCTGAACCGGGACGTGCTGCTCGAGGCGCTCGCCGGTCTCGCCTCCGCGGTCGACGGGCCGCTGCGGCGCGCGCCGCGGGAGGCGATCTGACGCGCGCCGCGCTCGCCCTCGCGGCGCTGCTCGCGCTCGCCGGCTGCGCCGCCGTTCCCGAGGACGACGGGCTGCTCGCGTCCACGCCGATCGTGCACGAGCTCGAGCGCGCCTCGGGCGACCTGATCGAGGTGGCGCGCTTTTCGCGCATGCGCGCCGGCGCGCCGTTGCCGGGCGACTGGCAGGGCTGGGGGCTGCATTCGGGCAAGCGGCGCACCGAGTACCGCCTCGTGGATACGCCCGGCGGCACCGTGCTCGAGGCCCACGCGGACCAGGCGGCGACCGGCCTGTACCGGCGCGTGCGCGCGGACACGCACCGCGTGCCGCTGCTCGAATGGGACTGGCGCGTCGACCGGCTGATCCCGGGCGCCGACCTGAGCATCGGCGCGCGCGAGGACGCGGCGGCGCGCCTCGTGGTTTCGTTTCATGGCGATGCGCAGGCGCTCGATTTCCAGCAGCGCACGATGCTGCGCCTCGCCAGGGCGTTCGCCGGCGAGCCGCTGCCTTACGCGATGCTGATCTATGTCTGGTCGAACCGGCTGCCCGTGGAGACCGCGCTGCCCAGCCCGCAGATCGAGCGCATCCGCATGATCGTGGTGGAAAGCGGCGGCGCGCGGCTCGGGCGCTGGCTGCACTACCGCCGCAATCTGGTCGAGGACTACCGCCGGGCTTTCGGCGAGGAGCCCGGCGACGTGGTCGCCATCGGCGTGCTGACCGATGCGGACAACACGGGGCAGTCGGCGCGCGCGCTCTACGGCGACATCACGCTGCGCGCGCCCTAGCCGAAGACCGCCGCCCACAGCGCGCGCACCGCGCGTGCGTGCGGCGCGATGCGCTCGGGCGGCACGCGCGCGTACTGCGCGCCGTCCAGGCGCAGCGCGTGCTGCAGCCGGCGGAAGGCCCGGTAGGCCTCGCGGCAGCGCTCGGCGAGCTCGGCCGGGATGAGCCCGTGGCCGGCCGCCATCTTCAGCAGCGCGATGTTGCCCAGGTTGCCGGTGAGGTCGGGATGGCGGTGCGCATGCGCCAGCACCAGGAACTGCACGGCGAACTCGACGTCGATCATGCCGCCGCGGTCGTGCTTGACGTCGAACAGGCCGGAGCGGTTGGGGTGCGCGTCGTGCATGCGCGAGCGCATGGCGAGCACCTCCTGCGCGAGCGCCGCGGCATCGCGCGGGCGCGTCAGCACGCGGCTGCGGATCGCCTCGAAGCCCGCGCCCACCTCGGCGTCGCCCGCGCAGGCGCGCGCGCGCGTCAGCGCCTGGTGCTCCCACACCCAAGCCGATTCCTCCTGGTACTGGGCGAACGCCGCGAGCGAGGACACCATCAGCCCCGCCTCGCCCGAGGGCCGCAGGCGCAGGTCGGTCTCGAACAGCACGCCGCTCGAGGTGCGCGTCGTCAGCCAGCGGTTCAGGCGCTGCGCGAGGCGCGCGTAATTCTCGGGAGCGCGCTCGTCGTCGTCCTCGTACAGGAAGATCAGGTCGAGGTCCGAGGCATAGCCGAGCTCCTTGCCGCCGAGCTTGCCGTAGGCGACCACGGCGAAGCGCGGCCGCTCGCGGTGGCGCGACGCCATCTGCGACCAGACGAGCTCGAGCGCGGCCTGCAGCACGATGTCGGCGAGCCGCGACAGGTGATCGGCCATGTGCTCGACGCTGAGCAGCCCCGCGAGGTCCTGCGCCAGCAGGCGGAACAGCTGCGCCTGGTGCTGCTCGCGCAGCACGTTCATCTGCCGCTCGGCATCGCCGTCGGCGGCTGCGAGCAGGCCGCGCAGCGCGCGCTCGAACTCCGCCCAGTCGGGCACCGCAACCAGCACGCGGTCGTCGAGCAGCTCGTCGAGCAGCAGCGGGTGGCGCGTGACGAAGTCCGCCGCCCAGCTCGACGCGGCGATCATCTTGGTGACGCGCTCGAGCGCCTCGGGGTGCTCGGCGAGCAGCGCCAGGTACGCGGCGCGCCGCGCCACGGTCTCGATCAGCTCGAGGCCGCGCGCGAGCGTCGCGTCGGGATCGGCGGTCTGCGCGGCGGCGGCGGCGAGCGCCGGCACCAGCGCGTCGAAGCGCCGCCGCGAGTCCGTCGGCAGGACCGCGTAGCGCTGGCTGCGGCGCGTGGCGAGGAGCCGGTCGGCGCTCATGTCCGGATTGCGGAAGCCCCGTCCCGCCAGGGCTTGCGACAGGGCCGCGCGGTCGTCCTGCCAGAGGTCGGGCGCGTCCACCGCGGCCGATTCCGCGAACACGTCCTGGAAGTGGCGCTGCACGGCTGCGCGCTGCGCCTGCAGGCGGGCGGCGAACTCGTCCCACGAGCCGCAGCCCGACATGCGCGCGACGCGCGCGCGGTCGTCGGCGTCCTGCGGCAGCGCATGCGTCTGCCGGTCCTCGAGATACTGCAGGCGATGCTCGGTGTTGCGCAGGAACACGTACGCCGCGGCGAGCTCGCGCACCGTGTCGGCGGGCAGCAGCTGGCGCTCGCCGAAGCGCGCCAGCGCCTCGAGCGTCGGGCGCACCGCGAGCGCCGGGTCGCGCCCGCCGCGCACCAGCTGCAGCGCCTGCACGATGAATTCGATCTCGCGGATGCCGCCCGGGCCGAGCTTCACGTGCCCGGCGAGCTCGCGCCGCGCCACCTCGCGCCGCACTTCCGCGTGCAGCCGGCGCATCGCCGCCAGCGTCGGGTAGTCGAGGTATTTCCGGTATACGAACGGGCGCACGATGGCCGCGAGCTCGTCGTGCCGCGACCCGGTGACGGGACGCGCCTTGATCCAGGCGTAGCGCTCCCATTCGCGTCCCTGCGCCACGAAGTAGTCCTCGAGCGCCTCGAAGCTGCAGGCGAGCGGCCCCGAGTCGCCGTACGGGCGCAGGCGCATGTCGACGCGGAAGGCGAAGCCGTCTTCGGTCACTTCCGAGAGCAGCGCGATCAGCTTGCGGCCGGCGCGCTCCAGCGGCTCCGGGTCCGGGCCGGCAGGGTAGACGAAAACCAGGTCGATGTCCGAGGAGACGTTCAGCTCGCGCCCGCCCAGCTTGCCCATCGCCACCACCACCAGGTCGCGCGCGCGCGTCCAGTCGAGCGCCGCGGCGATCTCCAGCTCGGCGAGATCGCTCATCGTCGCGCACACCTCGGCCAGGTCGGCGCGGCCTTCGAGGTCGCGCGCCATCACGCGCAGCAGCACGCGCTGGCGCAGCCGCCGCAGCCGCCGCTTGAGCGCCGGCTCGTCGTCGCCGGCGGCGCCCTCGAGCGCCGCGGCGATCTCGGCGCGCGAAACCGCTTGCGGCGCGCGCAGCTCGCGGGCCAGCTCCGGATGCGCCTCGAGAGCGCGCTCGGCGTACCGCGAAAAGGCGATTTTCCCAATCGGCTCGGGCATTTACGGTTAGAATGTCGCGTGGGAGCGAAACTGCGCGAGAATTTTTCGCGCCGCGGTGCCCCAAATCCGCGGGTCGGACGTTATTTCCCTGGCGAGCGTTTACGACTATAGGGGCAACGCGAAGCGCGATGCAATCTGCGAATCGACGCACGGCCGCGGGCACGCTGCTGCGCGTCCTGGAAATCCTGGCCTGGACGGCGTTCTTCGCCTTCGCCGCCGCGTTCCTCGCGGCGCGCTTCTGGCTGCTGCCCCGGGTCGAGACGCACCAGGAGCAGGTGGTGGCCGCGCTGTCGCGCGCCCTCGGCCTGCCGGTGACGATCGGCTCGATGCGCGCCGACTGGGACGGTCTGCATCCGCGCCTCGCGGTGACCGACCTGCGCATCTACGACCGCGACGGGCGCGAGGCGCTGGCGCTGCCCGCGGTGGAGCCGGTCGTGGGGTGGTCGAGCCTGTTCGCCGGGGACCTGCGCCTTTACTCGCTCACCATCGACGGCCCGCGGCTGAAGGTGCGCCGCGGCGCCGACGGCGTGCTCGCGGTGGCCGGGATCGCCCTCGGGACGGGCGCCGGCGGCGGCAACGGGCGTCTGACCGACTGGCTCCTCGGCCAGCGCGAGATCATCGTCCGCAACGCCGAGATCGAATGGCTGGACGAGCTGCGCGGCGCGCCGCCGCTCGCGCTGCGCAGCCTGCAGTTCCGCCTGCGCAACCGGGGCGACGTGCATCAGATCGGCCTGTCGGCGCGCCCGCCGCCCGAGCTGGGCGCGGGCCTGGAGCTGCGCGCATCGCTGACCGGGCGCAGCGTGGCGGCGCCGGCGGCCTGGAACGGGCGCATCTACGCGGAGCTCGGCTACACCGACCTCGCCGGCTGGCGGCCGTGGGTCGACTACCCCCTGGAGGTGGCGAGCGGCCAGGGCGCGCTGCGGCTGTGGGCCACGTTCGGCGCGGGCAAGCTGGTCGACGCCACGGCGGATCTGGCGCTCGCCGGCGTCGCGGTGCGCCTCGGCGAGGATCTGCCGCAGCTGCGCCTGGCGAGCGTCACCGGCCGCGTGCAGGGCCGCGGCACGGCGCGCGGCTACGAATTCGGCACGCGCGGCCTGGCCCTCATGCCGGTGGACGGGCCGCCGATGCACGACACGACGTTCCGCGCCAGCTGGGAAGACACGCAGCCGGCGCGCGGCACGCTGGGCGCGGACCGCATCGAGCTGGCGCCGCTGGCGCAGCTCGCCAAGTACCTGCCCTTCCCGCCGGACCTGAGAGCATTGCTCGCCGACCTCGCGCCGCAAGGCACGATCAGCGACGCCGCCTTCGAGTGGAGCGGCAAGCTGCCCGACGCGGCGCGCTTCAAGGGGCGCGCGCGCTTCGAGGGCCTGGGCATGAGCGCCTGGCGCGCCATCCCGGGCTTCGCGAATCTCTCCGGGCGCATCGACGCCTCGGAGTCGAAGGGCGTGCTCGCGCTCGCGGCGCGGGACGCCGAGATCGCGCTGCCGCGGCTGTTTCCGGAGGCGCGCATCCGCCTCGCGCGGGTCGCCGGCGAAGTGAGCTGGGAGCGCCGCGCGCCGGGCGGCGTGAGCGTGCGCATCGCCGGCCTGCAATTCGCCAACGAGGACCTGGCGGGCAGCGCGACGGGCAGCTACGCCTACGCCGGCGCAGGACCCGGTGTCATCGACCTCAGCGCGCAGCTGCAGCGCGCCGACGCGCGCAACCTGCCGAGATACCTGCCGCGGCCGGAGATCATGGGGACGCGGACGCGCGCGTGGCTGGAACGCGCGATCCGCGGCGGACAGTCCTCGGACGTGCGGCTGCGGCTGCGCGGCGACCTGCGCCATTTCCCGTTTTCCGACCCGCGGCAGGGCCAGTTCCAGGTCGTCGCGCAGGTGCGCGACGGCGTGCTCGAGTACGCCGAGGGCTGGCCGCCGATCGAAGGCATCGAGGGCGAGCTGCGCTTCGAGCGCGCCGACCTGGAGATGGTCGCGCGCCGGGCGCGCGTGTTCGGCGCGACGCTGAGCGAGGCACGCGCCGCGATGCAGCTGCGCGCCCCCAGCGTGCTGACGATCGCGGGCCAGGCCGAAGGGCCGAGCGCCGATTTCCTCGCGTTCGTGCAGCGCAGCCCGCTGCAGCGCGCGCTCGGCGGATTCGGCGCGGACTTGAGCGCCGCGGGGCGCGGGCGGCTGCGGCTCGATCTGCAGATACCGCTCGCCGAGGTGGCGCAGACGCGCGTCGCGGGGCAGTACACGTTCGCCGGCAATGCGCTGCGCGTCGGCGCGGACCTGCCGCCCGTGGAGCGCGCATCGGGGACGCTGGCGTTCACGGAATCCTCGGTCCAGCTGCGCAACGCCAGCGGGCACTTTCTCGGCGGGCCGCTGCGCGTGATCGGCGGCACGCAGCGCGGCGGCGGCGTGGTGCTCGGGGCGAGCGGCACGTTGACCGTGGCCGGGCTGGCGCCGCTGGTGCCCGAGCCGTGGCACCGCCACCTGCGGGGATCCACCACGTATGCCGGCTCGGTGCGGCTGGCGCGCGACGCAGCGCCGCAGATCGTGCTGGAATCCAATCTGGCCGGCATCGCCAGCGATCTGCCGCCGCCGCTGGCGAAGGACGCCGGCCAGATCCAGCTGCTGCGCGTCGCGATCCTGAAAGGCGAAGGCAGCGTGCGCGCACGGGTGAGCGTCTCGCTCGGGCGCCTGCTGCGCGCCGAGGTGCTGCGGCAGCGCGAGGGCGACGAAGGGGACGAGCGCGCGGCGATCGCGTTCCATCCGCCGCCCGGGGCGCGGCTGCGGCTGCCCGAGCGTCCGACCCGCACGCTCCTGTACGGCTCGCTGCCGGAGTTCGACCTCGACCGGTGGCGCGCGCTGCTCGACCAGACGGCGGGCAGCGGCGCGGCCGGCGCGACCGCGGTCGACATGAGCTTCGGCACGCTCGACGCGTTCGGCAAGCGCATGCAGGACATCTCGGTGAAGGCGCAGCTGGGGGAGGGGGAGTGGCGCGCGAGCCTGACCTCCAAGGACATCGCCGGCGACGTCACCTATCGCACCCAGGGGGAAGCGACGCTGCAGGCGCGCATGGCGCGCTTCGACGTGCCGCCGGACGCGCCGGGCTCCGCCCCGCAGCAGGCCGCGCGCGAGCTGCCGGCGGTGGACCTGGTCGCCGACGACTTCGGCTTTCGCGGCAAGCGCTTCGGGCGGGTGGAGATCGTCGCCGAGCGCGAGGGCCCCGACTGGCGCGTGCAGAAGCTGTCGATGCGCAACCCGGACGGCGCGGTGAGCGGCAGCGGGCTGTGGCGCACGGCGCCCACGCCGCGCACCACGTTCGACTTCGACCTGCAGTCGAGCGACGTCGGGCGTTTTCTCGGCCGCATCGGCTATGCGGGCCTGGTGCAGGGGGGCAAGGCTACCGCCAAGGCGGCGCTCGCCTGGGACGGCGAGCCCGCCGCCATCGACTACGCGAGCCTCTCGGGCAGCCTGCAGCTGCACGCCGAGGACGGCCGCTTCCTCGAGATCGACCCCGGCATCGGCAAGCTGATCTCGCTGATGAGCCTGCAGATGCTGCCGCGGCGCATCACGCTCGATTTTCGCGACGTGTTCTCAAAGGGCTTCGAGTGGAACAAAATCGACGCCACGGCGAAAATCGAGCAGGGCACGCTGGAGACGCAGGATTTCACGATGAGCGGCGGCGCGGCGGAAGTCGTCATGAAGGGCAAGGTGGACCTCGCGGGCGAGACACAGGACCTGCACGTGCGCGTCGTGCCGGCGCTCGACAGCACGGCGTCGACCGCGGCGGCGGTGGCGATCAACCCCGTGGTCGGGCTGACGACGCTGCTCGCGCAGAAGCTGCTGAAGAACCCGCTCGGCCAGATCTTCGCCTTCGAATACGGCATCACGGGCAGCTGGACCGAGCCGAAGGTGGAGAAGCTGACGCCCATGCCGCCCCCGCCCAAGCCGCCCGCGGAAGGATGAAGGAGACTCATGGACATTGACCCGCTGCTCGCCACCGCCGACGCCTGCCTGCTCGCGCCCTACGACCTCGAGGCGCGGCGGCTGGACGCCGTGTTCGGCGCGCTCGCCGCGCCGCGCATGGACGGCGCCGACCTGTATTTCCAGTACACGCGCTCCGAGGGCTGGAGCCTCGAGGAGGGCATCGTCAAGGCGGGCAGCTTCGCCATCGAGCAGGGCGTGGGGGTGCGCGCGCTCTCGGGCGAGCGCACGGCCTTCGCCTATTCCGACGAGATCAGCTTCGCGGCGCTGACGGACGCGGCGCAGGCCACGCGCGCCATCGCGCGCCAGGGCGGCGGCAGGGCGGCGCGCATCGCGCGCCGCGCGAGTGCCCCGCGCCGCTACCAGCCGCTCGATCCGCTCGCCTCGCTCGATTCCGGCGCCAAGGTGGCGCTGCTGGAGAGGGTCGAGCGCCTGTGCCGCGCGCTCGACCCGCGCGTCGCCCAGGTCATGGCGCACCTCGGCGCCGAGTACGAGGTGGTGCTGGTGGCGCGCGCCGACGGCGCGCGGGTGGCCGACGTGCGCCCGCTGGTGCGCCTCTCGGTGCAGGTGATCGCCGAGCAGGACGGGCGGCGCGAGAGCGGCAGCTCGGGCGCGGGCGGGCGCACGGACTACGCCATGTTCACCGACCAGGCGCTCGAGGAGCTGGCCCGGCAGGCGGTGCACCAGGCGCTCGTCAACCTCGAGGCGCGCCCCGCGCCCGCGGGCACCATGACCGTGGTGCTGGGCCCGGGCTGGCCGGGCATCCTGCTGCACGAGGCGATCGGCCACGGGCTGGAAGGCGACTTCAACAGGAAGGGCAGCTCCGCGTTCGCCGGCCGCATGGGCGAGCGCGTGGCCGCGCCGGGCGTGACGGTGATCGACGACGGCACGCTCCCCGAGCGGCGCGGCTCGCTCACCGTCGACGACGAGGGCAACCCTACACGGCGCACCGTGCTGATCGAGGACGGCGTGCTGCGCGGGCTGCTGCAGGACAGCCTGAACGCGCGCCTCATGAAGATGCCCCTCACCGGCAACGGCCGGCGCGAGTCCTACGCGCACCTCACGCTGCCGCGCATGACCAATACGTTCATGCTCGCCGGCCCGCACGATCCGGCGGAGATCATCCGCAGCGTGAAGAAGGGGCTGTACGCGGTCAACTTCGGCGGTGGCCAGGTCGACATCACGAGCGGCAAGTTCGTGTTCTCGGCGGCCGAGTCCTACCTGATCGAGGACGGGAAGGTGACCGCCCCGGTGAAGGGCGCGACGCTGATCGGCAACGGCCCGGACGTGCTGACGCGCGTGGCGATGATCGGCAACGACCTCAAGCTCGATCCGGGCATCGGCACCTGCGGCAAGGAGGGGCAGAGCGTGCCGGTGGGCGTGGGGCAGCCGACGCTCAGGATCGAC
>Ga0210114_1000137_pt1 | contig 17804 bp, 20 predicted proteins | sample MayberryNW_TuleA_FD_185524 | JGI IMG/M metagenome (GOLD analysis project Ga0210114, IMG submission 185524) | Wetland microbial communities from San Francisco Bay, California, USA, that impact long-term carbon sequestration - MayberryNW_TuleA_D2... | ecosystem: Environmental > Aquatic > Marine >...
TATTATATTATCTTTTATTATTTCTAATTAAATCTTGTTTCATCTGATTAAACTCTTCTTCAGTTAGTACCCCTTCTTCTTTCAGGTTTGCAAGTTTCTGTAATTCATCTGCAATTGAGACCGATTGGTTGGATGCAGTTATAGCTTCTTTATGAGCATCAGGTTCAGGAGATTTTTGCTTTTTTGAAGGAGCTATTCTTCGGCTATCTTGCTTACCTGAACGAATTATTTCCAACAAATCTTCTGCCTTGTCTTTTGGAATAGCTTCGATTATACCTGATTGATCATCTTCACCTTCAGTAACGCTATCCATCATCCCTAATTTGGTTGAGCTCATTAATCCAGCAGCTTTAAACCTTATTGTAGATGATAGCAATCCTTTTTCAAGCTTTAAACTTGTAATTATATCGTAAGGGATATCCACTACATCTGCTTTTATCCCAAGCATATATGGGTCACGGATTATGATTCTTCTGTCTGTTGCATAGATAGTATTTGGTGTAAAATAAGAGCCACCAGGTTTTATTTTTGATTGTCTTGCAACAAGTAATATTTTTTCGTCTGGATTTAACATTTCGTTTATTTTATTAATTTCATCTAAATCGCCTTTATTTGTAATGGGTTTTTTAATATTATGAGAATATTCTTTTTCTTTATTCTCTTTACTGCTTCTGGTAAAGCCAAAGGGCACGTTATTTCTATCTTTAGAAAGAGATACTATTCAATATAGAAATTTCTAAAATTTTTTACATATTAATCTTCCAATTATTGAATAGTATAAAATATTACTATGCTTTACTTTTTTCGATCAATATTTAATAAACAATAATACATTCTTACAATAACTATTGGTCATAAACCATTACAACCTATATTCACTTTTATCATTAAAGCTCAGTTCCGTATTAGATAAAATATTATTAGAATGTATGCCTTTTTTTAAATTATATTGTAATTAGAATAAATCATTGGCTCTAACTTAAGAGGCTGCCACCTCCTTTAGATAGGAGTTAGTTTAATTAGTAGTCACTATCAATTTTTGTATTTCTGTTTTTAATTCATCAAGAAATACAGGTTTTTCTAATATTTTATCAATTTTCATAATATAGGATATTTCATAAGGAATATCAGTTTTTGTGTATGCACTAACAATTATAGTTTTTATTTTAAGAGCAGTATCTTTTTCTCTTATTTTTTTTAAAAACTCTAAGCCTGACATTTCTGGCATTCTATAATCTGTAATAACCACAGAACAATTGTTTGTATTTTCATAAAAATATTCTAATGCTTTTACTGGATTATCAAACGAGATGATATTATAACCATTTGATTTTAAATATTCACTAAATAAATCAAGAACATCTCTTTCATCATCTACCAATAATATATAATCACGATTATTGTCTGTTATTGTAAAGAAACTCCATTAATATTGTTTATTGTGTAATTTATTATTAAATAGTTCTATTTCATTTCAATTTTATAATATTGGATACTACCAGACTAAATTAGATATATTAATTTAAATAAACGCTGAATATAACCATGAAAAAAATACTATATGTATATTCCAGAAATTCTTCACAAATCTTTTGAAAATTCTCAGTTGTATTTCCTTCAATTTCTCTACATTTAAATATATGGAGAACAATCTTGTCCCTGTTTGTTGGAATGGCTGTCAAACATTTAATTAGTATGTTTATATATTTTCATAAAATATATTGTATTAATTTGTAACTAAATTATTATTCTTAAATTTCAAGTAAAGGACATGTAAAAATAAGAAGGAAAATATATTATTATCCACAATAATGTAAAAGTATATAGTAATAGGAAAATCATTTAATGTCCAATAATTATATATTTGAATACTATTATCAATTGTTGGAGAAATAATAAATTTAATACGATTATTAAGATTGTTGTTTGGAATATTCTAGAAGTTCGTGAATGATAGATTTGACCATTGATATGCTATTAGAATCTTTAATATCATGTTTATTCTGCAACGTAGTATTTCTATCAACCAGTAGTATTAAAATTATTGTTTTGATTTTTATTTTCAATAGATCTAATCTGAAATTTTTACACTTTTAAATTAGAGCAAGATATGCACGTGAATTACTTATCAAATTGAATTTTTAATTTATATAATCTAAGATAATCAACTATTTTATAAATTCTATTGTAATATTAATTAAATTATAATTATAACTATAAAATTTATATTCGATGTAAACTATAGTTAACCATCATTTTATACTAAATTTGCTAGGTCATAGCCACCTACTTTTGAGAAATATTTGTAGTTCCTACATATAACATAAAATGTTATGCAAAATCAACTGCTTTTAGTATATATATTCAACAAAATAACTATACTCTAATAAAATCATATCGTATAATAAAAAATTTCAATCATTAACAATAAATAATGTAGTTTATAAAAATAGATGTGAACAATAATTTTATCATTGTTTCATTGCTGGTAATACTTACAGTATGTATTACATTATCCTCAAATATTGGGCTTAATGTAGAGGGACAGAAAGAAAATTTCAATAATATTACTACTAATAAATCTGATATCAGTAATGTAGAGAACTTTGAAATATATGAAAACTCAAAATATGGAATAAAAATAGATTATCCTTCTAATTGGCTAAAGACCGAACCAAGTTCTTCTATTGGCATTGAACCTTATAAACAAATAAATGTTGTAACTTTTAGTTCTCCTCCTAATAATGATCCCGTGTTAATGGTTATAGTGGCAAATAAAACCGAAGGAACATTAGTAGATTTTGCAAGTGTCGGAATTAACCAACATAGAATGATATATCCTGATTTTAATCTTTTAAAGTCGGGAAATGTCAATCTAGGTGATAATCCTGGGTATAGCTTTGTCTTCAGTGCCTCTGATGCAAATGGAAAATTCAACGCGGCACAGATATGGACTATTAAAGATAATAAATTATATTTACTTGTAATTACAGTAAGTGAATATCTGAATTCTTTAACTTGGCCAACTATACAAAAAATGATAGATTCTTTTGAAATTGTAAATTAAATATTATTATAAGTACAATGACAACTAACTAGTCAGTTAGATCCCAAATGGCATTGAGTCGATTCTATATTGAAGGTCATTATTCTTTAATTATAGTCATTTATTCTGATTTTATTTTATTGACATACAAACAATCTTAATATGGCCTTTTGTTTTAAATTTAACGATTGAGTAATAATGACAAGGGATTATCAGAGAAACCATCTGATAAATTTAAAAAAATAAAAGATTATGGAATACCACTAGGAGTTATGGCTATTTCACTTGTTATGATTTATTTATTATGGGCTTCCTTCGGATATATCGGACCTTCATTTTCTAATCAAGTTTTATCGAATCAGCAAGAAACACTTCGTGAAAAATATAATTTACCTTCTTTAGAAAATGAAGGTGGTAGTGAGAGCGAGGTTCCTCCTTCTCTTCGTGAAGTAATGAGGTCAAATGCAACGCAAACTTCTACTTCACAAAATAGCCAATCAAAAATGGCAACACAATCATCAACAAACACTACGATATCTGAATCCTCAGGAAATGTTACATCGAGTTCAACTAAAGAAGTACCTTCACAAAAAATAACAACTACTACGGCAACAGGTGTTACATTGAAAATCCTTGAAGGTTCATCGATACAGGGAAATCCAGACTATGACCCAGATAAATTGACCGTCAAAAAGGGTGATACAATAACTGTTGACAATGTAGATACTATGCCTCATACCGTCACTAATGGTGAAAGTGGATCTGACCCCAATTCCGGCAAGCTTTTTGATACCAGTATAATAAATGGAGGCGATTCAGCTGAAATAGATATATCAGCTGTTGATGCAGGAGCATATCCATATTATTGCATGGTACATCCGTACATGACAGGGAGTTTAACGATAGAATAATTAACTAATATTTCTTGAATTAATTTTCTTTATTATATTTTATCTTTATACCTGAAGATAAGAGATTAATAAAACCTACCATGAAGATTTCAAATGTAATTTTTTAAATAATTATTAAAAAGAAATATTATTTTGATTCATACTAATAAAAAATAATTGGTGTTAGATCTTGGTTAGACGTTCAACGCATTATTTACAAATTTCTCGTATTTTTCTTTTGGAGAAAATCCAACAATTCTAGCTATCTCATTGCCTTTTTTAAATAATACTAATGATGGTATAGATTGAATATTATATTTCTTTGCAATATCTTGATTTTGATCAACATTAAGTTTGGACACTTTTACTTTTCCTTTCAGAGATTGAGCTAATTGTTCCACGATTGGACCTACCATTCTACAAGGACCACACCATTCTGCCCAAAAATCAACTAAGACTGGAATATCAGAATTTAAAACTTTTTCGTCCCATTGTGTTGCATTTATCGGAATAACTTTTTCTAATTCGTTTGTCATAATATATATAATTTATTAGAATGGATATAGACTTACAAATACATATAAAGTCACAAAAATAAAATAAGTTAACGGGTATTCTTTAATGATAATCTTTAATTCGATAATCTCAAGTATAAAAATTCGAGTTATTTCAGTTTATGACCTAACCTTTTATAATATTTTTAGCCATAAGATAGTTTTTTACATATTCTTGATGATTGCCTTGTAAAATAATTATGCCATTTTTATATGTTCCTCCAGTACCAATATTTTTCTTTAATTCCCGTAAGATAATTTTTATCATAACTTTATCCTTTAAACCGTGAATAATTGTAATTGGCTTATTGAATTTTTTTATGTCAGTGTAAACGAAAATATTTGATATATCCTTGTCTAGTTCTTTTAAAGCATAATCTATAGAATTCACATTTTCATCATATATAAACATCACTTGATCATTGTATGTCGTTATAGATATTGCCTCAGTTTTATTTTAAGTCATGGTTACTTTCAAACTCTAAATTTCTCTACTGTAGAATATTTTGAATTCTCCTGACTTTCTGAAAATATTTTTACTACAATATTACATCGAATGGGATGGTTATGTCGATATCGAATGGGATGGTTATGTCGATAATTATATCATATTTTATAAAAAGAAATGCGAGGAGTCATTTTAAAAAAATTTTAGAATTAACTTATTGAATGTCAATTAGTTATTTTATTAAATTCCTTATCGCTTATAGGAAATATGAATAAATTATTATTTTTCATTCCTATACTACCAATCGATTCTATAATTTTTGTAGAATAACTAAAAGCTTTGGATATATTCAATCCTTTGTACTCATTTGTTTCAATTATGATATTATTGTTTGATAAATGTAATATTATTTCCAAAAAATCTTCTATATCTTTCCATTTTAATTGATATCCTCTTATATTTTGAATCATTCCGATCCATCTTAAGCTACCAAAATATTTGCCTGACAGATTCTGAACTATTTGTTGATTAGGGATTTGAAAAGGAACAGATAATTGAATGATTTGAGTATATTTTGTTTGATTATTTCTTTTTTCATATAATATATTCTTTAACTCTGAAAAAAGTAATTTTCCTTTTTTATTTAAATTATATCCTGTTTTGTTTTTATCAACTAATCCCAATTCTTTTAATCGCTTTAAAGATCTTGATAAAATTTCTTGATGTAAATTCGATCTAACCTTCAATCCATTAAATGTAAATGTGGCTATAGTGTTTTCGTCTCCATTATCAAATAAAATTTCTAGAATATCTATGTCACTCTGTCGAAGATCGTTAACTGATATATAGTCATCTTCATTAACTTTTTGTTTGTTGAATGATTCTAATAAAATATGTTTATTGTATTTATTCATAGTATTTAATTTTTCACATTTTTCATTAGTTTGTGTTTTTAATTTACATATCACACTAACTATACCAATGTAAGTATATATAAAGTGGTAAGTAACATAGAATACAGTAACTTACTGTTTGTTAAGTAAAGAATAGATAACAATTATTTACTACACTGAAGCATAAAAAATGTTATGGTCGATTCTCTGATATTACTTAAATATTAAATCATCGTCGTCAGTACGTCAGTACCTATTTACAGATAATAAAATTTGCTCGTTTACATACTTAAAACTCATATTTCCTCTTTCTCTTTCTAATGGTGATTTTGGTTTTGAAGGAGTTATAGGAGGTTTCTTTATCGTTGGTTGATTGATTGTATTATACATATTTTATATCATAATAGAGGGTTGATGATTAAATTGATTAATTAATATAATATAATATTAGTCACACTAAGTTGAGTATAAAAGAATTTTCAAAATTTAATGATTTATTTTATGACGTGGGATTTATAATACTACAATTTGATTAAATTCTATTTACATTACAAAACATTTTTGATCGGTAGAAGGAAATATAATATCATAGCGATTCTTCAGGAAAATAACAATCCAACAAACGAATATCAAAGGAAACAATTGTTTTCAAACTTATTTAAGATTCCCTTTATTCTTTTGTTACAACATCCATATCTTTTCTAATTTCTTTTTTTATTCTGTCTGATAATTGTTCATCTCCTTCCTCTCCAGATTTTCCAACAATATTTGATTCATCATCGCTATATTCATTTTCTCCTTTACTATCAATTGATGACATTAATTCTTACTTATATAATACTCAGTTTTTAATTTTTTAGTTGTTTCTTATATAACTATTCTAAGGAACTATTGAAAATATTCATAAGCTTTTTTGGAAGTATATTTGGTGTAAAAATTCTTTTACTATGAAAATTATAAATGATGTATTAGTTCTTCAAAATTATATCATAAATATATTGGGGCAAGCCACTCTTGAATCAAATTATAAATCTAATTTAATATATCCTTTATTGACGTTTGTAATTGTTGGTGGCGGGTTTAATGGTATAGAAAATGTTGGAGAACTAAACCATTTTATAAAGATGTTATAAAGAATACATACTCTAATTTGGACAGCTCAAATTAAACTGACACGACGAGAAAGATCATCTCAAGACCAGGGATAATTTGGAATTAACTAGTTTTTCCAATATATATTATATATGGTATTGTGCATCAATTACAAATTCATTTAATGGAAGACCATATTCTACAACTGACCAATATGCCATAAGACATGGACAGTTAGCCGTAGAAAATATAATTAATAATCTTGAAAATAAAAATGCAAGAAAAAGAAAATACAAAACAATAGATATAATGACAACAATGGGGGAAAAGAGTTAGAGTATCAAAAATATTTGGATTAAATTTAAAAGATTGATAGAGTGATTTTTGTGAAGAAAATTTTATTTGTCAAAGATTTCATTACTAAAGAAAAAGTTAAGGATAATGAACTATTGGTCGATGGACTTAATATAAGTAGCAATGTCAATAGTATGATTAAATAAAAGATTATTGGTTCTAGTGCTTACTAAATTCCAACAAAACCCTTATAGCATTATTTTTTTTACCCTAATTACAAATAAATTCTACAACCATAGAATCGTATCTAACGTGGGATTGACTCTATAACTAGTATTATGGGTCATCCTTTCTCCTTCATTTGTTAACAATAGATACTCTTGTCTTTGTTATTCTTCTGAAGAAAACGAAGTATAACTCAATAATTGCTTACATTTAAGATTGGTATCAGAGGCTACAATAATACCAATCTTTTCTTGACATGTTTGATGGATTATTGGTGCAAAAAGAGCAGGTAGCATTAATACTTAAAGATGGTCATATAAATAAGATTATTGTTTTTGAATGTAAAATAAAAATTAATTAAATTAAGAAATTAATCTTATGAATCAGAAGAAGTATAACTCAATAATTGCTTACCTTTCGATAACATAGATTGTAGGTCTTTGTCTATTGATGTTGAATCTCTTGCATTGTCAATTCATTTTACCAATTATCAACTATTAGTTTGTACTCATTGCCAAATTAAACAGGAATAACAAAATATCTTCGGATTTACCTTCTCTATTTTTTCCAGATCTATTTTTCTATCGTCTTAAATTCATTGTTATAGCATTTTGCTTTGAGAATTCACCATAATCATTTTTGACAATAATCACAGAAAATTATTTTTTAATTATTAAAATATAGATTAATTTCAGAACATTGAATAGAATGAGAATTTAAGATATTAATAAATACATTGTACGCAATACTAATTTAGTCATTAATCTACCTTTTTATGGAGAACGGGGCAACAACTGTAAAGTCAGATGCCATATTCAGGACTTATTCTTGTGTGTTCACACCCAATATTAGCATTCAACGATGTTCAGGCTATGACAATTTATTACTAGTAGTTAGTTAACTAGGTTTACCGATTTTTAAATACCCTACAACGTAACACATGTTACACTATTCTTCGTCAAAAAAACATAAGGGCCTGAATAGCCATAGTCAATAACCCATACCTGATCTGTATCGGTCTATCCATCCAGGCTATGGCTATTCTATAATAAAAATAATAATAATTTAAATTTTAATTCCTAAATTTCGATTATTTATTTAGTATTTCTTATCTTCGATAACTTTCACTCTTTTCATATAGTTACTAGATGATAAGCGATTCTTGAAATAATTATATATAAAATAATTTATTACTATTCATTTATTATTTCGATTGTTATTATTCATTCTCATCTTGATTGCAATCGTAATTTGCTCTAAAATGTGACTTTCCGCTGTCTGTAACATATAGATAACCTGCTGAGTCTATTGCTATGTCATGAGGAATTAGAAATTGATTATCCTTACATCCAAGCGAACCCCACATGGTGATAAAGTTGTTTTCACTATCAAATTTTTGTACTCTAACATTTCGTGTATCTACAACATAGACATCACCTTTAGAATCAACAACTATACCATGATCTTCGATAAATTGACCCTCGTCCTTTCCTTCACTTCCCCACATTTTTATGAACTTGCCATTGCTATCAAATACTGAGACTCTAGAATTTTGTCTACCATCCGTGACATAGACGTAATCATTTGAATCTACTGTTATATCATGTTGATGAACAAATTGACCTTTCTTTGAACCTTCTTTACCCCACATCTTGATGAACTTGCCCTCACTATCAAATTTTTGTACTCTTGGATTGGCTTGATCGCTAACATACACATTTTCTTTTGAATCTACTGCAACTCCCCATGGTTTTTTAAATTCACCTTTCTTTGAACCTTCTTTACCCCACATCTTGATGAACTTGCCCTCACTATCAAATTTTTGAATATTTTTCCCTGAATATTCAGCAACATAAATATTATTTAAAGAATCTACAGCCATACTTTCAGGTTGCAAAAATTTACTAGGGCCTATGCCTTTTGTACCCCATTTAGTAATAAAATTTCCATCTTTATCAAATTTCTGAATATTGCAATTTTCGGCATCACTCACGTATACATTATCTTGAGAATCAATAGTTATTCCGTGAGCATGAAGAAACTGTCCATTTTTTGATCCTACATTGCCCCAACTATCTATAATATTTCCATCTTTGTCAAATTTTTTTACAAAGTGAAAGTCTGAAGAATAAGAATCAGAACCCAAGTCATCACTAGATGATAAAACAGATTCAATTTGGTTATTTATACAATTCTCAGTATCTGTATCCTCGGAATTTGATTGTGAATAAGCAAGATTATATTCGAATGTAATAAGAAAGCCGTTTATTATTATGATAAAAGAGATTGTAATTATTAATTTGTATATTTGGTAAAAATTATGAAGATACAATTTTCTTATTATACGTTCAAAATGTTATATTAACTTAACACTTCATTTTTTAAGAATATAATCAGCATTCCTTTAACCATTTTTCTTTTTTTACATTATTCTTCAAACATAAAAAAATTGAATTAATGATGTTAAAAATATGTCATTTAGTTTACAACCCTAATGAACAACAGATAGTTTACAGAATCCGATTCCCCTTTATTTAAATATCATATAGAAGATTAAATTGAGTTAATATAATACAGAATGTATTCATTTTGTATAATACAACAACAATAGAACACTTCATTATATGTTAAGATATACAACACGTGTAAGAGTTAGAGATATCAAAGATTAATTCAAAATAGATAAATGAATCAAAAATTTAATTAATAACGGTTCGTTTTAATTATTTTGCAATTCTTGCAATATAGATTACCTTCTTTATCAATTACTTGTAATTTTCCATGACATTTATTACATGAAAGGCGTTGTTGATCAATAATTTTCTTTCGTATCATAGTAAGGATAAATGGAATGACAAAAGTAGTTAGAGCATAACCCAGTAATCGCATTAGCAGGCTATTATTACCAGATTTAGGATTATTTCTGTATCGTTTCATAATTTTTAGTATTATTAATATTAGAATAGGTTATATTAACGAATTTTCATACGAGTTCTAAGTAGTTATGAAAATCACATGTTAAGTTAAATAGAATATGCTATTATAGTATCTAAAAAGAATTAGTTTGGATAAATTTGTGTTCCTTTTAATTTACAGTGTATACTGCAGTATGAATTATCTCATTGTAGTTAGTCCAAATTAAAACTTTGGCTCCAATTATAAAATACTATATACATACATTAAAAATCCATACAAGAAGGATTTTAATACTATACTATATCCCTCTTTGACCCCAGTAATACTATAGAAGCCTCCCCCTAGGATTAATTCTAAGAAAAACAAAATTATCTATAATTATTATATATTATATTTTTAATTTAATTACAATAAGGTAAGCAAGAGACTTAACCAACCACGGCCATCTTCATTTCTGTTTGCTCCTTAATGATGGCTATGGTTTTATTCTACCTACCTTTATCAGATTGTAGAATGGTAGGATATTTGTCTCAAATTATTATATATTTTGTATTAAAAAATATCTTACAGAACTAGGGATGTAAATCCTGAAATCTGTATAGATGTTAGATATATGTGTTAAACATTATCTTAGCATCTATATATTTGTTAAATTGATTTCAAATTAACTAAAGAAATAAACTAATACAAAAAAAGACAATCTTTTGATGACTACTATCCTTGTATGCAAGATGATTGTAACTTATTATACGTGTATAACTGGGTACATTTCTTTGTATCACTTTATAATAATACAATATACAATAATAACTATAATTATTAAGTTGCAAGAAAATCGTGGTAAATGTATCTTAAATTAACACAGCCCACTAAATTATAAAAACTTGTCAAATGACACATTCAATAAGAGTATAGAAGAAAAATCAGAAAGAAATTGAAAATATTACAATTTTTTAAAAGTTGAATTATAGAGATATCCCCATCATTATAGCTATAAATTAAAATTGCTATTAAACATTAACAATTGCCTAATGGCAATTATGAATATATAATATCAAAATTCAAACTTTTGAGTAAGAAAAAATAAAACTAATTCTCTATTTAAATAATTTAATAAAAGAAAAATAAGGTTTAGTGGAACTTTAATGTGCTTCGTGATTATGCTTGTCTAACTCTTTCAATGTTGCAAAAGCGGCTCCGCACTGACAATTATATATTTTTTCATTATCGGTTTGTGTCATTATAGTATTCTTTAATGTGAAACAAATTATTTATCGATAGAAGCACTTTGGTATCCAATAAAAATAGTATTAAGAGATGCGTATATTATTTTTATTAGAAACATAATAGGAGTTTTCATATATAAATAAGAGATTGATTGTTAGAAGTCGTGTTGCTATTCTATTCTTTTAACACCGTTTACAATTTATTTTTTAACTATTACTAATACTGTCACTGCTATGTTCTTTTTTTCTATGTTTCTCAAATTCTTCTTCGGAACTAAAATCCACGTCACATGCTTCACATTGATAAGCCCCTGGATGATGAGATGACATATTTTATTATTGTCAATATATGATTTAATAGTTATATGATTTTGTTTTATTCTTAATCAAAGAAGAATGACTGTATTAGAAGTTCGTGATGAAAAGGAGATTTAGCAATTACTCCAATATTTTCTGAAGAAATTCAAGGTCTTTGTTGGTAAACTAGCTGTGCTAAAATAAAAGTATATTATATATAAACTACTTTTACTTTATATTTAATTTTTAGCTACGCTGATTGATCATATAAATCTGTAACTTATGTACATTTATTTGATGTACTGCAAAATTATAAAAAATTAAAAACTAATTTGAAAATATTAGAAGCAATAGATAAACTAAATATTAATAAAAATAATTTAAGAAAATGCTTATTAATTACCAGAATGAGATAAACAATTTGTTCCAACCACAATACCAAAAGATTTAGTAATTATAAAGAGGTATATCAAACTATAAGATAATGATGTTTGGATTCAAGTATATCAAACACAACAAGGCAAGATTTAAACCAGATAAAAGAGAAGAAGGAATAAAAATACTTACAAATTTTTTCAATGAATATGAAAAACAAATTAAAGGATTCAAGGGTTTTATAATAATGAATAGCGCAAATGATTTACAAGAAACTATAGCATTAACTTTTTGGGAAACAAAAGAAGATATGGATACATATCATAAGCTTAATAATAAATGGTTTAATATAATTACAGAAAGAATTAAACCGTTATTCGAACGTTTGCCAGAGAGAAGTGATTATACTATATTTAATTTTAAGACATCATTTTCATTTTAAATTATTATAACATTAATGAAAATATTTTTACTTATTCTCAGAAATTAGAAACTCTGTCTATTAATATCCTCTATTGAATACCTTTGTGAATGTGTTCCGAAAGAAATACCGGGAGCGATTTTAAAATAAGTTAATCTTAGTAAAAAAAATAGAATTTAAGATTTACTTTTGATCTTCATTAATAATTAAAAAATAATAGTATTTTTACCTTAGCGTTCTATACCAAATGCTAATTTTATGGTAGCATGATATTTCGTAATCATACCGTTATTTGGGTCTACGACCGCAGTTTTACTTACAACCTCAAGTCCTGTAATTCCTCGTATTGTTTTTGTTGCCTCTTGGAGCGCAACTTCCACTGCCTCTTCCCATCCTTTATCAGAACTACCAACAAGTTCGACTATATTTGCAATTGATTCTGACATATTTGTTAGGGAATAATGTAATTATTAAACATTGTTATGAAATGAGAGTTGTATATTTTGAATCTGGTTTGATAAAAATTAATTTTCTTAATTATTATAATCAAAATAAAGAATTGGAGATTTATTCAATAACATATCCTAATCTAACAAAATTAAGTTTTGTTATAAAATTGTTCAATTGTTCACAGCTTGTGGAATTCCATGACTGTTGTAGAACTGCAAACATTGACTTGAGGTTAAGCTAGGAATCTATTCAAATTTTATTAAAATAACAAAAAGATATAAATTTGAAATATTTAGTTTTCATAGGTTTCAATAGAAAAACTTCCTTTCACTTCTATAATAGTTGTGTTAAAAACTTCTTTTAAGTCGATCTCTTTTCATTGTAGTTGTCTTTCCAATTATAGGACTGAAGCATCTGATTCGAAATGGTATTTTGCATCACCTGATTGTTGGTAAAACGTAACAATTAAAAATTATAGATCAGTTATTGATTTCATTCATTTGAACTTGTCTTAATTCTTAAAATTTTATTTTACCATTTATTTTACTTGATTATTATTTGATATATTGTATCAATGATTTAATTTAAGACTTCACGGATAACAAGTAATATTCTTAGTAATATATTCGTGAAATGTACTAGATTTTTTATATATTATCTTTTTTTTAACATAGTTAATGGTAAAAACTAACAAGTATCTAAGTTTAATTGTAATCATGGTGATGACCATTCTTCTTGTATCTTCTTATCTACTTCACCAAAATGTATACGCGCATCAAAGACAGTTATTTACAATTGGTAATACTGACTATCTATTTGTTGTTGGTTCTCTAAACGAACCTATTTTTTTAGATGATAAAACAGGTGTAGATTTTGCTGCATATTCTCCAGATCCAAATGATCCTGTTGATTCCAAAGCAAATGGAACAAAACCTATAGAGGGATTAGAAAATATCTTGAAAGTAGAATTAGCAGCAGGTGATAAGAAAAAAGTGCTTAATTTTGAACCAGCATATCAAAATCCTGGTCGTTATGAAGCTGTATTTTTTCCAACAATAGAAACTACCTATAATTATACTTTATTTGGTAACATAAATGGCTCTGACTTTAGAGCTACCTGGACCTGTAGTCCTGTAGAAGGCGAACCATTGTCTGATAATTCTACTGTACAAATATCTGATGACGTAATTAGAAAGGCTATGTTGGGAAGTTTTGGCTGCCCACAACCAAGAACGGATTTGGGATTTCCTGAACCGTATTTAACAAATAATGAAATAGTAAAAAAATTAAATGAATTAGAAACTAAATAACCTCATATAAAACGTAAAATGAAAATGACAAAATTCAATTTTTTTCACTAGAATAAATATTATTCATAGAGCAGTATTTCATAGCTATTTTTTAATTCGTTTCAATACTAGAAGACTATAATAACATATAGTCTTAAAAAATTAATAAGGTTTAAGATAATCCCTGCATTAAATTTATTATAGTTCCAAATCTCTGACCATTATCCTTGCTTGCTATAAATAAGATTTCGAGGTTTCCAAGGGACTAGAATTCTGCAAATATATTCGTGGATTTATACAATTTTTCAAATATTAAAGAAAAGTGAACCATATTTGACTTTTCTTAAATGTACCACAATTAGAAAGACTGAATGAAGTATGACAAAAAGTAAAATTCAGATACATTTTTGTCAAATAGTTTAAATAAAATATTATTCACAACTTCAAAACGTGGTAATTAAGTCTTGTATGGAATTTAATAGCGTAAAATTTATTATCATTTTATAATATATGTATTGAATATATTCAATTTATGCAAGTTTCTTGATATGAGATTTAAGTGTTTTAACAAGAGCCTCAAAATCCCAAGAATTATCGTAGCGTAAACCATTTATGTAAAAACATGGTGTACTATTTACGCCGCTCCGTACTCCACTAAGAAAATCCTCACGGACACGACTTGCATAAATATGGTTAGACATGTCATTTTTGAACCTATATTTATCTAATTCCAGAACTTCTGCATATTTCTTTAGGTGCTTATCATCAAGTGCTTGTTGATGTTCATATAGGATATCATGCATTTCCCAAAATTTATTCTGAGCACCTGCACATTCAGCCGCTTCTGCAGAGTGTTGAGCATGAGGATGACTTTGCGTGATGGGAAAATTACGAAAGACAAAACGTAAACTGTTACCAAGAATATTTTGTGCTTTTTTGATGATTGAATAAGCCTGTCCACAATATGGACACTCATAATCGCCATATTCAAACAAAGTAACGGGTGCTTTTTGGGGACCATGTATATTGTCACGGCTCTCATTGACAGGAGGAGTTAGTTGTGCTGTTTCTTCTCTACTCATTATTTCTTTTTCATTCCATCTTCTTATTGTTATCCTTTTGATTGAGAGATAGATTCTAAGGCCTTCAAAACCCCATCAGCTCCTGGATTGACTCCAATTGGTGAAACATGACTATATCTAATAATTCCATCTTTATCCAATAGGAAGAGAGCTCTTTCTGTAATACCATCTTTTTTGCGATATACTCCATACTTTTTTGCTACTTCACCTTTTGGTTCAAAATCCGTAAGCAATGGAATTTTAAGATTCTTTTCCTTGGAAAAAGCAAGGTGACACCAAACACCATCTACTGAGATTCCAATAACCTCTGCATTTAAGCGTTGAAATTCAGGTAAAAGTTCATTAAATAAAGTCATTTCATCCCCACATACTGGTGAAAAGTCTGCAGGATAAAACACAAGAATCACAGGATTACCACGATATTGATTCAACGATATGGATTGATCTGGCGTAGTACGTAGAGTAAAGTCAGGTGCGGTAATACCAGGTTGTAATGCTGTTGTCTGGGATTGTTGTTGAGACTGTGTATCGGACATATCATTAGATAGAGATCATAGAATATATGAATTGTATCTATCTACAAGCTAAACAATGATAGCATAATTTAGCTAATTTCTAAAAATAGTAATTGATAATTTAATAAGTGTCATAAGATAACAGAACCAGAATAAAATGTTTCTAATAATTATTTATAGACAATTAATTAACAACTGTATTGTATTGTTCTCCTTATAGTTAATTTTTTTGATGTTACTATCTAAACCTATACAAATTTAACAAATTCATTAGAAGTTATTTGGACAGTTTTCAATTAAGTATAGATACCTAGATTAACGCTCCTTCCATCCATAACATCAGAAAATGAATAGTTAATTACTTTGTTTACTTAAATATGAACACTCTTTAATTTAAGAGATTGTACATAAGGAGAATATGATGACCACACTATATGAGGATAAAAAATTATTGCTGCAGCTGAGAGCAAGGCAGTTATAGATGTTTTATTTCTTTCAAATCAAATTTTCATAACGTGAATGTAATATTCCTAGCTATAGCTTTTACTGCTTAACTTAACAGAGCCGTTAGATCTATGGAGGCCTATATAAAATTTTGTTACTAATTTATAAAAAGTTTATTTGAGACGCGAGACTAAAATAAACAGTGAAACTAATTTCTGTAAATGTTGGATTACCAGTAAAAGTTAAATTTGGAAATGAAATTGTCACTACTGGAATTTTCAAAAATCCGGTTGATAAAAGGATAAATTTAAAGAAATTAAATCTCGAAGGCGATAGACAAGCTGATCTGACTGTTCACGGTGGACTTGATAAAGCAGTATATTCCTATCCATACGAATATTATGATTTTTGGAGAAAAGAGTTTCCAGATATATCATTTAACTGGGGAATGTTTGGAGAAAATTTAACTACCGAAGGTCTTTTTGAATCTCAAGTAAATGTAGGAGACAGATTTCAAATAGGTTCTGCACAATTAGTTGCAACTCAGCCACGAATGCCATGTTACAAACTTGGTGTCAAGTTTGGTAGAATGGACATAATAAAGAAATTTCTAAAGAGTGAGAAATCTGGAATTTACTTTAAAGTAATCAAGGAAGGAGGAATAGTCATTAATGATACTATTAAACTAATTAAGAAAGACAATAATAACATCACAATAAAAAATATAGTTGAGCTTATTACAAAAGAAGATAAAGAGAACACAACACTTCTGGAAAAAACAGTTAAAGTTCGAGATCTTCCCCAAGGCTGGAAAAATTATTTTCTTGAAAAATTATCATATTCAAAGAAATAACAAGCGATTTATATGGTGAAAAGAGTCAAGCAAATACCAACTAATTCTCCTAAAATTTTGAAAGATAGTTATAATAGAGTAGCCAGAAAATTAAGAATTTCTGTAACTGATAAATGCAATATGAAATGTATTTATTGTATGCCAAATGGTAACATTAAATGGATTGATGATAAAGAAATTCTTAATTTTAAAGAAATAATTAGAATAGTATCTATTTTTACACAATTAGGAATAACAAAAATTAGACTTACTGGTGGAGAACCATTACTTAGACCATCATTAGAGAATTTAATTAGTGATTTGATAAAGATAAAAAATATAGAAACTATTAGTATGACTACTAATGGTTTTTTGTTAGAAGAGAATATAAACCAGTTAAAATCAGCAGGATTAAATTCTCTAAACATTAGTCTTGATACTTTTAAAGAAGAACGATTTAGAACTTTAAATGGCATTTCTAATTTAAATAAAGTTCTTCGAGGTATTCAAAAAGC
>Ga0210114_1000138_pt1 | contig 17785 bp, 16 predicted proteins | sample MayberryNW_TuleA_FD_185524 | JGI IMG/M metagenome (GOLD analysis project Ga0210114, IMG submission 185524) | Wetland microbial communities from San Francisco Bay, California, USA, that impact long-term carbon sequestration - MayberryNW_TuleA_D2... | ecosystem: Environmental > Aquatic > Marine >...
CTACTACCGCCCCGACGGCCTGCCGCGCGCGCAGCAGCCCTGGCTGGCGAGCAGCTGGCGCGCGTGAGTCTCGTCCCGCCGCGCGTCGCGCCGCCGTCGCGGCCGCTCAACCGCCTCGCCTTCATCGCGCGCTTCGTGCGCAATCCGCTCGCGGTGGTGCCGCGCGCCGCCTACGAGGAGGACATCGTCTTTCTGCCCGGCGCGCGCATCGCCTGGGTCACGGGGCCGCAGATGGCGAAGACGGTGCTGCTCGACGAGCGCGAGAAGTTCCACAAGCTCGCCCAGATCCGGCTGCTCGCGCCGCTCCTCGGCAGGGGGCTCCTCACCAGCGAGGGCGCCGAGTGGAAGTGGCAGCGCCAGGCGGCGGCGCCGATGTTCCGCCAGTCCGAGCTGCCCGGCTTCGTGCCGGCGTTCGTCGCGGCGACGCGGCGCCTGCTCGGGACCTGGCGCGACGGCGAGACGCGCGCCATCGAGCGCGACATGACCGCCGTCACCTTCGACGTGATCGCGGCGACGCTGCTGCCCTCGGCCGACCCGCGCATGCCCGGCGCCATCGAGGGCTCTACGGGCCGCTTCCAGCGCTCGGGCGCCTGGGGGCAGCTGTACGCGGTCGCGAACCTGCCGCGCTGGCTGCCGCAGCCCGGGCGCGCCTCGATGGCGGGCGCGGTGCGCGCGCTGCGCGGCGCGGCGCACGCCATCGTGCGCGAGCGCCGCGCGGCGGCGCCGCGGGACGATCTGCTCGGGCGCCTGATGCAGGCGCGCGACCCCGAAAGCGGCCAGCGCATGAACGACGAGCAGCTGGTGGACAACCTGCTCACCTTCTACCTCGCCGGGCACGAGACCACGGCCAAGGCGCTCACCTGGACGCTGTATCTCATCGCGCGCTCGCCCGAGTGGGCGCAGGCGCTGGACGAGGAGGTGGCGCGCGTCGCGGGCGGCGCGCCGATCGGGGCGGCGCACCTCGAGCGGCTCGCGCTCGTGCAGCAGGTGCTCAAGGAGTCGATGCGCCTGTATCCGCCGGTGCCGATCATGTCGCGCCAGGCGGTGGCCGACAGCGCGCTCGGCGGGCACGCGATCCGCGCCGGCACCTCGATCGTGCTGCCGATCTACGCCATGCACCGCCACGCGCGGCGCTGGGAGAATGCGGACGCCTTCGAGCCGGCGCGCTTCGCGCCCGCGCGCGAGGCGGCGCTGCCGCGCTACCAGTACCTGCCGTTCGGCGCCGGGCCGCGCATCTGCATCGGCATGGCCTTCGCCATGCTGGAGGCGACCGCGATCCTGGCGACGCTGCTGCAGCACGCGCGCTTCGCGCCCACCGCCCACGTGCCCGCGCCGGTGGCGCGCGTGACGCTGGTGCCGAAGGGCGGCATGCCGCTCGAAGTGCGCCTCAGGCGCTGATTCAGGCGGGGCCCGCGTCCAGGCGCAGCACCTGCCAGAGCGCGTCCTCGAGCAGCTTCTTGCTGTAGGGCTTGGTGACGTAGCCGTCGGCGCCGAGCGCGAGGCCGCGCTCGATGTCCGCGGGCCTGTCCCTGACGGTCAGCATCACCACCGGCAGGAGCGCGTGCGCCGGGTGGCGGCGCAGCCCGGCGAGGATGTCGAAGCCGTCGCCGTCCGGCAGCATGATGTCGAGCAGCAGCACGTCGGGCAGCGGGTGGCGCGCCAGCACGTCCTGCAGCGCCGCCGCCGTGTCCGCGGTGCGCGCCGCGAAGCCGGCCATGCGCACCCGCAGCTGCGCCAGCGCCAGCTGGTCGGCGTCGTCCTCGACGATCAGCACGATGGTCTCCGCGGGCGCCTTCGCCGACGGCGCGCGATGCCGGATGCGCTCGAGGGCGAGGTACACGCCCTGGCGCGAGAGCGCGCTGCCGGCGGCGCGCGAATCGCGCGCCAGCTGCGCGCGGTCCTCGGCGATCAGCTGCGGCAGCTTGAAGGTGCCGGTGAAATCCAGGTCGTGCGCCGCCTGGTCCGGGCGCGACTCGACCAGCCCGAGCTCCTCGAGCTCCGCCAGCCATTCGAGGATCAGCGGGTCGGGGTAGCGCCGCAGGTAGCCGCGCACCACGTCGGTGTGCGTCTCGGTGTCGAGCATGCCGAGGATGCGGCGGTAGGCCGCGGGCACCGAGGGATCCTCCTTCTCCCACGCGCGGCGCCCGGAGGTGGACATGCGGTAGATGCGGCCGGGCGTGGCCATTCAGCCCCTGACGAAGAGCGTGACCAGGGCGTCGGCGCCGCGCTGCGCGCTCCAGTGGCCGTGCACCGCGGCGTCGAAGGCGGCGCCCGCGGGCAGCGTGTCGGCGGAATAGAAATGCTCGCCGGGCCGGAACACGCGCTCGCTGCCGTCGCGCAGCCCGATCTGCATCTCGCCCGCGAGGATGAACACCCACTGCGGCAGCGGCGTGCAGTGCCAGTCGCTGCGAAACCCCGGCGGGCTGCGCCGCAGCTGGTAGCCGCCGCTTGGGTACACTGGCGAGAGCAGCGTCTGCGGCGTGCCCCCGGCGAGGAGGACTTCCTCCTCGCGGAAGCGCGCGCGCCCGTCGCGGTCGGTGAACAGCACCACCTTGGCGAAGCTGCGCATGGCGACACTTTAACGGAAGAGGCGGGGGCTAAATGGGGACAGTCCCCATTTACGTGAAGCAAAGGCGTAAATGGGGCTAAATGGGGACAGTCCCCATTTACGTGAAGCAAAAGCGTAAATGGGGACAGTCCCCAATTAAAAAGGCCCGCTTGCGCGGGCCTTTTTTTGCTGCCTGAAGCCGGGAGTTACATCGGCTTGATGTTCGTCGCCTGGTCGCCCTTCGGTCCGGTGGTGACGTCGAAGGAGACCTTCTGGCCGTCCTTCAGGCTCTTGAAGCCCGAGCCCTGGATCGCCGAGAAATGCGCGAACAGGTCCTTGCCGCCGCCGTCCGGGGTGATGAAGCCGAAGCCCTTCGCGTCGTTGAACCACTTGACTGTTCCAGTTGCCATGTCGAAATGCCTTTCAAATAAAGAATTGTCGGTTACGGGCTTTCGCCCGTTGCCGGAACACCAAGTAGAAGACGCGGGAAAGACAAGAGCCTGCGGAACTGCTTGAGGAAACCAGCGCGCGCGATTATACATGAACGCCCGCCGCGTCAAGCGCACCCCGGGGCCAGAGGGTAGACTGCCGCCGTGAGCCAGACAGACACCCGGCCGGTCATCCTCGCGGTGGACGACGACGAGGACCTGCTCGCCCTGATCGGCAGGGCCCTCGCCTCCGAGTACCAGGTGAAGCTCGCCGCCGACGGCGGCGACGCGCTCACGCTCGCCGCCGAGGCGCCGCCGCCCGACCTGGTCCTGCTCGACGTGGAGATGCCGGGGGCGAGCGGCTACGAGATCTGCCAGCTGCTCAAGGAAGACCCGGCGACGCAGCGCATCCCCGTGATCTTCCTCACCGGCCACGTCGAGCCCTCGGCGCAGCTCGAGGGGCTGGACGTCGGCGCCGTCGACTACCTGACCAAGCCGATCAACGCCAAGCTGCTGCTGGCGCGCGTGCGCATCCACATCGCGCTCGCCGGCCGCCAGGCGGAGCTCGAGCGCGAGGTGCAGGAGCGCACCGCGCAGCTCGAGGACGCGCGCTCGCAGCTCATCCGGCGGCTCGCCCGCGCCATGGAATTCCACGAGAGCGCCGCCGCCGGCAACCGCGTGGCGCGCGTCAGCCAGTACGCGCGGCTGATCGCCGAGGGCGCGGGCGCGAAGCCCGAGATCGCCGAGCTGATGAAGAAGGCCGCGCCGCTCTACGACATCGGCAAGATGGGCGTGCCCTCCGAGATCCTGCGCAAGCCCGGCGAGCTCTCGGCGCCCGACTGGGAGCGCGTGCGGCGCCACCCCGAGCTCGGCGCCGAGATCATCGGCGAGCACCAGGACCCGGTGCTCAGCCTCGCGCGCACGCTCGCGCTCGCGCACCACGAGCGCTGGGACGGCAGCGGCTACCCGAAGAAGCTGAAGGGCAACGCGATTCCCTGGCCGGCGCGGGTCATGGCGCTGGTGGACGCCTTCGAGGCCATGACCACCACGCAGTTCTACCGCCGCGAGCCGCTCTCCATCGACGCGGCGGCCAAGCAGATCAAGGCGGGGCTCGACACGCAGTTCGATCCCGGCCTGGGCGCGGCGTTCGACAAGGCGCTGCCGATGATGCGCAAGGTGCGCGAGAAATTCTCCGACGCGCTCGGCGACCTGATCAACCTGGATTTCAGCCCGACGCGCGACGCGCCGGCGCCCGCGGCCGCGCCGGTGCCGGCCAAGCCGCTCGCCGCCGCGCCCGACACCGCCAAGGCCGACGCCGCCAGGGCGGCAGCCGCGGCCAAGGCGGCCGCGGCGGTGGCCGCGGCGAAGGCGCGGCTGCGGGCCAAGCGCTAGCCCGGCTTGCAGCCCGAACGCTCCTCGACCGCGGCGCTCACGCTGCTTGCGCTCGGCGTCGTCTACGGCGACATCGGCACCAGCCCCCTGTACGCGGTGCGCGAGACGTTCGCGCCGGGGCACGGCATCCCGCTCAACGACAGCGCGATCCTCGGCGGGCTGTCGACGATCTTCTGGATCCTGATGATCGTCGTGTCGCTCAAGTACGTGACCCTGGTGATGCGCGCCGACAACAAGGGCGAGGGCGGCATCATGGCGCTGCTCGCGCTCGCCTCGAGCGCGGTGCGCGAGCGCGCGCGCTGGCGCCCGGCGGTGCTCGCCATCGGCGTGGCCGGGGCGTCGCTGTTCTACGGCGAAGCGGTGCTGACGCCCGCGATCTCGGTGCTCTCGGCGGTCGAGGGGCTGCAGGTGGGGACCGCGCACGAGGTGACCGACGTGGTGCCGATCGCCCTCGGCGTGCTGGTGGCGCTGTTCCTGATCCAGCGCCACGGCACCGGCACGGTCGGCAAGCTGTTCGGCCCGGTGTGCGCGGCGTGGTTCTGCGCGCTCGCCGCGGCGGGCCTGTGGAACATCGCGCGCAACCCGCTCGTGCTGCGCGCGCTCGACCCGCGGCACGCGCTGCTGTTCGTCACCGGCTACGGCTTCTCCTCCTTCGTCGTGCTCGGCTCGGTCCTGCTCGCCATCACCGGCGCGGAGGCGCTGTACGCCGACATGGGCCACTTCGGCAAGCGGGCGGTGCGCATCGCCTGGTTCGGGCTGGTCGCGCCCGCGCTGGTGCTCAACTACTTCGGCCAGGGCGCGCTGCTGCTGCGCGACCCGCTCGCCATCGCCAACCCGTTCTACCTCGCGTTTCCGCAATGGGCGCTCTACCCCATGGTGGCGCTCGCCACCGCGGCGACGGTGATCGCCTCGCAGGCGACCATCTCGGGCGCCTACTCGATCACGCAGCAGGCGATCCAGCTCGGCTTGCTGCCGCGCATGCGCATCCTGCACACCTCGGCGAGCAGCTTCGGCCAGATCTACGTGCCGGCGATCAACTGGACGCTGCTCGCCGCCGTGCTGGCGGTGGTGGTGGCCTTCGGCTCCTCGGCCGAGCTGGCGCAGGCCTACGGCGTGGCGGTGATGGGCACCATGCTCGCCACCACCTTCCTCACCTTCTTCGTCATCCGCTTCGGCTGGGGCTACCCGCTCGCGCTGTGCCTCGCCGCCACGGGGTTCTTCTTCCTGATCGAGATGACGCTGCTGTCCTCGGCGCTGCTCAAGGTGCTCGAGGGCGGCTGGCTGCCGCTCGCGCTGGGCGCGCTCGCCTTCACGCTGATGTTCACGTGGCGGCGCGGGCGCGCGCTGGCGCGCGTGCGCGAGGCCTCGGTGCCGCTGCCGCGGCTGCTCGAGTCGCTGATGCGCGAGCCGCCGGTGCGCGTGCCCGGCACCGCCGTGTTCCTCGCCTCGACGACCAACTCGACGCCGGCCGCGCTGCTGCACAACCTCAACCACAACAAGGTGCTGCACGAGCGCGTGGTGTTCCTCACGGTCGAGGTCGCCGACGATCCGTTCGTCGCCGCCGAGCGGCGCATCGCGCTCGAGCGCCTGGAGCACGGCTTCTGGGCGATGACGCTGCGCTACGGCTTCATGGAGCGGCCCGACGTCGCCTACGACCTGACCGTCACCAGCCGGCGCCTGCTCGAGTTCGACGTCATGACGACGTCGTTCTTCCTCAGCCGCCAGACCATCGTGCCCGCGAACCGCGGCTCGATGCTGGCGCGCTGGAGCGAGCGCCTGTTCGCCGCCCTGTCGAAGAACGCGGGCAGCGCCGCAGACTACTTCAACCTGCCGGCCAACCGGGTGATCGAGCTCGGCACCAAGCTGCAGCTCTGATGACCAGCGCCATCGGCTTTCTCGTCGTCGGCGCCCTGATGCTGGCCATGGGGCTGCTCGCGCCCGCGGTGCGGCGTCTGCCGCTGACCACCGCCATCGTCTACCTCGCGGTGGGCATGGTGTTCGGCCCGACGCTGCTCGGCCTGTACCACTTCAATCCGCTCAAGGAATCCGCGGTGCTCGAAGTGCTGACCGAGGCGGCGGTGCTGATCTCGCTGTTCGCCGCGGGCGTCAAGCTGCCCGCGCCCGTGACCTGGGCGCGCTGGCGCTCGCCCGTGCTGCTCGCGTTCGTGTCGATCGCGGTGACCGTGGTGCTGATCGCCGCCTTCGTCTATTACGTGCTCGGGCTGCCGCTCGGCGCGGCGCTGCTGCTCGGCGCGATCCTCGCGCCCACCGACCCGGTGCTCGCGGGCGACGTGCAGGTGCGCCATGCGGGCGACCGCGACCGGCTGCGCTTCAGCCTGACCTGCGAGGCCGGCATGAACGACGGCAGCGCGTTTCCCTTCGTCATGCTGGGGCTGGGGCTGCTCGGCCTGCACGACCTGGGCGAGCTCGGCCTGCGCTGGGTGCTGCTCGACGTGCTCTGGGCGACCGTGGGCGGCATCGCCATCGGCGTGGCGGGCGGCGCGGCGACCGCGCACCTCGCGGCGCGCCTGCGGCGCGCCGATCCGGCGAGCGAGCGCTACGACGATTTCATCGGCCTCGGCCTGATCGGCGCGGTGTACGGCCTCGCCGCGGTCGCGCACACCTGGGGATTCCTCGCGGTGTTCTTCGCCGCCGTGACGCTGCGCCAGACCGAGCTGCGCCTGGCCGGCGCGCTGCCGGCCGCGGACGGCGGCGCGCCGGCGCAAGCCGGCTACGGCGTGCCGGCGCCCGGCCAGGTAAGCGTCGATGCGCTGGTCTTCAAGGAGCACCTGGAGCGCCTCTCCGAGATCCTGCTGGTGCTGCTGATCGGCGGCACGCTGTTCGTCGACTCCTGGAGCTGGCGCGCGGTCGGCCTCGCGCTGTTCGTGTTCCTGGTGGCGCGCCCGCTGAGCGTGCTCGCGGGCCTGTCGGGCACGCGCACGCCCTGGCCGATGCGCGGCCTGATCTCCTGGTTCGGGGTGCGCGGCATCGGCTCGCTGTACTACCTGATGTACGCCATCGAGCACGGCCTGCCGGAATGGCTGGCGCTGGAATTCATCCACCTGACGCTGATCGTGGTGACGCTGTCGATCCTGGTGCACGGCGTGAGCGTGAAGCCGCTGATGCAGCGCTTCTGGCACGCGCGCGAAGAGCCCTGATGCGCGAGCGCCTGTTCGCCGCGCTCAACGCGCGCGCCTTCTACGGCTGGACCATCCTCGCGGTGGCCGGGCTGGGCATCTTCGCCAGCGGCCCGGGGCAGTCGCACACCTTCAGCGTGTTCGTCGGCCCGATCGGCCGCGACCTCGGCCTGTCGAAGGCGGCGATCGCCGGCGCCTACGGCGTCGCGACGCTCGCGGCCGCGTTCCTGCTGCCGAAGATGGGGCGGCTGATCGACCGCCACGGCGCGCGGCGCATGACCCTCGTGGTCGCGCTGCTGCTCGGGCTGGCCTGCGCCGCGTTCGGCGCGGTGGGCGGCCTCGCGACGCTCGCGCTCGGCTTCGGCGCGCTGCGCTTCTTCGGCCAGGGCTCGCTGATGATGAACTCGGCGAACCTGGTCGCGCAGTGGTTCAGCCGCAAGCGCGGCTTCGCCATGGGCCTGATGTCGCTCGGCTTCGCCGCCTCGATGGCGGTGCACCCGCCGCTCGGCCAGTTCCTGATCGCGCAATTCGGCTGGCGCTGGGCCTGGGTGATCCTCGGGCTGGCGACCTGGCTGATCCTGCTGCCGCCGGTGCTGCTGCTCGCGATCGACAAGCCCGAGGACAAGGGACTGCGCCCCGACGGCGAGGCGGCGCCGGCGGCGGGGGCGGCGCCTGCCGCGATCGACGGGCTCGACCTGGCGGCGGCGCTGCGCACGCCGACGTTCTACCTGCTCACCGCGGGCTGGTTCTCGATGGCGATGCTGGTCACGACGCTGCACTTCTACCAGGTGTCGATCCTCACCGCGCAGGGCGTGGGTGCGGCGATCGCGGCGCGCGTGTTCCCGGTCTCGGCGCTGGTGCTCGCGGTGTCGATGCCGCTCGTCGGGCGCCTGTTCGACCGCGTGCGCACGCGCCATGTGTTCGCCGCGGGCCTCGTCGTGATGGCGGCGGCGCTCTTCGGCGTCACGCTGGTGCACGATCTCGCGAGCGCCATCGCCTACGCGGCGCTCTTCGGCCTCAACAACGCCTTCAGCCTGACGATGTTCGGCTACCTGATGCCGCGCTACTTCGGGCGAAGGCACGTGGGGACTTTGCAGGGCACCGGGCAGATGGTGGCCGTGGTGGGCGCCTCGCTCGGCCCGCTGCCCGTGGGCCTCGCCTTCGATTACCTCGGCAGCCCGACGCTCACGCTGCGCCTGCTCGCGCTCGTCCCGATCGCCTGCGCGCTCGCCGCCGCGCTTTACCTGCGCACGCCCGAGGGCGTGACCCATCCCGAGCACCTGGAGTGATCATGGCCCATCTCGACATCGCCCCCGGCGAAGCCCTGTACTACGAGTACGACGCGCCCGGCGCCGCCGGCGCCACGTTCGTCTTCGTCAACGCGCTGACCGGCGGCACCGGCACCTGGCAGCACGCCGACATCGGCCCGCGGCTGCGCGCCGCGGGCTACGGCACGCTGGCTTGGAATTTCCGCGGCCAGGCGCAGACGCGCTTCGGCGCCGATACCGCGCTCACGCCGCGGCTGGTGGTCGAGGACCTGAAGCGGCTCGCGGCGCACCTGAAGCCACCCAGGCCGATCGTCACCGGCCTGTCGATCGGCGGCCTGTTCGCCGCGCAGGCGGTGCTCGCCGGCATGCCCGCGGCGGCGCTCGTTCTCATCAACACGCTGCGCAAGCCCGGCGCGCGGCTGGAGTGGATCAACCAGGCGACCGCGGCGCTCGCGCGCGCCGGCGGCGCGCGCCTCGTCATGGAGGCGAACCTGCCGCAGCTCGTGAACCCGGAGCAGCTCGCGGCGATGCGCGCGGGCGTGTTCGGACCGCAGCCCTACCAGCCGATGGATCCCGCGGACGGCCTGTACCGGCTGATCGAGGGCTCGCTCGCCACGGACTGGAACTTTCCCTGGGAGAAGCTGAAGCTGCCGGTGCTGTCGATGACCGGGCTGCACGACCGCGTGTTCTACGTCGCGGCGGACGTGGAGGCGCTCGCCGCGCGCATCGCCGGACTGCAGCGCGTCGAGTTCGCCGACGCGGGGCACCTGATCCCGGTGGAGCGGCCGGCAGGGTTTGCGCGGGCGTTGCTGGAGTTTGCGCGGGGGCTTTGAGCCTCCGTTCCTTGCTTTTCAATACGTCTCGCCTTTTCTGGCCGGATGAATCTCCCGGCCAGAAAAGGCGAGATCTATGAAGGCCAAACCACCGCGGCGCCGGCAAATGGGGACTGTCCCCATTTTCGTGCTGCTACTATAGCGGCCTCACGCTGGAGGAGGAGGCCCAATAATGAAACCCATCCGCATCGCCGCGCTCGGCGCGGTGCTCGCCCTGGCGGGCGCGCCGGTGCAGGCGCAAACCGTGCTCACGCTGTCGAACTGGGTGCCGCCGACGCACCCGATCGTGCTCTACATCATGAAGCCGTGGGCCGACCAGGTGGCGAAGGCGACCAACGGCCGCGTGCGCATCCAGATGCTGCCGAAGGCGATCGCCGCGCCGAACCAGCATTACGACGCGCTCATCAACGGCCAGGTGGACGTCGCGTGGGCCACCTACGGCTACCAGCCCGAGCGCTTCCAGCCTTACCTGATCGCCGAGCTGCCGCAGCTGGGCGAGACCGCCGTGGACAACGGCGTCGCGCTGTGGCGCACGCACAAGAAGTTCATCGAGGCCTCGGGCATCCACAAGGAAGTGCAACTGCTGGGCGTCATGACGCACGGCCCGGGCCTGTTCCACCACCACAGCAAGTTCATCCTCAAGCCCGCGGACCTCGAGGGCCAGAAGATGCGCGTCGGCGGCGACGTGCCCAAGGCGATCGTCCAGGCCTTCGGCGGCGTGGTGATCACGCAGCCGGCGCCCAAGTCCTACGAGATCCTCTCGGCGGGCATCGCCGACGGCATCATGTTCCCCACGGAGTCGCTGAAGAGCTTCAAGATCGCGAGCCTGGTGAAGTACTCGAGCTACGTGAAGGGCGGCCTGTACAGCTCCTCGTTCTGGTTCGCGATGAACAAGCAGAAGTTCGAGGGGCTGTCGAAAGCCGACCAGGCCGCGATCATGAAGGTCTCGGGCGAGAAGTTCGCGCGCCTCGCCGGCGCCGGCTGGGACCGCGCCGACAGGGAAGGACGCGTGGCGATCAAGGAGGCGGGCGGCGTGATCAAGGAGTGCTCGCCCGAGCTGGTGAAGGCGCTCTCGGCGCTCACCGCGCAGCTCGAGCGCGAATACGGCGCGAAGATGGACGCCATGGGCATCGACGGCGCCGGCGCCATCAGGTACTTCCGCGCCGAGGTGGCGCGCGTCGCCGCGGGCAAGTAATCCCGTCTGTCTGACGTAGCGCACGAAGCGTCCCGGGAAGACGCGCTGTTTCCGGGGCGCGCGGGCGCCTGGGCCGCCTGGGCGCTCGGCACCATCGCCGCGCTCGACCTCGCGGCGATGATGCTGCTCACCTTCCTCGACGTCTCGGGCCGCAAGCTGTTCAGCGCGCCGATCTACGGCGCCTACGAGGTCACCGAGTTCATGATGGGCGTGCTGATCTTCAGCGCGCTGCCGCTGGTCACGGCGCGCGAGAGCCACGTCAGCATCGACGTGTTCGATCCGTTCGTGCCGCGGGCGATCGGCACCTGGCAGCGCGCGGCGGTGAACCTGGTCTCGGCGGTGGTGCTCGCGTTCCTCGGCTGGCGGCTGTGGGTGCTCGCGGCGAGCCACCTGCGCACCAACGAAGTGACCATGACGCTGCACATCCCGCACGGGCCGTTCACGTTCGCCTTCGCGGTGCTCGCGCTGCTGGCGGCGGTGGCGGCCTTCGTGGTGGCGCTCGCGCACCTGCGCCGGGCGCGTGGCCGCGGCGCGGCATGACCGAGACGCTGGTCGCGTTCGCGGCGCTGCTCGCGCTCGCCTTCGCGCGCGTGCCGATCGCCTTCGCCATGCTGGTCGTCGGCGCGACCGGCTTCGCGCTCACGCGCGGCTGGCACGCCGCCTTCGACCAGGTCGCGCAGACCACCTTCGGCGCCGGCATCGACTACGAGCTGTCGGTGGTGCCGCTGTTCATCCTGATGGGCAATTTCGTGGCGCGCGCCGGCCTGTCGAGAGAGCTGTTCCGCGCCGCCTATACCTTCATCGGCCACTGGCGCGGCGGGCTCGCCATGTCCACGATCGTGGCCTGCGCCGGATTCGGCTCGATCTGCGGCTCGTCCATCGCCACCGCGGCCACCATGTCGCGCGTCGCCTACCCGCCGATGAAGGAGCTGGGCTATTCCGACCGGCTTGCTGCCGGCTCGATCGCCGCCGGCGGCACGCTCGGCATCCTCATCCCGCCGTCCACCATCATGGTGATCTACGGCATCATCACCGAGACCAACATCGGGCGCCTGTTCGCCGCGGGCATCGTGCCGGGAATCCTCGCCGTGGCGCTGCTGTGCCTCGCGGTGCGCTGGGTGGTGTGGCGCGACCCGAAAGCCGGCCCTGCGGGCGAGCGCTCCACCTGGCGCGAGCGCATCGCGGCGCTGAAGGGAATCTGGGGCGTGATCGTGCTGTTCACGATCTCCATCGGCGGCATCTACGCGGGCGTGTTCACCGCCACCGAGGGCGCGGGCATCGGCGCCTTCGGCGCGTTCCTGTTCGCACTGGGGCGCCGCGCGCTCACCTGGCGCGTGCTGCGCGAGATCCTGCTCGAGTCGGCGCGCACCACGAGCATGCTGTTCGTGATCCTGATCGGCGCGCTGGTGTTCGCCAACTACATCAACTTCACCTCCCTGCCCGGCGACCTGATGGGCTTCGTCGAGCAGTTCAGCCTGCACCCGATGCTGGTGGTGATGGCGATCTGCGCGCTGTACGTGGTCCTCGGCACGGCGATGGAGGAGCTGTCGATGATCCTGCTCACCGTGCCGGTGTTCTTCCCGCTCATCGTCGCGCTCGGGCTCGACCCGGTGTGGTTCGGCATCCTGGTCGTGGTGGTGGTCGAGATCGGCCTCATCAGCCCGCCGGTGGGCATGAACCTGTTCGTGCTGTCGTCGCTCCTGCCGCATGTGAGCACGCCGACGCTGTTCCGCGGCGTGCTGCCGTTCGTCGCCGCCGACGTGGTGCGGCTGTTCATCCTCGCCGCGTTCCCCGCGATCTCGCTCTGGCTGCCGTCCGTGCTTAGAATCGCCGGCAAATAGGCAAATGGGGACAGTCCCTGTGACCACGCCGATCGTCGACCTCAGAAGCGACACCGTCACGCGACCCTCCGAGGGCATGCGGCGCGCCATGGCCGCCGCCGAGGTGGGCGACGACGTGTTCGGCGACGATCCCACGGTGAACCGGCTGCAGGCGCGCGCGGCGGAGATCTTCGGCTTCGAGGCGTCGCTCTTTTTCCCCACCGGCACGCAGTCGAACCTCGCCGCGCTGATGAGCCACTGCCAGCGCGGCGACGAGGTGCTGGTCGGCATGGAAGCGCACACGTACCGCTACGAGGCGGGCGGCGGCGCGGTGCTCGGCTCGATCCAGCCGCAGGCGATCGTCAACCGGCCCGACGGCACGCTGGATCTGAAGGACGTGGAAGCCGCGATCAAGCCCGACGACCCGCATTTCGCGAGGACGCGCCTGCTGGCGCTCGAGAACACCATCACCGGCCGCGTCATCCCGCGCGCGTACTTCGACGCGGCGCTGGCGCTCGCCAGGCGCCGTGCGCTTGCGACCCATCTCGACGGCGCGCGCATCTTCAACGCCGCGGTGAAACTGAATACGAGCGTGAAAGACCTGTGCCGCGGCTTCGACTCGGTGTCGTCGTGCCTCTCGAAGGGCCTCGGTGCGCCGGCGGGCACGATGCTGCTCGGCTCGAACGAGCTGATCGCGCGCGCGAAGCGCGCGCGCAAGATCCTCGGCGGCGCGATGCGCCAGGCGGGCATCCTGGCGGCCGCGGGGCTCTACGCGCTGGAGCACAACGTCGAGCGCCTCGCCGAGGACCACGCCAACGCCGAGCGCCTGGCGAAAGGCATCGGCGCGCCGGCACCGCAGACGAACATGGTGTTCTTCGACTCGAAGCCCGGGCTCGTCGAGCACCTCGCCGGACACGGCGTGATCGTCCTGCCGGCGGCGCGCCTGCGGGTGGTGACGCACCTCGACGTGGATCGGGCCGGCATCGACCGCGCCATCGCCGCCTTCAACAGCTTTAAATGGTGACAGTCCCCATTATTTCGCATGGCGAAAAAATGGGGACTGTCACCATTTAGCCGCGATCAGGAGGCCGGCGAGCGCCGCGGCGCAGAACGCCGCGCCCGCGAGGAACGTGGCGCCGGCGCCGAAGGCGCTCCACAGCCAGCCCGCGAGCACGCTCGCCGCGAGCAGCGCGACGCCCGACACCATGTTGAACACGCCGAAAGCGGTGCCGCGCGCGTCCGCCGGCGCCGCGTCGGCGACGAGCGTGGAGAGCAGACCCTGCGTGAGGCCCATGTGCGCACCCCAGAGCACGATGCCCGCGGCGAGCGCGGCCACCGAGGCCGAGGCGCCGATCACGAGGTCGGCGGCGATCAGCGCGAGGAGACCGCCTACGAGCAGCGCGCGCCGGTGGCCGCGGTCGGCGGCCACGCCCGCGGGGTACGAGACCGCCGTGTAGGCGACGTTCATGACCACCAGCACCAGCGGCACCAGCGCGAGCGCGACGCCGAGCTCCTGCGCGCGCAGCACGAGGAAGGCTTCCGAGAAGCGCGCGAGCGTCAGCACCGCGCCGAGCGCGACGATCGCCCAGTAGCGCGCACCGAGCGCGCCGAGCGCGGCGCGCGAGAGCGGCGCGGCCGCCTTGCCCGGCGCGCGCTCGCGCACCGGCTCCCGGACGAAGAGCACGAGCACCGCCACCGCGGCGAGCGCCGGGACCACGGCCACCCAGAGCACGCGGCGGATGTCGTCGGCGAAGAGCAGCATCAGTCCCACGGCGGCGAGCGGGCCGAGCACCGCGCCCACGGTGTCGAGCGCCTGGCGCAGCCCGTAGGCGGCGCCGCGCGCGCCGGGCGGCGTCACGTCGGCGATGAGCGCGTCGCGCGGCGCGCCGCGGATACCCTTGCCGATGCGGTCGGCGAAGCGCGCGAACAGCACCAGGGGGACCGAAGAGGCGAGCGGGAAGAGCGGCTTGGAGAGCGCCGCGAGCGCGTAGCCGAGCACCACCACGGGCTTGCGCCGGCGCAGGCGGTCGGAGAGCGCGCCGGAGAATACCTTGACGATGGATGCGGTCGCCTCGGCGATGCCTTCGACGATGCCCACCGCCACCATGCCCGCGCCGAGCACGCCCGTGAGGAACAGCGGCAGCAGGCCGTGGACCATCTCCGACGAGAGGTCCATGCACAGCGACACCGCGCCGAGCGCCCAGACCGTGCGCGGCACCGCGCTCATGCGGCGTCCGGCGGCGTCGGGGTGCGCGCGCCGAATTGCGCCCAGGCGATGCCGGCGAGGGCGGCGGCAGCGCCCGCGAGCTTCAGGCCGGTGAAGGTCTCGCCCAGGGTCAGCCAGGCGACCACGCCGGCGATCGGCGGCATCAGGTACTGCAGCGGCGCGCTGCGCGCGAGCCCGCGCACCGAGTTGACCCAGGCCCAGACGATCCAGCCGAGGAAGGACGACACCGCCACGGCCCAGAATACGCCGAACCAGACCCCGGCCGGCACCGCCGCGAGCGGCGCGTCGAGGAACGCGGGCAGCGTCGCGAGCACCAGCGGCGGCGCGCCGAACAGCAGCGTGTAGCACATCACGTTGAGCGGCCCGTAGCGCTCGACGAGCGGCTTGCTGACGACGGTGTAGAGCGAAAACAGCGACGCCGCGAGCAGCAGCACCAGGTCGCCGGCGCCGGCCTGCGCGAGGCCGCGCACGAACTTGTCCGACAGGAACACGACGATGCCGGCGAAGGCGAGGAGCGTGCCGGCGAGCTGGCGCCGGTGCAGCTTCTCGGTGCCGAGGAGCGCGAGGATCAGCAGCGTCCACAGCGGGCTCGAGGTCAGCACCAGCGACGAGGAGAACGCCGTCGACAGGTCGATGCCCCACATCACGAGGCTGACGTGCGCCGTATGGCCGATGAGGCCCGCGGCGGCGAAGCGCGCCAGGTCCCCGCGCCGCGGCCAGGTCCCGGGGAAGTGGCGCCGCGTGATGGCGACGAGCAGCGCGAAGCCGGCGAGCGGCATGGCGAGGAAGCGCACGAACAGGAACGGCCACACGCCCAGCTCCGCCAGCACCACCTTGGTGATGGCGAAATTGACGCCCCAGGTGACCATCAGCGCGCAGCCCGCGGCGAGCGCCCATTTCTGTGTGGAAGGCGAGGCCATGCCAGCCCCGCAATTTACAATAGCGCCAGCCATGCGCCCCGAGAGCCCCGATCCCGTCGCCGCGCGCCGCGCCGTGCGCGCGCTCACCGCCTCCAAGATCCGCGAGCTGTTCAACGCCGGCATCGGCCGCAAGGACGTGCTCGCGTTCTGGGTGGGGGAACCCGACGAACCGACGCCCGGGTTCATCCGCCGCGCCGGCATCGCCTCGATCGAGGCGGGCGAGGTGTTCTACTCGAGCAATTTCGGCATCGCCGAGCTGCGCGAGGCGCTCGCCGCGTACCTGACGCGCCTGCACCGCCCGACGGCGCCGGCGGAGGTGGTGGTGACGAGCGCGGGCGTGAACGCGCTGATGCTCGTGTCGCAGCTGCTCGTCGACCCCGGCGACCGCGTGGTGGAGGTGGTGCCGCTGTGGCCCAACCTGCAGGAGATCCCCAAGATCCTCAACGCCGAGGTCGAGACGGTGGCGCTCGAATTCTCGCCCGCCGGCTGGCGCCTGGACCTGCAGAAGCTGCTCGATGCGCTCAAGCCCGGCACCAGGGCGCTCTACCTCAACTCGCCCAACAACCCGACCGGCTGGACCGTGGCGCGGGAAGACCAGCGCGCGATCCTCGAGCACTGCCGGCGCCACGGCATCTGGATCTTCGCCGACGACGCCTACGAGCGGCTCTATTACGAGGGCAACGGCGTCGCGCCCTCGTTCCTCGACCTCGCCGAGGCAGGCGAGCGCGTCATCAGCACCAACACGTTCTCCAAGAGCTGGCTGATGACCGGCTGGCGCCTCGGCTGGGCGGTGCTGCCCGCGGCGCTCGAAGCCGACATGGGCAAGCTCGTCGAGTACAACACCTCCTGCGCGCCCGTCTTCGTGCAGCGCGCCGGGCTCGCGGCGGTGACGCAGGGCGAGCCGGTGATCGCGCACACGCTCGAGCGCTTCCGCAAGGCGCGCGACTTCCTCGTCGCCGAGCTGCGCAGGATCCCCGGCGTCGAGGTGGCGAGCCCTTCGGGCACCATGTACGCGTTCCTGCGCGTGCGCGGCGTGGACGACAGCCTCGCGTTCTGCAAGAAGCTCGTCGCCGAGCAGGGGCTCGGACTCGCCCCGGGTGCCGCCTTCGGGCCGGAAGGCGAGAGCTACGTGCGCTGGTGCTTCGCCGCCGACGAGGCGAAGCTCGCCGGGGGCGTCGCGCGGCTGCGGCGCGCGCTCGGCGCATGACGATGCGCCAGCAAAGCTTCCCCAGCCTCGGGCCCGACGGCTTTCACCGCGTCGCCTACACCGACTGGGGCGATCCGGAGAACCCGAACGTCGTCGTCTGCGTGCACGGGCTGTCGCGCAACTGCCGCGACTTCGACTACCTCGCCGAGCAGATGCAGGAGGACTACCGCGTGGTGTGCATGGACGTGGTCGGGCGCGGCGAGAGCGATTGGCTGGAGGACAAGTCGGAGTACAGCTTTTCCACCTACCTCGCCGACGCGGCGGCGCTGGTGGCGCGCGTGACCACCCCGGTGCGCTCGGGATTCTTCCGCGAGCTGCGCACGCGCAGCCTGGACTGGATCGGCACGTCGATGGGCGGGCTGATGGGCATGCTGCTCGCCGCGAAGCGCGGCTCGCCCATCGGGCGCCTGGTGATGAACGACGTGGGGCCGTTCGTGCCGTGGAACGGCCTTTTCCGCCTCAAGGGCCACCTCGGTCGCCCGCACGGCTTCGGCACGCGGCAGGCGGCGGGCGATTTCCTGCGGGAAGCCCTGGCCGCGTTCGGGCCGCTCACCGAGCCGCAGTGGGAGCACCTCATCGAACACAGCCTGAAGCGCCGCGAGGAGGACGGGCGCTGGTACCTGCGCTTCGACCCGGCGATCGGGCAGTGGAACGCGCAGTCCGACCCGGAGCTGCCGATCGGCCCGACGTTTCTGCGCGGCATCGACCTGTGGACGGTGTGGAACGCGGTCACGTGCCCGGTGCTGGTGCTGCGCGGCGCGAATTCCGAGGTGCTGCTGCCGGCCACGGTGGAGGAGATGCGCCGGCGCA
>Ga0210114_1000139_pt1 | contig 17782 bp, 18 predicted proteins | sample MayberryNW_TuleA_FD_185524 | JGI IMG/M metagenome (GOLD analysis project Ga0210114, IMG submission 185524) | Wetland microbial communities from San Francisco Bay, California, USA, that impact long-term carbon sequestration - MayberryNW_TuleA_D2... | ecosystem: Environmental > Aquatic > Marine >...
CGTCCGCCTCGCGCACCCGCGCCAGACAGGACTCGACCAGCTGCTCGGAGGCGATCGCCCCGTCGCGGATGGCGCGCGCCGCATCCGCCGCCGACAGCCAGTTCAGTTGCGAGGCATCCATGCGGCGCTCAGCGCCCGTAGATGAGGTTCGGCAGCCAGAACATGATCTGCGGCACGGTGTACACGACGATCATGGTGACGAACACCATCGCGAGGAACGGAAAGCACCCCTTGAAGATGGTCCACAGCTCGACGAACGGCGGCGCGATGCCCTTCAGGTAGTAGGCCGACATCGCCATGGGCGGCGTCAGGAACGAGGTCTGCAGGTTGAGCGCCACCAGGATGCCGAACATCATCGGGTCGATGTTGAAGTGCGGCAGCAGCGGCAGGAAGATCGGCACGAAGATGATGATGATCTCGCTCCACTCCAGCGGCCAGCCGAGCAGGAAGATGATGAGCTGGGCGATGATCAGGAACAGGATCGGATTGAGATTGAGCCCGAGGACGAAGCTCTTGATGATGCCCTCGCCGCCCAGGTAGGAGAACACCGACGAGAAGGTCCAGGAGCCGACGAACAGGAAGCACACCATCGCCGAGGTGCGCGCCGTGAGGTAGACCGCCTCCTGCAGGCGCGACCAGCTGAGCGCGCGGTAGGCGGCCGCCAGCACCAGGCTGCCCATCGCACCTACCGACGCGGCTTCGGTCGGGGTCGCGAGGCCGAACAGGATCGAGCCGAGCACCGACAGGATCAGCACCGCCAGCGGCACGAATGCCTTCGCCAGCAGGATGAACGCCTGGCTCCAGGGCACGTCGCTCTCCTCCTTCGGCAGCTTCGGACACAGTTTCGGATTGATCACGGCGCGCGTGATCACGTAGCCGATGTACAGGCTCGCCAGCAGGAAGCCCGGCAGCATCGCGGCGGCGTACAGCCGCACCACCGACACCGACGCGGTCGCCGAGTACACGATCAGCATGATCGACGGCGGGATCAGGATGCCGAGCGTGCCGCCGGCGCAGATCACGCCCGCCGAGAGGCGCTGGTCGTAGCCCGCCTTGAGCATCGCCGGGAACGCGAGCAGCCCCATCAGCGTCACCACCGCGCCGACGATGCCGGTGGCGGTCGCGAACAGCGCGCAGGTCACCAGCGCCGCTACCGCCATCGCGCCGGGGACGTGGCGCAGCGCGACCTGCAGGCTGTAGAACAGGCGGTCGAGGATGTTGGAGCGCTCGACCACGTAGCCCATGAACAGGAACAGCGGCACGGCCACGAGAACGTCGTTGCTCATGATGCTCCAGGTGTTCTGCGTCAGCAGGTAGAAGATGCGGCTGTCGAAGAACTCCTGGCCCGGCTGGTAATAGGCGTAGAAGCCGAAGCCGACCCCCATGCCCATCAGGGTGAAGGCGATCGGGAAGCCGAGCAGGATGACGAAGATGAACAGCCCCAGCATCAGCAGGGCGATGGCCGGGTCGCTCACTTGGCGTCCCCCTGCCTTGCAGCTTCCTGGGCGGCGTGCTGCTCGACGAGCACGTCCTCGAGCTCCTCGACGTCGTGCAGGCGCGGCGGCCAGCGGTTGTCCCGGATGCAGATGACGCAGCGCAGGACCTCGGCCAGGCCCTGCAGCGCGAGCAGCGCGGCGCCGAACGGGATGAGGAGCTTCAGCTGCCACACCGGGATGCCCGCCGGGCTGTTGACGCTCACCTCGCGGATATGGAAGGCCTCGTAGCCGTAGCTCCAGCCGGCATACATGAGCGCCAGCACGCCGGGAAAGAAGAACACGATGTAGAGGGTCAATTCGATGATCGCCTGCCCGCGCGGCGGCCACATGCGGTAGATGAAGTCGCCGCGCACGTGACCGTTGCGCGACAGCGTGTAGGCGCCCGCCATGAAGAACAAGCCGCCGTACATCAGGTAGCTCATGTCGAACGCCCAACTGGTCGGGTTGTTGAGCACGTAGCGCACGAACACCTCGTAGGTGGTGCCGAACGTGAGGATGATGATGCACCACGCGAAGGCGTGGCCGACGATCCTGCTCAGCTGGTCGATGCCGTAAACGAGTCGATTGACCATGCGTGCCGGTCCGTAACAAGAAAATGGGGCGGCGCCTGCGGCGCCGCCCCAGTCGTGGGGTCGAATCTAATCAACGCGCTCCGCGAACTACGACGGAAGCTTGGTCTTGAACACGTGCTCGTAGCCCATCGCGTAGGGTGCGTCGTTGAACACCCAGTAGTAGACCACGTCCTTGGCCCACGCGCGCTGCGACTCGACCACCCGCTTGAAGAACGGATCGGCGTCGGAAAGGCGCTTGGTCAGCACGTCCCAGGCCTTGAGCTGCGACTCGAACACGGACTTCGGCGTGCGGATCACCTTGACCTTGTCCTTGTCGATCAGCTTGCGCAGGTCCTTCGGGTAGTTCGCCATCGCGGTCCAGTAGTTGGACTGCGACGTCGCCTCGACGCCGTACTGCCAGATCGCCTGCAGGTCCTTGCCCATCGCGTCCCACTTCTTCTTGTTGATGATGATCTCGAAGAACTCCATCGCCTGGTGGAACGAGCCCATCTCGTAGTTCTTGATCACGTCCTGGGCGCCGAAGCGGCTGTCCGAGGTCGGGTTGTTGAACTCGAAGGCGTCGATCACGCCGCGCTCGAGCGCCGGGACGATCTCCCCGCCTGAGAGCTGCGTCACCTTGGCGCCCATCTCCTGGAACAGGTCCGCGGCGAGGCCCACGGTGCGGTACTTGAGACCCTTCAGCTGGCTCGCGTTGGTGATCGGCTTCTTGAACCAGCCCAGCGGCTGGGTCGGCATCGGCATGGCGAAGAAGCCGACGTAGTTGAGCCCCAGCTTGTCGAGCAGCTCCTGGTACAGCGCCAGGCCGCCGCCGCGGTAGATCCAGGACAGCGTCTGGAACGCGTCCATGCCGTTGATCGGGCCGGAACCGAACAGCGAGGCCACCTTCGACTTGCCGTACCAGTACACGGGCACGGTGTGGCCGGCGTCGAGCACGCCCTTGCTGACCGCGTCGGTCACCTCGAACGCCTTGACGACCGCGCCGCCCACAAGGTAGTCCACGCGCAGCCGGCCGCCCGACATCGCGTTCACGCGGTTCACGAACTCCATCGCCATCTCGTTGAAGATGTCGGTCGAGCTCCATGCGCCCTGCATCTTGATGACGATCGGCGACTGGGACTTGGCGATCATCGGGAAGCCGAGCGTCGCCGCGCCGGCCGTCGCCGCAGCCGCGCCGGTCAGGAACTTGCGGCGCGTGGCCTCTGGTTTGACTTGTTCCTTGCTCATACTTGGGTCTCCTCTTTCGGTGTGGGTCTGGCGCGGGGCTGAAGCCCCGTTCGGGAATTGCTTAGCCATTCTACCGCCGCGTCTTCAGCCGCCGCAAGGCAAGTTCACGATATGAAATGCGGCGTCGCGAGGCGAGGTCAGAGGTACACCACCAGGAGATACCCGGCCAGCATCAGCGCCACCCACAGCGCCATGCCGCCCGTGCTCCAGGTGCGCGCCAGCACGCCGTCCGCGCCATGCACCGCCTGCAGCCACCCGCCCGCGCGGCGCACGCCGGCCCGCAGGCCGGCGCCAGCGGCCGCATTGAACATCGCCAGCGCCGTGGCCGCACCCGCGGCGAGGCGCGCCCCCACGCGGCGGTAAGTCCAGTCGAAGTCCAGGTTCACCGAGCGCTTCTCGGGGGGATAGATACCGGTGCGCATGAGCACCGAGAAAGCGAGCGCGGAAAACACCAGCAGCTGCAGCTGCGACAGGACGTGGGAGGCGGTGTAAGGCGTGTAATCGACCGCGCGCGGCAGGAGGGCGTACAGCGCCGCCGGGAAGGTGCCGATGCCGATGCACAGCAGCGCTGCCAGCGCCATCGCCGCGAGCATGTGCCCGGGCGCCTCCTTGCAGCGGATGCCGGCGTCATGCGCGAAGAACGCGAAGAACGGAATCTTTATTCCGGCGTGGTGGAACACGCCCGCCGAGGCGAACAGCAGGACCAGCCACTCCCAGGCGTAGCCCTGCTGCGCCGCCGAGAACATGATCATCGACTTGGTGACGAAGCCGCTGAACAGCGGGAACGCCGAGATCGACGCCGCGCCCACGATGCAGAAGCCGGCGGTCCAGGGCATCGACTTGTACAGCCCGCCGAGGTCCGTGCCCTTCACCGTGCCGGTGCGCAGCAGCACCGCGCCCATCGACATGAACAGCAGCGCCTTGAACAGGATGTCGGCGAACGCGTGCGCCACCGCGCCGTTCACCCCGAGGTCGGTGCCCAGCCCGATGCCGACCACCATGAAGCCGAGCTGGTTGTTGACGCTGTAGGCGAGCACGCGCCGCAGGTCGTTCTCGATCACCGCGTAGAAGATGGGGAACGCGGTCATCAGCGTGCCGATCCAGATCAGCATCTCCGTGCCGGCGAAGCCGCGCGCCAGCGCATAGATGCCGAGCTTGGTGGTGAACGCCGAGAGCACCACCGTGCCGGTGGCGCTGGCCTCCGGATAGGCATCCTGCAGCCAGTTGTGCAGCAGCGGGAACGCGCACTTGATGCCGAACGCGAGCAGCAGCAGCGCGCCGGCCGGCGTGCCGAGGCCGACGAGGTCGAAGGCGAGCGAGCCGGTCTCGGCATAGCGCAGCACCGCGCCGGCGGCGAGCAGCATGCCCGAGGCGAGCTGGATCACCAGGTAGCGCAGGCCGGCGCCGTAGGCGCGCTTCGAGCCCTGCGCCCAGACGACCACCGCCGAGGCCACCGCCGTCAGCTCCCAGAACACGAACAGCGTCAGCAGGTCGCCGGCGAACACCGCCGCCACCGCCGCGCCGGCGTAGACCATGGCCGCGGGCTGCTCCGCGCCGTCGCGCACGTGCCAGCCGTAGAGCGCATTGAGGAACGCGGCGATGACGAAGATGTAGCCGAACGCGAGGCTCAGCTTGTCGGCGCGCACCAGCTGCAGCGTGACGCCGAACGCCTCCACCGCGACGTGCGCCGCGGCCGGCAGGGCGAGCAATTGAGCGAAGGCGGCGAGCGGCGCCGCGAGCAGCAGAGCGCCGCGCCACGCGCGCGGCACGAGCGGCGCCGCGAGCCCGGCGGCGATCAGCGTCAGGCCGGCGGGCAGCTCAGCGATCGTCATAGTAGTCCTCGGGCCGCATCACGCCGCGGCGCAGGAGCTTCGCCGCGAGCACCAGGGCGACGCAGGCGACGAAGCCGTAGACCCCGTAGAAGCCGAACACGCCGTCGAAGTCCGCTTCGGCGTGCCGGTGCACCACGAAGTCGAGCAGCAGCAGCGCGATGCCGAAGGCCCACAGTCCCCGGTAGACCGTGGTGACGTTGCGTGGGTCGTCGAGCCAGTAGCGCTTGTCGTCCGCGTTCATGCGTCTTCTCCCGTCATCCGGCCACCGCGCGTGCCAGCGCCAGGGGCACAGCGGCCGCAAAAGGCAGCGCCACCGTCGCCGCCGCGCTGGCGAGCAGCGCCGCCACCATCGGCCAGGGCGCCTCGCCGTGGGCGGCGTCGCCTGCGCGCGGCGCGCGCCAGAACGCCGCGTACACGATGGGCAGGAAATACGCCGCGTTGAGCAGCGTGGAAAGCCCGAGCACCGCCAGCGCCGTGAAATTGCCGGCCTGCGCCGCGCCCTGGAGGATCATCCACTTGCTGAGGAACCCGGCGAGCGGCGGCACGCCGATGAGCGACAGCGCGCCGACGGTGAACGCGCCCATGGTCCAGGGCATGCGCCGGCCGATCCCGTCCAGCTCGCTCACCTCGGTCTTGTGGGCCGCCGTGTAGATCGCGCCGGCGGCGAAGAACAGCGTGATCTTGCTCACCGCGTGCGCGGCGATGTGAAAGACGGCGCCGGCCACCGACAGCGGCGTGAGCAGCGCCGCGGCCAGCACCACGTAGGAAAGCTGGCTCACGGTCGAGTAAGCGAGGCGCCGCTTCAGGTTGTCCGAGCGCAGCGCGACGATCGAGGCGGCGATGATGGTGAAGCCGGCGACCGCCGGCAGCCAGTCGGCGGCGCGCATGCCGGCGAGCGTCTCGACGCCGAACACGTAGACCACCACCTTCACGACGGCGAATACGCCCGCCTTCACCACCGCCACGGCGTGCAGCAGCGCCGAGACCGGCGTCGGCGCGACCATCGCCGCCGGCAGCCAGCGATGCACCGGCATCAGGGCCGCCTTGCCGATGCCGAACATGAAGAGCGCGAGCAGCCCGCCGAGCACCGAGCCCGAGGCCGTGCCGCGCAGGATGCCGCCGGGAAGGAATTCGAGCGTGCCGGCGAGCGACCAGGTGACGACGATCGCCGGGAGCAGCAGGCCGATCGAGGTGCCCAGCAGCAGCCCGAGGTACACGCGGCCGCCCCTTCGCGCCTCGTCGTCGCCGTGGTGCGTGACGAGCGGCCAGGTGACCAGCGTCAGCATCTCGTAGAACAGGAACAGGGTCATCAGGTTCGCCGAAAAGGCGATGCCCACGGTGGCCGCGAGCGCCAGCGCGAAGCACACGTAGAAGCGCGTCTGGTGCGGCTCCTGGTTGGCGCGCAGGTAGCCGATGGAATAGACCGAGTTCACGATCCACAGCCCCGAGGCGACCAGCGCGAACAGCATCCCCAGCGGCTCGACGCGAAACCCGAGGGCGATGCCGGGCAGCATCTCCAGCACGAAGAGCTGCGGCACGCTGCCCTTCAGCACCGTCGGCAGCAGGCCGAGCACGGCGGCGAAGAGCAGGCCCGCGGTGCCGAGCGTGACGCCCTCGCGCACGTTGGGCGCGCGCCCGGCGAGCGCGATGCCGGCGGCGCCCGCGGCGGGCACGAGCAGGCAGGCGGCGATGAGCTGAGCCGGCGTCACGGCGCGCCTCCGAGCAGCAGCTGCGCGGCACGCCGTGCGCCCTCCACCGTGAACGACGTATCGAAGCCGAACCACACGCAGGCCCCGACCAGCAGCCAGGCCGTCGCCAGCATGGGCAGCGGTGCCTCCGCCACCCGCGCCGCGCCGGCGGCGGGCGCGCTGAGATAGGCCGCCTCCACGAAGCGCCATACGTAGGCCACCGCGATGAGAGAGGTCAGCACCACGTACGCCGCCAGCCAGCCGTGCCCGGCCTCGAGCGCGCCGAGCACCAGGTACCACTTGCTGATGAAGCCCGCCGTGCCCGGCACGCCGATCAGCGACAGCCCGGCGAGCGTCACGCCGAAGCAGGTGAGCGGCATGCTGCGTGCGAGGCCCCGCAGACGCTCGAAGCCGGCGCCGCCGGCGCGCAGGGCGATGCCGCCGACCAGCAGGAACAGCGCGCCCTTGGTGATGCCGTGGTTGAACAGGTGCACCACCGCGGCGGTCAGGCCGTCGCGGGTGGCGAGGCCGATGCCGAGCGTGATGTAGCCGATCTGCGCCACGCTCGAGTAGGCGAGCAGGCGCCGCAAATCCGCCTGCCACAAGGCCACCAGCGATGCCGTGAGGATCGCGGCGATGGACAGGCCGAGCAGGATCTGCGGCACCGGCAGCGAGGCGACGACCAGGTGCGCGCCGAAGACGCCGAAGTAGTAGCGCATCAGCACGTACACGGACACCTTGGTGGCGGTCGCGGCGATGAACGAGGTGGCGGCGGAAGGCGCGTAGGCGTAGGCGTTCGGCAGCCACAGGTGCAGCGGAAAGATCGCCGCCTTCAGCGACAGGCCCACGGTGATGAAGGCGAGCGCGGCGAGCACCGGCCGCGTGCCCTCGATCGCCGGCAGGCGCGCCGCCATGTCGGCGAGATTGAGCGTGCCGGTCGCGAGGTAGAGCAGCCCGACGCCGATCACGTAGAAGGTCGCCCCGATGGTGCCGAGCACCAGGTACTGGTAGGCGGCGAGCAGGGCGCGGCGGTGGCGCCCCAGCGCGATCAGGATGTACATCGCGAGCGAGGCGATCTCCATGAACACGAACAGGTTGAAGGCGTCGCCGGTGGCCGTCATACCGAGCAGTCCCGCGAGGCACAGGCAGTGCACGGCGTAGTACAGATAGCGCCGCTCGGGCGGCACCTCCGCCGCGACGCTGCGCAGCGCGTACGGCGCGACCAGCGCGCCCACGCCGGCGCGCGCCACCTCGGCCGCGAGCGCGAGTCCCGCGCCCAGCGCGAACCACGCCGCCGCCACCGCCAGCGCCCACGCGATGCCCGCATGGCGCAGCAGGACGATGAGCGGCGCGGCGGCGAGCGGCACCACCACCAGCAGCACCGGCAGATGCGCCGCGATCACTCCCGGTCCCCGTCGCGCGCGTCGGCGGCGATGATCTCGTCTTCCTCGATGCTGCCGTAGGCCTCGCGAATGCGCACCACCAGGGCGAGGCCGAGCGCGAGGGTGGCGATGCCGACGACGATCGCGGTGAGGATCAGCACGTGCGGCAGGGGGTTGGAATAGACCTGGAAGGCGGCGTCGACGATCGGCGCCGTGCCGCCGATCAGCTTGCCCGGCGCGATGTACAGCAGGTAGACCGAGGTCTGGAACACCGACAGGCCGATCAGCTTCTTCACCAGGTTGCCGCGCGCGATCAGGATGTACAGGCCCGCCGCCATCAGCAGCACCGTCACCCAGTACGTGTAGTGGCCCGCCAGCTGCGCCATGCCTCAGCCCTCGCGGCGGCGTCCCGCGAACATGTAGAAGATCTTCAGCATCACGCCCGACACCGTGATCAGCACGCCGATCTCCACCCAGAAGATGCCGCGCTCCTGGCCGTGAACCGTGTCGTGCGCGAGGACGAAGTAGTCGAGGTAGTTGCCGCCCAGCAGCAGGCCCGCGAAGCCCACGCTCATGTAGACGAGCGCGCCCAGCGCCACCAGGGTCTCGACCAGCGCCTCGGGCACCACGCGCCGCGCCGCGGGCAGGCCGAAGATCAGCGCGTAGAAGATCACCGCCGCCGCGGTGACCACGCCCGCCTGGAAGCCGCCGCCCGGGCCGAAATCGCCATGGAACTGCACGTACAGGGCGAACATCAGCATGTACGGAATGAGCAGCTTGCCGACGACGCGCAGAACCGGCTCGCGCTTCATGCGCCCTCGCCCTTCGCGCGCCGCGCGCGCCGCAGCAGCGCGATGACGCCGATGCCCGCGGTGAACACAACCACCGTCTCGCCGAGCGTGTCGTAGCCGCGGTAGCTGGCGAGGACCGCGGTCACCACATTGGGTACGCCGGTCTCGGCGAGCGCCCCGCTCAGGTAGCGCGGCACGACGTGCGTGTGGATCGGCGCCTGCGGATCGGAGAACGCGGGCAGCCCGAGCGTGCCGTACACCAGCGCGCCGACGATCACCAGGGTGACCACGAGCGGCAGCCACGGGCGCGTCAGCGGCTTCGCCTCCTCGCCGCCGCACAGGTAGAGCGCGCCGAGCAGCAGCACCGTGGAGATGCCCGCGCCCACCGACGCCTCGGTCATGGCCACGTCGACCGCGTCGAGCGCGACCAGCACCGTCGCCATGAGGAAGCTGTAGATGCCCGCGAGCACCACGACGGAGAACAGGTTGCGCTGCACGACGAGGGCCAGCACCACCACGGCCATCAGCGTCAGCAGGGTCTGGACGATCAATGCTTCGATGGCGCCTCCCCGTGGTCTTCGAGCTTCAGGCCGCGCGCCAGCGCGGCGTTGGCGAGCGCGTGCGTGCCGGTGGGCGAGGCGAAGAAGATGAGCACGCCGATCGCCGCCAGCTTGAACGCGACCAGGGTCCAGCCGGCCTGCAGCAGCATCCCGGCGAGCAGCAGACCGGCGCCCGCCGAATCGATGACGCTCGCGGCGTGCGTGCGCGGGAAGAAGCCGCGCAGGCGCACGAGGCCGAGCGCGCCGACGACGCAGAACGCGCCGCCCGCGACGAGCAGCGCCCAGGAGAGGGCGTCGAGGGCCGCGCTCACCCGCGCGCCTCGGGCTCGCCGGGATCGCCGAGATCGCCGACGCGGAAGAACTTGAGCAGCGCGATCGTGCCGACGAGGTTGAGCAGCCCGTACAGGATCGCGAGGTCGAGGAACTCCGGCCGGCCGGTCAGGAAGCCGAACACCGCCAGCATCATCATGGCGAGCGTGCCGATCGAGTTCGCGGCGAGCGCGCGGTCGAACACCGTGGGCCCGGCGAGCGCGCGCAGCAGCGCGAGCCCCAGCGCCACGAGCAGCGCGAGCGCGGCGGCCGCGAACATCATCGCCCGCCCTCGAAGCGCTCGACGCGCCGGTCCATCTCGCTGTCGATGCAGCCTTCGGCGCCGGCCCGGGTCAGCCCGTGCACCACGAACTGCTCGGCGCCGACCTCGACCGACAGCGTCCCCGGGGTGAGCGTGATCGAGTTCGCGTGCGTCACCAGTCCGACGACGGTCTTCTGGCGCGGGCGGAAGCGCACCACCGTGGGCGAGACCGGGAGCCGCGGATCGACGATGCGTTTCGACACGTCGACCGCGGACTTCAGGATCTCCTTCACCAGCCACGGCCAGTAGCCGAGCGCCGACCAGCCGAGGTGCACCGGATGGCCCTCGCGGTCCGCCACGTCCATGCGGTGCGCGAACCACACCACGGCCGCGCTCGATCCCGCGCCGGCGGCGAGCAGGAACGGCTCGGCATGCCCGGACATCAGGATCCAGAACGCGTAGAACAGCGCGAAGAGGGTCGCTCGCTGCAGCATTGGGGGCGGTGACGCGGCGATTCTAGCCGCTGGCGCGCGGCTTGTCGCCGGCCCAGCGCGCCGCCGACTCGCGCACCGTGTGCGCGAGCGAGCCGTTCGCCGCGAAGCGCTCGCGCAGCCAGTCGGCGTCCGAGTAGCCGCGCCGCACGTCGGCGGCGAGCGCGCCGAGCGCGTCGGCGCTTTCCAGCGCCGCGGCCTGCGGCGCGACGCCCGCGAGCGCGTCGAGGATGTCGTCGGCGAGCGGGCGCTTGCGCTCCTCGAACGGGTCGATGAACTGGCCGCGCAGACCGTAGCGCGCCGCCTCGAAGCGGTTGAACGCGTTGACCAGGTAGACCGCGCGCCGCGCCGGCCGCGGCCGCTCCTCGAGCAGCCACTTGGCCAGCGCCTGGGCGTAGGCCGCGAGCTGCGCGGCGCGCGCGACGGTGAGCGGCGTGTCGCAGATGCGCATCTCGACGGTGCCGAATTCGGGCTTGGGGCGAATGTCCCAGTAGAAGTCCTTCATGCTCTCCACGACCCCCAGGGCGCGCATCTTGTGGAAATACTCGATGAATTCCGCCCAGTCCTCGACGAACGGCATGTGCCCGGCGAGCGGGAAGGCGTTGACGGCGGTCAGGCGCGAAGACTGGAACGACGTGTCCTCACCCTGGTAGAAGGGCGACGCCGCCGACAGGGCGATGAAGTGCGGCACGTAGCGCGTCATCATGTGCACGAGGTAGACGGCGTCGTCGCCGCTCGCGCAGCCGATATGGATGTGCTGGCCGAACACGGTGAACTGCTTGGCGAGGTAGCCGTAGCGTTCCAGGATGTGCTTGAACCGTTCGGTCGGGAAAATGCGCCGCGCGCTCCAGCTGTGGAACGGGTGCGTGCCGCCCCCGCACACGCGCAGGTTGAGCATGCCGGCTTCCTGTACCACGGCGTCGCGCATGACGTCGAGCTCGGCGGCGAGCGTGGCATGGCCGCGGTGAATCGAGGTGTTCAGCTCGATCATGCTTTCCGTGATCTCCGGCTTCACCGCGCCCGGCAGCTTCACCCGGGCGAGCCGCGCGAGCAGCTCGGCCGCGTCGCGCCCGAGGTCGTAGTCGTGCGATTGCGCGAGCTGCAGCTCGAGCTCGACGCCGAGCGTGAGCCCGGCGGAGGATGTGAAGTCCATCTCGTCCACGGCGCGGCGCCTCAGGCGCTGCCGGCGGCCGGGTCGGCCTCGCCGGCGCGCTTGAGCGCGAACTGGGTGGCGATCGGCCCGAGGATCTCGAGCACCGCCACCGCCGACAGCACGACCGCGCCCAGTTCGCCGCCGAACGCCGGGTACATCGCCGCGGTGTCCAGCACCATGACCACGGCGAGCCCGGACATCGGCTGCAGCGCGAGCGCCAGCAGCCCGGCCGTCGCCGGCCGCACGCCCGAGAGCCGGCCGAAGGCGACAATGGCGAGGCTCTTGCCCAGGTAGCGCGCGATGATGAATGCGCCCACCGCCGCGGCCACCGCCGGCACCGCGGTGAACTCCAGGCTCGCGCCCGTGAGCACGAAAAGGATGACGAAGAACAGCTGCCCGCCGTAGCCGAACCGGAGCGGCAGCAGCACGTGCTCGTAGTCGAAATTGCGCGCCAGCATGCCGAGGGTGATGAGCGTGACGACCACCGACAGGTTGAGGCTGCGCGCCGCGCCCACCGCCAGCACCACCAGCGCCACCAGCAGGATGAACTGGCGGTCCTCGCGCTTGCCGACCCAGCCGGCGAGCCACAGCAGCGACAGGCTGGCGACGAACCCGACCAGCGCCGAGCCGCCCAGGATGTAGAGCGGGTGCAGCAGCGCCTCGCGCCAGCTCATGGCGTGCTCGAGGTGCAGGAACGGCAGCAGCAGCGTCAGCGCCACGTAGGCGAGCATGGAGTTCACGGCCGTGAACACGAGCATGCGCTCCGTCACCTGGCCCGCGGCGCGCAGCTCGTGCGCGACCAGCAGCACCACCGCCGGCGAGGTGGCGGTGCCGATGGCCGCGGCGGTGGCGGCGAGCAGCGGCTCGAAGCCGAAGGCGAGCAGCACCGCCAGCACGGCGCCGAAGCAGAACGCGCTTTCGGCGAGCGCGGCGACGAACAGCCAGCGGTTGCGCCGCAGCCATTGCGCATCGAGCCGGTGGCCGAGCTCGAACACGATGAGCCCGAGCGACAGATCGATCAGCACGCGCGCCTCGCCGAGCGCGCCCGGCGCGAGCAGGCCGGAGACCTGCGGGCCGAGCAGCACGCCCGCGAGCACGTAGCCGGTGATGCGCGGCAGGCCGAGCAGACGGCGCACCCCTTCGCCGCCCAGCAGACCGGCGAGCAGCAGCGCGCCGAACAGGGCCGGCTGGCCGAAGGCGGGCGGCAGCTGCGGCAGGAAGCCGAGGCTCATCGGCTCAGGCCGCCCGCTGCGCAGCGCGCAGGAACTCGTCGAGGATCGGGGCGCTGTCCAGCACCGTCGCGTCGCCCGGCGCGTGAAACTCCGGGTGCCACTGCACCCCGAGCACGTAGCCCTCGCCGGTGCCGCGGATCGCCTCGATGACGCGGTCCGACTCGGACCAGGCCTCGACGCGCAGGTTGCGGCCGAGCGTCTTCACCGACTGGTGGTGGATGGAGTTGACGCGCGCGTGCTCGATGCCGGGGTACAGCCGCGCCAGCCTGCCCGCCGGCTCGAAGCGCACCTCGTGCAGGTTCTGCTCGTAGTCCTCGGTGACGTGGCGCCGCGCCTTCGGCACCTGCTTGACGATGTCCTGGTAGAGCGTGCCGCCGTAGGCGACGTTGATGAGCTGCGCGCCGCGACACACGCCGAGCACCGGTTTTCCGGCCTCGATGAATTCGTGCAGCAGCTCGATCTCGTATTCGTCGCGCAGGCGATCGCCCGCCCACTCCTTCGACAGCGGTTCCTCGCCGTAGGTGAGGGGGCTCACGTCGGCCCCGCCTTGCAGCATGAGACCGTCGAGGTGGCGCGCGTAGTCCGAGAGGCGGATGTTGCTGCGATGCAGGAGCCCGCCCGTATCCACCGTCGGCACCATCAGCACCAGCACGTTGCGCGTCATGAGCCAGTGCGCGGCGGTCTGCTCGAGGTACTGCCGCGTCTTCCCCTGCAGCCCGCGCGCGCCGGGCTGCGGGTGCAGGATCCGCGCCGAGACGCCGATCTTCAGGGTCGGCGCGCTCATGCGCCGCCCGAGGCGGTCGGTCAGGGTGCGAATCCGGGCGACGAGCGAGCGCTGCAATCCATCCTCCCCTCAGGCACGTGCTCGCGGTCTGACCGCGGGCGGCAGCCGGAGTTTCGGCGCGCGCGGTCGATTCAGGCTTTCAGCGCCGCGAGCACCTCGTCCAGCATCTTCTTCGCGTCGCCGAACAGCATGCGGTTATTGTCCTTGTAGAAGAGCGGATTGTCCACGCCGGCATAGCCCGACGCCATGCTGCGCTTCATCACGATGGAGGTCTTCGCCTTCCAGACTTCCAGCACCGGCATGCCGGCGATCGGGCTCGCGGGGTCCTCCTGCGCGCTCGGGTTCACGATGTCGTTCGCGCCGATGACCATGGCGACGTCGGTATCGGGGAAATCCTCGTTGAGCTCGTCCATCTCCAGCACGATGTCGTAGGGCACCTTGGCTTCCGCGAGCAGCACGTTCATGTGGCCGGGCATGCGGCCCGCCACGGGATGGATGCCGAAGCGCACGTTGACGCCCTTTTCGCGCAGGAACTTCGTGATCTCGTACACCGCGTGCTGCGCCTGCGCCACCGCCATGCCGTAGCCCGGCACGATGATCACGTTCTTCGCCTCGCGCAGCAGCTCCGCGGTCTCGGCCGCGCTGATCGGGGCAACCTCGCCGGCCGGCTGCGCGCCGGAGGCGGCGGGTTTGCCGCCTTCGGTTCCGAACCCGCCCGCGATCACCGAGATGAAATGGCGGTTCATCGCCCGGCACATGATGTAGGAAAGGATCGCGCCGGAGGAGCCCACCAGCGCGCCGGTGACGATCAGCAGATCGTTCGAGAGCATGAAGCCGGTGGCCGCCGCCGCCCAGCCCGAGTAGCTGTTCAGCATCGAAATGACCACTGGCATGTCGGCGCCGCCGATCGCCATTACCATGTGGATGCCGAACAGCAGCGCGATCACGGTCATGACGACGAGCGGCGTCATGCCGTCGGTCACCGCATGCGTGTTGATGAAGCGCCAGCCGAATCCGATCACCACCAGCAGGCCGATCAGGTTGAGCCAGTGGCGTCCCGGCAGCAGCACCGGCTTGCCGCTGATCTTGGCGGAGAGCTTGCCAAAGGCGATCACCGAGCCCGAGAAGGTCACGGCGCCGATCAGCACGCCGATGTAGATCTCCAGCTCGTGGATCGTCTTCTCGGCGCCCTCGAAGACGCCCGCCGCCGCCGGATCGATGTAGTTGGCGAAGCCGACCAGCATGGCGGCGAGACCGACCAGGCTGTGCATCAGCGCCACCAGCTCGGGCATCTGCGTCATGCGCACGATGCGCGCCGCATACAGCCCGATGCTGGCGCCGACCACCATGGCGGCGATGATCCACGCGTAGCCGGCCGGCGTGACGCGGGGTCCGAAGACGGTCGCCAGCACGGCGATCGCCATGCCGATGATGCCGTACAGGTTGCCGCGCCGCGAGGTCTCCGGGTTCGACAGGCCGCCGAGGCTGAGGATGAAGAGGATGGTCGCGCCGATATAGGAAACGGTTGCCAGAGTCGCGGACATCGGTCGTCTCCCCTACTTGCGGAACATCTGCAGCATGCGCTGCGTCACGGCGAAGCCGCCGAACATGTTGATCGCGGTGAGGCCGATGCCGGCGACCGCCAGCCAGCGGATCCAGGCCTCGGGCCGATCGATCCCCGTCCCCGCCGCCAGCGGCGGCGCGATCTGCACCAGCGCGCCGATGGCGATGATGCTGCTGATCGCGTTGGTAACGCTCATCAAGGGCGTGTGCAGCGCGGGCGTGACGTTCCACACCACCATGTAGCCGACGAAGCAGGCCAGCACGAAGACGGTGAAGTGCGCGAGGAAGGCCGCCGGCGCGTGGGCGCCGATGAACCAGAACAGCGCCGCGGCGACGGCGAACATGATCGCCATCGACCTCGCCGAGGCCGGCGCCGCGGCGGCGCCGTGAGCGTGACCCTTGGGCGCGGGCGGCGGGGCAGCGGGCCGGGCGGACGCGGCCGGCGGGGCCGGCAGCCTGAGAGGCGGCGGCGGCCAGGTGATGCTGCCTTGCTTGATGACCGTCAGGCCGCGCAGGGCGTCGTCCTCCATGTTGACGTTGATGACCCCGTCCTTGGTCTTGCACAGCTCCTCGGCAAGGCGGAACAGATTGGTCGCATACAGCGTCGAGGATTGCTTCGCGAGCCGGCTCGCCAGGTCGGTGTAGCCGACGATCGTGACGCCGTGCTTCACCACGGCCTTGCCGGTCTCGGTCAGCTCGCAGTTGCCGCCCTGCTCCGCCGCCATGTCGACGATCACGCTGCCCGGCTTCATGCTTTTCACCATGTCGGCCGTGATCAGCCGCGGCGCCGGCTTGCCCGGAATCAGCGCCGTGGTGATGATGATGTCCACCTCCCTCGCCTGCCGGGCGTACATCTCGCGCTGGGCCTGCTGGAAGCCTTCGCTCATCACCTTGGCGTAACCGCCGCCGCCGGCGCCTTCTTCCTCGTACTCGACCTTGACGAATTCGCCGCCCATCGACACCACCTGGTCGGCCACTTCGGCGCGGGTGTCGTTGGCGCGCACGATGGCGCCCAGCCCGACGGCGGTCCCGATCGCGGACAGGCCCGCCACGCCGGCGCCGGCAATGAAGACCTTGGCCGGGGGAATCTTCCCGGCGGCAGTCACCTGGCCGTTGAAGAAGCGGCCGAAGGCGTGGGCGGCCTCGATGACGGCGCGGTAGCCGGAGATGCTGGCCATGGAGGTCAGGGCGTCCATCTTCTGGGCGCGGCTCAGCATGCGCGGCAGCGCGTCGATCGCCAGCACGGTGGCCTTCTTCGCCGCCAGCTGCCTGAGCAGCTCGGGGTTCTGCGCCGGCCAGATGAAGGCGATCAGCGTCTGGCCCTCGCGCATCAGCCCGACCTCGTCAGCGGCGGGCGCGCGCACCTTGAAGACGATGTCGGCGGCGCGCCACAGCGCCGCCGCGTCGGCGGCGATTTCGGCGCCCGCCGTGCGATAGGCGTCGTCGCTGAAATTCGCCGCGTCCCCGGCGCCGGACTGCACGGCGACCCTGAAGCCGAGCTTGGCGAGCTTCTCGACGACCTCGGGGACCGTCGCCACGCGCTTTTCGCCCGCAGCCGTCTCCCTCGGCACTCCTATGACCTGCGACATGGGATTCCCCTCTGAATGGCCGGCCCGAGTCTACGGTGGGCGCGCGGCGCGAGTTTGATCTGCATCATACCTTCGCCGGCGCCAGGGCCTTGCGCGCCCAGCCAAAGCGGCGCTCGCCGAGCTCGAACGCCGCCTGCACGAGCAGCGCCAGTGCCGCGGCCGGCACCGCGCCGGCGAGCAGCAGCGCCGTGTCGTTCAGCGCGAGGCCGGAGGCGATGCGCTCGCCGTAGCCGCCCGCGCCGATGAACGCGGCGATGGTGGCCGTGCCGACGTTGATCACCGCAGAGGTCTTGATGCCGGCGAGGATCGTGGGCAGCGCGAGCGGCAGCTCGATGCGCCACAGGGTCTGCCCCGCCGACAGCCCGAGCGCCTGCGCCGCCTGGCGCATGCCGGCGCCCACGCCTTCGAGGCCGGCGTGGGTGTTGCGCACGATCGGCAGCAGCGCATACAGGAACAGCGCCGCGAGCGCCGGCGCCGTGCCGATGGCGCCGACCAGGGCGATGAGGAAGGCGAACAGCGCGAGCGACGGGATGGTCTGGATCACGCCCACGGCGCCGAGGATGGGCTGCGCGGCGCGCGCCCATTTCGCCGCCAGCGCGCCCAGCGGCACCCCGACGGCGATGCTCGCGGCAAGCGAGGCGAACACCAGCACCAGGTGCTCGCGGGTGAGGCGCCAGAAGTCCGGGCCGAAGAGCAGCGCGAAGAAGTCGCGCCCGGCCGCGCGCGGCGGCGCCGCGCGCGCCGTGCCGTAAAGGCGCGCCGCCTCGGCGAAGCTCCTGCCCTCGAGCTCGGCGGCGGCGTTCATGCGCCGCATGCGCACCGCGTCGATCGTCCCTTCGAGCCGCGCGAGCGCC
>Ga0210114_1000141_pt1 | contig 17736 bp, 16 predicted proteins | sample MayberryNW_TuleA_FD_185524 | JGI IMG/M metagenome (GOLD analysis project Ga0210114, IMG submission 185524) | Wetland microbial communities from San Francisco Bay, California, USA, that impact long-term carbon sequestration - MayberryNW_TuleA_D2... | ecosystem: Environmental > Aquatic > Marine >...
CCGGTTGCGCTGCGATCGCCGTGAAACGTCGAGAGTTGGCGTCGGACGTATCAGCGCGACGCGCGACTCTTTCGGTCGAGACTTTGTCGGAGGCATCCCACCGGTGCTTGAGGATAGTACGTTCTCTGAGATGGTCTGAGCTAAACACTCAAGTAGAAATCCGCCGTCATAATGTGGTACGAAAACAAACCAGAAATTAATTGGAAGGAAAACCTCTCATGCTTGTTCCGATCAAAATCGACAATCGGATGAATGGCTTCCTTGGCACTCCGGGCGGCACCGGCAAAAAACCGGTGGTGATTCACCTGCATGAGCGCTATGGCATTGTGCAGCACACAACCGATCTCGGACAGAAGTTCGTGGACGCCGGTTATGTGACGATCGTGCCGGACTTTTTTTGCCGCTTCGCGGGCGATCGCGAGGTGCTGGCGCGCGGCGATGATCGTTGTGAGCTTAGCGACGAGGAGGTTCTGCTCGATCTGGATGCGGTCATCAAACATCTGCGCACGGTACCCGAGGCGGACACGAGCAAGATCGCCATGTCGGGCGTGTGCCAAACCGGCCGCCAGCCCATCTTAGCGGCTGCTAAACGCGATTATCTGAGCGCCGCCGTCGTGCTTTACGGCGCCGTTTATGATGCCGATTGGAAATCACATCCGCTCCGGGCCGAGCCGATCGAGAAGCTTCTGCAGGAAATCAAGTGCCCGCTCACGGCGGTGTTCGGTGAGCTCGATAACCTGATTCATCGCGACAACATCGTGCGCATGTTCACGGTCCTGGCCGGGGCAAAGAAGAGCTTCGACATCCGCATGTACGCCGATGCGCCGCATGGCTTTCTCAACGACACGATGCCCGGCCGTTATCGCGTGCCGCAGAGCGATGCCGCCTGGAACCAGATTACTTCATTCTTGCAGTCGGTCTTTACCGATGGGTGGAAGAAAGACCGGGCCGTCTGGCGTTTCGAGGCCGACAGTTCGGTGAGCTATGATTTCACCAAGATGAAGCGCTGGGAGTAGTCTGCGCTGCGCGCAGAATTGCAAATCTCAAATTGCAGATTGCACATTATGGAATTTCCAATCTGAGATTTGTTAATTTGAGATCTGCGATGCGCGAAGCGCCGAGCGCCTTGACAGTCACGCCGGGTGGCGAATAGAGTCAGTTATACTTAGTAACGGGAATCCCTACGGCTAAACAAGAACAGGATACCGTCGACCTCGTCTCGGTCGACTCTTCGAACCCGCTGACGACCAATCGCCTTTGGCAACGCTCGCGGGAATGGGTCACCGACTGGCTCGGCGTCATCGGCGTCTTGTTGTTCTTCGCCGCCTGGGAGCTTGCCACTCGCTTTGAAATTCTCAATCCCTTCTACTTTCCTCCGTTCAGCGCGATCATCGCCAAAGGCTACGAGCTATTCGCCAACGGCTCCATCTGGGAGCACATGTGGTTCAGTCTGACTAATTTTGCCATCGGCTTTGTCATCTCGGTTTTACTCGGTGTGCTGCTCGGAATACCGATGGGCTGGTACAAAAACGTCTGCAAGACTTTTGATCCGCTCTTGTCCGGTATCTACGCAACACCGCTGATTGCGCTGCTGCCGTTGATCATTATGATGTTCGGCCTTGGCTCGATCTCCAAAATCATCATGACGATTCTCGCCGCCGTGTTTCCGATCCTGATCAACACCATGGTGGGCATTGCCAACACCGATCACCGGCTGATCACGATGGCGCGTGCCTTCGGCGCCAAGGACAACCAGATTTTCCGCAAAGTTTCACTGCCGGGATCGCTGCCCTATATCGTCGCGGGAATGCGCGTCGCTCTGGGCCGAGCCCTCGTTTATATCGTCGTCGCCGAACAGTACGGCGCCGCCACCGGCCTCGGCTATTTGAGCTCCGTGGCGGCGCAGCGCTTTCAGATGGCGGCGATGTTTGTGCCAATCGTCATCATCGCCGGGTTGGGCGCCGGGCTGAATGAATTGCTCAAGTCATTGGAGCGCCGTCTGGACAAATGGAAGCCTCAGAAGTAGTTCTGCCGCGGATTCGTAACAAATCGGTTTGCGACCCAGGAGTCTCCGTTTCCAAAGACCTTGAACGAGTGAGCCTATGCCAGCTCGGTTGCTTAATAAGCACGGCACAAAAAAGTCGGGAGGGAATGAATGAAGGTTCTGCTTAGAACGGCGGCGTTGCTTGTATTCGTGTTCGCGATTATCGGCATCATGAAGCCCCAGGCAAGTGACGCCCAAAACCGAAAAATGACCGTCGGCCAGACCGGCACCAATCCGGGCACATCGCTTTTCTTCATAGCCCAAAAAGAGAAGTTCTTCACAAAACATGGGCTCGACGTCAACATCATCAAATCGAACACCGCAGCGGCGGTGCAAGCGATGCTCAGCGGCAGCATGCACATGTCCACCGGATCGGGTGCGGCTGCTTTCACGACGGCGACGATTGAGGGAGCGCCGCCGTTTGTGCTGGTAAGTTCGTGGGTGAACGTCTTCCCCTACAAAGTGATGGCGCTGAAAGAAATCGCCAAGGTCGAAGATCTCAAAGGCAAAACCGGTCACGTCGGCGCGCCGTTCGGGACTATACCCGACACTGCGTTGAGATTCGCTCTGACCAAGCTGAAACTCGATCCGGAGAAAGATGTGAAGCTCGTACAATCGGCTAACGCCGACCCGGCCGCGATCCTCGCTGCCATGGATAGAGGCGACGTTCAGTTCGGCATATTGGCCGCGCCGTTTGATCGCATTGCGGAAAGGCGCGGCTACCGAACCTTGCTCGCGTTGCCCGAGCTAGGGATCCCCTGGCAACAGAACGGTGAATGGCTTCAGCGGTCCTATCTTAAGTCGAATCGTGACAATGTCGTTCGTTTCGTCAGGTCGATATCCGACGCCATCAAGTTCTATTTTGAGCAAAAGGACAAAACCATCGCTCATTTGGCTGAATTCCTCGGCAGCAAGCCGGAGGACACGGAGTACTCCTACCGATTGTTCGTGCCGTGGGCCGATCGCAATCCCCGGCCGAAAGTCGAATCGATCCGAACGACTCTCGAAGCGATCAAGAAAAACACGCCCAAAGCGGCGACAGCCGACCCGGCGTCATTCATCGACACCAGCATCGTCGATCAGCTGGCAAAGGAAGGCTATTATAAATGAAGCATGGAAGGCGGAGGGATAAGTGAGCGCATAACCTTCCGTCCTCATTATTTTGCTCGACAATTGCTTGAACGATTTGACGCAACTTGTTTGATTCTCCATATGCGCGGTGTTAGCATCCGCGAAGTTCGAGCCAAGGAGCAGGTATTACGTGAAGCTTTATAATTTCGATCTTCTCGCCTATCCCCACGTGCCGAAAGAAGCTCCGCGCACGCCGGTTCCAAGCAGCTTTTTCGACCCGCAAAAAGGCGCCGCGAACTACGCTGAGCACCTCGAAGAGATGACCTACTGCGAAGAGCTCGGCTTTGACGGAGTGGTGTTTAACGAACACCACTACAGCGCCTATGGCACGATGCCGTCGCCGAATCTGATCGCCGCCGCGCTGAGTCAGAAAACCAAGAAAATCAAAATCGGCGTGCTCGGCAACATTCTGCCGCTGCGCAATCACCCGGTGCGGGTCGCCGAAGAATATGCAATGATCGACTGTCTCAGCAATGGCCGCCTGATCGCCGGCTTCGTGCGCGGTATTCCGCCGGAATACATTTGGTATGGCGTCAACCCCACGGAGTCGCGCGGCAGATTTCAGGAAGCCTACGACCTGATCATGACCGCCTGGACCGAGTCCGTATGGAGCTTCGAAGGAGAATTTTTCAACCTCAAGGACTGCGCCATCTGGCCGCGCCCGCTGCAACAACCGCATCCGCCGATCTGGATCGCGGCGCGCAGCGCCGAGTCGATCGAATGGTGCGTCAAGCGCCACCTGCCGTGCGCTCAGGTCTATCAGACCACCGGACAGATCGAAGACACCTTCGATTATTACCGGAGCAAAGCCCGAGAAGACGGCTGGGAGGCCAAGCCGGAACATTTCATCCTTTGCCGTCACATCTACATCGACGATACCGACCAAAAAGCGCACGACAATGTGACGGGGCCGATGAGTTATTTTTTCACGGTTTTCAATCGCGGCTTTAACGAAGCGATCAACAAAGACGCAGTGGGCCGCCAACTGATGGCGGCGCTGACCTCGGACCGATCGTTCAGCTATTTTCGCGAAGGCAACCGCGAGCGTTTTGATTTTTCCAAGTTCGATTACGACAGCTTATTAAGCAGCGGCTACCTGATCGCCGGCAGTCCTGACAGCGTGGCGAAACAGATTCAATCCCAAATGAACCAAGTCGGCGCCGATCATTTTATGGGCATGTTCCACATCGGCAGCTTGAGTCACGAAAAAGTCCTTAACTCGCTCAATCTCTTCAAAAAAGAGATCATGCCGAGACTCCAGTAGCATTCGATTCGGCATCGACCGGGATTCGGTTACGGTCCAAAGCCGGAGATCGATTCCCCGCTAGCACCGGATTGACACTAAAGTAACTGATCTTCGCGTCTCGACTGAGGCGAGAGGATCTTCCACCAGCGGTCATTGCGGCCCTCGACACTTTCAGTTCCATCAAGGTATCGGCGTGCCTGCGATTGACCACGCTGGGCTGACTGCCGAACAAGCCCCAGTTCTTTGACTTGGAACCGTTGCGATGCGTGTTATCTTATAAAGAGCTTCGAAAATGAGCTTTTTATGAAACCCAAACGTTGGATCGAAAATCCCAGCCGGCGAGAACTACTCAAAGTGGTGGGGCTCGGGTCGGCGGCCATTTTCCTTGGCTATGACCACCTATGCGGTATTTTGACCGGCGCATCAAAGCCCCGCGCTGCCGCGGCTAGCTTGCCTGGCTGTGTCGTCCGGCCGGAACAGACCGAAGGTCCTTTCTTCGTCGAAGAAAAACTCAATCGCTCCGATATTCGCGTCGACCCGTCCAATCAATCGGTCAGTGCCGGGGTGCCGCTGCGCTTGGAAATTCAGGTGTCCCGTATTGCCGGCGGCGCTTGCGATTCGTTGAGCGGCGCCATTGTTGATGTGTGGCACTGCGATGCTCGCGGCGTCTATTCGGACGTGCGCGATTCCCAATTGGACACCCGTGGAAAGAAGTTTCTGCGTGGCTTTCAGCAGACCAACACCAAAGGCCTGGCGGAATTCCTCACAATTTATCCCGGTTGGTATCAAGGCCGGGCGGTGCATATTCACTTCAAGATACGCAACCCCGGACAAGGTGCGCGGGCGGATGAATTCACCTCGCAGCTTTACTTTGACGAGGCGACCAACGATCAAGTCTTCAAACAAGCGCCGTACAACAGCAAAAGCGGCCGTCGGGTCATGAACGATGCCGATTTCCTGTTCCGTCGCGGCGGCAAAGACTTGCTACTCACACCGGTAAAAAGCGCGCAGGGATATATTGCGAAATTCGCTATCGGCCTGCAAAGCTCCTGACTTCGTCTCGAATGCAAAATTCGAATTTCGGATTTCGAGCTTGGGATTTTAGTTTCTTGTGGCCGTCTCCCGGTGTTTGCACCGACAAGCTGTTGACATCCCGCCGCCCCTTACATATTTCCATTTGAAGATCCTGATTCGAAGGGGAGACCATGGCCGCAAAAAAACACTACATTGTCGGCGTTGACACCGGCGGCACGTTTACCGACGTCGTCGTCCTAGGCGATCGCGGCGAGGTCTGGACGGCCAAGGCCTCGACCACGCCCGACGATTTCTCCCTCGGCGTGATGGACGCCGTGGCCCAAGCCGCGAACGCTGTCGGCGTCGGTAGGGCCGAGTTGCTCGATCAAACGACTTTGTTCAAGCATGGCAGCACCGTGGCGACCAACGCGTTGATCACGCACAACGGCTGCAAGGTCGGCCTAATCACCACTAAAGGCTTCGAAGACACCACCGAGATCATGCGCGCCATCGGACGGGTCGATGGTCTGTCCGACGACGAGATCAAGCATGTCACCTGGATCACCAAACCGGAACCGTTTGTACCGCGAGAGCGAGTCATCGGGGTGCGCGAGCGCATGGATTACCAGGGCAATGAAATCGTGCCGCTCAATTGGGACGATGTCATGCAAGCGATCCGCTGGCTGATCGAAGATGAAAAAGTCGATGCCATCGCCGTGAGCTTGATGCATGCCTGGGTCAATCCGCGCCATGAAGAAGAGATCCGCGCGCTCACCGCCGAAGCCGATCCACAGCGCAGAGTCTACTGGTCGTTCGGCAGCGCGCTGTCGCAAGTGGCCGGCGAATACGCGCGCGCCAACACGGCGATCCTGAACAGTTACCTGGGTCCGACGGTGGAAGGCTATCTCAAAGGCTTGGAAAACAAGCTGCAGGAAGCCGGTCTCAAGGCACCGCTGCTGATCATGCAGGGCAACGGCGGCGTGGCGCATCGCGAGCACGTGAGCGCCATCGCCAATCTGCAATCGGGTCCTGCCGGCGGCATGATCGCTTCGGCCCATATCGCGGGGTTGTTAGAGCACAAAAACGTCATCACCACCGACATGGGCGGCACTAGTTTCGATGTCGGTTTAATCACCGAAGGCTACTGGCGTTATGCCCAGGAACCGATCGTCGAGCGATTTCGCATGCTGCAACCGATCATCGATATCGAATCGATCGGCGCCGGCGGCGGCACCATCGCGCAGGTAGAGCCGGAAACCGGCCGCCTGCTGGTCGGGCCGCGCAGCGCCGGCGCCAGTCCCGGACCCGTCTGTTACGACGGCGGCGGCGAGCAAGTGACCGTGACGGACTGCGACCTCGCGCTCGGCATCATCGACCCTGCTTATTTTCTCGGTGGCAGAAAAACCTTGAACAAGCACAAAGCTCTGCAGGCGATCGACGAAAAGATCGCCCGGCCCTTGAAATTGAAAGTCCAGGAAGCCGCTGCCGGAGTCTACGACATCGTCAACGCCAAGATGTCGGATCTCATTCGCCGCCAAGTTGTGCGCACCGGCTACTTGCCCGAGGAGTTCGTCATCTATGCCTTCGGCGGCGCCGGTCCGGTGCACGCCTCCGGTTTCGCCGCGGAGCTTGGGATCAAGCAGATCTATGTTTTTGCCACGTCGCCGGTCTTTTCCGCTTTTGGCGCTGCCGCCGCCGACGTCATCCGCACACGTGTGATGAGCTGCCAGTACATCCTGCCGGCCAATCCGGTCGTGATCAATCAACGATTGGACGGCATTGAAAGCGAGATGAAAGATCAGATGATCGGCGAAGGCTTTAAAGCCAACGAGGTCGAATTTCGCCGCTACTTCACGATTCGTTACCGCCGCCAAAGCGCCGGCGTGGAAATGGCCGCTCCGAGTGAGCGGTTCAATGCCAAGCGCATGGCGGAAATGCAAGGTGCTTTCGAAAAGAAATACCAAGACCTCTACGGCGTCGGCGCCGGCTACGCCAAGGCGGGCATCGAGATCAGCGAGATCCGCATCGATGCCGTCGGCAAGGTCGCCAAGCCCAATCTCAATCCCAAGCGCAAATCCGCCGCCAACGCGCGCGCCGCGCGCAAAGGCAAGCGCCAGGTGTTCTTTACCCGCCCCGAGCGAAAACTTATCGATACCCCGGTTTTCGATTACCAACGGCTCGGCGTTGGCAGCGTAGTGCGCGGTCCGGCGATTATCGAGCTGCCGTTCACCACCACGCTGGTGCCGCCGGAACATAAAGTGACCGTCGATCGATATATGAATTTGGTCATGCAGGTGCCGTGAAGAGACTGGAGTAGTGGAGTACTGGAGTGTTGGAGTGATGGCAAAAGATTCCGGCGTTTCTGGTTTGGACTTTCTTCTTTTGCGTCCTTTGCATTCTTTGCGGTTAATCATTCGAACACCCAACACTCCATTGCTCCATCACTCCAATACTCCAACTAAAATCCGCTCAGGAGACTCACTTGAATAGAATCGATCCGATCCGCTACGAAATGTTTCTGCATCGGCTTTGGGCCATCGGAGAAGAAGGTCGCATGACGTTGCAGCGCGTCACCGCCTCGCCGATCGTTTCCCAGGGCGGCGAATGCATGAGTTCGTTTTACGACGACCAGGGCACGATGGTGCTCGCCTGCTCGGGCCACCTGCGCTTTGCCGCGGCCACTTCCGACGCCATCGCGAGTCTCAAACAGCGCTTTGAGAAATCCCCCGGCTTCTTCGACGGCGATCAATTCTTCTTCAACGATCCCTACGTCGCCGGTTCGCACACCTATGACATGATGATCGTCAAACCGATCTTTTATCAAGACAAGTTGATCGCCTGGACCGCGACCAGCACGCACACGGCGGATACCGGTGGACTGTTGCGCGGCGCCGCCCAGGAAATTTTTCACGAAGGCATCTGCGTTCCCGGATTGAAGATCGTCGAGAAAGACGAGTTTCGCGAGGACGTGTTTCAAACATTGACCGGTATGTGTCGCGACCCGCAGTACGTCGGCCTCGATTTAAAGGCGATGATCGCCGGCAACAACATTTGCGCCAAGCGTTATCTCGGCTTGGTGGAAAAGTTCGGTCTGAAGTTCGTGCAACTCGCCGGCGAGAAAATGATCGAAGATTCGGAAGCCAAATCACGCGCCAAACTGCGCTCCATGCCCGAGGGCACCTGGGTGACACGGCAATACGTCACGACGCTCGATCGCAAGACCCGCAAATCCATAGCGCAGCAGCTTTACTGCACGATGACCAAGAAGGGTGATACGCTCAACTTCGATTTCACCGGCACCAGCCCCCAGACCGACACCGACCATAACTCCACACTGCCGAGCACCGTGGCGCACCTCGCTCTGGCCCTAACCAATACGCTTTTCTGGGACGTGCCGTGGAGCGACGGCAAGATGCGGCCGGTGAAAGTTCATGTGCCGGAGGGAAGCATTCTCAACTGTAAATATCCCGCCGCCTGCGGCGCGGGGCCGCGCATCGGCAATGTGCTGGTCTCAACGGTTTGCGAGGCCGTGGCCAAAATGATCTACGCCTCAGGGCGCTACGACGACGTCAATGCATCGACGACGGGCAATTTGGAATTCGTCGGTGGTCCCGGGTACTTCTACGGCGGCCACACGCGTGAAGGCATCGCCGTCGCCCAGGGCCTCTACGACATCCATGGCGCCGGCATGGGCGCGGCGCCCCACCGCGACGGCGTCAATACCGGCGGTCACATGAATATTCCCTCTGCCGGCATCAGCGACGTCGAGCGCATCGAGATGCAGTATCCGTTTCTTTACTTTACCCGCTCGCATAACCCCGACGGCAGCGGTTTTGGCCAGTATCGCGGCGGCTTGGGCAGCCATCGCATCTATTTGATTTATGGATCGCAAGACTGCAGCGTCGACTACAAGCCCTACGGCGGGGTTGCGCAGGGTGGCTTCGGTCTTGGCGGCGGTTACCCGACAGGGATCGGCGCGACTCGCGTGATGACCGAATCGGGCTTGGCCGTGCTCGACAGAGTCAAAAACGGCGAGCATCCCACGGCAGAAGCCATGCGAGAAGGCAAATGGGGCAAGGCGGTTTTGCCGGCGGGCGTGCCGGAAAGAATTCCGCTGCCCGAAGGCAGCCTGCTGGTTGACTACGTCGCCGGCGGCGGCGGCTTCGGCGATCCGATCGATCGCGATCCCCAAGCGGTGCTCAGAGATGTTCGGCGCGGTTGGGTCAGCCGCCGGGTGGCTGAAGAAATCTACGGCGTGATCCTGAATCCTGGCGAAAATACCCTCGACAGCGCGGGAACTGAAACCCGCAGAGCACAAATCCGCGACGCGCGAAAATGCGAAAGCAGCCCCGTTTCCGATCAAACGGGCATCTCGTCAGTCCCTGGGCAAAATGGTTGGCGAAGGCTGCTCAAGTTTCACCGTTCTCTCGAAGTCGCCACCGACGGCGAGCGAAAAATGGTGCGCTGCGCAAGCTGCGCCCACCTATTCTGCGGCGCCGATGACAACTACAAACTTTACGCGCTTCATCGCGTCGTGGATCTCAATCACTTCATGCCGCCCCTGGCGTCCGGCGAGCTTTACATCGGTGAGTACCACATCTACACTTGCCCTGGCTGTGCCACACAGCTACAAGTGGACATGTTCAGCCCGAGTCTGGGCGGCGAGGCGGTGTTGTGGGACACCCGCATTGACGCGGACCGGCTGAAAACGCGGTGAAAGCCGACGAGCGGCACAGGAGCGAAAAAATGATCCGACAAAGATTTTTACTATCGCTATTGATTCTATTTGTCATGACGAGCCTTTCGGCCGGATTCAGTTCCGCCCAGGAAAGACTCACCCTCGGCTTGACAACGCGTAACGGCAGCACGTCCCTACCCTTCGTGATCGCTGAGGAAAAGGGTTTCTTCAAAAGCGAAGGGCTCAACGCCATCGTCGTCATCATGCAAAATCAGGTGGTCGTGAACGGCGTGGTCACGCGCAACGTCGACTACGGCGGAACTTTTTCTAACTTTATTGGCGCTGCGATTTCCGGCCTGCCGGTGCGCATCGTCATGTCCGCCATGGACGGCTCGGATCACTACTTGGTCACGAGTGCGAACGTGAAGCGGGTCGAAGATTTAAAGGGCAAAACCTTCGGCATCAGCAGCTTCGGCGGCACGCCCCATAGTGAAGCCGTGATGATCCTACGAAAATACGGCATGAATCCGGAAAAGGACGTGACCTTTCTGCAAATCGGCGGTAGCTCGAGTCGCTATGCGGCGCTCGAAAGCGGTTCGATTCAGGCCGCGATGCTGGTGCCGCCGTTCAACAACTTCGCTCAGAAGCGCGGCTTCAACCAACTTCTGTCATTCAATGAAATCATGAACATCCCGCTCGGCGGGCTTGCGGTTCACACCCAAAAAATGAAAGAGGAGCCCGAAGAGATCGTCAGAATGATCAAAGCGGTGCTGAAGGCCACCGATTACATCCGCAATCGCAAGCCCGAGATTCTAACGTTTTTGCAGACTAAATGGGGCATCAAAGAAGCAGACGTCCGCGAAAGCATTTACCGCGACATGGTCAGTCTTTACACCCGCGACGGCGTGGCTTCGAACGAAACCATGCAAAACGTATTGCAGCTGGTGCGCGATACGCGCAAATCGAAAGACGATAAAACACTCGCGGACATTGCCGACTGGAGTTTTGCCAAAAAAGCACAGGCGGAGTTGAAGCTTCGCTGAATCTCATTCAGCCAAGCGGTTTTTAGTCTCGAGGTTCTAGTCTCTGGGGTTTTTTCAAGCTTGAAACTAGGAACCAGAAACCAGCAACTCGCTTGATTATGATCCGAGCTTTTTAAAGAACCCTTCCTTCTGCAATTCGTCCATAAGCGATTGATCGAGGAATTCTTCCGCCTTGCGGTTCTTGAAGGCGGAGTTGTGCTCCGCGTAGAAACTTAAGGTGTCGCGCACGCCCTCCAAACTCACGCGCGGCGGAAAAGAAAACCGCGGCGCAAAATATTCGTAGGTCGTTTTGAGAGTTTCCGGATCGTCGATGCGCATCCGCTTGGCAAAAACATTGATGGTCTTCTCGCGCTGCGTCTTGATAACGTGAATCGCCTCGCCGTAGGAACGCAGAAAGCGTTTCACGACGTCACGATTCTCCTTGAGAAAACTTCCCTTCACATTCAACGTCGATTGCGGAAAATTGGCGCTCATGTCGCCCATGTCCGCCAACACGCGGTAGCCGGATTTCACCGCGATCGTCAAATGCGGCGGCGAAAGGATCGTCGCGTCGGTGCGGCCGGCCATGAGCGAACCCAGGCGAGTTGGCGCGTCGCCGCCGACGATCACTTGGAGATCGGACAGCTTCATTCCCCACTCTTTCAACGCGAGTTGCAGCGCGAGATCGTTCGAACCGCCGTAGTTGAGAATGTTGACTTTCTTGCCGCGCAAATCCTTCGGCGTCCGGATCTCGGGTTTGACGACGAACGCATAAGGAAATTTGTTGTACGACGCCGCGAGTATTTTGATGTCCGAGCCTTTCGTGGCGGCGGCAAGCGGTCCGGTCGCCGACCCCGTCGCAAACTGCGTGCTGCCGCCCATCAATGCGGCGACCGAGCGGGCGCTGCCGGTGATCATGATCACTTCGACGTCAAGCCCGTTTTTGTCGAAAATTTTTAAATCCTTCGCCACCCACACCGCGCTCTGAAAGCCGGCATGACCGCCGTAATCCGCGACCAGCTTATCCGCCGCAGGGACTTCTCGTACGGCCAAACACAAAACGAGAGTAAAGAAAATTGTTTTTGGCGTCATCATCATCTCCTGATTTTTCTTAGCTGCTAGCCTGACTACCGTTAGGTAATCTTTGTGCACGCGATACTAAAGATCGGATGCGCTTCGGTCAAGAGACTTGGCGTCAGAAGATTTTGGATTTTGGATTCTTCGGCAGGGCTCAGAGCCTGCCGGAGTCTATCTGAATGACAGGTTTAAACTTTCGATAAAAGGCAGAGCGAAACTCCATTTTCTTTCCTCATTTAAAAGTCGGAAATTCATAACTCGAAACCCGAAACCCGAAACTCTTTATCGGATCACCCTGTCCGCTCTCGCCAGCACATTCGGGGGAATGGTGAGGCCAATTTGTTTGGCGGTTTTCAGATTGACGACCAACTCGAATTTCGTCGGCTGCTCGACCGGTAGCTCGGCAGGCTTGGCGCCTTTTAGAATCTTATCCACGTAGAAGGCACTGCGGCGGAACATCGCCACGATGTCAGCGGCGTACGACATGAGGCCACCTGACTCGACGTATTCCTCGTTGGGATACATGCCCGGCAGCCGGTTCTTGGCTGCCAGGTCGACGATGCGTTCGCGGAGACGATCTAACGTAGGTTGTTGCAACCCGATAAGAGCGCCTGCGCGACTACTGCTGATAATCGAGAACGCGTTCTCCAACTCGGCGCGCGCTCGAACTTCAACAACTTGAAGCCGCAGACCCAACGCCGGCGCCGCGACCTCGAGCTCTTTGATCTGGGGACCGTGGCCGCCCGTGCCCGGATCGGTCAGGACTGCCACCTGGGAAAGCCGCGCAACGATGTCTTTGAGCAGCTCCAGGCGCTTCCCGCCTAGCTCCGGAGCCAGATGGGTTAGGCCCGTGATGTTTCCGCCAGGACGCGCCAGGCTCGCCACGTACCCAAGGGCAACAGGATCGCTGCCGTGTGCCATGACGATTGGAATCATCATGGTGGCATTTTTGGTAGCTCGAATTGCGGTGGATCCCCCGGCAACAATGACATCGACTTTTAGACGTACTAGATCTCCCGCTAAGTCGGGAAGTCGTTTCAATTTTCCTTCCGCGTATCTCAGCTCGATCGCCAAGTTTTGGCCTTCCACGTAGCCTAGCTCGTGCAACCCTCGGCGGAATGCCTCGAGGCGCGCCGAATCAGAGGCCGGTGAGAGCACCGACAGATACCCGATCCGCCGGATTTTTTTTGCCTGCTGCGCCCCGACGGACGAGCAAAGGGCAAAGAGCATGGCGCAAAGCGGAAGGACGATGATTTTTCTCTTCATGTCTTTTTCCCTGTCTGGATCCACTCGTCACTCGACACTTGACACTCGCCCCTTTTCATTTGATTACCCGATCTGCTCTAGCCAAAACGTTCGGTGGAATAGTGAGGCCGATCTGCTTCGCCGCTTTGAGATTGATCACCAGATCAAACTTCGTCGGCTGTTCGACCGGCAGGTCGGCGGGCATGGCGCCCTTGAGGATTTTGTCGACATAGCCCGCAGCCCGTCGAAACAAATCGGTAACGCTCACGCCGTAACTCATCAGCCCTCCGGCTTCGACGTTTTCTGCCCTGCTGTATATCGCCGGAAACCTGCTCTTTGCCGCAAGTTCGGCAATCTGGGTTCGTTGATTGATGAAAACCGGAGCCTCCAGCACAAGGACTGCGTCAGCACGTTCCTTGCTCGCCGCTTGAAATGCGGCACCGAGATTCGTGGGGCCTTCCACATCGACATATTGAAGCCGTACCTTGAACATCCTCGCAGCACGTTCCACCTCTGTCACTGCTTGTGCGTTGCCTGGCCGCGTCGACCTACCGAAGACCGCCACGCGGACGAGCCTAGGCACAGTTTTCGTAAAGCAATTCCAGTCGTTTTCCACTTATTTCCGGAGCAAGAGTAGCCAAACCGGTGATGTTGCCGCCGGGGCGGGCAAGGCTGTCAACAAACCCGTTCCCAACAGGATCGCTGTCCTGCGCCATGATGATCGGTATCGTACTAGTCACGGCTTTGGCAGCCGCAGTATCCCCTGGGCCGGCAGACACAATGATGTTTACATTGAGACGAACCAGCTCGGTCGCGAGCGCAGGGAGGCGATCTAGTTTGCCCTCTGCGTGCCGTTGCTCAATGAGAATGTTTTTCCCCTCGACGTAGCCGAGTTCACGAAGACCCTGGCGAAATGCTTCGGTGCGAGCCGCGATTGCGGAAAGGGAGGTAGCAGTGAGGTAGCCAATTCGCGGAGCCTTCGCCCGCTCCTGGGCATGAGCAACAGTAAGCAAAAAGAGGCTAAGTGATAGGCAGAGACCACTTCTTAAAAACATTCCCTTTTCTCCTGTCTTTTTGCTGTTCACTGCCAACCGCTCACTGCTCGCTGATCACCTAATGACTCTGTTCGCCCGCGCCAGCACGTTGGACGGAATCGTCAGGCCGATCTGCTTCGCTGTTTTTAGATTGATCACCAGCTCAAACTTCGTCGGCTGCTCGACTGGCAGATCCGCAGGCTTAGAGCCCTTGAGAATTTTGTCCACATAAGTGGCGGCGCGACGATCCAAATCATATGGATTCACTCCATAGGTGATAAGCCCTCCCGCTTCCATATACTCGCGGCTGCGGTATATCGCCGGAAGGCGGTGTTTGACCGTAAGTTCGACAACCTGTTTTCGCCGGGAAGCATAGATGCCGCTCCCCAGCACCAGCATGGCATCAGCACGCGTTCCAACTGCTGCAAGAAATGCAGGTTCGATATCTTCGACGCTGAGCACGTCAAAAAATTTGGACTCCACTCCGAAAGCGCCCGCGGCAAGTTCAATCTCTTTTAACAACTTGTCATGCCCTGGAGTAGCCGAAGTTCCGAGGACAGCGAGGCGCGACAGCCGAGGAATGATCTCTTTCAAAATCTCCACGTGCTTTCCACTTATCTCTGTAGCCATGCTAGAGAGTCCGGTAATATTCCCACCGGGCCGTGCGAGGCTGGTTACGAAGCCACTGCCAACCGGATCGATCTCGCGCGCCATCACAATCGGAATCGTGGAAGTTGCCGCCTTCGCAAAACGAGTGGGTCCTGGACCGCTAGCAACGATGACCTCTACTGGAATCTGTACCAACTCGGCCGCAAGCGCAGGGAGGCGATCGAGCTTGCTATCGGCATACCGCTCCTCGAGGAGAATATTACTTCCTTCTATATAACCGAGCTCGCGCAAGCCCTGTCGAAAGGCCTGAACGCGAGGCGCTCCAGAGGAGGCCGACACGGAAAACAGCAATCCTACGCGCGGAACTTTCACCGGCTGCTGCGCCTGGGCGGGAGCCGTTATCAGAAAGACAGTCGCCAGTAACCAGGCACGGGTTTTCGAAATCATGGAGTGTTCTCTTACTGATGCCTTTCGCCTCAGGCCTCACGCCTTCCTTTGACTAACACTTGGTCTGCCCGCGCTAATGAGTTCAGCGGAATTTTCACGCCGATCCGCTTCGCCGCTTTCAGATTGATCACCAGCTCGAACTGATTGACTTTCCGGTTGGTGGCCATACTGAGATTGTCCACTTTTTGAGGCTAAATTGTATTGTTGTGTTGTTGGTTGCTTGCGCTACAATGAGGGCGCTGTTCAATAGGCGTTTGATATGGGGCTTTTTCACGTAAAGGGTCATCTCACCGGGCCGACGGGGCGCGTTGAGGAGGTGGAGCTGCTTGTCGATACTGGAGCTACCCTCAGTGTGGTGCCGAAGTCGTTGGCGGAGAGGCTTGAGCTGAAGCCCACCCGCTCGCAAAGCGTGGTGATCGCAGGTGGACAGCGAGACGTCTGGCCGATTGCTGAAGCACGACTGGCGCTGAATGGGGATGAGATTACAACTCCATGTTTTATCGCGCCCGAGGGACCGGCCCTGCTTGGCGCCGTCGCTCTCGAAAGCCTTTTTCTCGCCGTCGATCCTGTCGGCAAGCGCCTCATCCCCGTGGACGGGTTTGTCGGCTGAAAACGGTCCGCCACAGCGACCATTTATCCTGATGGCTGTCTGCGGTTTTCTCATCTAATCACTCGATCCGCCCGCGCCAACACGTTTGGCGGAATGACCAGTCCGATCTGCTTGGCGGTCTTCAGGTTGATCATGAGCTCAAAATAAGCCGGAGCTTCGACCGGCAAGTCCCGCGGCTTTGTGCCTTTGAGAATTCGATCCACATACCATGCGAGCCGCAGGCCGATGCGATACCTGTCGGAATCGTAGGACAGCAAAGCCCCATCGTCGGTAACATGGGATGCCTCGTTACCCATGACGGGAAGCTTTTTCTGCATCGCGAGGGGTACGATCTTATTGAACCGGGTTCTGAACATGCTTGCCCCAATAACGAAGACGCCGTCCGCAGTTTCTTTGGAAAGAGTCTGAAGTGAGATGTCCAGATCGGAAATCACCTTGATCGGCTTCGCTATCAACTTGACGTTCAGCTTGGAAGCGCTTCCACGTAGCATATTCAGGTTCATTTCGTGACCGGGATTCTCGCCTCTGGCATTGTAGAGCACAGCGACTCGCCGAAGGATTGGCACGGCCTCCTTGAATATTTCCAGGCGTTTGCCTTGGAACCCGGGACCGGTGCGCGTGGTCACGCCGGTAAGATTTGAACCGGGGCGGGCGATAGAATTGACGAATCCGGCCTGCACCGGATCCGAACCGAAAGAGAAGACCGTCGGGATCTCCGGCGCGAAGTCTTTGACCACGCGCGTTGCGGTGCCGCCGATGGTGACGAGAACGTCCACTTTTTTCTCTTTGTAGGTTTTAACCAATGGACCATATTCATCGTAGTTCGTCTTCGCCGCGATCTCCAAGTCAAGGTTTTCCCCTTGAATATACCCATGACTTTTCAGCCCATCGCGGAGGCCCATGACCTGCGAAATATCGGCCCCGCCGACGACCAACACGCCAAGGCGATAAACTCTGGCGGGCTGAGCTTCGGCAAGTGCGCCGAAGGCGACAAAGCGGGCGCAAAGAAAACCGACCGAGACGAGGAGAATATTTGCGGTAAAGCCGATCGTTGGTTTCATCCGTGGGCTCCTGGATTTCGGGCTTTGAATTGTAGGGACGCACCGCCGATCAGCCTGTCGGCCCGCGCAAGACCTTCCGTGGAGCTGTAACGATTTTGGATTTCCAGATTCATCGAATGATCCGGTCCGCTCTCGCCAAAGCGTTGGGTGGGATCCTCGCGATTTTAGATTTTGGATTTGCGATGGTTCGACATGGCTCACCACAGGTTTTGGATTGTTCGGTCATCGGATAACTTTGTCCGCCCGCGCCAAGACACTCGGCGGAATCGTCAGACCGATCTGCTTCGCAGCTTTGAGATTTATGACGAGATCAATCTTATCGACACCCTCCACCGGCATATCATTGGGCTTTCTACCGCTAAGAACGCGCTGGACGTATTTTGCCGACACGCGGCCAACCTCATGAAAACTCACACTGTAGCTGGCGAGGCCACCGTTGGTGACATGACTTAGAAGTCGAACATAGTCGGTAACTTTTTGACCCTTGCGGTGTCGATTATCATTTGAGCCTGGCTACT
>Ga0210114_1000142_pt1 | contig 17659 bp, 12 predicted proteins | sample MayberryNW_TuleA_FD_185524 | JGI IMG/M metagenome (GOLD analysis project Ga0210114, IMG submission 185524) | Wetland microbial communities from San Francisco Bay, California, USA, that impact long-term carbon sequestration - MayberryNW_TuleA_D2... | ecosystem: Environmental > Aquatic > Marine >...
TTCAAGATATAGTTGAGTCAATTCTTATTGAAGATGGATTATCTGATACTGCCAAAGCTTATATTCTTTATAGACACGAAAGAAGAAAAATCAGAGAAGACAAAATAAAAATTTTAAATAAGAAAAACCTTGATGAAATTGATAAGGACTTTGATATAAATTCTCTTCGCGTCTTATCTTCTCGTTACCTTTTAAGAAATGATAGTAATGAAATAATTGAAGCACCTAAACAAATGTTTGAGCGTGTAGCTATTCTTGTTGCCATTTCTGATTTGTTACACGATCCACATATATTTCACCTACCAGGTGGATACGATCAAAATACTACAGAAGCTACTGCATATTATGATAAAATAAGTGACTTTGACCTTAAACTAAAAATAGGATCGCATTACTTAAATAAATATCATTTTGAATCGCTCATTCGATTATACACTCAGTTAGCTTCAAAAGGACAGATGAAGACATCTTTCAAAGATCTTTTAAAACTTATATTTAAAGGAAAGTTTACCTCTTATGAAGACCGAATTAAAGAATATTATGGGTTAATGGTATCCAAAGATTTTCTCCCAAATACTCCTACTTTAATGAATGCAGGGGCGCGTTTAGGACAACTCTCTGCATGTTTTGTTTTGGATATGCCTGATGACATGGAAAAAATCATGAAAACATCATCAGATGCCGCTATGATTTTTAAATCTGGAGGTGGTGTGGGAATTAATTATTCTGATTTAAGGCCAGAAGGTGATATTGTGGCATCTACTTCAGGAGTTGCTTCTGGTCCTGCGTCTTTTATGCGAATTATAGATACGATTACAGATGTAGTTAAACAAGGAGGAAAAAGACGTGGAGCAAATATGGGGATACTTGAAGTCTGGCATCCAGATATTGAAAAATTTATTACCGCGAAAACAAAGCCTGGTGTTTTTGAAAATTTTAATGTAAGTGTTGGATTATGGGAGGATTTTTGGAAGGCTCTTATTAATAACAACAACAAGTATACTCTCAGAAATCCTAGAACTCATGAACCTCTTAAACAGATTGATTCCCATCAACTCATAGATCTTATATCATTAAGTGCATGGAAAAGCGCAGAACCGGGTATTATCTTCTTCGATAACATAAACAAGTACAATCCCTGTATTAAAGCAAAAGAAGGACCTCTCAGAGCTACGAATCCTTGTGGAGAACAATCATTATATCCATATGAATCATGTAATCTTGGATCCATTAACTTATCTAATTTTGTAAAACGAAAGGCAGATGGAATGTATGAATTTGATTGGTCTAGATATGAACAAGCTATAAGAATCTCATCGAGATTCCTAGATAATATCATAGATGCCAATAAATATCCTGTAGATGAAATAGACTATAATACTAAACTTACTAGACGAATAGGCTTAGGAATTATGGGAATAGCTGATCTTTTATTTTCATTACGTATACCTTATGCCTCACAAGAAGGGTACGAATTCATGAATAAACTTGCTGAAACATTAACTTATTATAGTATGGAAGAAAGTGTAGCAATTGCTAAATCAAGAGGTTCATTTCCGTTATACAAAAAAAGTGAATATGTATCAGAAAAAATCCCCGTAGCTGGATATTATGAAATACCAAAAGAAAATCATTCGTATGATTGGGATTCTTTAATTGAAAAAATTCAGAAATACGGAATTCGTAATTCTTGGACAACTACTATAGCTCCTACAGGAACTCTCTCAATGATAGCTGATTGTTCTAATGGAGTAGAACCAGTCTTTGCATTAGTGTTTGAAAAACGTGTTACTGTAGGGAGATTTTTCTATACTAACAAAATATTTGAAAATGTGTTAAAGGAGAATGGTCTATACAATGACGAAATTTTAACAAAGATAGCTAATAATTACGGATCAGTTAGAGGATTAAATGAGATACCATTATGGATACAGTCCTTGTTTACCACCGCAATCGATATTCATTGGACAGATCATATAATGGCTCAATCAGTATGGCAAAGGTGGATAAGTAATGCCATTGCAAAAACTATAAACATGCCAGGTGATGTTACCGTCGAAGACGTCAAATCATCATATCTACTTGCGCATGAGTTGGGATTAAAGGGTGTCACTGTATATCGAGATGGTTCACGAAGTGAACAAGTCTTACATATTACAGGAACTAATACATTAGAAAAATCATTTATAGTAAAACCTAGTAAGTATGTCAAAGAATATATTCAATCACAAATAAAAGAACCATATGTCACTCAGTACGTTTCTAAGCTATTTAATACAGCCGATTCTGAAGTAACCGACTATGTTGTAAACGAGATGCTTGTATCCCCACGAGAGCCCACTAAAGATACCGGACATATAGAATTCATTCAAAAACCCCTTCCAGAAATCTATGAGGACGAGATATGTCCGACTTGTAAATCCAAACTCATTATTACTGAAGGTTGTAATATGTGTATAGAATGCGGATTCAGTAGCTGTGTATCAGGATAACTAACATATTTTATACATTTTTTATTAATTACCAGAAATACATGTTATATCAGAAAACTATACTTAACTTATTTCTGCAAATTGCGATACTAAGTTGATTAATTCCATTAAATATTTTTGAAGCAAATATTTAGAATGGGTCTCCATTCAATATTAAAGCCAATAAAGCAGAACGTAACGCCTTCCCATAAGCTGCTTGTTTAAAATAAATCGCATTCTTGGTATAATCTATAGTATGAGAAATTTCATCTAATCTAGGTAAAGGATGCATTATTGATAAGTCAACTTTAGCATTCTCTAATATTTTATCATCTATTCTATAAGTTCCTTTTACCTTTTCGTATTCTTGAGTATCAGGAAATCTTTCTTTCTGTATTCTAGTCACATATAGCACGTCCAGTGTGGGAATTATATCCTCGAGATAATCATAGTGTTTAATGTTCATTATCCCTTCAAATTCAAAAATAGATTCTTTTCTTATTGCCAAGCTGGGTGGAGAAATTAAATGTACGTCTACATGATAATTTTTTAATCCATACAATAACGAATATACAGTTCTGCCATATTTTAGATCACCAACTATTCCTATTGTCAAGTTGTCTATCTTGCCTTTTTCTTTAAAAATGGTATACAGATCGAGCATTGCTTGTGTAGGGTGCTCTTCACTTCCACTTCCAGCATTGATAATTGGATTAGACGAAAGCTCAGCTGCATATCTGCTAGAACCATCCTTTGCATGTCTAAGTACGATAACATCAGAATATAAATCCATTATTCTTATAGTGTCAGCAAGAGATTCTCCCTTTTCTATAGAAGAAAATTTTGAATCAAAAATTCCTATTGAACTTCCTCCCAGCGATGCCATGGCGGCTTCAAAGCTCATTCTTGTTCTAGTGCTTGGTTCATAGAAAATATAACCGAGTGTTCTTCCTCTGCCCAGTTCACTTTTTTCTTCTGGTTTTAATCCCTGAATTTTATCCGTTGAATCAAATATGAATTCTAAGTCATCTCTAGAAAAATCTCTAATTGAAACTATATCTTTGCCAAAAAAATGATTTTTACCAGGCATAAATTAAAAGAGAATAAGCTTATTTAATAAATATTTTTTTAATAACATTATTAATAAAATCGAATTAATAATTATTAATTAAACTATTACTTTTCAATATTATTTTATGCAAAAATAATTGATAGGAATTTATGACAATTAACCAGAGAATTCTAATAAATATCCTGCCTTTCTCTTTTCCATTATTGAATTAAAAATATCTATTTCCTTCAATACTGAAATTCCAGTTTTATTACCAATAATTTCAATCAATATAATCCAATCAGGATTCTCTAATGAAACTTTAAATCTACTGAATTTAATTGCTATAGAAGATATAATCTCTTTACTTCTAATTGATGTATGTCTTTTTTCTACTGAGATTCTGAATGAGTCATTTGATTTTATTTTTCTCATTGTAAGTTTTTCTACTTCTATTTCAATGTTTTTAAGATCTGTAGATATGGACTTCTCTATAGGTATCACTCTTAGGATATACCTAAATTGCCATGGTTCTTCCGCCAATAATTTCTTGAATTTTGCCATCAATTCAAATGGATTTAAATTAATAAATGCAAGCAAGATACCTGAAACCTTTTGGATTTCTATCATGGGGGCATCAATACCAAAGAGTGGGAGCAATACATTTAGTTCATCAAGAGCATCGAACTCTCTATGTCTGTAAGTAGTGATCAATAAATTAAAATCCATTATTTGTATTGATGTAAAATTTCGTAAATAGTTTCCGATTTTATCACTCCTTCTCTAACTATCTTAAGATTTGGAGTAGAAATATCAACTATTGTTGATCCTTTAAAAGAAAAAGGGTTTTTAGGTTTCTCATCATCTCCAAAAACTATAGCATCATATCCTGCCAGCGGAGATTTCATTACTTCACTCGCATAAATACAAGAACTTTGATTTGATACATTAGCACTTGTACCTACGACAAAGTTGCAAAATTTTAATAAATTTAAGGTTTCTCTGTTAGCGGGAATTCTCATACCGACTGTCTGTTGACCTGCAGTAATCAATTGTGGAATTTTCAAATCTTTTAAAGTTCCTATTATTGTTAAAGGACCAGGCCAAAAAGAATGAGCTAATTTCCTACCACTCTCACCTAAAAACATTATTTTTTCTACATGTCTAATGTCAAAAGTTAAAATAGGTAAAGCTTTTTTTATGATACGATTTTTTATTCTGAAAATTTTTTCTACTGATTTTTTGTTATAAGGATCGCAACCTAATCCATAAACAGTATCTGTAGGATACACAATTATTCCTCCATGTTTAATTATTTCTTGACATTTGATTAGATCCTCTTCTTTTTTTCCATCTAATATCATCATTTTATTTCCCTACTTTAATTCTAATATCAAATAAAACTCGAAACATATTATTTAATTATTATTTTATAATTTTACTTTATGTATGGTTTGTTCAATTTCTAAAATGATGTCTTCTATTTTGTTTGGGTCGCTTCGTATTGTTCCTCCTGCAGCAAATTTATGACCTCCTCCATCAATTAAATTTAAAGCAATTTCATTACAATCAATTTTGTCATTGTTTCTTCTTATACTTATTTTGCCATTTTTTCCATAAAATATAGCGACATCTGCATTAGTGAGGTTGAATACCTCTTCCGAAAATAAACTTGTTTGAATGTATGGTGATGATCTAACAAAGACAACATTAAGATCTTCAATTTTCTTTATTTTCAAGTCATTTAATACATGCCTTTTATCAGAATCTCTCAAGGATTCGTATATTCTATAATCTTCACTCAACTCAATATCCCATAATATTCCGTTTGAAATTTTATAGGCAAGTTTTCCTAATCTTTCATAGGAATCGTTAAAATTGAGATAATATCTTATGATTTCTGGTAACGGAGTAATATACCGATCTTTGGTAAAAAAATCTATTGTATGTGCTAATTTAGCTAAATGTTTAGCATATCCATTATCGAATAAGAATCGTTTATACATTAATTCTGAGGCACATTTGTCACCTGAATTATCTAATATTAACTCAATAAAAGGATTAACCTCATTTATTGTATTTTTAGACCATGGATGATGATCGACCCAAATAACTTGGTTCTCTGTTTTTTTACAAGATAGAAACGCACTTTTAAAAATACTTAATAAATTATCATTGAAACCAAGATCTGACACTATGAAAATATTTTTTTCCTGAGATTCGATTGAAAAAAAAATTTGATTAATTATTTTCATGAAGCTTTCTTTGCTATAATCTAGAAAAAAAGTTCTAGCTTGAGGATATCTAATTAAACCTATTGCTGAAGAAAAAATACCGTCAACATCTGATTCATGAGAAAACAGTGTAACTCTCATTATTTTGTTTTAGTTTTATTTTCTTATAAGTCTTGATTATCTTACCATAAAAGCATATGTCTTAGAATAAGTTTTTCCATTGGTAAATTGCTATAATATAGCGTTTGTGTTCATCTATAAGCGATTACATAAAAGAATTATGTAGAAAACATCCGCATAATAACCAATTTCACCAGTCTATAAATTGTTATTTCTCCAAATAACCTTTTTAAGACATAAAAAATATTTTCATCCTTGTTATTCTGGATATGGAGGGTCGTATTGTATCTATATTTAATGCCCATTCTGTTCTCACATCTCTAGGATGTATAACGCTGAATTAATGTAGTTTGTCTTACAAGTACATATTTATCTTTGCTGTAATAATGATTTTATTTTTGATATTATTGATATAAAAAAGAAGCTATTTTGACGTGTCATATATTGTTGTTGGATCTCGTCTTGCCTTGAAGTTACAGATTATTTGTGTTAGTGCATCTGTTGGACCAAGTGAAACTCTAACATATTTCTTTCTCAATTTGACCTTATCTGCAAAATATTCTTATGGATGGGTTATTTTGAATCGAGTTGAATCTATTTCAGTAAATATGTGTCTTATACTTATAAAGAGAATAAAAGATGAGATTAATTTTTCGATCATCTTTATGTTGATTCTATATGAAAATTTCTGTAGGGTGGTATAATGTGGTAGTTTGGATAGTCGTAGAAACAATCTCAAATAATATGCTTCAACCAGCCATTCTGGAAACATTCGATAGCTCTTCTTTATCTTGCCTTATTGTAACAAGCTATTTGTTGCCATACCGGATATGTGATTGCTCTCTTTATGCAAGTATAGTGGAACCGTGAAATGTTTTAGAATAAGGAATAATTTATTTGCTAATCTAACATATGGAATTGTGGTTTATTTAATAATCAACAATAGAATGTTGTTATCTAAGATTGTTTCAGGAGATAATAAAATAGTAAGATATATTTATAAGCAATATTTTATTTTTATTAATAAATATTTTTAAATCTCTTTGTATTGTTAGATTATTAAGTAATTATTATGGAGTCTATTTGCTATTCTCAAGCCTGTAAAGCTATTGCTATAGAATTGGAAAATAATAGTAATATTATGTCACCTAAAGAAATTAACAAAATTATAAAATTGACATGTTCTGCTTTTAAATTGTCTGTGGTTCCCAAGAAAGAACATATTATACCCTATCTTTCAAAAAATAGTAATTATAGGAAAATTCTAGTAGTTAGACCAGCAAAAACCGCGTCTGGTGTTGCAGTAATCGCGATTATGCCAAAACCATACGATTGCCCTCATGGCAAGTGTATTTATTGTCCAGGAGGATTGGAATATAATACTCCAATGAGTTATGTTGGTACTGAGCCTGTTACAAAAATAGCTCAGTCTTTCGAATATGATGCATATTACCAAGTAAAGTCAAAACTTAATCAACTCTTTCGAAGAGGTCATAATATTTCTAAAATTGAACTTGTAATTGTGGGTGGAACTTTTCCCTTCATGCCGGAAAATTATCAAAGAGAGTTCGTTAAAAAATGTTTTGACGCTTTAAATGAGGATCTTTCTTCAACCAGTCTAGAGGAATCGTTTAGAAAGAATGAATACGGTAAAATTCGGTGTGTAGGATTTACAGTTGAAACAAAACCTGATTATTGTAAAGAAAAACATGTAGATTTGATGTTAGAACTTGGAATAACGAGGATTGAAGTGGGTGTCCAAACAATGGAGGACAATATTTATAAGGTAGTTAACAGAGGACACAATTTAAGAGACATTAAAAATTCATTCCAAACTGCAAAGAATTGTGGATACAAAATTGTAGCACATATGATGCCTGGCCTGCCTGGAGCTACACCAGAAAGTGATATTAGAAGCTTTAAAACATTGTTACAAAATAATTCATTTAAACCTGATATGCTGAAAATATATCCTACACTGGTTCTAAAAAATACTGGATTATATAAACTATATATCAATAAAAAATATGAATCTTACACCGAAGAAGATTTAGTAAATATCATTGTAGAAGTAAAAAAATTAATACCACCTTGGGTTAGAATAATGAGAATTCAAAGGGAAATTGAGAGTTCTGATATTATCGCAGGAGAAAAAAAGGGAAATATACGACAAATAGCCATAACAAAATTAAAAGATCTTGGCTTAAAATGTAATTGCATAAGGTGCCGAGAAGCAGGACTCCAAAAACTTAAAAATCTTAAAAATCAGGAAATAATACTTAATAGAATTGATTACATAGCATCGGAAGGAAGAGAAGTTTTTTTGTCCATGGAGAATAATGATAAAAATTTACTATTTGGATTCCTGAGATTGAGAAACATTCCATTTTCACATAGAAAGGAATTAAATGATGACAAATACAAAGGTTCTGCTATAATTAGAGAATTACATGTATATGGTCAAGTTGTAGATGTGGGAGAAGAAAACAGCTCTTTCTCATTTCAACATAGTGGTCTTGGTTTGCGTTTAATGGAAGAAGCAGAAAAAATAACTAAAGATGAATTCCATATAGATAAATTATCTGTTATCAGCGCTATTGGAACACGAGCTTATTATAGGAAATTAGGATATGTTCAAAATGGTCCGTATGTTACTAAACAATTAAAATAAATAAATATCATTAAATTTAGGTTATAAAGTTGTTACGATGTAAAAGATGTTTTTGTAGAAAATGCTACTTCTATAATTTTCTTTCCTCTTTATTAACAGAAAATGTTCCTGGATGTGTTGTTAATTTAATATAGGAATTATATTTATTTTATTCTAATAATACTAAGTATGTATTCTACACTATATTTTTATGTAATCAATTTACTAATACATTTAAGAAAGAAAAATCTTGAAGACTAATTACATAGTGATAAAATAAGAAAACATCATCAATCCAATCACCAATCCAACAAAGGTTATTTATTAGGATTATCTAAGTGGACCCCTCTTTCTCCATGATAAAAAACTCATAAACATAATGCATTCTACTTTGTATAATAGTATCTTCTTTGTAGTTTTTTTATATTTTCGGTATTCTAAATATATTTGTCAAAAATATATGTTAAACAAAAGAAGAAATTATAAAAAAAAGCTCTTAGGTAAAATAGCACAATTTTTAATATCCTAAGTATTGATTCAAAGAGATTTTAAGTTGGTAAGTTTGAGATCCACAAATGCTGGATAAATCTAGTTTTCTAATATTCTGCTAAAAATCAAGAAGTGTAGTCGACTATATAAATAAAAAACTTAAAATAAATAGGCTGTTTTATATTATTTTTGATATTTAAGTATGATTGTACTAATGATATAGAGTTGCTAGATTTTGAACTATGTTTACAATAGGATTAAAAGTAGAAGTATACTTTAGAATTATAACAAATCAAACTTGTTAAAATAGTAATATGGTATGATAAAATGAGAGAAAATATTATTGGAAAAGGAACTTGGCTAGATAAGGTTGCAAATAATCTTATCATTAGAGAAAAAAAATTAAACCGAAATATGAATTCAATAAAAGTAGAAAGTGGATTAGGGGCTTCAGGAATACCTCATATAGGTAGTATGGGTGATGCAGTCCGTGCCTATGGGATAAGCTTAGCCTTGCAAAATTTAGGATATAATTCTGAATTAATCGCTTATTCTGATGATATGGATGGATTAAGGAAAATTCCTTCTGGATTTCCTCCCTGGCTCAAAGATCATATTGCTAAACCGGTTTCACAAATCCCAGATCCAATCGGAGATTGTCATAATTCTTATGGTACTCATATGAGTAGTTTACTTCTTGATGGATTGAATAATGTTAGCGTTAAATATATATTTAAAAGTGCTACAGATGTCTACCAAAGTGGCATATTAATTGATGTCATTGATCAAATCCTTACACAAAGTGAATATTTGGGTCGAAAAATTTCAGAATTTGTCGGCCAAAATAAGTTCCTAAATGAGTTACCTTATTTCCCTATTTGTAAAAACTGTGGAAAACTTTATGTAGCCCATGCCTATAAATATTTACCCAAAAATAAAAAAGTCTTATACGAATGTTCTGACACAAAGATTGGAGATAATGAAATTAAAGGATGTAGTTATAAGGGAGAAGCTGACATTGGAAAGGCTGAAGGAAAACTAGCTTGGAAGGTTGAATTTGCTGCACGTTGGAAGATTTTTGATGTTCGATTTGAAGCATACGGTAAAGATATTATGGATTCTGTCAAAATAAACGATTGGATTTGTGAAGAAATATTACACTTTCCACATCCTTTGCATATAAAATATGAAATGTTTTTGGACAAGGGAGGCAAAAAAATAAGTAAATCTACTGGTAATGTTTTAACGCCACAAAAGTGGATGAAATATGGTACGCCTCAATCTATTCTTTTATTATTATTCAAACGGATAACTGGAACAAGACACATATCAATCGACGATGTTCCTTCATTAATGGATGAATACGATCTTTACGAAGACTTGTATTTTGGTAAATTAAAAGAAACCAATGAATCAAAGATGATGAAAGTGAAAGGAATTTATGAATATGTTAACCACCTCAATCCGCCAAATAAAAATTCTAACCACGTACCTTATAGATTACTGGTTCAACAAACATCTCTTTTTGAAGGAGAAGATCGAGTAGACAAGGTATACGAAAGACTTAAAAAATATAGATTAGTAAGTGAAAAATCAAAAGAGTTAATACAGAAAATTCAACTTGCCTTTAATTGGTCACAAGATGTTTCAGGAAATGAAGAATTTCAGAATATAATGTTGGATATAAAACAAAAGAAAGCATTAATGGAATTCGTATCAAATCTAAGATCTTATCAAATAAAGGAGGATAATGATGTGGCAAATGATATTCAAACTTTAATTTATGAAGCTTCAAAAAAACATGAAATAGAACCAAAAAATTTCTTCCGACTACTCTACCAGATACTTATTAATTCTGAACGTGGACCAAGACTTGGAAATTATTTGGTTGATCTAGGAATAGTTAGAACATGTGCTATAATTGAAAATTATCTTTGATTTCATCTTTTAAATTTTTTTTATATTTTACAATAAACTAGAACTAATTGTAATCAAACAATGGAAATAAGTTACTTTATACTAATTAAATAATGATTTTAGATTTTATCATCTTGGGAATAACAATTTAACATAATAATATATAAATCGAACATTCAGATAATAATAATTTTATATTTTATCCAAATAAATATAATCAGTTATAAATTTGCATATAGCTCATTGTTAATAAATTAATCATAGATATTAATAATTACTATTGGAACTTACGAGAAAATATATTTCTTATTTTCAACTTTTCCAATTACTTTTCCATTACCTTTTGAATCCACTACCCCAATTTGCGAGACTTTTATATTATATTTTTCTATTATGCTCACTGTCTTATCAACATTAACCTTTGGAAGAATTATACAAAAACCGATTCCCATATTAAAAGTTCTATACATCTCTCTAAGATCTATTATGCCATCTTTTTGGATTAGCTTGAAAATGCCAGTAGGAGGAGATAAATGGGTAAGATTATATCTAACTTTATTATTTAATCGTTTTAATTTGGTGAATGATCCTCCTGTTATATGTGCTAAACCATGTATTGTAATTTTTCTATCCTTGATCAATTCCATTATTGGTTGAACATAAATTCTGGTCGGAATGAGTAATTCTTCTCCAACAGATCTTGTTATAAATTCAGGAATTTCGTCGAGGGAATGTTTTGATAATATCTTGCGTGCTAATGTATAGCCATTTGAATGCAAACCACTGCTTTCTAATCCTAAAATGATGTCCCCGATTTTGATCTCATTCCCTAGAATAAGTTCCTTATTTTGTGTCATTCCTATTGCAGTGCCAGCAAGGTCAAACATTTCCTCAGTTTCACCCGCTAACAATTCAGGAACTACAGCGGTTTCACCTCCAACAATAGCTACTTTTGCTGTTCTTGCTCCCGAGATCAATCCTTTCATAATTTTTTTTACCAATTCATAGTTAACTTTTTTTAAACCTATGTAGTCTACAAATGCAAAAGGTTGTGCACCTGTACAAATAATATCATTTACATTCATGGCTATGCAATCGATACCTATTGTATCAAAACATTTCATCTGCTGGGCAACTAGAATTTTAGTTCCAACGCCATCTGTATGTAATGCTAGAACATTATTTCCTATATTTATTAAGCCAGAATAATGGCCAAACCCCAAAGTAATTTTTCCAATTTCTGGAAAAGAATATGATTCAGTAATCATTTTTCCAATGTTTCTTTGTGTAGAATGAATTTTTCGAATATTTACTCCTGCTTTATCGTAAGTATTGATATTTGAGTCAGCCAATGTATAATTATTTCAGCAAATTTATTACTAATAAAACTTTTTTTGGCTATGAAATAATTTGCTATTATCAACTGTCCACTCAAAAAATAAGATATTAATAAAAGATCAATTTAATAATAATATATAATTTAACAATATTTTAAATATTGAAAATCTTAGATATTGCTAATTGTATTATTGAATTTATTAGACTAGAATCATCCAGAGCTCAATCTCAAGGAGTAGTATTAGGTTTAAGTGGAGGAATTGACTCTTCTGTTGCAGTATGTTTAGCTACTAAAGCATTGGGTAACAAGAGAGTATTAGGATTAATTTTACCTGATAGAAACGTTTCAAAGCAGAATGATCTAGAAGACGCTGTTGAATTATGTAAAGAATTGGATATACAATATCAAATAATCGATATTACAGAAATTAAACAAAAATACATAGATCTACTACCATTAGAAAAAATATCTATAGGTAATCTTACTGCCAGGATTCGCATGACTCTAATTTATTACTATGCCAATTTTTTTAACAGAATAGTTTTAGGTACATCGGACAAAAGTGAAATGATGATTGGATACTTTACGAAATTTGGAGATGGTGCAGCTGATCTTCTTCCGTTAGGTGACTTATACAAAACTGAGGTAAGAGAATTAGCTATACACCTAAATGTTCCAAAATCTATATTATTAAAAAAGAGTACTCCTTCTTTATGGTTAAACCAAACTGCTGAAGATGAAATAGGAATGGAATATGAAAAAATTGATGCTATTTTGAAATATCTCAATGAAAATAATTCAGAAGATACGGAAAAAGATCTACTAACAAAAGGCTGTACTAAAAAAGATGTAGGATTAGTAAGAGATAGATTATTAAAAAATAATCATAAAAGAATATTACCAACAATTTGTGTTATATCTTATAAGAATTAAGTTAAATAAATCTAATTGTTCTTATTACAATTTTTTTCTTATTTACCTTGTTTACACATAGCAGATCACTTTTAAGTAGGACATATATCCTTCATCTTTATGGTCTCAGGAAGAGACATTAGGTTAAACAGAATTACAAAAAATGGAAAGATGGTTTGTATTCCTATGGACCACGGCATAACTAATGGTCCACTAAAAGGTCTAGAAAATCCTCATGAAATGATATATCAATGCGAAAATTCTGGCTTAACAGCAGTAATTATCAACAAAGGGATTATCAAATCTTTGCCCAGAGTTACTAACATAGGATTAATAACACACTTATCTGCCAGCACTTCTTTAAGTCCTTATCCGAATAAAAAAGTACTTATGGGAAATGTTGCAGACGCTATAAGACTCGGATCCGATGCCGTTTCTGTTCATATAAATATAGGTGCAAAAGAAGAACCTGAAATGTTAGAGATTTTGGGGATGATCTCGGATGAGTGCGATGAATGGGATGTCCCATTATTAGCTATGATGTATCCAAGAGGGGAAAACATAAAAAATTCATATGATCCTGAAATTGTAGCACATGTTACTCGAATCGGTGCAGAAGCTGGAGCAGATATAGTAAAATCTGTTTATACTGGTGATTTAGATTCTTTTCGGTCAGTCGTTAAAAGGTGTCCCGTTCCTATTGTAATTGCAGGTGGTCCAAAATCAAAAACTGACTCTGACATTTTAGAAATGTGTTCCAATGCTATTGAAGCCGGTGCTAAAGGTGTTACTTTTGGAAGAAATATTTTCCAACATGATACTCCTTCTACTCTTATAAAGGCATTATGTGAAATAGTTATAGATCGAAAAAATTTTAGTGAGGTATTGAAAAACTTTGGAAAAAGAAAAAGTAAAAAATAAAGAATTAATTATTGCGCCTACTTCTGATGTTCCTAATCTCGACTTATTTTTGGATCAGTTAAAAGAAAATGATATGTTACTTATAGATCCTATTAAAATAAAAAGAAAGAAAAATTTTAAAATTATTTATGAATCTGAACTGGCTGATATTATCATTTGCAAATCTATGGAAGATTTAATCTCAAATAAGATAAAAGGAAAATTCTTGGCTTATTATAAGAAAGTTTTCTCAAATGAAGATATTCAGGATATAGAAAGTGCAATCTATAATGGTGCTAATTATATTATTGTAGATGCCGCTAATTGGAAGATTATACCATTGGAGAATATAATTGCTAATTTACAAAATACAAGAGCAAAAATCTTTACCACCGCCAAAAATTCGGAGGAAGTAAGGACAATGTTTGCGATATTAGAATTGGGTGTAGACGGGGTGATACTTCAAACTGCAAATGTTAAAGAAATAGAAGAATCCAAACAATATCTCAAAGATAAAAAATTTGAAATAAAAATATGTGAAATTGTAGGTTTTAGAGATATAGGAATAGGAGAAAGAGTATGTGTAGATACTGTTTCAATGCTTGAAACAGGAGAAGGGATGCTAGTTGGAAGTAAATCCAATTTTCTATTTCTTTTACACAATGAATCAGCTGGTTCGTCTTTTACTTCTCCACGTCCTTTTAGAGTTAATGCGGGAGCAGTATATTGTTACACTATTCTTCCTAATGGTAGAACTACATATCTTTCGGAATTAGAATCTGGAACTGAGATATATATTGTAAGTAAGGAAGGAAATTCTCGACCTGTATCTGTAGGGAGATGTAAAATCGAAACTAGACCATTGAGGTTAATTAAAGCAATTGGCGATAATACCGAAGGAACTGTTATAGTCCAAAATGCAGAAACAATTCAATTAATCAGGGAAAATGGAGAATTATTGCCAGTTACTTCCATTAAGGAAGGAGATAAAATATTAGGATACTTTAAACCTAGTAGTGGAAGACATTTTGGGGTCGAAGTTAAAGAATATATTCTTGAAAAATGAATAATTTTTTTGGACTCATTTAGTTTGTTTAGTACAAAATACTTGTTTCACCTATATTAAGTTCAATTGTTATTGTATAAAATTTCTTTATTAGTTAGTCGAATATTTTAAAGCATGCTAAATATTGATTAAAAATTTATTTTCCATTATGAAAATAAAGCGTAGTTATGTTGATAAAATTTTATCAGGGGATTGCAAAGAAATAATTTCTAAAATTCCTAATGGTTCAATTCAGTTAACAATAACATCTCCTCCATATAGAAATGCAATCGATTATAGTGCACATACCTCAAAGAATGGATCATATTATCGAGGAAAGTCGAACATCAATACAAAAGAATATCTTGAGGAGATGATCGATATATTTAATAACAAAATTTACAATGCAACGAAAGAAGGTGGTTATTGTTGTATAGTTATAGCTAATGAAGTTGTAAATGGGACTCTCTTACCACTTCCTCATATGGTCTTATCACAATTAGTCGAACCATACGGGAAGTGGAACCTACATGAAGAGATAGTATGGCACAAGGTAACTGGTGGAACTAATAGATATGGTTCATTTGTTATTAACCCATACCCCAAATATTATAGAGCAAATATTATGCATGAACTGATTTTAGTTCTTAGAAAGGGGAACGTTAGCAGTGGAAGAACTGAAAGGACAGAAACATTACCTGCAACTCATGAAGAATGGACGAAGGAAATCGCTAATTCAGTATGGCATATCGCTCCAATTCCTCCTGGTTATATAGAACATCCATGTCCATTTCCAGAAGAAATTCCATACAGATTAATGAAATTATATTCTTATGAGGGTGATACAATTTTAGATCCTTTTAATGGTAGTGGACAAACTACTAAGGTTGCTTTCCATTTACAACGTCGATTTATTGGAGTAGATATTATCAATGAATATGTAAAATTAGCTCGATCTCGATTAATCGAACCAATTCATATCAGACCAGAAGCATTAATAGCAAACTGGAAAAAAATTCCCTCACATCATAATGTATAAATTTATTTATATTTATTTTGCATCGAATCATCTTTCTTCTTAATTAGTTATACATTTTTCAAATACTGGATAATAATTAATAATAAGTTATTCACTCATTTTAACAATTTATATTCACTTAAATAATTATATTAATGAATAGGTTTACTTTGACAGAAAGAATTTGCGTTTCAATTGGTGCAAAAACAATTAAAGAATTATCTTCTTCAATAAATAAAGCATTAGAATTAAGTAGTTTTTTAGAGATTCGGTTTGATTATTTAGATCAATTGGACATCCCTTCTTCATTGAAGATTATTGAGTCAATAAAATCAAGATCCGTATTTACATTAAGATCACGTGAACAACAAGGTAAATTTAATGGAACCGAATTTGAAAGACTCAAAATTCTAAAAATTTTGTATGATGCAAATCCAATGTTATTAGATGTTGAATACGATACCATTAATACAGATCATTCATTAAACGATTATCTTAAAGACAAGTCAAACGTTCTAATCTCCTGGCATAATTTTTTCAATACTCCTTCTAATGAATACCTAGAACAAAAGATTTATGAAATGAAAAGATTTAGTAAAAATATAAAATTAGTCACAATGGCAAAAACAATTAAAGATTCTTTCAGATTATTGAATTTATATGATAAATTCAAAGATAGTAATTTAATTGCATTTGCAATGGGTGATTATGGTATAATCTCGAGAATTTTATGTACATTTTACGGAAGTTCTGCTTTAACCTATGCATCTCTAGAACAATCTATAGCACCTGGTCAGCTATCTGTAATCGAAATGAGAAGAATATATGAAAGAATTAATAAATATTTTTTAGATAATGTCATCGCCAATTAAGACATATTGTATAATAGGTGATCCTGTGGAACATTCATTGTCTCCAGTAATGCAAAATTCTGCTTTTTCTGCACTTGGAATCAATAGCTCTTATATTTCTTTTCGTGTACCATCTAGAGAACTTAAAACATCGATAGAATCGTTAAAGTCAATTGGTATTGCAGGTTTTAATGTTACTATTCCCCATAAAATTTCAATTCTACCATATCTTGATGAATTAGATAATACTGCTTCTAAATCAAATGCTGTAAACACAGTAAAAAATGAAGGAGGAAAATTGATTGGTTATAATACTGATCTGTATGGTTTTATTCAGCCTCTTTATAAACGAAATATCGATTTCAAAGGCATTAAGATTTTGATACTCGGTGCTGGTGGAGCAGCTTACGCAATAGTGACTGCTCTTTCATATGAAAAAGAAATAGGTGAGATCATTATAGTTAATCGTTCTTCTCAAAATGCTTCAATTCTTGTCCAACACGGATTGAAATTAGGATTGAATATTCATAAAGAAGATTTCAATAATCTTCCTAAAATTGCATTAGAATCCGATTTAATCGTCAATGCTACATCCATTGGCTTAAATAATGAAAGCAGTCCAATAGGACGGGATAATATAAATCCAAAATGTATTGTCTATG
>Ga0210114_1000143_pt1 | contig 17615 bp, 13 predicted proteins | sample MayberryNW_TuleA_FD_185524 | JGI IMG/M metagenome (GOLD analysis project Ga0210114, IMG submission 185524) | Wetland microbial communities from San Francisco Bay, California, USA, that impact long-term carbon sequestration - MayberryNW_TuleA_D2... | ecosystem: Environmental > Aquatic > Marine >...
CAGATCAGCGTCAACATCATCGACCAGTGCGTGGCGCAGGGTGTGCCGTTCGCCCGGGAGTACGGCGGGCTGCTGGCGAACCGCTCCTTCGGCGGGGCCCAGGTCTCCCGCACCTTCTATGCGCGCGGGCAGACCGGGCAGCAGCTCCTGCTCGGGGCGTACCAGCAGCTCGAGAAGGAGATCTCCCGCGGCGGGGTGACGATGTTCCCTCGGACCGAGATGCTGGACCTCGTCGTGGTGAACGGCCGCGCGCGCGGGATCGTGGTGCGCGACATGGTCACGGGGCGGATCGAGACCCATGTCGGCGAAGCTGTCGTGCTGGGTACCGGCGGGTATGGCAACGTCTTCTACCTGTCGACCAACGCCAAAGGCTCCAACGCGACCGCCATCTGGCGGGCCCACAAGCGGGGGGCGTACTTCGCCAATCCCTGCTTCACCCAGATCCACCCGACCTGCATTCCCCAGAGCGGCGAGTACCAGTCGAAGCTCACCCTGATGAGCGAGTCGCTCCGCAACGACGGCCGCGTGTGGGTCCCGCTCCAGCAGGGCGATACCCGGCCACCGGACCGGATTCCCGAGGCCGAGCGGGATTATTACCTCGAGCGCCGGTACCCGAGCTTCGGCAATCTCGCACCGCGCGACATCGCGTCGCGCGCGGCCAAGACCGTCTGCGACGAGACCCGGGGCGTCGGTCCGGGCGGGCTGGGCGTCTATCTCGATTTCGCCGGTGCCATCGAGCGGCTGGGCGAGGACGCCATCCGGGAGCGGTACGGCAACCTCTTCGAGATGTACCAGCGGATCACCGACGAGAATCCGTACCGGGTGCCCATGCGGATCTACCCGGCCGTCCACTACACCATGGGCGGGCTCTGGGTGGACTACAACCTGATGAGCACGATCCCGGGGCTCTACGTGATCGGCGAAGCTAACTTCTCCGACCACGGCGCCAACCGGCTCGGCGCGAGCGCGCTGATGCAGGGCCTCGCCGACGGCTACTTCATCCTGCCCAACACGATCGGCGACTATCTCGCGAGCGCCAAGCCGGAGAAGATCGACGCCGGCCACCCGGAGTGCCGGCTGGTGCAGGAGGAGACGACTGTGCTCACCCGGCGCCTGCTCGACGTCAACGGCAAGCGGACGGTGGATTCGTTCCACCGGGAGCTGGGCCGGCTCCTGTGGGACAAGTGCGGCATGGCGCGCGATGCGTCCGGCCTGCGCGAGGCCCTGGGGCGGATCCCGGCTCTGCGGGAGGAGTTCTGGCGCAACGTCAACGTGCCGGGCAGTGATGCCGAGCTCAATCAGGCGCTGGAGAAGGCCGGTCGGGTGGCCGACTTCCTCGAGCTGGCGGAGCTCATGTGCCGCGACGCGCTTCATCGCGAGGAGTCGTGCGGCGGGCACTTCCGCGAGGAATTCCAGACCGCGGACGGCGAAGCGCTGCGGGACGACGAGCATTTCGCCTACGTGGGCGCCTGGGAGTACGCCGGGCGCGACGCCGACCCCCGATTGCACAAGGAGCCGCTCACGTTCGAGTACGTGCATCTGGCCCAGCGGAGCTACAAGTGAACCTGATCCTCCACGTCTGGCGCCAGCCCTCCGCGAGCGCTTCGGGGCGCATGGTCCGCTACGAGGCGCACGACATCAGCCCCGACGTGTCGTTCCTCGAGATGCTCGATGTGGTCAACGAGCGGCTCATGGAGCAGGGAGAGCCGCCCATCGCCTTCGATCACGATTGCCGCGAGGGGATCTGCGGCTCGTGCAGCCTCATGATCAACGGCGTGGCGCACGGCCCGAACCCGGGCACCGCCACCTGCCAGCTGCACATGCGCAGCTTTCGGGAGGGAGACGAGATCCGGGTCGAGCCCTGGCGGGCTCGCGCCTTTCCCATAGTGAAGGATCTGGTGGTGGACCGGACCGCGTTCGATCGGATCATCGCGGCCGGCGGCTACATCACGGCCCCGACCGGCAGCGCCCAGGACGCGAACGCGATCCTGATTCCGAAGCAGGACGTGGACACGGCCATGGACGCCGCACAGTGCATCGCCTGCGGCGCCTGCGTGGCGGCGTGCCCCAACGGCTCGGCGTCGCTGTTCACGGCGGCCAAGATCACCCACCTGGGGCTGCTGCCCCAGGGACAGCCCGAGCGATACGACCGCGCCGCCCGCATGGTGCGCCAGATGGACCTGGAGGGCTTCGGCTCCTGCACGCTTTACGGCGAGTGCCAGGACGCGTGCCCCAAGGAGATCAGCATCGACGCCATCACGCGGATGAATCGCGACTACCTTCGCGCGAGCCTGACGGCGGGTCGCGCCGCCGTCGCCGAATCGGACTGACCCGCCTCACCCTGTCGCTGTCGGGGTTCGCCCTGGTCGTGGCGGCCGGGCCCCTCTCGAGCCAGCAGCCGATCAGCGCCCACGTCGCCGCGCAGGCGGTCGGGGCACTCACCCGCGTGGACCCGGTGCCGGGCGGGGGCGATCTCACCGAGTTTCGAGTGGTCCAGCCCGCCATCATGGCCCGGGTGGACGGCCCCGCGCGACTGAGCCTTCTCACGACGCTCGATTTCGAGGGCGCCACGATCAGCGAGGGCGAGCTCACGGCCGGCACCTGGGGCGAAGGCTTCATCGATCGCCGCCACCCGCACACCTACGTCCACGAGCTGCTCCTCAGCGGCGACGACCTGCTCGGCCGGACCGATGGACCCACTCGGCTTTCGCTGACCGCAGGGAAGGGGTTCGCCCCCTTCGGCACGGACGACCCGATGAGCCGGCCGGTCCTGCGCTACCCGGTGAATCACCACCTGGCCCAGATCCTGGAGCGGGCGGTGGCGATCGGCGCCGTCAATCGCGGCGCGCTGACCGCGGAGTTCGGCCTGTTCAATGGCGACGAGCCCGAGCAGCCGGACCAGTGGCCGATGATCGAGCGGTTCGGCGACTCCTGGAGCGCCCGCCTCACGGGCCGCCCGGTGCGCGGCCTCGAGCTCCAGGCGTCCCGGGCTCACGTGCACTCACCGGAGAACCGGGCCGGCGCCGGACCCGACCAGGAGAAGTGGAGCGTCTCCGGGCGTTGGGAGGGTCCGATCGGAGCGCACCCGGTGTACGGACTCGTCGAGTGGGCCCACACTTCGGAAGCCGACGGGTTCTTCGAGTTCTCCTCGCTCTTGGCCGAAGGTGCATGGTCGACCGGCCCTCACCGTCTCTACTATCGGTTCGAGCGAACCGAGCGGGCCGAGGAGGAGCGCGTATCGCGGTTTCGAACCCTCCGGCCGCACCAGGAGAACTCGATCCTGGGAATCACCCGATGGACGATCCACACCGCCGGCTGGTCCGCCGTCCTCCTCGATCGGAGCCGGGTGACGGTGGCGCCGCTCGTCGAGGTCTCCTATGGGCGGGTGGCCGAGGTCGGGGGAGGACTCTTCGACGTGGTCTCGACCTATGGCCGGGATTATTTCTGGAGCTGGACCCTGGGGTTCCGCCTCGAGTACGGCGGCGGCCCACATCGGATGGGACGGTATGGTGCGGCGCTCGAGGGTACGATGCCGCACGAACATCGAGGTATGTGATGACTGCACGCAGGTTGTGGTGGACGGGTGTCATCGTCGCGATGGCGGCATTGGCCGCCTGTGGCGACCAGGGGCCGGACCCGGTCGACCCGGGGGCGGGAGCGCCCGAGCCCCCGGGTCCCCCTGACCCACCCGAGCCCCCGGAGCCGCCGTCTCCCCCTACCGATGGTCTCGCGCTCAGCATCACCGGCGGTGGACACAACGTCACGGAGCGCTTCACCTCGGACCTCTGGGTCCACGGCGAGTACGCCTATACGGGGACTTGGGGCGGATTCGAGCGTGAGGGCAATCCGGGAAATGCGCTCAAGATCTGGCGGCTCGAGGCCGGCGGCGCCCCGACCTTGGCCGACTCGCTGATCCTGCCGGGTGTGGGCACGGTGAGCGACGTGGAGGTGAGCGCCGACGGCTCGGTGCTGATGCTCAGCACCGAGCGAGATACCCGGGCGGGACTCTATCTCTACGATCTGGCTGACCCCGCGAGGCCGGCGCTGCTGGACAGCGTCCATGTCGCGGAAGGCCTGCACACCGCCACGCTCGGTGAGATCGCCGGCCGTCGCTACGCCTTCACCGCCAGGAATCCGGGACAACCGGCGCTCACGATCTTCGACGTCACCGACCCGTCCGACATCGTGCTCGCCGCGAGCGTCCCGATCCCGCCCACCTACGGGATCCACGACACGTACGTCCGCGATGGCCTGGCATTCGTGTTCGCCTGGGACGCTGGTGTGATCGTCTACGACGTCGGGAACGGCATCCGGGCCGGCTCGCCCGAGTCGCCGGTCGAAGTGAGCCGCCTGGTGACATCCGCCGGAGCCGTCGGCTCCCCCTCGGTGCACAACGGGTGGTGGTTCCACAACCCGGTGACGCACGAGGCGCGCTACCTGTTCATCGGGCAGGAGGGGCCCGGCAGCATCGGCGCCAGCTCCAGCGGCGACATCCACGTGGTGGACGTCTCCGACCTCGCCCATCCGCGCGAGGTGGCCCGCTTCCATCTGGACGGCGCGGGAACCCACAACTTCTGGATGGACGAGGACGCCCAGGTGCTGTACGCCGCCTATTACAACGGCGGCGTGATCGCCCTCGACGTCTCCGGCACCCTCAGCGGCGATCTTTCGAGCCGCCTCATCGGCCAGGTCCGCTTCGGGGACGAGACCTTCACCTGGGGCGTCATGCTGGCCAACGGCTTCCTCTACGCCAGCGACATGCTCAGCGGCCTGTGGCAGGTCGCGGTGGAGCCCTGAGCTCGGATTGCGCGGCGGCGGCGGCCCAGCTGTTGTTCTCGCGCCGGACGTCGGGGTACTTCGCGTCGGGATCCACCGTGACCGACTTCACCTTCCGGGGCCCGGGGACGATGGCGGTGTAGGTCGCCCCGCCGAACCAGATCTCGACGGGCAGGCTGAGCCGCTGCGTGGAGCCGTCGTCCATCACCAGAGCCAGGTCCACCGGCATGGGAATGCCTCCCGCGTTCCGCAGGTGGATGCGCGATTCCACCCCTGCCGAATCCGCCACCGTCACCGAGTCCACCGCCTGGTCCAGCTGCGCCGTGGTGTACAGCCAGCCCCGCCAGAACCAGCTCAGGTCCTCGCCGACGGCATCCTCCATCGTACGGAAGAAGTCCGCGGGCGTCGGGTGCTTGTAGGCCCAGCGGCGGAAGTACTCCCGGAACGCCGCGTCGAACCGATCCGGCCCCACCACGACTTCGCGAAGCAGGCGGAGCGCGATCGCCGGCTTGTCGTAGGCCGCGGGTCCGAGGAACATGCCCGGGATCTGGTCGGCGAAGCTCATGACCGGCCGCTCCTGCCCCGAGGTCGTCATCGCCAGGTAGTCGCGGAGGCTGCCGCGGTGCTCCGGGGGAAGGCCGAACCGCTTGATCCAGTCGTAGTAGTTGATGAACTCGTTGAATCCCTCGTCCATCCAGGCGTAGCGGCGCTCGTTGGAGCCGACCACCATGGGGAACCAGGTGTGGCCGAGCTCGTGTGAAGTGACGCTGTAGAGGGTTTCCGGGGTGGGACGATTGCAGAAGACGATCATCGGATACTCCATCCCACCCTCGATCCCTCGCACGTTGTTCGCGACGGGGTAGGGATAGGGCGCCCACTGCGCCGAGTAGCTCTCCAGCGCGAACTTCGCGTACTCCGTGGCCCTGTTCCACAGTGACGCCGTCGATGGCGGATAGAAGCTCATGGCCAGCGTCTTCCCGCCGTTCACCCCGACGGCGTCCCACACGAACGTGCGCGAGGCGGCCCAGGCGAAATCGCGCACGCTGTCGGCGACGAAGCGCCAGGTGAGCGCGCCGGAGGTCGCCGGGCGGGACGCGGGATCTCCCACCTCGTCCGGGCCGCGAATCAGGACGGTGCCCGCGCTCTTGCGCGCCTGGGCCAGGCGTGAGCGCTGGGTGGCGGTCAGCACCTCTTCGGGGTTCCGGAGCACCCCGGTCGCGGCCACGATCATGTCGGCCGGGACGGTGAGGCTCACGTCGAAGCTGCCGTACTCGAGGTAGAACTCGCCCTGCCCGTAGTACTGCTCCGTGTTCCAGCCTCGCACGTCGTCGTACACTGCGAGGCGAGGATACCATTGCGCCACCTCGTAGGTGATCCCGCCGTCGATCTCTTCGATGCCCATCCGGTTTCGATTGGGTCCGAAGGGAAACGACCACCCGATCTCGACGATCTGCCTGCCCTCGGGCGGCAAGGGCCGGGCCAGGTCCACCCTCATCACGGTTCCGTTCACCAGGAAGTGGAGAGTGGACCCGGGCCGGGCCGGCCGTCCTCGCGACGCGGCGACGGCCGGCTCGCCCACCTTCAGAATCGTCACCCCGCCCTCCGCGCCACCGGTGCCGAAGCGGCTCCGCTTCTCGAACAGGCGCGCGCCCCGGCTCTGGCTGTTGAACACGTTCTGGTCCAGCTGGAGCCAGAGATACCGGAGGGTATCGGGGGAATTGTTGGTGTAGGTGATCCGCTCCTCGCCGCGCACCGCGCGATCGACCGTGTCCAGCGTGGCACGGATGACGTAGTCCACCCGCTGCTGCCAATAGTCGGGCCCCGGTGCCCCGCTGCCGGTCCTGATCGAGTTGGCGGTGGGGAGCTCGAGTCGCCGGAACGCGGAGGTGTCCGGTGCGCCGGCGGTGGAAGACTGCTGGGCCGCGAGCGTGGAGGCCCAAAGAACCGGGAGGAGACAATGGCAGAGCCGCATGCAAGCTCCGGTACGCGTTGGGGTAGTGGCCGAAGTCCGGTGCAGTCTAGTGCGCCCCCGGCGTGAGTGGCAGGGTGGGGGACTATATTTCCGCCCTCTCGAGCGAGGAGTACGATGCGGTCACGATCGCCTGCCATGGTCCTGGGTCTGCTGCTCGCGCTGCCGGGCGCGCTGGTCGCGCAGGTGCCCGCGCGCGTCGCCTTCGACAGCGCGAGGTACGCCTGGGAGGCGGGCCGCTATCCTGAGGCCCTCCAGGGACTCGAGCGGATCCTCACCGGACCGGCTGGCGGATCCATGCTCGCGCCCATCGCTCTGTTGACCGGTGAGCTCTACCGCACCCGCGAGCTGGCGCCGGATGCCTCGGATCCCCGCTGGAGCCCCACCGGTGCGCTCCTCGCCTACGAGATCGGTGGCGACAGCGCCCGGCGGTCCGTGCTGCTCGACGCCAACACGGCGAGCGCGCGTCCGGATACCCTCGCGGGATACGCCGCCGCTTTCTCGCCCGATGGCTCCGAGATCGCCTACCTGAGCCTCGATCGACCAGCCGCCGTCTTCCGTCCGCTGCCCGGGGGCGGTGAGCGCCGCGTGGACCTGCCCGGCCTGATCGGCCTCGCCTTCGTCTACCCCAACGCGTCCGGCCCGCCCTACCTGGTCGCGACGGCCGATCCTGCCTCCCAGGGCGCTGCGCTCTATGCCGTCGACTCCGCCGGGCCGCGCCTGGTCAAGGGCGGCGAGCGGCTCACCGGGCTTCCCCTGCGCGCGGCCGGCGGCCGCCTGGTGTTCACGACCCAGGCCGGGATCACCGTGCTCGCCCCCAGCGGCGCGACCACGGTTCACCGCGGTGACTCCCCGGTGGTGAGCGCCGACGGGAGCACGCTCGCCTTCGTCGGACACGAGGGCGACGAGTGGCTCCTGATGCGCGGCGCCATCGGCGCCGAGCCGCGGGCGCTGGTCCGCTCCCCGCGGCCGCTCGCCGCTCCGGCACTCAACACCAACGGCTCCCTGGTCGCCTACCAGTCGATGCCGCGGGAGGACTGGGAGCTCTACGTCGCCGGTACCGACGGGGGAGCGCCCCGCCGCCTGACCTACGAGATTCAGCACGACATCTATCCCCAGTTCCTGAGCGACGGGCGTCTCCTCGCCGTCATGGGTGAGGGACGTCATCGGCGGAGCTATCTGTACGACGTGGTGAGCGGAGCGCGCACCCGGCTCTTCCACAACAACACGCTGCGAACGATCGCGCCCGAGTACGAATGGGTCGTGCGCCCCGACGGGCAGGTCATTGTCATCGTGAGCGAGCGGGACGGCGACACCGTCTCTCCCGAGCGGGGGTTGTACCTCACCGATCTTCGGCAGACGGTCAGCGGGGGCGAGCTGCTCGAGCGCGTGCGCGACATGGCTGCCGCGGAGCGCGACCTGCGGCAGCGGGGTACGGCGATGTTCGCCCCGATCGCTCCGCAGGCGCGGGCGCTCACCGGGGAGATCTCCTCCGCCCGGATCTACGATTACGCGCGGACGCTCTACAGCTTCGGCTCCAAGCACGTGACCCAGCCCGGCAACCAGCGGGCGGTGGAGTATCTGGAGTCGACCCTCCGCTCGTTCGGCTACGAGCCCGAGCTTCAGTGGTTCGAGCCCTTACCCGGCGCCCGGTCCGCCAACATCGTGGTGACTCTGCGCGGCACCGCCAACCCGGAGCTGCAGTACGTTGTGGGCAGCCATTTCGATTCGGTGAAGGAAGGCCCCGGCTCCGACGACAACACCTCGAGCACGACCGCGCTGCTGGAGGTGGCCCGGGTCATGGCCCGGCGGCCTCAGCCGGCCACGATCCGGCTCGTCTGGTTCACCTCGGAGGAATCGGGACTCCGCGGCAGCAAGGAGTTCGTCCGCCGGGCGACCGAGGCCGGGGACCGGGTCGTCGGCGCGCTCAACAACGACATGGTCGGGTGGATGAACGACGACCGCCTGGACAACACCATCCGCTACGCCAACGCCGGGCTGCGGGACCTCCAGCATGGGGCGGCGTTCCAGTTCAGCCAGCTGATCACCTACGACGCGCGATACTACAAGTTCACCGACGCCCATTCTCTGGTGGACGGCTTCGGTGACGTGGTCGCCGGGATCGGGTCCTATCCCGTCCTGGGAAACCCGCACTATCACCAGCCGCACGACGTGCTCGAGACCGTGAGCCACCGCCTGGTCGCGGAGGTGGCCCGCACCACGCTCGCCTCGATCGTGCTCATGGCCTCGAGCCCGAGCCGCCTCACCGGCCTGACCGCCGCTCGCGGAGCCGATGGAACCGTGGCCGCGGAGTGGAACGCGGCCCCCGAGAGGGGCGTCGCATCCTATCGGGTCCGCTGGGTCGACCCGGAGGGGAAGGTGGGGGGCGTTCAGGTGATCAAGGGCGCGAACGTCAAGCTGAGGACGGTGCCGAAAGGGGCGACGATACAGGTGCGGGCAATCGGACCGAAGGGGCTGGAGGGCTGGGACTGGGCTCAGGCTCCCCTGGCGGATTGATCCGGCGGTGAACCGGGTGGGGGCGAGGGTACCGGACGCGTCCCGAGACTACAACCTGGGCAGGGTCACCCCCCGCTGCCCCTGGTACTTTCCGGCCTTGTCCGCGTAGCTCGTCTCGCACACGTCGTCCTCGTCCGCCTCGAAGAACAGCACCTGGCAGATCCCCTCGTCCGCATAGACCTTGGCCGGCAAGGGCGTCGTGTTGCTGATCTCGAGGGTGACGTGGCCCTCCCACTCGGGCTCGAACGGCGTGACGTTGGTGATGATGCCGCACCGGGCGTAGGTACTCTTCCCGACGCAGATCGTCAGGACGTTTCGCGGGATCCGGAAGTACTCCACCGAGCGCGCCAGGGCGAAGCTGTTGGGCGGCACGATGCAGACCGGGCCCTCGAACTCCACGAAGCTCCGCGCATCGAACTCCTTGGGATCCACCACGGCGCTCAGCACGTTGGTGAAGATCTTGAACTCGGGCGCGACCCGCATGTCGTACCCGTAGCTCGAGACCCCATAGGAGATGACCCGTCGGCCTTGGGCGTCGGTCTGGCGCACCTGAAGGTCGGTGAAGGGCTCGATCATCCCGTATTCCTTGGCCATGCGACGGATCCAGCGGTCGGATTTGATGGACACGGACACTCCGCGAAGCGGGCCAGCGGTGGCGGGCGACAGCCCTGCGAAAGGCGGCTAATATAGGGGCTCGCGGCGGGCCGGGGCAGCCCCGAAGCCCCCACGCTCGGCGGTTGAATCCGACTCCTAACGTCCTTACTTTTTACGAGATACGTCACCGCCACCCGCTCGGAGCATCATGCTGCAACCGTATCTTCCGGTCCTCCTGCTGGTCGCCTTCGTGGTCGCGAACGCGATCCTGATGCTCGCGGTCTCCCACATCTTCTCCACCTACCGCCGGACCCCGACCAAGATCGCGCCCTACGAGTCGGGCATGCCGGTGCTGGGGGACGCCCGGGAGCGGTTCTCGGTCAAGTTCTACCTGGTCGCGATGCTGTTCATCATCTTCGACATCGAGACCGTGTTCATGATTCCGTGGGCCGTGGCCTTCCGGCAGCTCGGAGACATGGCCGGCCTGCTCATCATCGAGATGTTCGTCTTCATCGTCATTCTGGCGGTGGGGTACGTCTACATCTGGAAGCGTGGAGCGTTTCAATGGGACTGATCAACCCCGCCGTGGAGCACCGCGGGGACGAGGTCACCAGCGTCTCGACGATGTCGCCCAACTGGGTGACGAGCCGTCTCGACTTCCTCACCAACTGGGCCCGCGCCAACTCGCTCTGGCCCATGCCGTTCGGCACGGCGTGCTGCGCCATCGAGTACATGGCCACCGCGGCGAGCCGGTTCGACCTCGCGCGGTTCGGCATGGAGCGACAGAGCTTCTCGCCCCGGCAGGCCGACGTGCTGATCTGCGCGGGTCGTCTCCCGTTCAAGCTGGCGCCGGTGATCCGACGCATCTGGGACCAGATGCCGCAGCCGAAGTGGTCGATCTCGATGGGGGCGTGCGCCTCCACCGGGGGGATCTTCGACAACTATTCGATGGTGCAGGGGATCGACACCATCATCCCGGTGGACGTGTACGTGCCGGGCTGTCCGCCCCGGCCCGAGGGGCTCATGTACGGCATCCTGCTCCTGCAGAAGAAGATCAAGGGCGAGAGCTTCACGGACTCCTCGCTCCGCGAGGAGCAGCTGGTCGGGCCGTCCGGGCTCTTCCTGCCGCCGGAGCGGGTGGACGAGCTCTCGGAGCCGTTCGGCAACTCGGTGCATCAGACCCGCTCGGCATGATGCGGCCTAGGATGCGTGTCATCCCGAGCGCCAGGATGCGTGTCACCCCGAGCGCCAGGATGCGTGTCATCCCGAGCGCCAGGATGCGTGTCATCCCGAGCGCTAGGATGCGTGTCATCCCGAGCGCAGCGAGGGATCTTGCGTGCCTGCGCCTGGCGAACGGCCGGCAAGATCCCTCGCTCGCTCGGGATGACAGGGGGAGCTGGTGACCCTCTCCCCTTCCGTCCCCGCGCTCCGCGCCGAATTCGGCCCCGCGGTCGAGCGCCACCTGGTCTCCTGCGGCGACACGATCGTCTACGTGAGCCGGGCCCGGAGCCACGACGTCCTCGCCTGGCTCAAGGACGCCCCCGACCAGCGCTTCGACTATCTCACCGACGTCACCGCGGTCGAGTACCGCGATCCCGAGCCGCCGCTGGAGGTGGTCTACCAGCTCCGCTCGCTCGCGCGCCGCGCCGACCTCCGCGTGAAGGTCGCGCTCGACCAGCGGGCGCCGCTCGAGGTCCGCTCGGTCGTGGACCTCTGGCGCGGCGCCGACTGGCTGGAGCGCGAGGTATACGACATGTTCGGCGTCGTCTTCACCGGTCACCCCGACCTGCGGCGTATCCTGATGTGGGAGACCTACGCCGAGGGCTATCCGCTGCGGAAGGACTTCCCGCTCCGCGGCCACTTCAGCCGCGCGGAGCAGACCCGACAGGCCCTCGCCGCCAACCCTGAAGCCCACTATTCCCTCGAAGAGCTGTCCATCGCCGATGCGTACGACGAGCTGCCCGCGGACGTGCGGGAGCGGCTGTCGCGCGGCGAGCGGGGATTCCTGAAATGAGCCTCCGAACCGTCGAGATGGCGCTCGCCACCCCGGGCCTGGATGCCGACGGCCAGCCCACCCGCGTTCCCCTCGGCGCCGGGACGGAGCGCGGTGTTTACGACGACGACTTCGGCGCCGAGCGGATGCTGGTGAACATCGGGCCCCAGCACCCGGCGACCCACGGGGTGCTCCGGCTGGTAGTCGAGCTCGAGGGCGAGACGGTCAAGCGCTGTATCCCGCACCTCGGCTACCTCCATTCCGGGTTCGAGAAGCTGGGCGAGTACCGCCACTACAACCAGATCATCCCCCTCACCGACCGGACCGACTACCTCTCGCCGATGGCCAACAACGTGGGCCTCGCCATGGCGGTCGAGAAGCTGATGGGGATCCAGGTGACCGAGCGCTGCGAGGTGCTGCGGGTGATCGCCTGCGAGATGAGCCGCATCATCTCCCACCTGGTGTGGCTCGGCACCACCGGCATTGACCTGGGCGCGTTCACCCCGTTCCTCTGGTCGTTCCAGGAGCGGGAGCGGATCTACAACCTCCAGGAGATGTGGACCGGCGCGCGGCTCACCACCAGCATGACCCGGGTCGGCGGCCTCATGGCCGACGTGCCCGACGGCTTCGACGACGGCCTCCGCGAGTTCACCCGCACGTTTCCCGACACCCTGCGCGAGGTGGACACCATGTTCACCCGCAACGCGATCTGGATCGGCCGGACCCAGGGCGTCGGCGTGCTCACGGGGGAGGAGGCGACCAACTTCTCGCTCTCCGGCCCCATGCTCCGGGCGAGCGGCGTGGACTACGACGTCCGCAAGGACCGTCCCTACCTCGGCTACGAGACGTACGATTTCGACGTGCCGATCGGCGAGCACGGCGACATCTACGATCGCTACCGGGTGCGGCTCGAGGAGATGTGGCAGTCCAACCGGATCCTGGAGCAGGCGCTCGATCGGCTGGCCAAGCTCGAGGGCGCGCCGATCAACGTGGACGATCCCCGGGTCATCCTGCCGCCCAAGTCGCAGGCCATGAGCGACATGGAGGCGATGATCTACCACTTCAAGCAGGTGATGGAGGGCGTGAAGCCGCCCGTGGGCGAGGCCTACCTGGGCATCGAGAATCCCAAGGGCGAGCTGGGCTACTATTTCGTCTCCGACGGCACCGCCAAGCCGGTGCGCTGGCGGATCCGGCCCCCCTCGTTCATCAACCTGTCCAGCCTGCCCAAGATGTGCGAGGGCGCGCTGCTGTCCGACGTGATCGCGATCAACGCCAGCGTGGATATCGTCATGGGAGAGGTGGACCGATGAGCGCCGGAGCAGGCCACGGCACAGGGCACGGTACCGCGCCGGCGGAGGAGTACGTCCCCGTGTTTACCGGGGCGGCCCGGGCACGGCTGGACCAGCTGTTCACCAAGTACCCCACCAAGCAGGCCTGCCTGCTGCCGGTGCTCTGGATCGTGCAGGAGGCGCGCGGCTGGATCTCCGAGCAGGCGATCGGCGAGGTGGCCGACGTGCTGGAGCTGACCCCCGCCTACGTGAAGGGCGTGGTCACCTTCTACACCATGTACCACACCCACCCCGTCGGCCGGCACTTCATCCAGGTGTGCACCACGAGTCCGTGCAACATCTGCGGCGCGGAAGCGGTGGTGAAGGCGCTGCTGCAGGAGACCGGCTGCCGCGAGCTCGGCGCCACCAGCCCCGACGGCCGGTTCACGGTGATCGAGGTCGAGTGTCTCGGCGCCTGCGGCTTTCCGACGCCGATCCTGGTGGACGACGACTTCATCGAGAACGTCACGCCCGAGAAGGTGAAGGGCATCGTGCAGAGGTACGAGTAATGGGCTATCCCCATCCCAGCCATCCCAAGGAGACGGTGGTCCTCTCGAAGCACTTCGGCGATCCCGAGGCGCGGACCTACGCCGGGTGGCTGAAGCGCGGCGGCTACGACGCCCTGCGCAAGGCCCTCGGCATGACCCGCGAGGCGCTGGTGGAGGAAGTGAAGGCATCCGGTCTCCGCGGCCGGGGCGGCGCCGGCTTCCCGACCGGGCTCAAGTGGTCGTTCATGCCCAAGGACGTGGTGAAGCCGCATTACCTGGTGTGCAACGCCGACGAGTCGGAGCCCGGCACCTTCAAGGACCGGGAGATCATGCGGTGGACCCCGCACGCGTTGATCGAGGGCTGCGCCATCGCCTCGTACGCGATCGGGGCGGAGCGCTGCTACATCTACATCCGCGGCGAGTTCACCGAGCCCTGGAAGGTGATGAGCGCCGCCGTCGACGAGGCGTTCGCCAACGGCGCCCTGGGCGACAACGTGTTCGGCAGCGGGAAGCGGATCGAGATGGTGCTCCATCGCGGTGCGGGTGCGTACATCTGCGGCGAAGAGACCGCGATGATGAACTCGATCGAAGGCAAGCGCGGCAATCCCCGCATCAAGCCGCCGTTCCCTGCGGTCGCGGGCGTCTTCGGAATGCCCACGACCATCAACAACGTCGAGACGCTGGCCGCGGTCCCGCACATCATCAACCAGGGCGCCGCGTGGTACAAGGCGCTCTGCCTCGGGAATCCCAAGAGCACCGGCACCAAGCTGGTCTCGGTCTGCGGCCACGTGCAGCGGCCCGGGAACTACGAGGTGACGATGGGCACGCCGATGCGCGACATCCTCTACGACATGTGCGGCGGCCCACCCCCGGGACGGGAGTTCAAGGCGGTGATCCCGGGCGGCTCCTCGGTGCCGATCATGAACATGGAGGAGGCCGAGGCGGCGCTCTTCGACTACGAGGGCGTGGTGGAGAAGGGCTCCATGCTCGGCTCGGCCGGCATGATCGTGATGGACGACAGCACCGACATGGTCTACCAGATCTGGCGCCTGGCCCGCTTCTACGCCCACGAGTCCTGCGCCCAGTGCACGCAATGCCGAGAAGGCACCGCGTGGACCACCCGCATCCTGGAGCGGATCCTGGCGGGGAAGGGGAAGCAGGAAGACTTCCAGCTGCTGCTCGATCTCTCCGAAAATATGACCGGCAAGACGATCTGCGTGCTCAGTGATTCCTGTGCAGCGCCGATCGTGAGCGGGATCCAGAAGTTCCGCTCGGAGTTCGAGGCGTATATTGCGGGCGCCCGCGAGCCGGCGCTGGTAAGCGTGTGATGGCGATCGGGCGGTCGGGCGGTCGGGCGGTCGGGCACCGTCGGCGTCTTCGCGAGTCCTGCTCCGAAGTCGACCGCCCGACCGCCTGACCGCCTGCCCGCCCGACCGCCCGGGAACCACGAAGGAACACGAATGGCCGATCAAGAGCTGGTCACGGTAACCATCGACGGCATGCAGATCGCCGTGCCGAAGGGCACCTCCATCATCGAGGCCGCCAAGCAGGCCGGCATCCTCGTGCCCCATTACTGCTACCATCCCTCGCTGCCGTCGCCGGCGGTGTGCCGGATGTGTCTGGTCGAGGTGGAGAAGGCGCCCAAGCTCATGCCGGCCTGCGTCACCGCCGTGGCCGAGGGGCAGGTGGTGCACGTGAACTCACCCACCGCGAAGAAGGCGCGGGAGGGGGTGCTGGAGTTTCTCCTGATCAATCACCCGCTGGACTGCCCGATCTGCGACCAGGCCGGCGAGTGCGAGCTTCAGGACTACACCTTCCAGGAGGGCAGGCCGAGCACCCGGTACAAGGAGTACGCCAAGCGGTACAACCCGGTGGAGGACTTCGGGCCCGACATCCTCTACGTCCCGAACCGCTGCATCCTCTGTACCCGTTGCGTGCGCTTCATGGAGGATGTGGCCGACACGCCGGTCCTCAACGTCTCCGAGCGTGGCGACCGCGCCTACATCGGCATCGCCGAGCAGCAGCGGCTCGACCACCCCTGGTCGGGTAACGTCGTGGATCTCTGCCCGGTCGGATCGCTCCTGTCGAAGGACTTCCTCCACAAGGCGCGCGCCTGGGACCTGGACAAGAGCGCCAGTATCTGCCCCGGCTGCACCCAGGGCTGCAACATCAGCATCGACACCCGGGACGAGGTGGTGGTGCGGATCCGGCCCCGGCCGAACCTCGAGGTGAACCGGCACTTCATCTGCGACTACGGCCGGATGAACTACCGGTGGATGAACCGGGGCGACCGGGTCGAGGCGCCGCTGGTGCGCGACGGCGGCCGGCACGTGGCCACCGACTGGGACACCGCCCTCGACCGGCTGGGACAGGCGGTGCGCGGCGCCACCGGTACGGCGGTGATTCTCGCGACCGGGCGAGCGAGTACCGAATCCCTGGGACTCGTGCGCCGGATGCTCGACGGCTTCGATGTCACCGCCGCGGTCCAGGTGCCGTTGGGTGACGAGGCGCCCCTCGCCGGGATCCCGAACCTCGCGCTCCGCCGCGAGCGCGCGGCCAATCTGGTCGGCGCGGAGCTGATGGGGTACGGGGCGCAGTGGGCCCGGGCGATGGACCAGATCCGGACGGCCGCCCTGGTGCTGGTGCTCGACGCCGATCTCGGCCCGGAGGACGAGGCCGCCCTCGCGGCCGCGCCGGGCCTGGTAGTCCGGCTGGCGACGGTGATGCCCGAGAGCCGGAACGCGGAGCTGATCCTGCCGGTCACCACGATGGCGGAGGAGAACGGCACCTACGTCAACCGCGACCGCCGCCTTCAGCGCTACCAGCAGGCCAAGGCGCAGCCCGGGATGGCTCGCCCGGCGTGGTGGGTGGCCGGTGAGGTGATCGCCGGACCGGGACCCGACGCTTCCGCGCCCGCGGCGGCGGCGGAGGCGTTCGCCCTCCTGGGCGAGCGCTGGCCCATCTTCGCCGGCCTCACGCACGACGACCTCGGCTTCAGCGGCCGAATGTTGGCCGAGGCGCCGGCCGCGGCGGGAGGTACGCGGTGACGCCCGAGCTCAAGGGGTTCCTGCTGCTCAGCGTCATCAAGATGGTGATCGTCTTCACCATCATCATGGTCGGGGTCGCGCTCCTCACGCTGATGGAACGCAAGGTCAGCGCCTGGATGCAGAACCGACACGGGCCGAACCGGGTCGGCTGGGCCGGGCTGCTGCAGCCTGCCGCCGACGGGGTGAAGAACATCCTCAAGGAGGAGACCTTCCCCGCGCAGGCGAACCGCTGGCTCTTCACGGTGGCGCCGGCGCTGTCGTTCATTCCGGCCCTTCTGCTCTCCGCGGTGATCCCCTTCGCGGCGCCGCTGCCGGTGGACTTCGACTTCACGCTGGGCCCGCTGGGCCGCTTCGTGCACCACGGCCCGATGCCCATGGTCGTCGCCGACCTGCCGGTCGGCTTCCTCTTCGTGATCGCGATCTCGTCGCTGGGCGTCTACGGGATCGCGCTCGCGGGCTGGTCCTCGAACAGCAAGTACGCGCTCCTCGGCGGCCTCCGGGCCAGCGCCCAGATGATCTCCTACGAGGTGGCGATGGGGATGAGCCTGATCCCCGTTCTGCTCCTGTCGGGCAGCGTCAGCTTCAGCACCATCGTGGCTCAGCAGCAGGCGGGGCTCTGGTACGTGATGCCCCTCTTCCTCTCGTTCTTCATCTTCACGATCGCGGGCTTCGCGGAGACCAATCGGTTGCCGTTCGACCTGCCTGAAGCCGAGTCGGAGCTGATCACCGGGTACCACACCGAGTACAGCGCGATGAAGTTCTCGTTCTTCTTCATCGCCGAGTACGCCAACGTGGTGACGGTGTGCGCCATGATCGCCACGCTCTTCTTCGGCGGGTGGGACATTCCCTTCACGGACTGGGACCGCTCGGGTGGCGTGCTGCCGACCCTGGCGACGTGGCTGG
>Ga0210114_1000144_pt1 | contig 17547 bp, 17 predicted proteins | sample MayberryNW_TuleA_FD_185524 | JGI IMG/M metagenome (GOLD analysis project Ga0210114, IMG submission 185524) | Wetland microbial communities from San Francisco Bay, California, USA, that impact long-term carbon sequestration - MayberryNW_TuleA_D2... | ecosystem: Environmental > Aquatic > Marine >...
CATTCTTCTTAGCAACAATCATTTTGGAAGTACCAAATGTGAAATGCGTAGAACTTATTTCGACAAAGCCATGACATCTTAAGGATACGAGTAGCTCCTCCGACCACTTTGAATTCTCAATCAACTGATCAAGTTCTAAGAAGACATGCTGCCACGATGTTACAATCGAACCTGCGATGCGCAACAACTTGAAATGTAACTTCCAGAGAAATCTAACAATTTTGTTTTTTGGATAAGAAAAATCGTGAAACACAACAACCCCATTTGGAGTTATCACTCTACAAATTTCAGCTACAACTTTGTTGATGTCTACATACTTTGCCAAGTATGAAGATACGATACAGTCACAGCTACGATTCCTAAAGGGCAACATTTCAGCGTTTGCGTTAACCACATTTCGGATCTTTCTCGTATTATTGGAAATCTTGGCATAGTCAAATGAGAGATCCAAACTCAAAACATCTAATCCACTAGTGTTGCTCTTTATCATCTCGCTCAGAATTCCAGTACCGGAAGCTAGGTCTAGCACGATTTTTCCTTGGATCTTATTCAGAATTTTTTTTTTCCAATGCATATCCCTGCCAATTGTAGCATATCGCACAATCCGGTCATATGTATTGGAGTTTTGCTCAGTAAAAAAATACCTTGCATTATGTAATCCTGAATGCACTAGCCTAGTACATGATACATATTTCTTGCGTATAAAGCTTATAGTTATCATGCGAACCATATGTTGCTAGTTGTATTTTGTGAATTGGCAAAGGCATGTTCGGCGAGGAGAATTCGAAGGTCGCAAAGTAGTCATAAAAACCAACAAGAAAATCAAGGGGTTTAGAGATTTCATCCTTGTATTTGCTTTTGTGCTGACGTCAGTACTAATGCTTCATCCTTGCTCCCCACATCCGCTTGGTTCAATGTTATTGTATAACGAGAGCGTTTTGATGAGAGAAACACTTAGGAAGTTAGAAATACTTAGCCCAACTCTTTTATACAATAGCAAGAGGGTCCTAATAGAGGAATACATCGAGGGGGGTAATTTGTATTCTCTTTTCGAGAAAGAGGAGGACACCTCCCTAGCAAATAAAGCAGGTATTATCACGGCACGTCTTCACAATGCTGAATTAGTTTTTCTAGATAACAAGGCCGAAAACTACCTGATAGATAGTCAAGGAAAGCTAGTCAGAACAGATTTGAGTTTCATCATGAGAGACAATTCTGTCTTTTCAAGAAGCATGGATATAGCTAGCTTTTTAGCTAGCATAATGGATTTAAGTAGTTCTAGATACCATACAATTCATAACACTTTCGTCAAGGCTTATATGAACGAAACAGGCAGGTCATGCCCATACCTTTACATTATTTTGAGAAACATCATGGCCTTAGCACTTACTTCAAATAGAGTTAATACGTTTGTGAACTTGTTGAAGTCTTGAAGGGAGCTGACCTTTAGGAGTTGTTGCCACGTCTAAGATATTATCTGCTATATTGGTGGTAACTCCGTCTTCTTGTCAAAACCACCTGAGCCAAAGCGACAGTAGAAGCATTGGTCAGACATCATGTATGGAATCTTTTGAATGACAACAGCTCCAATCTTTAATGCGATTTTGGTCATGATTTTGTATTTCATTGGCATGGATGGAATAACCTCTTTGAAGTAAACATCATAATGATCCGGGCAAAACTTTAATGTAACCTGAGCTTTCTGCCTAGATTGATGCCCTTTATCCCTTGATGAAGTGTTTAGATTTTTTGCCACATTAATTTGTTCTCTGATATACTCGTGCTTTGGACATGGGCAATCCTTCCCTTGAGGATGTTTGTACGCAGGAAGATTCTTCCAGTCAAAGTCAGGGTAATTCTTCTCAAAGTCTTCCATTCATTATCCCAAATTTTATTGAATGTTATCTGATATAAACATGTAGGGATCAAAATGCCTTCCGTTGGCAAGAATTAAATAGTCAAGAGGATCAGAAAAAATATATTTTTGGTTATATTACAATCGTCAAGCGACGTGATGCGAGACCAGCATACTAGTAAGAGCGGCAATTCTGCAAAATCAGCAGCTACCACCACTTCGCAGACTAGGAATAGAGACGAGGGTACGTCGTCGAGACAACCTGCATCGGATTCCAACCTTAGAACTTTACAAGATTTTAAGAAAACCCTTCTCGAAGAGAAGAAGACAGGTGAAGAGACTATAGAAAGCCTCAACAAGAAAATAGACGATACAAAGAGACTCATTGACGATGAACGCATCAATTTGGATGAATTACGAGCCAAATTAAAAGTGGTAAACGAGCAGAAAGATGCTGAATTCGGTAGGTTTACCGAATTGAAGAATGCACTCGTTACAGCAAGGACTCAGATGAAGTCTCTTGATGAAAAAGCAGCAACACCACGTTCAAGAAAGGATAGATATGATCTGGTAAATCTGAATAATCAGCTGGATCAAATTGAGCGCGATATTCAGACAAAGAAACTTTCGAAGGATGAAGAACGTAGACTGGTTCTGAAGTCAAAAGAAGTTGCGACCAAACTTTACGCCTTGAAAGCAATTCATAAAAAAGAGGATAGGTTTAGAACTATTTCGATCCAATATGATGTCCTAAAGAACAAGATGAACAAACTCTTTGACCAGAAATCTGAGCTAGGTGAGGGGATTGGAAAAATAAAGTCAGAGCTAGACGAGTTGCTTAATCTCAGGGAAAGTTTGTATGAAGACCGTCGCAAGAACATCAGGAATGTAAGGGAAGCAGATGCGAAACTAGAAATGGTTGATACTCAACTTAATGCGATCCAATTCAAAAGAACCAGAGTAGCTTCCGAGCAACGAGCCAGAAGATATTCTCGAGGCGAAGGAAAGGAGAATAGATATATCGCCTCTCAAGAAAAAGGTAAGCGAAGTAAGGAAAATCAGGATAGGTGGAATATTCTTAAAGAAGCTGCTCTTAAGAAAATGTCTGGCGGAGAAAAGCTGACATTTGAAGAGATGAAACTCATATATGGTGAGAATGGAACTTCTGATTGAAGAGAGTCTATGTATGGCCTACAGTAGTATTGAATTAGAATCTAAAAGCTAGTCGTTACTGTAGATGATACTTTTCACCCTTAAAGACGGTCAGCATTTAGTAAGTGTCGCGCGCGACATTGTCGAAAGCCTTTTTAGTGATAGACGCCCTTCATTGCAACCTTTAATTCAAATTAATGTGAAAGCGGGTGTTTTTGTGTCCATTCATGACTGTTCGACCGGGGAAAATATCTTGAGGGGTTGTGTTGGTTTCCCACTTCCTAGAGGTGAGTTTTATTCATCGTTAAAGGAAGCTGCTATCGCAGCTGCCACGCAAGATCCGAGATTTAATCCCATTTCAAAGGAAGAGCTTGACAGGGTGGTCATTGAGGTAAGTGTCTTGAATCTTCCCGAATTAATCAGTGTCGCAAAGCCTATCGACTATTTGGCTATGGTGAAGATCGGAGTAGACGGATTAATGTTAAGTTGGGGTGAACATTCGTCATTGCTACTACCTCAAGTTGCTTTAGAATTTAACTGGACTGTGGATGAATTTCTAAGTAATCTATGCTACAAGGCAGGGTTGACACCAGAAATGTGGATGAACAAAGACGTCAAAATATACAAATTTAGCTGTGTCATTTTCAGAGAGTCAGAACCCCGAGGCAGAATTTATCAGGTAGATGGTCGAACATCTGAATAGGCTATTGATACGTGTTCATTGGTGATCGAATATGCAACAATTGAAAGCTAAATATTTCTTGCCTTGGGACTGATCCATGATTCTTGTCAAGGATCTATATCTCGCCTTATGGAGTCGGGCTAGGCCATGCCAGCAGAATGTTGATGCTCGGAGAGCAGGTTAGAGAATTAGGATATGACGTGTCCTTTTCTTCGTTTGGGGAAGCAACTGATTTCTTGAGGCACAATGGATTTCAATGCGAAAGAGTTCCACCTCTGGAGCTTTCTTGGACTTCAGAGGGCGCCTTTTCGATAAAGAAAAGCATAGCGAGCATTCCCTATCAATTCTCAAATTTCTCCAAACAATTGAACGCAGAGATCAGAAATATCGCTGGATATCGACCAGATCTTGTTATCTCGGATACAAGACTCTCTCCATTGATAATTTCCAAAGTCCTCCAAGTACCTTCAGTAGTCATACTAAATCAAATAAGGCTATTATTATCTCCTTCACTGAGAAAAATACGAATTGCTCGTCTCTACGAAGAAATTAATGGGCAGTTACTTGGTGCCCTCTGGTCCTTCGCAGAGAAGATATTGATACCTGATCTTCCTCCCCCTATGACAATCAGTGAAAAAAATATCTGGAACGTCAGCACTACCTCAAGTAGGGTAAAATATGTTGGGTTCACAGCTCCCAATCCTACCATTGTCCCAAGACGGTTAGAAGAGGCGAGTCGGATGCTCCATCTTAGTAGCGAAAAGCCATTCATTTTCCTTCATATTAGTGGACCGGAACCGACTCGCAGACCCCTTACTAATATCGTTATGAGTGCCCTCAAGGAGCTAGAACCAGAGATACAATATGTTGTATCAGAAGGTAAACCTGGGGGTAACCCTTCTCCACAAAAGATTTCGAATTCAGGTTGGTATTTTGAATGGTGTCCTATTAGGGATGAGCTTTTTTCCCTATGCCATGCCCTCGTTATAAGGGCAGGTCATGCGTCGATTTCTCAATCCATTCAATTTGGAAAGCCATTCTTGTGTATTCCGATAGAAAATCATGGAGAACAGCTGGCTAACTCTGATAAAGTTTCAGAGTTAAAAATCGGCATTTCATTGCGACAAGACAAGCTAACTCTGGACACCATAAAGCAGGCGATCATGACTCTGATAGTTAGTGAACAGTATCGAAAGAATATATCACATCTCATGAAAATTGCACACGGACTGAATGGAGTTCAGAACATCGTGAAAGAGGTTAAACCCTATTTGTAACACTCTCAATTTACGCATATAGGCGTACTCTGTGCAAACATAGCTTAACAATAGCATCGTGGATGCAACAGGTTGGTTCTTCGTCGTAGCTCTATTCTGCAGTAGCGACAACTTGAAAGACAAATCATCCAGAGACGAATTAAGCGGAGCTTCCAAGGATTAGAGTTCCTTAATTGCCTGCTGAACAGAGATGCGATCGGTCGCACCCGGCATATAGCGCAGGTATTTTTCCAAATCCTCCTTGACTGGACCCTTTCCTGATTTCAGTCTGGCAAACGCTCGATTCTTATATATTGGGCCAAACCTTACAGGGTTTATATCGATAGCCATCGAATACCACTCATCAGCAAGATCGTATTGTTCATTTTTTAAGTAATAGTTGCCTAGCCCTCTGTATGCTAAATAGTATCGTTTGTTTAGTTGTATAGCTTTCCTATAACACTCTATAGCTGAGTCGGATTTCTGATCGCTATATGCTGATCCCAGGGCGTACCAAACGTTAGGGTTATCTCCGTCCATACTTACCGCACCAGACAGCTCTTCTACGGCTTTAACAATATCCCCTTTCAATCTTGATCTTTCTGCAACAAGGCAGCTACGGTTTGAATTTTGAAACTTAAAATCCCTATCTGATACTATTTCTGCCATATCTGACGGGATCAGAATGATTGAAGTTGTATCATCTTCCTCCCACTCTTGTTCAAATCTTTTTTCAGGAACAGCACCCTGTTTGTCTTGCTCCGGAACATAGGTCAGAATTCTCCTCTCCTGAGGCTCGTATCCGCAAACTATTGTGGCATGTTGAACCAAGTCGTGAATCCCTGGGAGGATTGTTATTATTGGTATTCCTTGATCGATTGTCTTTTTAATATCCTTCATATTACTCTTGTACATCATTGATTGGAAGCCATTCTTTTCTGCGACCTCGATTCCTTCAATTAGCACGGATCCTCTGACAGCCTTGTATTGTACTCTGGCCTTCTCGGAGATGTGAGAAGCGAGATCCTCTCCCCAGTATAATGCCAAGACGTTAAATACGAGAGGCAATTGTGGTGTGTCTAAGCTGGGGTCCACAATAGGTAATGTTAGGCTATGATCTTCAGAACTAGGGTACACATTGATGCTTAACTTTCTTAGGAAATAAAAATCATATAGCCGCCTTAGGCCAGCGCCATGAAATTGGCCAGGATGCTTTTTCCGTCCCTGCCACTCACTTCTGGATGAAACTGAGTTCCAAAGATCGGTTTGTCTCTGTGTAAGAGGATCTCGTTTGGGCATGTTTGGGATTCTCCAACAGAGTCTAAGCAGGCAGGTAGCCTTGAAACACAAAATTTGTGGCTTTTAAACACCCTTATCCTTTGTTTGCCAAACACGAGAGCATTATCACACTTCACGGTTACATGATCGTAGTCTTTTACTGGCGCTTCGAGTCTTCTTAGCGATCCGCCCAAGGTTAAGGCAATTATCTGGCATCCGTAACATATTCCTAAAATGGGTATAGTCCTAGAATAACAATATTTGACTAATGTAGAATTTGCCATATTGATACTCGAACTGCCAATCTTCCTTCCTGATAAGATGACCTTATTGAACCAAGGCAAATTTTCGAATCCAAGTTCCTCTAGCTTTATTTCTGAATAGCGCTTATAGTCATAGGGATATCCCAAGTCATTGATAATATCCCTCAGATTAGGCGTAAACGGAGAGTTGTTGTCAACTATTAGCACCTCGAGTGTTTTTTGAGACATTGTGATTCGGAGAATATTTGTAACCGTAAAACCTATTCTTGAAACACAATCAGTTAATCGAAAGTAACTCGATTTCTAATTGTCCCGAGCCTTTCAATAGTAATTTCGACCACATCGCCGTCCTTCAAATATCGAGGTTCCTTCATCGACATTGCAACACCAGCTGGCGTTCCAGTGGAAATAATGTCTCCAGCTTCAATTGTCATGACACTGCTTAGGCTAGCAATAATCTTCTTAATGGAAAGGACCATATTCATGCTAGATGAATTCTGCCTCATTTCGCCATTTACCTTTGTGACTATTGAGAGATTCTGAGGATCTTCTATCTCGTCCTTTGTGGTAATCCAAGGGCCACAAGGTGCAAACGTGTCCATACTTTTGCCTCTGGTGAATTGCTTGTCTTTGAATTGGATGTCTCTCGCTGAGACATCATGAAGTATCATGTATCCAAAGACGACATCTAAAGATCTCTCCTCAGGAATATTTCTTGCATTCTTTCCAATTATTGCAGCTATTTCAGCTTCATAATCAAGCCTGGTTACAAAGTGCGGGCATATTATGTCATTATATGGTGAATTAAGCGTAGTTCGTGGCTTCATAAATATGACAGGTTCATCAGAGGGGGTAAGGCCGGCGTCCCTTGCGTGGTCATAGTAATTAAAGGCTAAGCATAATATCTTCGGAGGATTTGGAATGGGAACTAGCAAATCCAAATCCTTTACAAAGTGTGGATAGTTAAGCTTATGGTAATTTTCCCTGACTTCATCTAACCAGCCATTAAACATGAATTCTTTAATTGAAACAGGTATAGGAATTCCAGTCTGTTCTTGAATCTCATTTCTTGTCACAAGTTTCTTTTCGTCACTAGAGATTAAGGCATATGTCTCGGTGTTGTTGGAATCTTTTACTCTGGCTATCTTCATTTCATTTCTAATTATTGTTTAACCGTGCGTATATATTGCTACTCCATTAGTTTGCAATCTACAAAAACCAAAACGGACAAATTGGATATGGCTGCCCAGTTGGACCTTTGACACGTATGATTCCGCAATTCCGTTATATGTGTGAAGACTATCTTTGTTAAATTCTCCATTAATAAAAAGCTTGTCAGGGACTATAACAGTGAACGGTACCATGTCATCATTTGAAACCCATTGCACTTTCGGTATATTTGTCTTTATCTCTTGCCCTGTATTGATTACACGCAAATGGTCTATACCATTTTCTTCTTGTATCTTATCCTCGAGCTGAATGTTGTACATTTCCATAAGTCTGATTTCTTGCCCCCTCGCCAATCGGTCAGCATCTGCTCTATCTATGTATACACGATCAGAGATCTGGACATTCCTAGTGCCGAGCTGAGCCGTAGGATGATTTTTTAGTTCAATCTTGCCCAGAATTGGGTTGCGAATCCTAACTTCTACAGGATGCTTAACAAAGAAGAGGCGTAATGATATCTTGTCGAGTAACTTTCTGTTATATGCTTCAAGCGACTCAAATGGAGGTTTGGTATCGGCTAATGAAATTCCTAGAGAAAGGATAAATTTATGGATAGCCTCTGGAAGTACCCCTCTTATTTTGAGTGCCGCCAAGGTTGGAAGCCTAGGATCATCCCATCCAGCGACTAAGCCATCTTGAACAAGAGGTTTTAACTTCCTTTTGGAAACTGGCATCCCTTCAAATTCCAGGCGAGAAAACTCCATCAGCTTAGGTTGGCGAAGGCACAATGATTTAAGTACCGAAAAATATAGTGCGTTTCGAAGCTCATATTCCTTTGTTCGCATCGCGTGGGTGACGCCATCGAGACTATCCTCGACCGGCGCAGCAAAGTCGTATGTAGGGAACACCCTTATACTCCTACCAAGCTTCGGGTGGTCGGCGTCAATGATCCTGAATAATGTAGGGTCCCGCATCGCGGTATTAAGATCAGACATATTTCCCCGGAATCGTATTATAGCTTCATTCTGTTCAAACGAACCATCGAAAAATTTCTCCAGGCGCTCCATCTGATCATTGCTGTCCAGGGTCCTACAGGGACAGTCTACGCCTTTTGCTCGCATAGAATGAATTTCGTCCGACTTGCATGTGCAAACGTACGCATCTTCTTTTATAACCATTCTCCGTCCATAAGAGTGGAGAATCTTGATATCATCAGATGCATTCTTGATGAGGTCAGGTACGATTCCAAGCCATTCAAGTCCTTCCTTGATAGCGTTATAGAATTCCAACTTTTCATTTAATGGATTTGTGTCATCAAATCTGAGTATTAACTTACCCTCATACATCCTCGCATATTCTTGGTCAATTATTGCGGCCTTAGCGTGCCCGATATGAGGATAACCATTAGGTTCGGGAGGAAATCTTGTCACGACTTCTCCCACGGTAGCTCCTTGAAGGGGAGGTAGACTTGGCTCTTCCTTACGGTTGGCAGCCTTATCTACAACTTGGAACACTAAAAGTTTTGATGCCATCTTCTCCTGGTCAGCGAAATCGAGCGAGTTAACGTCATCTACAATTTTATTGATAAGAGGAATTAGCTCCTTTATCATCGGTCGGAGATCGGGCCTCAAACCAACCACCTTTGAGATCACAACGTCATATTTTGCACTTCCACCATATTCTATGGCATTTCTTAATACTATTTTTTTAATTATTTGCTGAATTGCTTCGTCTGAAGACATCTTGAGGATTTAAACCGTCCTCTCGACGATAAAATGAGCCGAAGCAATGATTTTTCTCTTTGGTATGCTATCATCGTATTGAGAGATCGATTCTATAGCTTTTTGGATATGTCGCCTCGCATTATCTCTCACTGCTTGCTCAATGCCTAATGAAGAAATTGCTTTCACCGCCTCCCGTATTTCTGTACTAGAGGCATTTCTGAAGGCAAAGGCTCTTAGGATCTTATCCCGATTGTGGTTATTACTAATTTTTAGCGCGAGGAGAATGGGTAGAGTTTTTTTGCCTTCCCTTAGGTCATTTCCGACGGATTTGCCGGTCAATTTTGCATCACCTATTACTCCTATAAGATCGTCAATGAGTTGAAATGCGATTCCTACATTTTCCCCGAACTGAGTTAAGGCAAATACATCTTCCTCCCTAGAAGTTGGAGCAGAAAGAACACCCAGAGCACAAGACAATCCAAACAGGGCTGCCGTTTTCTTGCTTATCATCGAGATGTATTCATTTTCATCAATAAACCTATCTTCAAACGCTATCCCGAGGTCGAGAGCTTGCCCCTCACATACGTCAACGCAGGCATTCGACAGCCTATATACCATTTCACAAATTCTACTGTCAGAAGTACCTAACTTGCTACAATTTTCAACGATCATCTGGTACGCTTTTGAAAATAATACGTCGCCAGCTAGGATTGCCAGAGGTAGTCCATATGACTTGTGAACGGTGGGAACACTGTGTCTGACATCGTCATTATCCATTATGTCATCATGAACGAGGGAAAAATTATGGATCATCTCAACTGAAGCTGCGGCTGGTAGGGCCTTGATCTTTGTTCCTCCAAACATCTCGCAAGATTTTACAACCATAAATGGTCTAAGTCTCTTGCCACCACTATTGATATAGTGAGCCGAGGCGGAATAAAGTTCTGAAGGGCTGCCCTTTAATCTTGCCAGCATGTATTTGTTCATTTCCGCTGCGGTAGATTCCATTTCTTCATCTATATCCTGAATATTCAATATTCATTCACCTCAGATCGCAATTCGCCTGTCAAGATATACTTGGTACTTTTGAGAGTTTTCATGTCGCCAGCTCCTACCAGAAACATTGTGCTCTTCAGCTCAGCTATTACAGTGTCTGCAAATTGATAGAGGCGCTCTTTTGATTGAACCGCGTTTACGAGAAATGGATATGCCATAGCACACATATCAGCCCCTATTGCGATACACTTAGCAATTTCTAGCCCGTTGCGTATACCTCCTGAGGCAATTAAAGGCAACTTCATCAGCGCTCTCCTAACTACTATAATACTTAAAGCAGTAGGTATACCCCAGTCCCAAAACAATTCGCCAAGCCGTGTTTTCAGTCTTTCGCTTGCGCTTTCTGCACGCACTTTCTCAACTCCCGCCCAACTGGTACCTCCTGCTCCGGCAACATTTATCGCAGAAACGCCGACTTCATTCAACTTTAATGCTGCCTCCCTAGATATCCCGGCTCCAACTTCCTTTGCCATTACTGGAACACCTATAACTTTTACCAGATCGGCTATGCATTTAAGGACTCCCGAGTATCTTGGTTCTCCTTCAGGTTGTACCAACTCCTGGAGCGGATTAAGGTGAACCACTAGTGCGTCAGCATTTATCATCTCTATCAACTTTTTCACTTTGTCGATTGAAAGGCCACTTGACAGCTGTGCACCCCCTATGTTGGCTATGAGAAAGGCGTTTGGTGCCTTCTTTCTTGCTATGGTGTAACTGTCTGCAAGTTTTTCGCTTACCAATCCAGCTCTTTGAGAGCCAACACCCATCGGAAGTGAGTAGGACTCAGCCAGCTCGGCGAGTCTACCATTTATCAGCAAGGCCTTTGCCGTCCCCCCTGTCATAGAATCAATGATGAGGGGAGCAGAAAAACGACGTCCTAGGAATATTGAAGTTGTATCGATGTCACTTAAATTTAGTTCAGGAATTGCATTATGCACTAATTTCACGTACTCAAGAAAAGTAGATGTGGTTTTTGCCTGGACGTTACGATTAAGGGGAATATCAATGCCCTCCTGCTTCCTTTTCATAATATCGTGGGCTTCATCTTCAAGCTTCACAGGGTCTGTCATTTCTTATTTCTTACCCTTAGGTGAAATCGCTGGAATCATAGTTCCCTCCACCTCTAGTCCACTCAGAATATCAAATACTCGTTCGGCGTTCAGTCCATTCACAATGTTAACGTCGATGCCCAGCCTGGCAATTTCAAAAGCCTCTGAAATTTTTCTACCCATACCCCCAGTAACATCAATTGGGGTATCCATGATACTGATTTCATTAGTAGGAAAATTCAGCACCTTCACTAGCTTCTTATTTGTCATATCTTCATAGATACCATCTACATTTACCGTGAATATTACTCTTGATGGCATGAGGTATGTAGCAATGCTTGTCATTAAAGAATCACCTGATACAATAGAAAATCTCCCTTCATTGAGGTGTACCACGTCGCCAAAAATGACCGGAACAATACCACGTCGAGTATATTCGACTAGCTCATTGATCTTGGTAACATTAACCTTTCCATCTGCAAAAAGCGTAGTGGGGGAAATTCCATAAGGTGCGAGCCCTTCCTCCAACATAGATTTAACAATAATCTGATTCAGAGCCAGCATCGATTCATGCACCATAGAAATTCCCCGAGAATCATACAATTCAGCTTTAGTATGCATGTTATATTTCACTGACCAATAGTGACCAAATGAACCTCCTCCATGAACTATGATAAATGAATCGCTTAGCTTCGCGAGAACGTGGGAAAGCCCTTTTATTGCTTGAATATTCGGGGTAAGCGCTCGATCCTTTACCGTGATAACGGAGCCTCCGAGCTTAATAAGCAACGTCTGAGTCATTAATCTTAGAGTGGCATAATTTCCATTACTGATTTAAAGCTTTAATCAAGAGTTAAGCCCCTGTCTTCTATTTTGATCGCCTCCAAACACAAATCCAATCCTTTTAAGGCTCCATTTATTGCTGAGATTGTCTCCGGTCTAGCCAACACAAGGACGCTGCCTCCTCCCCCGGCACCTGTGATTTTAGCTCCTAAGGAACCACATCTGCTGCAAATACCGATAATCTTTTCAATTTCCTTAGTGGAGACACCAATTTCTCTTAGCAATTTGTGATTTTCGGTCATTAGCCGACCAATTTCTTCTAGAGATCCGTTAGCCATCTCCTTTACACCATTCGAACAGATCGCAGTTGCATCGCTAGTTAATTCTTCGAAGCGCTTAGAGCTGTTCCTACTAAATCTTCTCACATGGGATACTAACTCCGAAGTTTCATGACTTCTGCGAGTGTTTATCAAAAAAAACGGAAGAGGCTGACTCTTAATTGACGTGGTTTCAGTAAAACCGACAAAATGGACAAGACCACCATATGTTGAGACGTAGCAGTCAACGCCCGATGATTTGTTATGTATCATTTGTTCGCCATAGAGTGCGTTTTCGTATATCCATTTTCTGTCGGTGGAGGATATTTCTTCGCCGTGGTTTAGCCTAATAATCGATCTCAAAATGCCGGACAACATGACACATGAAGCAGCAGAACTGCCCAGACCTACTCCTATCGGTAATTCTGACTTGATGTAAATTTTCAGCCCAACATCCAGCGCATATTCTCTGATGATGTGCCTACAGAATGTGCTAAGTGGCTCGAGCAATTTCTTGTTAGATGGCTCACCTCTCACAGCGGCATGCTCTATCGTATATGGGTTAGATTTCATTTCAACGTCCGAAGCAATCCACACCCCCAGATTCCCAGTAAATTCTGCCCTTCCAAAGCAACGTCTGTTTATGGCTGCTATGATAGCCTCGCTATTGTAAACTACAAAATGCTCACCAAAAATAATGACTTTGCCAGGGGCAGAGGCACTCACCTGAGGTCTATAGGTGATATCCATACAAGATAATTCATACGAATAATATTGACGAGTATCCCACGACGGAAGACTTGTCTCCTGTTACATCGCCGCTGGTGGCATATCTAATCAGCTCCCCTCGCGTGGCGCCGAGATTTTTTGCTGCAACCATTACCGTCGCGATAGCACCATACCCGCAAGCAGATACATTGTACTGTCGTAAAGTGTAGTAGAACGCGGTGATATCAAGTGAAAGAATTGACTTGATAAGTTGTGAGTCCTTTCGGTGTGCTTCGGAATTTGATTCGTAATGAGTAAAATCAGATGATGCAATTAACATAAACTCATCTCCTTTAGAGATACAATCGTTTACAGTATCTGAGATTGCAGATCCAAGTTCAAGGGCCAGATATTCATCTTGATTGGTCAAAATTATCGGAACTATTCTAAATTTCTCGGTAGCGAACAACAAGAAGGGAATCTGAACCTCTAGACAATGATCTCGGCTATGCGCAAACTCATCAAAATCCATTGACGCTGCTCTAGAAGCGATATCTTTTGCCACCTGTGGATTGACCATTACGTCACCTATCGGTGATTCCCAAATTCCATTCATTGTAGTGGCAACGGAGGAGCCCAAACCATAATGATTGGGGCCCACAAGTATAACGTTGTTAAATTTAGAGGATGATACGCTGTAATAGCCATTGGCAGCCACGCTCCCAGAGTACAGGTACCCCGCGTGGGGAGAAACCATCCCATAGATTTTTCTGACCTGGTCCGATGGAGGCAGACGTCCGGGTCCAAATATTTTATTTGTAAAGCAGCCTTTCAATTCGTCAACCAGCTGCTCTTTGTTAGAAGAATAGAAGATACCCGAAACGGAGGGTTTTCTTCTATAAGCACTCAACTCAGTTCCTCGACTAATTTGGTTTCAAAGTCTTCAATGGGAACCTTCATTTCACTGTCAGTCTTTATGACTCCTTGCTTTTTCAATACTTCCCTTGCGAGTAACCAGTACACTGTCGCCAGTGCCTTACGGCCTCTGTTATTGGCAGGGATAACTACGTCAACCTTCGATGTCACATTGTCGCTGTTGCAGATAGCAATTACAGGGACTCCCGCTCTAGTGGCTTCCAGTACCGCCTGCTGATCTGCCTGAGGGTCTGTTACTATGACTATCTGTGGTTCCATGTATTTGGGCAATGCTGGATTAGTAAACGTGCCCGGCATGAATCTACCTAAGATGTATTTTGCATGTGTAAGGTTGCAAAATCTTTCAACTGGTGTTTTTCCGTACTCTCTTGCAGAAGTAACGGCTACTTTGGAAATATCTGCCCGGCTTATGAACTTGGCAGCAATGTCAATGCGTGAGAGAGTCTTGCTAATATCAAGAATGTACAAGCCCTCTGGGTTAGCTCTAATTATAAAGGGCACCATATATTTTGTTTTCACAGGTGTCCCAACCCTAATACCCGTTGAGAGTATCATTTTTTCAAGGTTATCTTGCTCGGGAACATAATTTGCCTCTGAGGCTGAAGAGGTCTCAGAAGCTGATGACTCAACACTTGTCTCGGAACCTTCCAAGGATCCTGTATTCTCCACAGTATTCAAATCGTCTGATGAAGCAGGATTATCACTTTCGTTGTCACTGGACATTTTAGGTTGAGCAGATTTCAGCCATGCCTTCTATTAAACCATACTCTCTAATCCTTACCAATTCATTTAGCTTTGCGAGTCTTTCACCACCCAATATTCCCGTTTTTATCATCTTAGATCCAGTAGCTATTGAGATATGCGCAATATGGGAATCGGTAGATTCCCCTGATCTGTGAGAGGTGATAATTCCGACTCCTTCGCTTCTACAACCATTTGCGAATTGGAGCGCATCGTACAGTGATCCGGCCTGATTTACTTTAAGTATAGCTCCAGAACACGCTCTATGCTTGGAAGCTATCGCCAACCTCGAGACGTTGGTAACAAGCATGTCGTCTCCCGTGACATAACATCCAGGATTTGCTCTGGTAAGCAACGACATTCCAGAAAAATCCTCCTCATTGACCGGATCTTCGGCGTATATAAGTTTGTAATTTTTAATCAGACCATTAACATAATCAATCTGTTCTTCAGAATTAAGAGCCTTTCCTTTTCTACTATAATTGTATTTTTTAGCTTTGTCATCCCATAGGGATGAACAAGCAAAGTCGATACCCATTGCTACATTCTGGCCCAAATTGAATCCTGCACCCTCGATGGCTTTTTCCGTGATTTGTAATGCTTCATCATTGGTCACATTGGGCGCCCATGCTCCTTCATCGCCCCTACCATATGTAAATTTTCCATCGTATCTTTCGATAACATTTCTGACTTCTTTATGTATCTTGAAATTCATTCTTAACGCTTCTTCAATATTGCTGGCGCCAATTGGAAGAATCAATACTTCTTGAATGTCCGGTGTCCCAGGTCCAGCATGAGCTCCCCCACCAAGCACATTACCTAAGGGAAAAGGAAACTTGTATGGGCCATTTTTGTTCAACAGTTTGAACAACGGAATTTGTGCAGCTTTGGCAGCTGAATCGACCGAGGCAATGCTCAAAGCATATGCGACAGATCCTCCTAATTCAGAGTAATTAGGGGTTGGATCAACATCCTTCATGATACCCTGTAATTCTGCCGGATCGTCTGCTCTAATCCCCACAAACCTAGATTTATTTTCCTCAAAAAACTCGATAGCGCGTTCAGGGGAATTCATGGGAAATGATCTGCATTCAAGGGTTCCAACGCTCGCGCCCGACGGAGCAGCCGCTCTACCTAGGTGTTTGCCATCCGTGACAACATCTATTTCAATGGTTTCAGTGCCACGACTGTTAAAGATTATTCGTGAATTAAGGTCAGATATAGTAGCCATCGAATAATGAAATATTTCGCTAATCTATCTCTGACTGAATCTCGGACATTCTTCGCCTCAAAGCTTCGTAATATGGGATCACTTGGTCAATGGTTTCAACAGTAGAGACAAATATTCTGCGACAACAGTATCGATTTATTCCTAACGAGTCCATTATTTTTGCAGGATCTTCTCCGGATTTGAGCCTTGATACATATTCTGAATATTTATCCGCTACAGGAGTACCGCAAGTAAAACAACGAACAGGGACGAGCATTTACCTAGTATCATTTGCCCGATAATAAAAACCATCTGCAAATCAGGGATAAAATCTGCCCAAGTCAGAGAAAACCGGATTATCACTCTCGATCTACATAATTCAAATAGTTATATTCAAATTACTCTGAACTATCGAAAATTATTGAGCGGGAGTCGCCCAGCTTGGTCAAAGGCGTAAGACTGAGGCTCTTATCCCTCAGGGGTTCGTGGGTTCAAATCCCATCTCCCGCACTGTTTTTTTTGGTCCCATTACGTGTCAGTTATGACGTTCACTAAGTTCAAAAAATATTAAGAATTCACAATGTTACGATGTAAAAATTATCCACTTTTTATGTGTTCAAGTCAGCCACAACGTGAAAAAAGAAGGAATACTGATGTAATAAATCATTTTTGTTTACGATTGATACATTATCTGGGACCTTTGAATTGAAATAGAGTAGGTCTATGGTATGAGTCTATATATCAAGTATTTTTCTGTAGACGAAGTTTTGGCCATTCAGCAGTATGCCTGCTAGCGTGATGTCATAGGGCAGTAACCTGAGTTTATGTTCCATGTTCAGGCCATACGAAGCCCTGGAATCTCTTATTTAGGACCATAAAATGATCTAGGTTTCGAATCACTTAGCAAGAATTCCCAAACTCTTTCATAACCTGATCACTATGCCCTAGCGGCTTCACTCGGTGAAAAACCTTGATTATCCTTCCGTCCTTCCCAATCAAAAATGTGGACCTATGAACGCCTAAGTACTCTTTCCCCATGTAATTTTTTGGACCATAGCTTCCGTACAGCGAGGCAATCTTGTGGTCAGTGTCTGAAATGAGTTCGTACGGAATGTTCATTCGTTGCTTGAATTCTTTGTGTGATTCAGTTTTATCAGGACTCACACCAAGTATGGTAATCCCTTTGCTTTCAAATTTTTCATTGTCAGTCGAGAATTCCTTTGCTTCAGTTGTACAACCCGGTGTAAAATCCTTTGGATAAAAATACAGTATTACGCATTTAGACCCTCGATAATCAGATAGATTCATAGATTTCCCATCCGCCGTTTTGAAGCTAAATTCAGGAGCGAATTGGCCCGCCTCAGGATAGT